>Ga0209344_10005744_pt1 | contig 10554 bp, 11 predicted proteins | sample Cruoilmetagenom6_FD_187293 | JGI IMG/M metagenome (GOLD analysis project Ga0209344, IMG submission 187293) | Oil polluted marine microbial communities from Coal Oil Point, Santa Barbara, California, USA - Santa Barbara Oil Seep Sample 6 (SPAdes)... | ecosystem: Environmental > Aquatic > Marine...
CGTCTATATTTTCACCGACGCCAAAGTGGCCCGCCCATTGCTGCAAGACATGGTGGCAACCGCGACCCAAAGCACCTTTAATTGCATTACGGTGGACAGCGATACATCTACATCTGACACATTGCTTGTTGCAGCAACGGGCCAATCCAGCGCCGCCGAAATTACCGCAAAAGACGACGATTTTCGCATCGCTCTACATGGCATCATGCTTGATCTTGCCCATCAGGTAATCCGCGACGGCGAAGGCGCCACCAAGTTCGTTGAAATCCGCGTCACCGGCGCATCCACCGACGCCGATGCACGTAAAATCGCGATGTCTGTTGCCAACTCACCGCTGGTGAAAACCGCAATTGCGGGCGAGGATCCCAATTGGGGGCGCATCGTCATGGCCGTCGGAAAATCCGGCGCCGCGGCCGACCGGGACCGGCTTGCAATTTCTTTCGGAGATATTCTGGTGGCCGAAAAGGGCTGGGTTTCACCGGGCTACACAGAACAGCAAGGTGTCGCCTACATGAAGAATCAGGATATCGTGATCAATATCGACATCGGGCTTGGTGCTGGCAGCGCTATCGTTTGGACCTGCGATCTGACGCATGGCTATATCAAGATTAACGCAGACTATCGTTCATGAACGTGGTTCTGGTTGCTGCCGCCGCACTGATCGACAAAGACGGGCGGGTGTTGCTAGCACAGCGACCCGAAGGCAAATCAATGGCCGGCCTTTGGGAATTTCCCGGCGGCAAAATTGAACCCGGCGAAACGCCCGAGGCCGCGTTGATCCGCGAACTTCACGAAGAACTGGGTATTGATACATGGCAAAGCTGCCTTGCGCCGTTAACTTTTGCCAGCCATGCCTATGACGATTTCCACCTGCTGATGCCGCTCTTTGCCTGCCGCAAATGGCAAGGGATCCCACAAGCGCGCGAAGGTCAGTCTCTGGTCTGGGTGCATGCCAAAAACCTGCGAGAATACCAGATGCCACCAGCGGATATTCCGTTGATATCTATCCTGCGGGACTGGCTATAAATTCAATTTTTAGGTTTTTCGTGCGTAACTTGACGTACATATGTGCTAGTCGGCGGGTTTGTGCCCATATTTTCAACAATTTTGAAATTTTGCTGGCTATTGGTTCCAATTTTTACCAATGTTACAGAATGAAACTTTAGGGGATGAGGGCTTCATGCTAAAAACAATACTTCTGGGCAGTTGTGTCTATGTTCAGGGCATATTTGTGCGGAACGTTTCGAATGGAAAAATTATGGTTCGCGTTGGCGATCGCACCTACACTGGACAGCCTGTAACCGAAAATATCGCTGCCTAACTCACGGACTTCAAAGACAAAGGGCGAAAGAATTTCTTTCGCCCTTTTTGATTCCAAATATTCTCAAAATCAGTCCAGCTGACGCTCGACCTCTTCGCGTTCAAAGATTTCGATAACATCGCCTTTGCGAATATCTTCGTATTTTTCAAACGCCATCCCACATTCCTGACCCGACTGAACCTCTGGCACTTCGTCTTTGAAGCGTTTCAGAGTTTTCAGCGTGCCTTCGTGGATCACTACATTGTCGCGCAACAAGCGGACACCAGCAGACCGGCGGGCGACACCCTCGGTCACCAGACAACCTGCGACCTTACCGACATTTGATACCTTAAAGACGTCCTTAATTTCGGCGTATCCGATAAAGTTCTCACGAACCTCGGCCGACAACAGGCCAGACGCCGCTGCTTTGACGTCATCAACCAGATCGTAAATCACCGAGTAATAACGGATCTCAACGCCCTTCTGGTTGGCAACGCTACGGGCCGTCGCATTTGCCCGCACGTTAAAGCCAAATACCGGCGCACCGGATGCTTCTGCCAGGCTGACATCAGATTCCGTGATCGCACCCACACCCGAATGAAGCACGCGAACGCGAACTTCTTCGTTGCCGATCTTTTCCATCGCCTGAATGATCGCTTCGGCAGAACCCTGCACGTCAGCTTTGACCAATATCGGCAATTCTGCCAGATTTTCGCTTTCCTTGGCGTTGGCCATCAGCTGTTCAAGTGTCGTCGCAGCACCGGCAGCAGCACGTTTGTCCTTGGCCGCCTGTTCACGGTAATCGGCGATCTCGCGGGCTTGCGCTTCGGTATCAACCACGTTCAGAACGTCGCCAGCTTCTGGTGTGCCGTTTAGGCCCAGAACCTCGACCGGCACAGATGGTCCAGCCTCATTCACGCGCTCGCCCTGATCGTTGATCAACGCACGGACCTTACCCCATTGCTCGCCGACAACAAAAATATCGCCCCGACGCAATGTGCCATTCTGAACCAGAACCGTCGCAACAGGGCCACGTCCAACGTCCAACTGCGCTTCAATCACCGCACCAGACGCCGCCCGTTCCGGGTTCGCCTTTAGTTCCAGCAATTCAGCCTGCAGCGCGATGGCTTCCAGCAGTTTATCCAGCCCTTGACCGGTTGTGGCAGAAACTTCCACATCCAGAACGTCACCAGACATTTTTTCAACGACAATCTCATGCTGCAACAGATCGGTGCGCACTTTGTCCGGGTTTGCTTCTGGCCGGTCAATCTTGTTGATTGCCACGATCATCGGAACACCGGCGGCCTTAGCGTGGTTAATCGCTTCGACTGTCTGGGGCATAACCGCATCGTCTGCGGCAACAACCAGCACTACAATATCCGTCACATGTGCGCCGCGTGAACGCATCGAGGTAAACGCCGCATGGCCCGGCGTATCCAGAAACGTCATCGACGCGCCATCATCCAGCGTCACCTGATACGCACCGATATGCTGCGTGATACCGCCCGCTTCACCAGATACGACCTTGGTCTTGCGGATTGCATCCAGTAGCGAAGTCTTACCGTGGTCAACGTGGCCCATGACGGTAACAACAGCCGGACGCGATGTCAGCAGTTTTTCATCATCTTCGACTGTGTCGATCACATCTTCGACGTCCGCATCAGAAACGCGCACAACCTTGTGGCCGAATTCTTCGATGATCAGTTCTGCCGTATCAGCATCAATCGTCTGGTTTTGCGTAACCATCATGCCGTTTTGCATCAGCGATTTGACAACGGCAGCCACACGTTCGGCCATCCGGTTGGCAAGCTCCTGAACCGTGATCGATTCTGGCAGCTGCACTTCATGCACAATCTTTTCGCGAACCTCGGTCTGACCCATCGCCTTTTGACGAGCCCGTTCCTGTTTGCGCTTCATAGCTGCAACCGAGCGATGCCGCCCGTCGCCACCAGACAGCGCCTGATTAAGTGTCAGTTTACCACCGCGCCGATTGTTCCCGGCGCCCCGGTCTGGACGAGCATTGTTATCCCGGCGTGGTTCATTCTGACGGGTAGTCTTGCGTGGGCTGGCAGCAGGTTTCGCAGCACCACGTGGGGCCGCAACCTCGCCATCGCCAGCCGCAGGGGCTGCGGGTGCGGGGACCGCCGCCAACCGGGCTTTTTCAGCGGCTTCAGCAGCCGCGCGTTCTGCTTCTTCTGCCTTCAGACGTGCGCGCTCTTCACGCTCTTGCTCTTCGCGTTCCTTAGCGACGGCATCCGCCTTGCGTTTGGCTCGTTCGTCTTCGCGTTTCTTTTCATCGGCCAGGCGGGCCGCTTTTTCTTCACCTTCACGGGCGCGCGCCTGTTGAACCGCCTTTAAACGGCGCTCCATTTCCGTATCAGAAATTCCGGCCGGGCGTTTGGATGGGTCCCCGAGCGAGCCTGCTGCCTTTTTGTCCCCAGGGCCCGCTGGCGCACTGGTTTTGTTCACAAACACACGCTTGCGCTTGGTCTCAACGACCACACTCTTCGTGCGCCCGTGGCTAAAGCTCTGCTTTACCTGGCCCGGGCGCGATCCGCCGCGCAGACCCAATGGTTTTTTGCCGTCACTATCGCTCATGTAGTCGTCTTACCCTTTCCGATGGATTTCCCACCGTCATTTCCGCGAAGTCCAGATAGCCGCGTGGCTTCCTCTACAACACGTTGTGTGAGTCCACCAGCCGCAAGCGCGCCATGTATCACACTTTCCCGCCCGAATGCCAAACCCAATTCTGAAGCCGTTAACATACCAAAGAACCGCCCGCCTTCCGGGGTCCACAATTTTCCCTTGCCGCGCGCCGATCCGTCCGACGCCTGAAGCAACACTTTTGCCCGCCCTTCAGACAGCCAGCCCTTAACTTTTTCAAACCCGGCAACCGCCGACCCCGATTTACGCGACAAAGCGATCAGATCGGTAATCCGGCGCACCAAAAGCCGCTCAACATCCGCCAAAAGATTGTCGGAAACCGTAACCGATTGCTTGGCGCCACGCGAAAAAAGGCCCTTTTTTACTGCTATTTCAAGGGCTTCCATATCTGCCGACACCCAGACACCACGGCCGGGCAGCTTTTCCATCAGGTCAGGCACAATCTGCCCCTCTGGACCCACGACAAAGCGGATCAGCCCAAGCTTGGGCTGAACCTCGCCGGTCACAATACACTTGCGTTCCGGGTCACTTGTCTTTTTTGGCTGGCCGCCGCGCGTCATGCGCTTACCCGAGGCCTGCGATCAGGCCTCGGCCTCCGTTGCGGTTTCGTCTTCGCTTTCGCCTTCAGCAGATTCTTCGCCCTCTTCTTCGGCTTTTTCCAAATCCGCAGGATCAACCCAACCCAACAGGATTCGCGCCGTCATCACGAAATTCTGCGCTTCTTCCAAAGAGACGTCGAATTTTTCCAGCAGACCCTCGTCTTTGACCCGCTCACCTTCAACCGTCGTCCAGCCACCGGCCAGTTCCCAGTCAGCGCAGGTTGCGAAATCTTCGACTGTCTTGATGCCGTCTTCGGCCAGCGCCTCGATCATCTGAGGTGTCAGACCTTCGAAGTTCATCAGGCTGTCGTCGACACCCAGTTCGCGGGCACGATCCAGCGCCTTTTTATTCTGCGCCTCTAGATAGTCGCGCGCGCGGGCCTGCAGTTCCTTGGCGGTGTCTTCATCGACCCCATCAATAACCAACAGTTCATCTGTATCGACATAGGCAACCTCTTCGAGCGAGGTAAAGCTTTCTGAAACCAGCAACTGAGCAAAGAACTCATCCAGATCAAGCGTATCCGTAAACAGTTTTGTGCGGTCTTCAAACTCAGCCTGACGGCGTTGAGATTCGTCAGCCTCGGTCATGATGTCAATGTCCAGCCCGGTCAGCTGGCTCGCCAGACGAACGTTTTGCCCACGACGGCCAATGGCCAACGATAGCTGTTCGTCAGGAACCACAACTTCGATCCGCTCTGCTTCATCATCCAGAACAACCTTGGTGACCTCTGCGGGCTGCAATGCGTTCACAAGGAAGGTCGGCGTGTCATCGTTCCACGGGATGATATCAATCTTTTCACCCTGCAATTCGTTCACAACTGCCTGCACACGGCTGCCGCGCATACCTACGCAGGCACCCACAGGGTCAATCGAGTTATCATAAGAAATGACAGCAATTTTCGCGCGCGATCCGGGATCACGGGCAACGGCCTTTATGTCGATGATGCCATCATAAATTTCAGGCACTTCCATCTTGAACAGCTCTGCCATGAATTCCGGCGCCGTGCGGCTAAGGAAAATCTGCGGGCCGCGGGCCTCGCGGCGTACTTCTTTGATGTAGCAACGGATACGATCGTTCGGACGATAGCTTTCGCGACCGATCTTTTCGTTACGACGCAGGATCGCTTCGCCAGTGCCCACATCGACAATGACATTGCCGTATTCTTCGCGTTTGACCTGACCGTTGATGATCGTTCCGGCGCGATCCTTGAACTCTTCGAACTGACGATCCCGCTCTGCTTCGCGGATCCGCTGCAAAATCACCTGCTTGGCAGATTGCGCCGCAATCCGGCCCATTTCAACTGGCGGAACTTCTTCGCTCAGAACATCGCCGACCTTTGGGTCATCCAGATACTGTTTGGCCTGCTCAACGGTGAATTCAGCCTGATAGTTTTCAACCTCTTCATCCTCAACCACGGTGCGGATGCGGGTAAAGGTCGCCCGACCGGTCTTGCGGTCGATGGATACATGAATATCCATTTCCGCCCCGTAACGAGACTTGGCAGCGCGGGCCAGGCTTTCTTCCATCGCTTCAATGACCAGCTCGGGCTCGATCATCTTTTCGCGTGCAACAGCTTCGGCCGTTTGCAAAAGCTCTAACTGGTTTGCAGAAGTGATTGCCATTCTCAGTCCTCCTCGGAACCGTTTTCGGTTTCTATGTCATCAAATTTATCTTCGTCCAAAACCCCGGCCGCTTTTCGCTGGCGCAACATTTCGGAAATCAGTTCATCGCTCAGAACCAGCTTTGCATCTGAAAGCCAGTCAAATTTCAGCCCGATCGTGCCAGCCTGAACGTTGATCAGCACTTCATCGCCCTCGACCCCAGCCAGCTTGCCCTTAAAGCGGCGCTGCCCGTCGATCAGTTCACTGGTTTCGATCTTTGCCTCATAGCCTTCCCATGTGGCAAAATCCTTTAGCCGGGTCAGCGGCCGGTCGATACCGGGGCTGGATACTTCCAGCGTGTATTCACCCGTAATCGGGTCTTCCACATCCATCACCGCGCTGACGGCCGTCGAAATTGCCGCGCAATCGTCAACCTCAATCCCGCCCTCGGGCCGTTCGGCCATGATCTGCACGGTGGAATATTTGCTGCCCAACAGACGAATACGCACCAACTCAAAGCCCATTCCCTCAATCACGGGTTGGACAATCTCTGCAAGACGGCGATCAATCGCGGCTTTGGCTATCAGGTCGTTCATAGGATCCAGACACAAAAAAACGGGCGCGCGGCCCGTTATGAATTCCGGTGGAGCCTTGGGGGTGGAAGCCAACGCGCCGCTGTTAAAACGGATATAGGTTGGTTGGCGCAAAGGTGCAAGGGGGTTCGCGCGATGGCGCTTACCGAAATTTCCGCCCCAGCATATCTGTCGTGCGCACCAGCTCTGCGCTGATCCCCGGTTCTGACAGGGCATGCCCGGCGCGCGGAATGATCTGCAACCGGCTGGCGGGCCACATATCGTGCAATTTCTGCGCCGAGATCGGCGGACAGATCATGTCATAACGCCCCTGCACAATCGTGCCCGCAACGCCTGCGATCTTATCCATATTGTCCAAAATCTGCTGATCTTTGCCAAGAAACCCGTTGTTGGTGAAATAGTGATTCTCTAGCCGAGCAAAGGCGCGCGCATACTCCGCCGGGCTTTCACCGCTGACGCCGTCGCTCGCAATCGAGGCCAGCGCATTTTCCCATGCCGCCCAAGCCCGCGCAAAACGGGTTTCCACCGCCACATCGCCCGAAAACAGACGCCGATTATATGCGGCGATCAGATCGCCACGCTCATCCTCGGGAATGATATCGACAAACCGCGCCCAGACCTCGGGCCAGAAATGCCCGGCACCCCCGCCATAAAACCAATCTAGTTCCGCTTGCGTCATCAAAAACACGCCACGCAGCACCAGATGCAAGGCGCGTTCTGCATGTGCCTGCGCATAAACCAACGACAGCGTCGCCCCCCAGCTACCGCCGAAAACCACCCATTTTTCAACGTCCAGCGCCGCGCGTATCCGCTCGATATCGGCGACCAGATGCCAGGTTGTATTGTCCTTGATGCTCGCGTGGGGCCGCGAACGCCCGCACCCGCGCTGATCAAACAGGATGATCCGATAAACATCAGGATCAAAAAACCGCCGCATCACCGGGCTGCAACCGCCACCCGGTCCGCCATGCAGAACCACAACTGGCAGACCCTTGGGGTTGCCGCATTGCTCGACATAAATCCTGTGCCCATCGCCCACGTCCAGCATCCGCTGATCGAACGGTTCGCTCGGCGGATATAAATACTGCCCTGCGCTTTTATGGCCTGCTGTTCTGTCCATTTCGGTCTATATAGTCCCCTAATCCGATCCACGCTACGTGCGTGTGCCCAAAAATGCCAGAGAGTCCCGCCATGACCAGCACCGTTGACCCCACCGAGATTGCCAAATTCGAAGCAATGGCCGCCGAATGGTGGGATCCAACCGGCAAATTCAAGCCGCTGCACATGATGAACCCCTGCCGGCTGGACTATATCACCAGCCAGATCGGTGCCGAGTTTGGCCGCGACCTGACCAAACGCCACGCTTTCGCTGGCCTGCGCATTCTTGACATCGGCTGTGGCGGCGGGTTGCTGAGCGAACCGATGGCCCGTCTGGGTGCAACGGTCGTTGGTGCAGACGCCGCGGCTGGCAACATCCCGATCGCACAAATCCACGCGCAGCAATCCGGTCTGGACGTCGATTACCGCAACATCACCGCCGAAGCGCTGGTTGAAGCAGGTGAACAATTCGACGTCGTTTTGAACATGGAAGTGATCGAGCATGTCGCCGACCCGCAGGCATTCATCAACGCCAGCCAAGCCCTGTTAAAACCGGGCGGTCTGTTGCTGTGTTCGACCATCAACCGAAACCCCAAAAGCTTTATGGCCGTGATCGTCGGGGCAGAATATGTGATGCGCTGGTTGCCCAAAGGCACCCATGAATGGAACAAGTTCATTACCCCGGACGAATTGGTGAAATTGCTAAAAAACGCGGGATTAGACACTGTTGACCGCAAAGGTTTCGTCTTTAACCCGGCACGCTGGGACTGGGCGATTTCCGATCGCGACCTGTCGGTGAACTATGTGACGGCCAGCGTCAAACCTGCCTAGTCGTCCGCGGCCAGCCGTATCCGTAATTCGCGCAACACCGGCAAAACCGCGCGCACCTTATCGGCCCCGATGGCGTCCACAACCTGCCCGATCACCGGTGTTATCGCCGCCAGCGCCGCATCGCGCGCGCTGTGCCCCGCCGGGCTTATGGCCACGAATTTGCGCCGCGCATCGTCCCAATCGGGACGAATATGCACATAGCCGACCACTTCCAGTTTCGACAGCGTATTGGTCATCGCCCCGCGCGTTACATTAAACGCACGGGCCAGTTGTGCCGGGGAGCGTTCGCCATGCCCGTGCGCCAGATGGTTCAGCACCGAAAAGTGGCTGATCTCCATGCCTTTGGGCAGCGCTTTGGTCAAACGTGCGCGGGCCAATTGGTCAGCGGCGATAATCTCGGAGAACAGCGAAACGGCAAGGGCTTCGTTTGGATCGCTCATCAGGGGCCTTCAAAGTTGCGGTCATGGGACAGCGAAGGAATTCGACTGCGCGCAGCTTCTACCTGCGCAAGATCAATATCAACCAGGCTAAACCCAACATCCGTGCCGCCATCAACCAAAACCTCGCCCCAAGGGGCAACCGCCAGCGAATGGCCCCACGTTTTACGAGGCTTGCCAACGCTGCAATCATGTGTGCCAACTTGCGCCGGCGCCAAAACATAGCACCCCGTCTCAATCGCCCGCGCCCGCAACAGTGCTTCCCAATGCGCCGCACCCGTCACCGGCGAAAACGCCGAAGGAACCGTCAGTATCTGCGCCCCGGCATGTGCCAACTGCCGATAAAGATACGCAAACCGCAGATCATAACAAATGCTCATCCCGACAGGTCCAAAATCGGTTTGCGCCACAACCGCCGCCCGCCCCGGACGATACCCGGCAGATTCGCGGTAAACCTCTGTCTTGGACACTGTGACATCAAACATGTGGATCTTGTCGTAGCGTGCGATGATCTGCCCGGATGGTGAAATCAGGAACGAACGGTTGGCAAAGCGACCGTCAGAATCGCTCGTTTTCAGAGCAATAGACCCTATTAATAGCCAAATCTTCAGTTCCAGCGCCAGCGCACTTAGCGCAGCCAAAGTGGCGTCTTCACTTTCAGGCATCAGCACATTGTTCTGATGTGTCCGGCTGGCAGAAACACAATTTGTCGCTTCAGGTGTCAGAATGAATTTGGCGCCAGCACCAGCAGCATTCCGTATGAACGCCACTGTATCGCGCAGGTTGGCAACCGGATCATCCGACGAATTCAGCTGAATTAATGCCGCCCGGGTCACCTAACCCTCCAGCAAAGCATCAAGCTTGCCAGCCCGTTCCAGCGCATAAAGTTCATCACACCCACCAACATGGATATCGCCGACGAATATCTGAGGCACGGTGTGGCCGCCATGCGCGCGGGCCATCATTTCCTGACGTTTGGACGGGTCCACCGCCACATCAATCTCGGACAGCTTTACGCCCTTCTTTTTCAGCAACCGCTTGGCTGCCACGCAGAACCCGCAAAATGGGGATGTATAGATCTCGACCGATTGCATAGCTGATCCTTATTTCTGGCTGGACTATAGCCATTTAGGTATCCTTCGCAACGCGTGCCAGTGTTAACACACAAACCTGATTTGCACCGGCAACATGACAGGCCTCACTAGCTGCCGCCAACGTTGCGCCCGATGTCATCACATCATCGATCAGCAACACATCCCGGCCAGCCAGTCGCCCACCGTTAGACCGGTGCGGCACAATTGCGCCCGCAACGTTTTCAAATCGGGCGTCAAGGCCCATTCCATCCTGTATTAGTGTCTGTTTTTGGCGAACAAGCGCATCTGGCAGAAACTCATTTCCACCGTTTCTGGCGATCTGTTGCGCCAAGGCCG
>Ga0209344_10005745_pt1 | contig 10552 bp, 11 predicted proteins | sample Cruoilmetagenom6_FD_187293 | JGI IMG/M metagenome (GOLD analysis project Ga0209344, IMG submission 187293) | Oil polluted marine microbial communities from Coal Oil Point, Santa Barbara, California, USA - Santa Barbara Oil Seep Sample 6 (SPAdes)... | ecosystem: Environmental > Aquatic > Marine...
CCATGACCGGCTGGCGGATTGGCTATGCCGCAGGGCCGGAAAAGCTTATCGGTGCCATGCGCAAGATCCAGTCGCAAAGCACGTCGAACCCGTGCTCCGTGAGCCAATGGGCGGCGGTCGAGGCGCTGAACGGCACGCAGGATTACATCGGCGACAACAACGAGATGTTCGTACGCCGCCGCAATCTGGTGGTCGAGATGCTCAGCGCCATTCCCGGCGTCACCTGCCCGACACCTGAGGGCGCGTTCTACGTCTATCCCTCGATCTCAGGCTTGATTGGCAAGACCTCGGCGGCGGGCACCAAGATCACCGATGACGAAGCCTTCGCCACAGCACTGCTAGAGGAAACCGGCGTCGCGGTCGTCTTTGGCGCGGCCTTCGGCCTTTCACCCAATTTCCGCGTCAGTTACGCTACCTCCGACGAGGCGTTGAAAGAGGCATGCACCCGCATCCAGACCTTCTGCGCCGGGCTGACGTAAGGACGAAACCGATGGCGGGCGATCTTCCAGACTATTACTTCCGGGTCCGCGAAAACGGCGCGGCGGTGTTTCGGCTCGATACCGAAAACCGCCAGCGTCGGATCGAGATGGATCAGATCGCCGTGGTGAACATCCGCAACGGCGAGGTTAAGCCGCACGGGCTACACCGCCTGACGGAAACAGATGAAACCGAAATCGCCCGCTGGGTTGAAGCACGGCGCGAGCTGCTTGCCCTGCGCGAGGTCGACGACATCCGCCGCGCGGTAGATCACCTGAACCTGACGACGCAATGGGTACAATCGCGGGCGACGGAGGCACAGCTCGACGCCGTCACTGATGACTTGCTTTTGGCAATGCACGACCTGCGCAGCGCTTTGGTGCGCAAGAAGGCTGACCGCATGGAGCGCAGCTGACGGCGGGCGAAAGCTGCGCAGCGCTGTGCCAACGGCCTTGCGCAGAATAAGCTAAAGCGTCAGCCCTTTCAGCGTATGCCGCCAGAACCGCAGGTTCAGCAACACCGCCGCCACGCCCAATCCGGCCACCAGCCCGGCCCAGATGCCGATCGCTCCGAAACCCAGCGTAAAGCCCAGCAGATAAGAGCATGGCATACCGACCACCCAATAGCTGATCGCCGCCATAATCATGGGTATCTGCGTGTCTTGCACCCCGCGCAACAGGCCAAGCGCCACGACCTGCGCCCCATCCACAAGCTGGAACAGCGCCGCCATGACCAACAGCCCGATACCGATGGTCAAAATCTCGGCCCGCGCGGGTTCGTCCTCTTGCATAAAAATAGAAATTAGCGGCTCGGGCCAGCCCACGAAACCGATCATCGTGACCAGCGCAAAAACCAGCGACAGCGCCGTGACGATCACCGCGCCCCGCGCCATATGCGGCACATCGCGGCGGCCATAGGCATTGCCCGCACGGATCGTGGCCACGTTGCTCAGACCCAGATGCACCATGAAGGTCAATGAAGCGAGTTGGATCGCGATGCCATGCGCGGCCAGCGCGATCGTGCCAAGCCAGCCCATCATCAGCGACGACGCCGCAAACAAGCCAACTTCGCTGAGCGTGGTCAGGCCGATGGGCAGGCCAAGCCGAAACACCCGCACGAGCATCTGCGGATCAACCCGCCAAAGCCGCACGAACAGGCTATGCTGCGGCAGGGCGATCAGCACATAGATCACCACGCCGATCAGGGAGACGAATTGCGTCGTGACCGAAGCAATCGCAGCCCCCATAACCCCCAATTCCGGCGCGCCCCAATTGCCAAAGATCAGCGCATAGTTCGCCAAAGCATTGATAACCGCCGCAAATAGGGTGATCCAAAGCACCACCTGCGTGCGTTCCAACGCCGCAAGGTAGGATTTCAGCACCATCACCAGCAACGCCGGTACGATCCCCCAACCGGCTACCGACAGATAGCGCCCTGCCATTGCGGCCAGTTCCGGCCCCTGCCCAAGCAGGTTCAACAGCGGCGTCGCCCAGATCATCACGGGCAGCGCAATCATGGCGAAACCTACCGACAGCCACAGCCCCATCCGTGTGGCGCGGCGCAAGCCGATCTCGTCGTCCTCAGCATCATAGGCGGCTACCAGCGGCATCACCGCCATCGCAAAACCCGACCCAAAAATGAAAAGCACAAAGAAATAGGTGCTGCCCAACACCACCGCCGCCAGCGCTTCAACCGCGTACCAGCCCAGCATAACCGTGTCAGTCACCCCAATCGCCATCTGCGCGAGATGCCCGCCGATCAGCGGCAGCCCGAGCGTCAGGATCGCCCGGACGTGATTGCGGTTTGTCATCGGTGTTATCATCAAGAAGCCTTACGCCGGAGCCGCCCAAAGGGGAAGACTGGTTTTCCGCCCTAGAAGCAACCTGTCGCGGCGGGTACAATCACACAAAGCTATGTTTTTCTTGCATAACTTTGAAAGAACGGCAAAACTAAGGCCGGGAGGGGTCGTCATGGAGCCGACAAGGACCGAGACGCGTCACGTCAATGGGCAGGAAATTTTCCTGCGCTACTGGGGCGACGCAACCCAACCACCGCTATTGATGCTGCACGGTTTTCCCGAATACGGCGGCGCGTGGTCTGACCTCGCACCTTTCCTGTCCCAACATTTCCACTGTATCGCACCGGACCAGCGCGGCTATGGGCAAAGCAGCGCGCCCGAGGGCATTGAACCCTACGCTATGGCGCATCTTATGGCCGATATGGTGGCAGTCGTCGGCGAAGGCCCAGTGACCGTGTTGGGCCACGACTGGGGCGCGTCCGTCGCCTATGCGCTGGCGATGTTCCGGCCTGATCTGGTCACGCGGTTGATCATAATGAACGGCGTGCACCCCGTGCCCTTCCAACGCGCCCTTGCAGCCGGGGGTGCGCAGACCGCCGCGTCGCAATACATCACCGCCCTGCGGAGCGAAGGCAGCGCGCAGAAGCTGTCACAAAATGACTACGCTGGACTGCTGAAACTGTTCTCGGCCAATATGGACCTTGATTGGCTCACCCCCGAACGCACCGCGGCCTACCGCGCGGAATGGGGGCGGCCGGGGCGCCTGCGGGCAATGATCAACTGGTATCGTGCCTCGCCGCTGCAGGTTGCAGCAACGGGCAGACCTATCAGACTGCCTGACTTCCCCACCGAACGTCTGCAAGTGCGTTGCCCCCATCTGCTGATCTGGGGCAGCGATGACACGGCCCTGCTGCCCGAGGCGACCGAGGGGTTGGAGACCTTTGCCGCGGACCTCACCCGCGTCGAAATTGTTGGGGCGGACCACTGGTTGCACCACCAAAAGCCAAAGGAAGTGGCCGATGCGATCTTAAAGTGGATCGGTGCCGAATTGTAAAACGCACGTCTGAGTGTATGTTTAAATGCACATTCAGGAGCGCGCCATGACCCGCATACACACCAACCACATTGCTACAATGACCGAAATGCGCGAACCGCATAAGGTGCTGGAACGCTCTGGCGGCAAGCCGGTCGCGGTGATGAAAAACTCGCGCTGTGTGGGGTATTTTGTTCCGGCAGAGGCGACTTTGCAGGAAGAGCCGCGGGTGGCAACTTTGGATGAGGTGATGAACAGCATCGCTGCGACCCGCGAGCAAACCCAGCCTGTGCTTGATTACCTTAAGGACAAATGAGCTACGTCCTTCTGAACGCCACCCTCGTCGAAGCGATCCACGATGCCGTTCTGAATTCTGGCGAACTGCAGGGGCGCGCCTTGGACAAATCTCTTGATGGGGCGCTGGCACGGGTCGACAATCGGCTGGTCTATGGAATGATCGAGGATGTCTTCAACCTCGCCGCTGCCTATTGCGTGGCCGTGGCGACTCGACACGAGTTTAACGATGCAAACAAGCGCACGGCCTTTAAAACGATGGTCGTCTGCCTTCACCTCAATGGCGTTCGGATCATCCCCGAAACTGTTAAGGCCGGTGACCTGATCCGCAACGTCGCACAGCGGCGCATCGACGAAGACAGCCTCGCCAACTGGCTCCGCGCCAAAGCTGCCTGAATCCACCTGACCCTGCAAACCGTGATTGCCCCCGGCGCGTGGCCCTGTCAAAATGCCCCCCAATCACAAACAAAGAGCAGGCCCGCATGACCGACCTTCTTTCCGGCCAGGAACCCACAGATTACGACGCCTCCTCCATCGAAGTGCTGGAGGGGCTGGAGCCCGTCCGCAAGCGCCCCGGCATGTATATCGGCGGCACGGACGAGCGCGCGCTCCATCACCTCGTGGCCGAAGTGCTCGACAACTCGATGGACGAAGCCGTCGCGGGCCATGCCACGCGCATTGAGGTCGAGTTGCATGCCGATTACGCGGTCACCATCCGCGACAACGGGCGCGGCATCCCGATCGATCCGCACCCCAAGTTCCCCGAAAAATCCGCACTTGAAGTGATCCTCTGCACGCTGCACGCGGGCGGTAAGTTTTCGGGAAAGGCCTACCAGACCTCGGGCGGTCTGCACGGGGTTGGCGCCTCGGTCGTGAACGCGCTGTCTGATTCCATGGTGGTGCAGGTCGCACGGAACCGCGAACTCTTCGAGCAACGCTTCTCCCGCGGCATCCCCCAAGGCCCGGTCGAGAAAATCGGCGCCGCCCCCAACCGGCGCGGCACCACCGTCACCTTCCACGCCGACGAGCAGATCTTCGGCGCGCATCGGTTCAAACCCTCGCGCCTGCTCAAGATGGTGCGCTCCAAAGCCTACCTCTTCTCCGGCGTCGAAATCCGCTGGAAGTCCGAGATCGAAGACGGTGACACGCCGATGGAAGCCACCTTCCACTTCCCCGGCGGCCTTGCCGATTACCTGCGCGAAACGCTTGGCAAATCAACCACCTATGCCGAGAACCCCTTTGCCGGGACCGTCGAGTTCCAGGAACGCTTTGGCGTGCCGGGCAAGGTCGAATGGGCGATCAACTGGACCCCTGCCCGCGATGGTTTCATCCAGTCCTACTGTAACACCGTCCCAACGCCCGAAGGCGGCACCCATGAAGGCGGCTTCTGGGCCGCGATCCTTAAGGGCATCCGCGCCTATGGCGAATTGGCGAACAATCGCAAGGCCAAGGACATCACCCGCGACGACCTGATTACCGGCGGCTGCGCGCTGGTGTCCTGCTTCATCCGCGAGCCGGAATTCGTCGGCCAAACCAAAGACCGCCTCGCCACGACCGAGGCCGCACGTCTGGTGGAAAACGCCGTGCGCGACCACTTTGACAACTGGCTGGCGGCGGATACCAAATCCGCAGGCGCGATCCTCGATTTCCTCGTGCTCCGCGCCGAAGAGCGGATGCGCCGCCGTCAGGAAAAAGAGACCGCGCGCAAAAGTGCCACCAAGAAACTGCGCCTGCCCGGCAAGCTGACCGACTGCACCAGCAAGACCCGCGAAGGCACGGAGTTGTTCATCGTCGAGGGCGACTCGGCGGGCGGCTCGGGCAAAGGCGCGCGCAACCGCAACACCCAAGCGCTGCTGCCGCTGAAGGGTAAAATCCTCAACGTGCTCGGCGCGGCCTCCAGCAAGATCACCACCAATGCCGAAATCAACGACCTTTGCGAAGCGCTTGGCGTCGGTATGGGCACCAAGTTCAACCTCGACGATCTGCGCTATGACAAGATCATCATCATGACCGACGCCGACGTCGACGGCGCGCATATTGCGTCGCTGCTGATGACCTTCTTCTTCACCCAGATGCGCCCGCTGATCGACGCCGGGCATCTGTATCTCGCCTGCCCGCCGCTGTTCCGCCTGACCCAAGGTGCCAAGCGGGTCTATTGCTTGGACGAGGCCGAGAAAAACATGTGGCTGGAGAAGGGCTTGGGCGGCAAAGGCAAGATCGACGTGAGCCGCTTTAAGGGTCTGGGCGAGATGGACGCGAAGGACCTCAAAGAGACCACGATGGACCCCGAGACCCGCAAGCTCATCCGTGTGACGGTGGACGAGGATGTGCCGGGCGAGACAGGAGATTTGGTGGAGCGGTTGATGGGGAAGAAGCCGGAGATGCGATTCGCGTATATTCAGCAGAATGCGCAGTTTGTGGAGGAGTTGGATGTTTGAGAATTTTTCAATCACTCCGACATAGGTGGTCAATATTTCAATACAATTTCGCTTGGCCGGACTATGTTCCGCTACTTAACGGTCGAGCCGCAAGAGTTGCTCCGCTAATACCATTTGTCGGCTACGCGGTACTTTTTAATGACGCTATCGCCGATAACCTAAACTTCGAAAATTTAACGAACGATGTTCGCACAACTGTCTTCTTAAACCCTGATCATCGTCTCCGGTGGATCTTCATGGGTTTTATGCTCCTCGCGACTGCAAACCTGTTGTACCTCTTCTGGCGTCCCCACGTGTTAAAACTCGGGGAAACTGAAGAAAAGTTCATCCAATACTATTTGGAAAACGCCACCGCGAGTTCATTCTTACAACTGCACAATACCCACAGACAAACTGGGTTTGATCCGCTGACACAGGAAGGCAAATACTACAACGACGATTGGGACTTGTTCTGGCGCGAGGCGGTTTGGCCGTTCAGGGGAAAAAACAAACTGCAGAAAGAGGATCACTCTGCAACCCTCCCAGGATATGAACGAGTGAATTTCGTAGAAGCAAAACGCCGCCATCAAAGCGTGCTGCTTAGCCTTTTGCGTGAAACCTACTTTCGAGAATCTCGGAAACGCCGCCTATCGTTAGTTATTTGTATTGTTACGGCGCTTGCCGGTTACACTGCACTAGTCATACCTAGTGCAGACCTCTGCATTCGCGTTCTAGAAATTCTAATTATCGGCGAGTGACGATTCGAGAAAGCCCCGCCCGGGACCCCGTCCCGGGCCGCGCCCTCCCTCCCCCATGGGGAGGGCGCACATGCGTGCCCCCCGCGGCTTGCGCCGCCCTCCGGGCTGAAAAGGTCCACTGGACCTTTTCTAAGAAGCCCTCCGGCCCGAGGTCGGGCGCGGCCCTATTGTTTCGCCCCCCAGCCACATCTGTTCCGTCTCCAATGCGCCTTTGGCGCATAGCCCCCTCATGTGCTGCGCACGTTCGCGGCAGAGCCGCTCATCCCCATGGGGAAGGGGCTCCTACACAACGATAGGTCGGGACCGCACCAGCAGACACCCGCAACGTCAGCCCCCAATCCCAATCTTTCCCCTTGATCCGCCGCGCCCACCGGTCCTAACTCGCCCTATGATCCGCGCGCTCCTCCTGCTGCTCCTCCTCACCGCCTGCGGCCGTCCGCTGACGGAGAACGAGCGCGCCTATCTCGCCACCATCCACGGCAGTTCCGTCGACTATGCCCGCGTCCGCCTGCACGACGGCGCCCCGACCCGCGCTGTCACTTTCAAGCGCAAACCGCGCCCGCGCACCACCTGCCGCGAGCGCATCCTGCCGCCCCCCGAGGGCGAGACCGTCACCTCCAAACCCGCCGCCGTCGCGCTGTGGAACAACCTACTGTTCGACAAAGACTGGTATCTCGAAGACTACCTGCCCGATCACCCCGACCGCATCGGCTTGATCGCCGCGATGCTGCTGGCGCATGAAGTCACCCATGTCTGGCAGTGGCAAAACCGGGCGGTGACGGGCTATTCCCCGCTTCGGGCGGCCAGCGAGCAGTTCTCCAGCCCGGACCCCTATCTCTTTGAGGTCGACACCCAACCGCGATTCCTCGATTTCGGCTACGAACAGCAGGGCGCGATCGTCGAGGAGTTCGTCTGCTGCCGCGCGCTGGACCCGCAAGCACCGCGCACCAAGCGGCTGCACGGCATGCTCTCAGAGGTCATGCCCGTCGCCCCCCTGCCCCAAAGCCGCCTGTCGGACGTGAGCCTGCCGTGGGACGGGGTCGAGTTGAACGGCATCTGCAGTTAGCGCTGGATGCTCTCCAGATAGGCCAGCAGCCCGGCCAGCACACGCGGGGTCGGGGTCAGCACACCATCGACTTCGATCGGCACGGTGTCATCGGCCATCGCGCCGCCAAACTGCGGCATGACGCGGGCCAGATGGCTTTGCTCCGGATCGCCATAGATATAGCTTAGCGCCCGTGCGCGGGGGAAACTGCCGCCGTTCTCGCGTGCCAGCAGGGTCAGGTCAGCCGGCGCCGGATTCAACCCTGCCGCCAGTGGCCCATCGCCCTGCCCCGGCATCCCGTGGCAAGACACGCAGTTCGCGGCATAGAACTTGGCACCATCGGGCGCTTCGGGCATCGACGGCACGGTGCAGGCGGCCACGATGGCGGCGGCTGCGCCTGCGAAGATCAGCGGTAATCTCAGGATCGGCATATCTGCTCCTATGGTCTTGGACGGGCACTCGCGGCCCTTGCCAAGGATGATAGGCGCCGGGCGGCACTGGCGCAAACGCCAATGCGCGGGGCGGGTCAGACCGGCACGAGTTGCCCAGCCTCTAGGCGGATCTGGCGGTCCATCCGCGCGGCCAGCTCAAGGTTATGCGTGGCGATCACGGCGGCCAGCCCGGTGCTGCGCACCAGCGACATCAGCGCGCCGAAGACCTGATCCGAAGTTGTCGGGTCGAGGTTGCCCGTCGGCTCATCCGCCAGAAGCAAACGCGGCTCATTCGCCAGCGCCCGGCAAAAGGCCACCCGCTGCTGTTCGCCGCCCGACATCGCCGCAGGCCGGTGGTCTGCACGCTCCGAGATGCCCACCTCTGCCAGCAACGCCCGCCCCCGCGCCTCAGCCGCCGCGCGCGCCACGCCATTGGCAAGCTGCGGCAGGACGATGTTTTCCAACGCGGTGAACTCGGGCAGCAGGTGGTGGAACTGATAGATAAACCCCACATCCGCCCGACGCACCCCGGTGCGTTTGCGGTCGCTCTGGCCGGTGAGGTCATCGCCTGCGATCTCCACCGTGCCCCTGTCGGCGGTATCCAGCAGCCCCGCGATATGCAGCAGCGTCGATTTGCCCGCGCCCGAAGGGGCCACCAGTGCCACGACCTCGCCCGCCGCGACCTCCAGATCAATGCCGCGCAAGACGTGGACTTCGTTTGGTTTGCCGGGGTTATAGGCCTTGGAAATGCCGCTCAGGCGCAGGATCGGATCATTCATAGCGCAGGGCCTCCACAGGGTTCATCCGCGCCGCACGGCGGGCGGGAAAGATCGTCACGACAAAGCTGAGGCCGAGCGATAGCGCCACGGCGGAGAGCACATCGCCCAGTTGCAGTTTTGCGGGCAGGAAGTAGATGCCGCGGATCGAGGCGTCCCACGCAGTGCCGCCGCTGAGATAGTTCACAAAGCCGAAAATCTGGTCGACATAGACAGCGAAAAGCACGCCCAGCACCACGCCCGCCGCCGTGCCGATGATGCCGGTAAAGGCCCCACAGATGAAGAACACACGAAGCACGGAACCTTCACTGAGGCCCATTGTCCGCAGAATGCCAATGTCGCGGCCCTTGTTTTTCACCAGCATGATCAGCCCTGAGACGATGTTCATCGCCGCGATCAGCACCAGCACCGACAGGATCACAAACATCACCCGGTCTTCGATATCCAGCGCGCTCAGGAAAGAGCCGGAAGCGTCCCGCCACGTCCAGACCTGCGCCAAATCGCCCGCCGCCTGCATCAGCGCCGGGGCCATTGCGTCGACGCTCTCGGGGTCTTCGACCATGACCTCCAACTCATCCGCCACGCCCTCGCGATTAAAGAAAGACTGCGCCTCAGCGATGGGCAGATAAGCCCGTGTCTTATCAATGTCATAGCGCCCAGCAGAGAAGACATAGACCACCTCATAGCCATTCACCCGCGGGCTGGTGCCGAAGGCGGTTTTGACGCCGTTGGGCGAGATCAGCTTGATCGTATCGCCGACCTGCACACCAAGGCTCTGGGCCACGCCGCTGCCGATGGCGATGCCTTCCTCAAACCGCGCAATATCGCCCTGCGACCGTTCAGAGGGCTGGATGCCGGGGATCGTCATCAGGTCGTCGGCGGCGATGCCAAAGACCTCGACACCCGCATTGGACTGACGCCGGTTGGCCATGACCTGCTGGCGCACCAGCGGGGCCACGCGGGTGACGCCTTCGACCTTGGCGACTTCGGCGGCCATTTCAGTGTAATTCTCGATGGTGCGGTCGATCTGGCCGTTGGGCTGCACTTCGCCCATCGTATAGACGGTGACATGCGCATTGGCGCCAAGGATTGTATCCACGAACTCCGCCCGAAAGCCGGAACGCACCGAAAGTGTCGCGATCAGCGCAAAGACCGCCAGCGTGATGCCGATGAGGCTGATCCATGTCATCACACTGACCCCGCCCTCGGCACGGCGCGCACGCAGGTAGCGCCAGGCGATCATCCATTCAAAGGCCGCGAAGGGCGCGGTGCGGGTTGCTTTACTGGCCATTTTAGGCGGCTCCGAATTAGGGTGGGCGCAACCTGAGGCTTTGCCCCAAAAGGGTCAAGCACGCAAGGCCCGGCGGCGGCGGCTGCGCTGCGGCCATGTGGGCAGCCAGAGGATGAGCCGGGTAAGCAGCAGCCCCGCGACGAAACCAGCGATTGCGAAGATGAACTCTGCCCGACTGCGCGGCGCTGTTGGCTGATACCCGGCCCATGCGGCGCGTCGTGCTGCGGCATCA
>Ga0209344_10005746_pt1 | contig 10551 bp, 7 predicted proteins | sample Cruoilmetagenom6_FD_187293 | JGI IMG/M metagenome (GOLD analysis project Ga0209344, IMG submission 187293) | Oil polluted marine microbial communities from Coal Oil Point, Santa Barbara, California, USA - Santa Barbara Oil Seep Sample 6 (SPAdes)... | ecosystem: Environmental > Aquatic > Marine >...
CCCATCCCATCATCGAATCAAATCAACTGCATGGAATCACAAACGATTCATATCATTCAACTTCTTTGTGGACCGACACTAACGAACAACGACCTCATCCATGTCAGGCCCAGTACACGGAGCCAGCACATCGAGATTGGGATCATAGACTTCCGTTTCGACTTCAATGTTGCCCAAAATCGTGTGAAACAGATTGTCGTGGGAGAACCCACCGTTCTTGGCGTTGGTTTTGAGGCAAGCTGTGTCTATGCGTTCTGAGTTGATGAAAAGCGGTGACAACCACATGAAGAACGGCACGTAAGTCTGTTCATCCGGTGCCATGAACCATGGTGCGCCATGCAGGTACAAGCCGGATTCACCGAGTGATTCTCCGTGATCGGACATGTAAATCATAGTGGCATTTATCCGCTCGCCCTGACTATCAAGAGCATCGATCACCTCGCCCAGAATTTTGTCCGTATAAGCGATGGTGTTGTCGTAAGCGTTGACCAGTTGGTCCTGGGTACAGTCGGCGAAAGCAGCCGTACGGCAATCTGGCTTGAATGGTGCAGAATCCTCTTGGTAGCGCATGTAGTAAGCCGGTCCATGGCTGCCAATCAGGTGAAGAACGAAGACGGCATTCTCCGTCACCTTGGGCAATTCTTGCTTCAATTTGTCGACAAGGGTGTCGTCACGGCACTCACCCTCAACACAGAAACGTGGATCGTCTCCGGCGGCGAAGTTGATCTCGACAGTGCGGGCGGCGATACCCTTGCTCCCCGTGTTGGCATCCCACCAGGCGGTTTTGATACCGGCATACCCAAGCACATCAATGACATTTTCTGTGCTCCTGCCGGCCGTATCGGAATACTCAGCCCGCGAATAATTGGAAAACATGCAAGGCAACGAAACAGCGGTCGCCGTTCCGCAGCTTCTGGTATCCTGAAAAGCAAACACGTTGTCATGCGCTTTCAAAGCCGGATTGGTTTCGCGCCCATAACCATAGAGCGAAAAATTTTGCGCGCGGGCCGTCTCACCCGCGACCACGACCAAAACATGCGGGGGTTCTTCAGATTGTGCTACTTCTATTATGTCCTCGCTGAACGCATCCTTTCCGATAGTCACCACATTGATAGGTGGTGAAAAGTAGGTGCGTTTTGCATATTTGACCGCAGCGACAATAGGTGCAATCGGGTTGAGGCTCGCCATCAAGTCACGGTGTTCGCGGAAGGTAGAAGAAAATCCCGCGTAGTTGGCCAAAGTTACGCTTGCGGCAAGTAATAGCATCGGAATGATCAGCTTCAGATGCTGCCAGAGCTTGCTGAAGAAAGTTAGGTGTATCACGCGCGTCCACGCCACAAGTGCAGAAGGTAATGCGCCGTAGAGGAGAACATGCGCCACGAAACGCCACGTGATGAGGTGCTTTGCTTCGTTGGTCGTGGTCACGGCAGCGTTTCCGATCATGTCGCGCGTGATCAGTATGCCCATTGTGTCGACGAAGTAAGATGATATGGCCGTTACCATTATTGCGAATATGAAGATCGGCTTGACCGCATATTTTACAGATATGGACAAAAGAGCCGCGACATGAAGCGCGATGATACCAGCTGCAAGGCTGAAAAGCGCACCCGGGTGACCCTGGAAATATTCTGCCCCTTTGGACCAGAAAGTAAGATTACCAATTGCGAGGACGTAGATCGCCACCAGAATTGTCAGAGTCACGTCGGACATGACCGGGCGTGCAGAGGGAATTTTTATTGGCATGTATGTGATATCAATCCATTTGGCAGTGTCATCTTTAGGTGTGTTGAATGTGGTTTTTCTGGGAAAATCACTCCGGGTCCATTCTTTATGGCGCCGGGGTAATGATGCGTCTCCCTCAGATCAGGCCGCTTACGGCCTGCATTGTCCCAAGTTAGTATAGATACGGTATGCAGGTTTTGCTGTCGGCTATCTTGTCAATTGACGGGGCACTGAAGGCGGCTAGGTCTGGAAAGAGAGTTTTGCCCGTCGGTAGTTTTAGGCGACGCCACCAAACTGTATGCCTCATCCAAGCCGCCGACCGGCTTGCCCTCGGGCGGCGTGTTCTTTGCCGGGTTGCGGCGATATTCATGGACATGCCTATATCATCTCAGACTGATACAACAACAGCTTGAACTCTCAGATAATGGCTCTGGAAAGAAACACTAGGATCACTGCCATCAACGCTGCAAGCATGAGCGCGAATGTCGTCTCGGTCAGTGCAAAATAGCCGTCATCAGGTTGATCACTCAATAATTGTTTCCTGATCGCCAGAAACCGCGCCAACGAGAACACCACCAAAAGCGCACTTGAAGCGACCATCGCATACCCCACTTTGGCATCCGTACTCCCCTGCAACTTTTCGATAATGATTCCGAACCCGGCTATGGTAATGGCAGTTCTAATCCAGCTTAGAAACGTGCGTTCATTAGCTGCGTTGTCCTGAAACCGATTGATCATTTTTGATCTTCTTTCTTCTTCTCATGTCGCGTAATTGCTCCACGCAAACCGCCGCTTACGAGAGCATTCACATCGTTTGCGACCAGCAACGGATCCATTCCTCCCCAGGTCATGAGGTATCTTGAACGCCACTCTGGTGCAAACTTGTCCTTATAATCCCGCAGCCCCTCGAAATTGTAGAAATGCCCCCCGAGCCGGGAAACTGAACCCGCCACGCGGTCCCAAATTTTGGGGTGGCGGGAGGAACCCAGTCCGGACAAAGGCGCCATCCCGAGCGAGAATTGCTGGAATCCTTCTTCCCTGAGAGCAAGCATTAGTGCGACAAACAGGAAATCCATTGTTCCAGACGGAGAGTTCGAAGCGTGGCGCATGAGATCGATGGTGGCGATTTTTCGCGACAATGTCTGAAATATGTTGGCAAAGGCAACAATCTCAGACTCGCTTCGCACGACTGCAATCGGAAAATTCTGCAGATAGGCCTCGTCAAAACGGCCGAGAGAAAACCGCTTTTCCCGCATGTTCTTTTCGCTGAGCCATTGGTCCGAAATCGCTTTCAATTCGGATATGAACTCGGCTGAATGGGGGGGCAAGATGATCTCCATCGTGAGTCCGTCCCGTGCCGCGCGATTGTAGGCCTGCCGCAACTTCCGCCTTTCAGGTCCATCCAGACTGAAAGTGGTGAGGTCTACCACGGCTTCTTCTCCAAGCTTGCTCGGAACGAAACCGGCATCAACAAACCGGGCCAGATCGTCTCCTGCAATCTGGTAAAATGCTGGACGGCAATTTGCCTGCTCTGCTGCCGATACAAACTCGTCGATCAGCGCCGCTGTTGATGCTTCGTGGCCGACTGGCGGTCCCAGCGCCACGAAACTACGACCAAGCTGACCGTACATAATGAAAGCATCCCCCTTGGCCGCGAGAAGAAACGATTTATCCCCTGTCAGGGCAAAGTTCGCGTCGGGGTCGTCTTGATTGGAAATGATTAAGTGCAAAAGTTCCGCATCAACATTCAAATTTGACGAAGAGGAACCGGTCCTCGGCCGCAGCGCAAGGTACAGGAGCGCGAAAAGTGAGACTGAAATGCTTATGCCGGCGATGCGCAGTGCGCGTGGCATGTTTGCATCAAAGGCGAATTCCCACCAGCGGGAATGCGAATATTCGGCGTCCTGATGAGCAAACAGGAAAAACAGGACAACACAGATGGAAAAGGCAGCCCAAAGTGCAAACGAGGCTAAAGAGTGCTGGCCGTCTGACACGGGTGTTCTGCGGTCAAACCGCTCGCGCGACAGCCATAAGATTGCGGCGAGGAACGCAAGCCCGAGCACAAGGTCAAAATCAAGTCGCTGCAAGATCAGGGAAATTATCGCCAGGACCAGAATGACAATTGCCGTGTACAATGCGTTGCGCGCGCGCGCGCGGAGGCCGTTTGCAACCACGATCAGAATGCCGCCAGCTATTCCCATTACAATATTGGAGAGTTCGAAAATACTGAACGGAACAGCGGGCTGCAGTTCATCGAGAATGGCTTTGGGAATCGGCACGATGCCATTCAGGATGAGTATCGCCCCCGCCATGAAGGTCAGAACGGCAGTGAGGCCGGGTATGAGGGAGGTCAGTGAGGAAAGGACTGAAAGTGCGCCCGGCGTCGTTCCCGCCGGTGCAATGAGAGCTTTTGTTCTTCCCCGAATTTCAACCGCGACAAGAATTAGAACGCCGACAAGAAGAGGCAGGAGGTAGTAGATGAACCGGTACGTGAGCAACGCTGCGGCAATACCCGCTGTCTGGCTTGGTACCAGCGCGAACGCACCGAGGATAACGGCTTCGAAAACACCGATGCCACCAGGAACATGACTGAGAACTGCTGCAACAGCCGCAGCCGCAAAAACCGCGACAAAAGTTGCGAACGGAACCGATGCCGACGCATCAGCCGGCAACAGAATGTAGAGCGTCGTCGCGGCGAAAATTATATCCAGTAGCGAAAATAAAACTTGAAAAGCCGCATCGCGAGGTGGCGGCATGGCAATACTGAGGCGGCCAAAGCCGATCGAGTGACGGGCAAGCGAACTCCATGTAATTGCACCTGTCACGAATACGAATGCCGCAATCGCCAAAATTCTTATTGTTGACGCCGACAGCGGCACTATATTTTCGAGCGCAGCAGGATGCCATGCGAGGGCTGCGAAACCAACCACCGTGACTCCGACGCCAAAGGCCATTGCGCAATAGGTCGAAACCACTGCTATATCAGCAAGGGTCAGACCAAGCCCGCGATAAAACCGGTATCGGACCGCTCCGCCGGAAAGAATGGCGAGTCCAACCGAATTGCTAAGGGCATAGGCTGTAAACGATCCCAAAGCCACGGTTGGCAGGGGAATGCTCTTTCCCACAAAGCGTAATGCAGACCAGTCGTAACCAACAAGCGCTGCATAGCCTCCAATGGTGGCCAAGATGGCAAGTGAAATCGAAACAGACGAAGTCTGCTTTATGTGGGATATGACGTCGGCAACTGCTATACCGTGCAATACCTTGTAAATCGCGAATGCGCCGAGGCCAAAAAGCATGAACGTGGCTAATAGTGTCCCGAACCTCTTGAAAAATTCACCTGCCTTTTGCTTGGCGGATACTGATTGATGATCTACCAAAGCCATATATTCCCCAATAATAAATCGGCGGTTGGCATCGCCGATGCGCCTCCAGGCGCAAGAGATATCCCGCTGCCTCTGTAAGGTCAATTTGCCATGGCGGGGTCACCCAGTACAGTAAGCACACCGAAGGCAGTTGGTGTATGAATCGGGACTCACACGAAAAGCGATCTTTGAAGCGGCCGATTACACTGTGGCTACCCGGCGATGAACGGATTTCGGGCGTGTACAGTCAAGCATTCGGTTGCGGACTGCGCTGCCAATAGCGACTTCGGTTGGCTTACCAGACAGCGACCGCGCCCTCAGATGTTGATTGTAGCGTCGCGTATAGTTTTGCGGCGTTAGATTCGATCACGTCCTCTCCCATCGACTGATCCCGCCTCTTCCCGCGACATGCGGCATCGCTTTCCCGCAGAAAACATCGCACATTCGGTTCGGCTGTATTTCCGCCTTCTGCTGAGCTTGTGTCATCTATAGGATCTACTGGCTGATCGCGACATCGGCGTTCAGTACCAGACAGTCGCGGATTGGGCCGCCAAGTCCGGCCAGGACTATGCTCGGTCCATCCGGCGGCTGTCCCGGGGAAGGATTGTCAACAGGTGGTAAATCGACGAAGTGGCCGTCGCGACAAGGAGCAGTAAATACTGGCGGTGGCGCGCCGTCGATGCAGATGCTCGACGCTCTGATACAGAGTTGCTGGAACAAGAAGGTCGCCCTGAAGTTGATGCGAAAGCTTCTGCAAGAGCAAGGCGCAGCGCCGCGCGTCATAACTGCCGATGGCTCAGATCCTGCGACGCGGCAGAAAGAGGCACGATCCGGCTCAAGGGAAATTCCAAAAAATAGAATGGAGGACAGCCGATTCTGGATGACAAACATGGCCCGGTCGTTGGAAGTGCCCGCAATTAGAGCACGTTGCATACCAAATTTGGTGCGTTCAAATTACAACCGGATATGCTTTCCGATGACGATCGTCCGTTCCGACGAAAGATTGTATGAATCCGACATGCGCTCACCGTTTCGCCAAAGAAACGAAAAAATGCGGATCCTGATCGCCTTGAGCAGCGTATTTTGTTGCGCTGGTTCGATGTCGTCGAGCCCCACGAAATACGTTACAGTTTCGGGATCAATTTCCAGATCAAGCATGCTACACAACTTGAGCGCCACAGGCACATTCGGGTGTTGCATGAAACCATAGTGAAGCACGATGCGATAAATATCGTTTTCAAGCATCGATAATTCGATACGGTCGGCACTCGCGACCCGCGGCACATCCTCCACTTTTACCGTCAGATAAATGCTTCTCTCGTGCAGGATAGGCATATGTTCCATAATTTGAACCAAGGCGGATGGTGTCGTTTCAGTCATGGCTGTCAAATAGACTGCAGTTCCCGGTACGCTGGAGGGTGGCGCTGCTTTTATCTGGGCCAAAAACACATTTAGCGGCTGGCGTTCGTCGCGTGTGAGGGCGCGCAGTTTCGCGACGCCTTGTCGCCAGATTGCCATGATCATGAATATAACGGTGGCCACCACGACAGGATACCAGCCCCCTTGAAAAAACTTGAAGGAATTGGCGATCAGGAATGTCAGGTCCACGACCAGAAATGCAGCAGCCAGCGTGCCGGCCAGCCACGGATTCCAGCCAAATCGCTTAGCCACGAAAAACGCCAGACATGTCGTAATCACCATATCTGCCGATACCGCCAGACCATAGGCGGCCCCTAAATTGTCCGAGGTGCGAAAGCCGACGACCAGCGCGATCGTCGCAATCATCAAGAGCCAGTTTATACTCGGGATGTAAATCTGACCTATATGGTGGCTGTCCGTCTGAATGATGTCGATCCGCGGCAACTGACCGAGCTGCACTGCTTGTCGTGTCAATGAGAAGACACCCGAAATCACCGCTTGCGAGGCTATGATCGTGGCAATCGTTGCCATGATTACCAACGGATAATGGGCCCAGCCCGGACTGAGTTGATAAAACGGATGGGTCACGGCCGACGCATCGGCCAAAACCATGGCACCTTGCCCGAAATAGTTGAGAAGGAGCGCGGGCAAAGCGACAACAAACCAAGCCAACCGGATCGGAGCCGGGCCGAAATGACCCAGGTCTGCGTAAAGGGCCTCTGCCCCGGTGACCGCTAGAAAAACAGTGCCCAGAACGACAAATCCCAACATCCCGTTGGAGATGAGGAACCGCGCGCCGTGGGTCGGTGATAAAGCCGCGAAAACAAGCGGCTCCTGCAAAATTCCACCGATCCCCAAGAGCGCGAGGATCAGGAACCAAACCAGCATGACCGGCCCAAACAGCGCCCCGATTTTTGCCGTCCCGCGTTTTTGCACTGAGAAGAGAACGATCAGAATTCCAATCGTGATCGGGATGACAAACGGTTTGAACGCGGCATTTTCCACCTGAAGGCCCTCAATTGCGCTGAGAACCGAAATGGCCGGTGTGATGGTCCCGTCGCCAAAAAGCAGGGCTGCACCGAATAGCCCCAGGAGCATCAGAAGGTTGCGCGCCGTTCCAGCTGCCGCATTCCACGGGTTTAGCAAGGCGACGAGAGCAATGATGCCGCCTTCACCGGAATTGTCGGCCTTCAAAATGAACAGCAAATACTTGATGGAAACGACAATAATCAGCGACCAGACAATCAGGGAAAGGACGCCCAGGACATTTTCGGGATTGGCTGCTATTCCGTTGATGCTGTTGAAACACTGCTTGAACGCATAGAGCGGGCTGGTGCCGATGTCACCGTAAACAATGCCAAGGGCGCTCAGCGATAAGATAGAGAGGGGGCGACCCTTTGCTTCGTTAGCAGCATGTTCATCGTCACCCACTGTCTTTCTCCGTGCGCATTCAAAAACTGCGGTATCGCAATAGTCTTCCTGCATGCACTAAGTATGAGTATTAGAAATAGTGCCACTTCGGAATAATTTTTCCAACATTTCCTCGCACATCACACCCATATGTAGGCAGCAGCTCGGACCACCTTGTCGTGTCAATGCGCCGCAACGGGCGCTTTGCCAGCCGTAGGACGGCGCATAATAAATGTGAACGGAATCAATACCACCGCCACCCAACCCAGAATATTGAACACCCGTGTATAGGACATCAACGCGGCCTGACGCGTGATCTCACTGTATAAAACCGCGGCGCCAGCCGCACTTTCAGGGGTCAGACCCAGCGGGGCGAGGTATGCTTTGGCCGCACCGGAGTACGGCGTGACGTATTGCGTCAGCTGGGACGTATCGATCACGATGCCCCGCACGAGCATGGCGCCGACAACCGCAATGCCAATCGACGACCCCAACTGCCGCGTAACGCCGTAGAGGCCCGAGGCTTCATCTTGACGGTCCGGCCCGATGCTTTCAAAAGCCAGCGTGGACATCGGCACAAAAACAAGGCCCATTCCCAATCCGCCAACCACGCCAGGCCAGGCAAGTTGCCAGAAATCTGCATTCAGATTGAGCGCGCCGGTCATGAAATTACTGGCCGCCGTCAGGATCAGCCCGACGACTGCAAGCGCCCGCGGGTCAACCCGGTTCACCAATACTGCGCCGGTGAGGACCATCGAAAAGCCCGCGGCAAGGCCGCGTGGGATGAAGAGATACCCCGCTTCGATCACTGGATATCCCAGCAACCCCTGCACAAAGAGCGGCAGTATGGCGATGCCTCCAAACATCGAAACAGCAAACCCCGCGATGATCAGATTGCCGGCGGCAAAGTTGCGGTCCCCGAACATCGACAAATCGACGATGCTGTCGCGCTGTGTGACGCCGCGCCACAGAAACGCAGCCCCACCCAATAGCGCGAAGATCATCGCCACCTGAATGACATGCGATGCCCACCAATCGAGGCTTTCTCCCTGATCAAGCACAAATTGCAAAGCGCCGATCCCCATCGCCATCAGTGCAAGACCGGTCCAGTCGATTTTAACTTTTTCGGGATCGTCGGCTGGCAATTCCCCTGCCAGCATCAAAAGAGCAAAGGCGGCAATTGGCAGGTTGACAAAAAACACCATGCGCCAGGAATAATAATCGGTCAGCAAGGCGCCCACCGTCGGGCCCAGCACGGGGGCGACGACTACGCCCAGCCCGAACATCGCCATGGCCTGCCCGCGTTTTTCGCGCGGGAATGAATCAAATAGTATCGACTGTGACAACGGAATCAGGAATGCGCCGAAGACGCCCTGACCAAGCCGAAAAGCGACCATGCTGCCCAGGCTCCACGACAGTCCGCAGAGCGTCGAAAAAAAGGAAAACCCCAAGATCGCTGTCAGGATCAACCGTCGACGTCCGACACGGCGCGCCATGAAGCCCGTAAGCGGCATGACAACGACGGCGGCCACGATATAGCTGGTCAGAATCCAAGTCGTCTGGTCCGTGGTGGCCCCGAAGGCTGACTTAATATGGGGCAAGGCGACGTTGACAATTGTACTGTCCAGTACCTCCAGCACCGCACTGAGCACAACCGCAACAACGATGGTGATCCTGACCTGCTTTGCCGTGTCGTCAGGTGCTGCGGTGTTGGTCATTTTCCGGTCGTATCCACAGTCGCACTCGCACTGGCGCCGACGCGCAGCGGCAACCCTGTTGGATCAAGTGCGATGCGTACGGCAAACCGCTGCGTAACCTTGACCCAGTTTCCCGAGGCGTTTTGAGCAGGGAGCAGTGAGAAAACCGAGCCTGAGCCGTAGCCGATTGAAGCAACCTGTCCGGACAGGCTCTGCCCCGGCAGCAAATCGACACCGACAGTGACAGGTTGACCAGCCGTGATCCGCGGCAGGTCGGTTTCCTTGAAGTTCGCCTCTACCCACCATTGGCTGTCATCAATGATGGAAAAGAGGGGCGCATAGGCAGTCACAACAGACCCTTCGCGCAGTGCAATATTGGCGACCCAGCCGTCTACGGGTGCCGTCACCGTCGTCCGCGAAAGGTTGGTCTGAGCGGTCTGTAACTGGGCCTGAGCGGTCATGCTGGCATCTCGGTTGGCCACCAATGCGCTGCGCGCCTGGGCTAGCTGCGCCTTTGCACCATTTAGAGCCGCCGTGGCCTGTGCTGCCGTCGCTCTGGCCTGATCCAGTGCCGCCTGTGCCACATCTCCGCGGTCCAGCAACGTTTTGACGCGGTCCAGCTGCGCCTGTGCCGCGTCGTCAGCGACCTGTGCGCTCTCGATGGCGGTCGAGGCGGCCTTGATCTGTGTGGCATAGCTGCCCTCGGCTTCGCTGGAAGTTTGCAGCGTTGCCTGGGCCTGCGTCACAGCATTTTGGTAGAGCGATACATCAAGTTCGAACAGTACATCGCCGGCCTTCACCTTTTGATTTTGCAATTACTCACCCCGCGATTTGAGGATGTGAATGTGGGATTTCAGGCCAGTGTGGTGAGGATCGTGTGAACCGGGGACGATCCGGTGAGTTTTTGGGTATCAACGACGGTTCTGACTGCGCAGTCG
>Ga0209344_10005747_pt1 | contig 10550 bp, 7 predicted proteins | sample Cruoilmetagenom6_FD_187293 | JGI IMG/M metagenome (GOLD analysis project Ga0209344, IMG submission 187293) | Oil polluted marine microbial communities from Coal Oil Point, Santa Barbara, California, USA - Santa Barbara Oil Seep Sample 6 (SPAdes)... | ecosystem: Environmental > Aquatic > Marine >...
GATGCTCATCTTCTACCTGCCGAAAGAGAAGATCATTCATCAGGGCGATCTACTGGGTGTCCCCCGTAGCGGTGCGGTCCCTCCGGCCAACGATGTCACCGTCCATTTCGCCGAGGCAATCCGCAAGCTGGACCTCGATGTCGAGATCATCTCCGGCGTCCATGGGACTGTGGGGACCCTCGCCGACCTCGAGCAGGCACTGCTCAAGCGGGTAGCGCTCGACAAGTAACCGGAGAAACAGATAGCCCGATCATTCGCTAAAAGACCAGTTCATGCGGTGGTCCGCCAATCCATGCGCGTAACGACCACGCCGTTCTTTGAGCTCAGACCTGCCACGCGTTCTCCACATCTCGATGTCGGTGCCGGCGACACAGCAACCAGCGCACCAGGTGGCAGACGATGACGATCTCCGACAGAAGGACGGCCGGGCCCGATCATCGACTTCGCGACGACCACGGTTAAAAGTGCGGGCGAACCCTTGACAAACGCTCGCTGAGGTTTTATTTATACATTGTATGAATTACTGTAATGTAGATATAAAGGTCTCCTGAATGACCAAGAGCAATTCTCTCGGCGACTTCGAGCAGCTTGTGATGCTCGCTCTGCTCCGGATCGGCAGCGACGCCTACGGCATGATCGTTCGCCGCGAGATCGAAGAACGGACCGGCCGCGAGGTCTCCCTGGGCGCCATCTACGCCACCCTCGACCGGCTTGAAAACAAGTCGATGGTGAGCTCGACCCTGGGCGGAACCGGCCGTCAACGACGTGGCCGCGCGAAACGCTTCTTTTTGGTTGAGACGCCCGGTCTCGAAGCTCTTCGGCGTTCGCTCGACGCGCTCGACCGCATGCGATCCGGCATTGCCGGACTCGAAACCGAAGAGGGGGTGGAGGTATGAAACCCACAGCCGACCACAACGTAGGATTCGGCGTTGATTTCCCGGGCCCGTTTGCGCACCTTGTATTAGTCTCGCTCTTGCCTACCGATCGCCGCGAGGAACTCGTTGGCGACCTCATCGAGGAGGCCGAAACAATTGTCGTGCCACAGTGTGGCCGCCGTGCAGCCCGTCGTTGGTTCTGGCGCCAGGCTCTTGTCTCGGCATCCCCTCTCTACGCACGCCGATCCACCAGGAAGGTCACGATGAATCGTTGGAAGTGGATGACTCTCGTGCTCGTTCTCATCGCCGGTCCGCTCATGGCCCTCGACCCGAGCGTGCTCAGTGCATCGCCACCGGTCATCGCCCTGGTGTCCTTCGCCATCCTCATCCCGGCCTCCGCCGGCCTGCTGTCCGGCAATCTCAGGGTCCTCGCCGGTACTGCCGTGTTCTCAGGCGCCCTGCTTCTTGCCGCGCGGCTCACATCGGGCATCGAGATCCGCTGGTACGCCATGGCCTTCATCTTCTTTATCGTGCTCAAAGGGGGTTGGTGGCTCGAGCGGAGACTCTCGTCCGCGAAAGGCTGAGCTTTTCGTCAGTAGGTCCCGAGGATCTCGCCGTACGTCTTCCTCACCTCATCCTCGCCGTACTTCCCCTCGAGACGACGCACGATGAAGTGCCCGCGGGCCATGTCCTGGAAGTGCTCGATGAACAATACGTTGATGGTAGCGCCGCCGAGGGCGCCCACGATGGGCACTCCCTGGGCCATGATCTTCTCACCGACCACGGTGTTGAAGCGGGTGGCCACCTGAGCCAGCAAACGAACGATTACCGGGGCGCTGTCCTCCACCACCACTCGCTTGGCCATGTACTTGGCGGCTTCGCTCACCGCCTGCGCCATCGCCATCCGAACCGCGAAGTAGCCCGACTCGGTTGCATCATCCTCAGAAGACGGACCACCCATGGCGAAGACTTCGAGACAGGCGAAGCGCGACGCGGCCTCTGACAGATCCTCTCCCTCGCCTCTGGCGATGTCGGCGATGGACCGCATGATGATCGTGGTCGTGATGGGCAGCTCGAAAGGCAGAGCGGCAATTCCGAATGCACCACCGACCCCGCCGGCCAGACCCGCCAGGGCCAGGTGACTCCTCGACCTCGGTCTGCCACGGTCACCGGGGTCCATCGTCCGAACCGCGATGTTGACGGCCTTCATCAGGGAGTCATGGGTCACTCGCGCGACCGCATCCCCGGCCCTGTTGGGCAATGCCTTGAACAGTGCCTCGATGGGTGTGCCCACAAGATCCGAGATCTTGGCGATGAGGCCGGGGTTTTCGAGCAGGCTGATCGCCAGAGCCAGATCCTGCCGGTCGTTGTCATTCCAGTCCATCAATGGTCGGTCTCCCAGTGCATCGATGAGAGTATCGTACCGGTCCCGGGTCGATCGGTCGAAGAAACGATCCACTCGGTCATCATCCTCTTTCACAAACCAACAACAACTTCAGGGGTCTTCCTACGTACAGACATCCAGGGTTGAGTGTGACGTCGATCGCAAGGGGGCAATATGAAGATCACTCGGTGGTGGCTCTTGTTCGTCGTATTCGGATGTGTATCGTGCAACGACCGGGTCGGTGTCGACACAGATTCCGAATCGCCCGGGACAACGACGAACCAGACGACCTACCTCGGTCTGGAGATCCCGACAACCGAGGCGGTGGTCTTCGCGCCCGGGGTGGTGTCCCATCCCGGCCGCTATGAGTACGCCCTGAGCATCCACCCCGATGGAAATCGCCTGCTCTTCTCAGTGGAATGCCCCGACGAGGGCGCCAGCGTTCAACAGGCTCGAGTTTCCAACGGCGATTGGACGACCCCGGCCCAGGCGGATCTCACTGATGGAGCCAGAAAACACGAGATGGAGGCGTTCTTCGGCGTCGATGGTGATCGGATCTTCTTTGCGCCCTACTCCAAGGGGATGGATGTACGCATCTGGACCGCAGACGTCACCCCGGAGGGTTTCGCCGACCCGCGGGCGCTTGGCGGACCCATCGCCGAGGACCCCTCGTTCTACCCCGTGCAGGCAGCGGATGGGTCGCTCTTCTACACCAATCTCGCCGAACGATCGGTGTGGCGGGCAACCCTCGACGACGGCGAGTTTCCCCTGGCTCGGGAAGCCGGGCTCGAACTCGGTGGCCACGCCTTTCCTTCTCCCGACGGGAGATTCGTGCTGATGGATTCCGCCGCTCTCGGATCGGACGAGCAACGCGACATCTTTGTCTCATTCAGGAACGACGACGGCAGCTGGGGCACCCCAAAACCGCTCGGACCCTCGGTCAACACCGATTTCTCCGAGACGTGTCCGTCTCTCTCGCCGGACGGGGAGTTTCTTTTCTTCAGCCGTTATGACGAACCCGGTGGGCTCTCGGACATCTACTGGATCAGCAGCGAGGTCATCGGTCTCGTCGCACCCGTGTGATTCCTGGGAGATGATCTTCGAAACCACCGCTCGCAATCGCGGCTTTAACGTGCGTGTGTTCTCCGACCGCTAGGAGCCTGTAGGGGATTGGGAGCCTGTAGGGGATTGATGGTGGATGGATTTCGGAGTGCCGTTAAGTGCCCTTTGCGGCGGATTCTCGGAGCAGTACTTCGAGTACGGGCCGAGAATCCAACAATCAAGGGCCTTCACGGCGCCCGAAAGCCGCCGCCGATCTATTCCCTACAGGCTCCTGGGCGGCCATCGACTGGCTGACGGCGTAGTCGAGCGACGCCTGGCGTTCGCCCGGCGCCCTTCCCATCGCGGATTCCTCTTCGCCGCAAGTGCGGCGGTTTCACCCGGCCGGCCCGCACTTCTCACCAGCTGTTCGACTGCGGCCAACGATGCACAACACCCAGACGTGCTTTCTCAGTCCGGGGTGCTCAACGTACTGCAAAGTACGCCTCCGCGCCCCGGACTGAAAAAACCCGCCTGGCTACCGCCCCTCGTCGCCCTCGTGACGAAACCTGGTGAGAAGTGAGGGCTACGGCACCGTCTGGCTCCACGCCGAGGTATCGCCGGACTCGAAGCCATCGGCGAAGAACGGCTCGCCCGCAACGCACGACTGCACCCGGACATCATCGATGTCCCAACCCGGACGGCCTTCATAGGCATCGGTACCGAGCCGGAAACGAAGCTGGACCGTCTGACCGGAATAGTCATCGAGATCGACCACCGATCTCACCCACGGCTGCGGTTCGCCGCACCAGCCGGGAAGACCGCCGATGGGATTCGGGCCCGCGGTGATGATTCCGTCATAGGGCTCGGTGAGCAGAACCGGATCGAGAAGCTGGGTCCAGTTCGAGCCGCCATCGGTGGAGATCTCGAGGATGCCGGCGTCCCAGCATTGGCTGCCGTTGGCCTCGAGCGACTGATAGGTCCAGTACTGCAGCGTCAGACCCGTATCACCCGCCGGCAGTAGCATCTCCGGCGAGACCAGACGCTGGTCGCTGACATCGCTGTAGTCGTCCGCGTGATAGACAAATGAACCGCTGTGGGCGCCGGTGATGCCGCCGGTCAACTCCCAGGTGTCGGGTCCCGAGGCCGCCGAGTGGGTCCAGCCGGGGGCACCGTTTTCAAAGTCGTCAAAGAAATGCTCGGCCGGAACGGTTCCGATGCCACAATCGCCGGGCAGGGCGGTGGTGGTGAAGCTGTAGACCGGCGACCAGGGGCTCGGCCCGCACTCGTTCACCGCTCGCACCCGCCAGAAGTGCTCGGTATTGCTCTGGAGATCGAGGACCGAGGAATAGTTGATTTCGGCGATGCCGGCGACATCGATCACGAGATTGCCAAACCCCGGATCGGTGGCCACCTGCAGATTGTAGGTGTCAGCCTGGGTCGCGGCCGTCCACTGGAAATCGGGTCGCAGATTCTGGTTGAGGGCGCCATCGGCCGGTGCCACCAGGTCCAACGCTCCGGGCGCGGCCCCGAAGACATCGAGGTTGACAAGAGTGTCGTGGGCAATGGCGCTGGGCGCCGAGGTTCCCGTCACCGTGATCGAGTAGCTTCCCGGGAGCACTCCGCCGGTACCGCTGACGGTCATGACGCTCGACCCACCCGGCGCCACCGGGTTCGGCACGAAACCGGTCGTCGCACCAAGGGGAACACCGGTCGCGGCGAGGGTCACGGGTTCGGAAAAACCGAGGAACTCGAGCACGCTGATCGTCGTGACCCCATCATCGGGACTGCACACCGAAAGCGACGCCGGGGCGGCGGTGAGCAGGAAGTCGGTGCTGACGGGGATGGGATCGGAAAAGACATCGGGATCGTTGTGGCCGTTTCTCATGTTGCGGTCGTCGGACCACTGGGTGACGGCGTGGGTCTGGGTCTGGACGTGAGTGTCATAGTCGCCGTGATAGCAGGTGGCGAGATTCGGGTCGAGATAGACCGGCGAGGAGACATCGGAGATCCGTTGGCTCGGCTCCCAGGTCACACCACCGTCAAAGCTGAATGTCTGATAAGTGTCGACCAGCAGGTTGCTGGGGTCGAGGCGCCGGTCGTACCAGGTCGCGGAGACGATGTTTCCCGCACCCACCGAAAGGGTCGGAAAGAACTGATCGCTGGTGGTGGCATCGTCGTGCAGCCGGACTTCGGGACCCCAGGTCGCACCGCTGTCGGTCGATTGCCGGTAGAAGGAGTCGCAGTCGTCGCCACCGCCCGGGCTGTAGCTGTAGACCGTGTGCAGGGCACCGTCGGGTCCCACCACCACCTGCGGCGACGGCAGGTAGCGGATATTGCCTTTGAGGGCCGCTCGGCCACAGTTTCCCGATGCCACGGGGTTCTCGGGTGACGCCTTGTCGGCCGCCGGACTCGTGATCGCACTGTAGGTCACGCCCCCGTCGGTGGATCGAGTGTATTCCATGGTCACTGTCGATGCGTTGAACTTGACCCAGCCGACAAAGACATCGCCGTTTGGCGCCACCGCCGGCCACGATCCCTGGACGCCCGATGTCGCGCTGATGGACTGGTCGTTGGTCCACGTCACTCCGGCGTCCGTCGATCTCAGGGCCCAGATCCGGCTGTCCGCCGAGAAGTTCGTAAAGACCATGTAGAGGTTGCCGAAATGCGGGCTCGCCGGGTTGTTGTCCACCGCGATCAGCTCTTTGTCGTCGGAACCGCCCGTGTGCATCATGCCGAGCCACTGAAAGGTCTGACAGTCATCGGTGGACTTCCACAGACCGAGACCGTTGGTGTGCAGTGCACCGAAATAGAAATGGCCGTCCGCTCTGCGCCAGACGATGGCAGGATCGCCACCGCTACCGACCCCGAGGGCGCCCTGATCGGTAAAGGTCGCCCCACTGTCTGTGGACCGGCTGAAGCCGGTGAATCCGTCACCACTCGCAAAATAGTGATTGCTGTCGTTGTAACCGGCGCAAACGGTTCCCGTGTCTTCGTTGAGCGCCATGGAGGTCTCGCTCTGGGTTGCCGACGACGCGGTGTCGCTCCCAGTATCGTTCACCGCGACATCGGGTCCATCATCGGTACCCGGACCTGTTTCCATCGAGGGCGCCTGTTTGACCTGCCCCAACTCGTCGGTGCGGCCGCAGGCCACGAGCAACTTGAACAAAAGCCCGTCCATCAAGGCACGCTTCTCGGGATCGTCAAGCAGCGCGCACTCTTCCGGCAGCGGTTTGTCGATGACTCCCTTGCCGTCCTCTTCCGCGGCGATGGCCGGGATCGAAACTGCGGCCACCATCACGAGGATGATCGCGGGTAGGAGGAAGAATCGGTTCACGCGCACGGCCGGGACAGTCTTCTCGAGCATGGGTGCCTCTTTCCGAGTGTGATTTGCATTCCAGTGATTCAGACAAGGCTGGAGCCGGGATATTCTACCCGGTCACACCCGATGTCCCAAAAAAGTCGCCATGGCACCTCGCTGCGCCGGGACTCAACGCAGCCGCTCCATCCTCAGCCCCGAAGGTGTGACGGCGCAGCCGCCCCCGGCGGTACAGCGGAGTTCGCTCGGCAGCGCTTTGCCCACCTCATAGGAGGCATCGATCGACTCGTCGAGCGGGATCGGGTTGGCGTAGCCACCGAGGACGAGGTCGGCGCAGGTCAAGGCACTGGAGGCGGCCAGGGCGTTGCGGGTGTGGCAGGGGATCTCACAGGCGCCGGCAACCGGATCACAGGGTGAACCCATGGTGTTCTGGAGCGAGATGGCCGCGGCGTCAACCGCCTGACGGGAGCTGCCCCCGGCCGCCTCGACAACCGCAGACGCAGCCATGGCGCCGGCAACCCCGATCTCGACCTGGCAACCGGCAATCTCGGCGGCGAAGGTCGCCCGCCGAGCGACGATGAGACCCACCGCCGACGCTGCAAACAGAACGAGTGCCGTCTGTCGGCGGGAGAGGTTCATTTCCTCCACCAGACTCGCCACCACTCCGGGTAGGGTCCCCGCGGAACCTCCGGTGGGGGCGGCGCAGATCACACCGCGGCTGTTGCAGTGATGCATCACCGCAAGGGCCTTTGCCGCCGCCCGGGTGTGGATCCCACCGACGGCGACCGCACCCCGGCCCTCGGCCGCAAGAACGGTGGCCGCGGAGGGCTGGAGCAGGAGCATGTCTGATCTCTGGTCGTCGAGGCCGGCGGCAACGGACTGTTTCATGATGTCAAACCGCCGCAGCATCTCATCGACAGCTTCGTCCTCGGCTAGGCCGAGCAGCTCGGACTCGTAGGCCAACGCGATCTCCCCAAGCGAAAGAACACGCTCGTTCGCCAGCTCGACCATTCCCTCAGCACTCTCGAACAACGTCCCGCCCCGGCGAACAAAAAAGACAGGCGCCGCGGTCCAGACCTCGGAGACTCCTGGAATGCGTCGCAATCTGGACACCGAGCCGGAGTCCGGTGGGTCGCTGGAGGAAAGGGAGAACAGCACCGACCCGTTCTCTTCGCGCCGGATTGCATCCTGGACCAGATCGGCGACGGCCCCTTCCGCTGAAACGTCTGCCACCACCAGCATCACGTGGGCCTTTCCATCGAGATCCACGGGCCGGTGATCGAGATTCGCGATCCGGATGCCGCCGCCACCCACCGCCTCGGCCACCACCCGAAGCTGCCGGCCGTTCTCCAAGGTCGCCTCAATCAACATCCCGTTTGGGTGATCGGTCTCCTCGAGGGTCGCCACTTCGAACTCGACGGTCACGCCGGCTTCCCGCGCGCGTTCGACCGAAGAGAAATACCGTTGGTCGAGCATGGGCCAGCCCATGACACCGGCGGTGAAGGCAAGATCGACACCGAGCGGCTTCCACGTCGGTGCCATGGAACCTCTCGGATCGAATGTGACCCGCGCCGCTGTTGGTTCGGCATCGAACAGATCGCGAACGATCAGACCGATACGGTGGGCGCCCGCCGTGTGCGAACTCGATGGTCCGCGCATGATGGGTCCGAGAACATCATTGAAAATGCTGATGAAGGGCACACCCGATCATATCGAAGTTCCGAACCTCACCGACAGCCGGCGACTCTCTTACAGACGGCTGCTCGCAGTGAGCCGACACTTCCCCGGGGTTCGCCGGCTCACCGGGAGAGGGCCATCCGCACCTCCGAGAGGTTTCCTTCGATCGCGACGATCTCGCGATCCATGGTTGCCCGCTGATCGGCCAACGCCGCAACACCCTTGGCATCACCAAAGGACTCCAGCTCCGCCTCCATCTGGGCCAACTCGGCGGTCGAGGCGCGTAGGGTTGTCAGTCTCTCCAACGCCTGGGCGAACCCGGCGGCGATTTCGTCGATCTGTTCGGCGCGCTCTATTCTCCCCGCGGCCCGGTAGTGACGAGCGGCGGCTGAAAGCTCCAGTTCGGAGGTCAACAGGTGACCGAGTTGGCTGTGGATGCGCCGAGCGAGCTCATCATCGGGCGATGCACCGAGGGCCGAACGCAACTCCGCGATGGCCTCATCGTTTCGATCGAGGGCGGCAAGACTGCGGGCGAGATCGTAACGGACCCCCGGCTCTTGAGGACGGCTCTTGACCGCGGCTTCGAACCAGTGTGCAGCGGTGTCAAACCGACCCGCCTCGAACGCCACCTGGCCCGCTAGAAGGATGTGGTCGAACTCGGGTGCAACTGTTGCCAGCCTCGTAGCGACCTCGAGAGCACGGCCGCGGTATTGTGCCGCTAACTCCTCATCGTCGGTGGCATCCGCGAGCCTCAGGGCGATGGCGACCGCGGCCCGTCCACTGGCGTGATCGGCGGGTTCGAGGGTGAAGGCCCGATCCAGGTCATCCACCACCGCGGCGGTGTCTCCCGACGCTTTGTGGGCGGTGGCGATCGCTCGGTGCAATGCAGCTCTCTCCGGGTCCTCGCTCAGTCGTCCCTCGAGCAGAGCCACCGCGTCGGCGGCGCGGTCTTCTTCGAGCAGACAGCTCGCCTGCATCCGAGCCACTTCGGCCTTCCAGTCAAGGCTCAGATCGTCAACGGCAAGATCTTCCAAGAGCTCTCTGCACTCCGTGTGACGATCCATCGACATCAATGCCCGACCCAGGAGGACGACATTTGTCGGATCGTCGGAATCCAACACAACCGCCGTCCGGAGGTTCTCGAGGGCCTCGTCGTACTGTTTCATGGCGAGCTGGCAGTTGCCGAGCATGACGTAGCCGGAGGGCCAGTTGGGGTTTGACTTCACCGTCGCCTGAAAATGCACCGCGGCCTCATCGAAGCGCTCCTGGTTGTAAAGATCGCGACCGGTGTTCCAGTCGGCGGCAACGTATCCGGCGGCCATAACAACAACGGCGGTGGTTGCGGTGACGAGTCTGCGTGTCGGGAACATGTGACCTCCCCGGGTTCAATGCCGGCCACCGGAAACAATAGCGCTATGGTGACCTCGTACCCGTTGAGACGCCCATCAGCGCAAGAGGTTCCACCGCTGCGGAGACCTTTACATCTTCACCATGAACACAACACACACATCAGTCGTGAAAGGGGGGTGCCGTTGTCCCCCAGGCAGAGGTGTCCCCCGACTCGAACCCGTCCTCGAATACAAGTGGTAACAACTCATCTTGATAGACCGTGTGAGTTCGTCCCTGGACCGTGATGGTCGACGATCGTGTCGGACCCGTGTTGGCCGAGACCTGGTAGCCGACCGAGCCGGAACCGTTACCGCTCTGGCCGCTGGTGATGGTGATCCAACTCGCGTTCTCAGACGCACTCCACGAACACCCGGGTTGTGTGGTCACCGAGAACGTCCCGGGTCCGCCGGCGCTGGGGAAGATCCGTGTGGTTGGGCTCACGCTGTAGGTGCACGAGGTACCGCCACAAGAACCGGTGTTCTGCACCGTCAGTGTGTGTTGCACCTGCGGCTGCTGGACGCCACCCGTGGTGGTGACGATCAGCGTCACGGTCTTGGATCCACCGCTGTCATATGCAATCGCGGCCACATCGCAGCTTGGAAAGTGCGGCTCGACGCAGGTGTACGAGGTCGTGCCGTCGCAGCCGGTGCCGCCGAACTGCCACACCGCCTGCTCGATGTCAGCGGCGGGGACTCCGGTGATCTGGAAGCCGGTCCATTGTCCGATGTCCGGGCTTGTCGGCGCCCAAACGAAATTCACGGACAGGGCCCATCCCATGCACTCTGTGGGATCGATGACCTGGAACGCGCTGTAGCGGGAGAGATACATGGCCGTGCCGTCATCCGAGAAGGTTGCGTGGTTGTTCCAC
>Ga0209344_10005749_pt1 | contig 10546 bp, 10 predicted proteins | sample Cruoilmetagenom6_FD_187293 | JGI IMG/M metagenome (GOLD analysis project Ga0209344, IMG submission 187293) | Oil polluted marine microbial communities from Coal Oil Point, Santa Barbara, California, USA - Santa Barbara Oil Seep Sample 6 (SPAdes)... | ecosystem: Environmental > Aquatic > Marine...
ATCTTCTAATGCATAGTATTTTTCCCCTAAATCGGAAACACGTTCAATAATCTTCATGTATTCGTCCGATTCATAATCGGTACGTGTTTCTAGCTGCTTATTTAAAGCATCCATTTCATCACGCATAGTATATACATGACTAAAGGCTTTAGAAGCTTCATCAAAAACAGTAGTATTATCTTCGGTTAGCAAATGCTGTGGTAAATATGCTATTACCGCTTCCTTTGGGTAACGCACATATCCGCGAGTTCCCTTTTGCTCCCCAGCAATAATCTTCATCATGGTAGATTTCCCCGCACCATTTTTACCCATTAAGGCAATCTTATCATTTTCATTAATAGTAAAAGACACATCACTAAATAAGGTTTGTCCGCTAAATTCGACTGCTAAAGCATCTACTGAAATCATATCTATGTTTTTTTAGAAATGCAAAGCTAATAAAAGAGTCGAATACATAATAGGTAACGCTTTAAAAATCTATTTTAAAGTATCCTTCGACAGGAAGCAACTTTAACCTGTTGAAAATCAATAAAAAAATAAATTACCTCACTATTTGGTATTCAAATATATAATCGTAAATTTGCAAACTCTTTTTGAGAGAGGAATGTTTAATCTACCTAGTCTATAGACGGGTAAAAAAATTATTAATAACGTGGACACATTAAGCTACAAAACGATTTCAGCAAACAAAGCTACTGTAGATAAGCAGTGGGTTTTAGTGGATGCTGAAGGTCAATCTTTGGGTCGTTTATCTTCTAAAGTTGCAAAACTTTTAAGAGGAAAACATAAACCTAGCTTCACACCACATGTTGATTGTGGAGATAACGTAATTGTTATCAATGCAGAAAAAATCAACTTAACAGGGAAAAAGTGGACGGACAAATCTTATATCCGTCATACTGGTTACCCAGGTGGTCAAAGAAGTTTAACTGCTACAGAATTGTTTGGAAAAGATCCAACAAGATTAGTAGAAAAATCAGTAAAAGGAATGCTTCCTAAAAACAAATTAGGTGCAGCAATATTCCGTAATTTAAATGTTGTTGTTGGTACAGCTCATACACATGAAGCTCAAAAACCAAAAACAATTAACTTAGAAGAATTCAAATAACATGGATGTAATTCACAAAATTGGTCGTAGAAAAACGGCTGTTGCACGTGTATATCTTGCCGCAGGAACTGGGAAGATAACAGTAAATAAAAAAGACATGACAGATTACTTTTCTACTGCTACTTTGCAGTACAAAGTAAATCAACCTTTAGTTATGACTAACAACGATGGCAACTTTGATATTACAGTTAATGTATTCGGAGGAGGTATTACAGGTCAAGCAGAAGCAATCCGTTTAGGTTTATCTCGTGCAATGTGCGAAATAGATGCTGAAAACAGATTAATTTTAAAACCAGAAGGTTTATTAACAAGAGATCCAAGAATGGTGGAGCGTAAGAAATTCGGTCAGAAGAAAGCGCGTAAGAAATTCCAATTCTCGAAACGTTAATAGTATCCTTCAACAGTATTGGAAATCTGTTTTACAGTCTTTCCATTCTGTTGAAAATAAAACAAAATTTAAACAGTTATTGTTGTCCTAGCGTCTTTAATATAAGACCGCAGGATTTAGTTAAGCATCTAAATGAAGCCAAAGGCTCGTTGTTAATTCGACCCAGCCAATTGGAACATTGCTAATCAACAGAACGTAAACTATTACAAAATGGCAGTAGAAGTAAAAGAATTACTTGAAGCAGGTGTACACTTTGGTCACCTTACACGTAAGTGGGATCCAAACATGGCCCCTTACGTATATATGGAGCGTAATGGCATCCATATAATCAACCTTTATAAAACAGCAGCTAAAATGGACGAAGCTGGAGATGCACTTGCAAAAATTGCAGCTTCCGGTCGTAAAATTTTATTTGTTGCTACAAAAAAACAAGCAAAAGACATCGTATCAGAAAAAGCAGGTAGCGTAGATATGCCTTACATTACTGAGCGTTGGCCTGGTGGAATGTTAACCAACTTTGTTACTATTAGAAAAGCTGTTAAAAAAATGGCTACTATTGATAGAATGAAGAAAGATGGAACATTCATGACACTTTCTAAAAAAGAAAGATTACAAGTAGATCGTTTAAGAGCTAAATTAGAAAAGAATTTAGGTTCTATTAACGATATGACTCGTTTACCAGCAGCTTTATTTGTTGTAGATATTAAGCGTGAGCATATTGCAATTAAAGAAGCACAAAAATTAAACATTCCAATATTTGCAATGGTAGATACGAACTCTGATCCACGTCAAGTAGATTACGTTATACCATCAAATGATGATGCTTCTAAATCAATTGACAAGATTTTAACGCATGTTACTAATGCAATTGCTGGTGGTTTAGCAGAGCGTAAAGCAGAAAAAGATGCTCCAAAGGCAGAAAAGAAAGCAGCAGCTCCAGCTCCAAAAGCAGAAAAAGCGGAAGTAGCAAAAGAAGAGGAAGAATAAAATAACATTAACACAACATAAAAAAGTCGTTTCGTTCTTTTTCTTTTTAGAAATTTGATGGTACGACTTTTTTAAATTAAAAAATATAGGCAAGCTATGGTAAAAATAACAGCAGCAGAAGTAAACAAATTAAGACAAGCTACAGGAGCTGGAATGATGGATTGCAAAAATGCTTTAGTAGAAGCAGAAGGTGATTTTGACAAAGCAATTGAAGTATTACGTAAAAAAGGACAAAAAGTAGCAGCTAAAAGAGCCGATCGTGACTCTAGTGAAGGCGCAGCAGTTTCTAAAATTAATGCAGACAACACTGTTGGTGTAACTATCGTTTTAGGATGTGAAACGGATTTTGTTGGTAAAAACGAATCTTTCTTAGCTTTAGCAAACCAATTTGCAGAAATAGCAATCAACTTTGACAACAAAGAAGATTTCTTAGCAGCAGATTTTGGAGGAATGACAGTTGCTGAAAAATTAGTAGAGCAAACAGGTGTTGTTGGTGAGAAATTAGAAATCAACGGATTTGAAAAATTAGAAGCAGCTTATGTTGGTACGTACGTACACATTAACAAAATTGGTGCTTTAGTTGGTTTATCTGAAAAAACAGATGACGCAGAATCCGTAGCTAAAGACGTAGCAATGCAAGTAGCATCTATGGGAGCAACTTCTTTATCTTATAAAGGTTTTGATCCTGCATTTGTAGCAAGTGAAACAGAAGCAAGAATTGCAGTTATAGAAAAAGATAATATTGAATTAGGTCGTTTAGGTAAAACACTTAAAAATGTACCTCAATTTATCTCTATGGCACAATTAACTCCAGAAGTTATGGCTAAAGCAGAAGAAGATGCTAAAGCAGAATTAAAAGCTGAAGGAAAACCAGAACAAATTTGGGATAGAATTCTTCCTGGAAAAATGGAACGTTTTATTAGCGATAATACTACTTTAGATCAAGAACAATGTTTATTAGATCAAAAGTTTATTAAAGATGAAAAAATGACTGTTGCAGAATATGTAGCTTCAAAAAATCTTACTGTTACTGCATTTAAACGTGTTTCTTTAGGATAAAAAAGGATCTTTTTTCATTTCCGCGAAAGCGGAAATCGTTAACTAGAATAAATTATTAAAAAACCACTACGCTTTTCATTTAAGCGTAGTGGTTTTTTTATTTCTAACATTCTGCTTTCTTAAAAAAAGATATTGATTATATTTGCTAAACGGCAAGTTCCTGCAAAAGCTGGAATTTCACAATTAGCTAAACAAAAAATGAAATACAAAAGAATTCTCTTAAAATTATCTGGTGAAGCATTAATGGGAAATCGCCAATATGGTATAGATCCAGAACGTTTAGCAGAATATGCCAAAGACATTAAAGAAATCACAGAACTGGGTGTAGAAGTTGCCATTGTAATTGGTGGTGGAAATATTTTTAGAGGTGTTGCTGGAGCCATGAATGGTATGGATCGCGTACAAGGAGATCACATGGGAATGCTAGCAACTGTTATTAACGGTTTAGCATTACAAAACGCACTAGAAGATGCCGATGTTAAAACCCGTTTGCAAACTGCCATAAAAATTAACGAAGTAGCAGAGCCTTTTATTCGTAGAAAAGCCATGAGTCATTTACGTAAAGGTCGTGTTGTTATTTTTGGTGGAGGAACCGGAAATCCATATTTCACAACAGACTCAGCAGCCGTTTTACGTGCTATAGAAATTGAAGCAGATGTGATTTTAAAAGGAACACGTGTAGATGGTATTTATAATGTAGATCCAGAAAAAGATAGTAATGCCATTAAATTTGAACATATTACTTTTGATGATGTATTACGTAAAGGATTAAAAGTAATGGATACCACAGCATTTACTTTAAGTCAAGAAAACAAATTACCTATCATTGTTTTTGATATGAATAAAAAAGGAAACTTAATGAAAGTAGTTTCTGGTGAAAATATTGGTACAAAAGTAAACTTGTAACTCGTATAACAAGTACTTAAATTAGCACAAGCAAAATGGTTATTCGCTTGAAAAAGCGAATCTAAACTTTGGCTTAGTTTTTGAAAACTAAACTAGTATATTAAAATTTTTAAAAAATGAACGAAGACATTCAATTTATAATCGACGGAACAAAAGAAGCTATGGAAAATGCCATGAAGCATCTTGAAAAACAATTATCCAACATTAGAGCTGGTAAAGCTAGCCCTGCAATGCTTGGTAGTGTTATGGTAGATTATTATGGTTCACAAACGCCATTGGCTCAGGTTGCAAATGTAAATACTACAGATGGTAGAACAATTACCGTACAACCTTGGGAAAAAAATATGCTTCAAGAAATTGAGCGTGGTATTATGTATGCTAACCTTGGTTTTAATCCCATGAATAATGGAGACATTATTATTATTAATGTTCCACCTTTAACCGAAGAACGCAGACGCGATTTAGCAAAACAAGCAAAAGCAGAAGTAGAAGATGCAAAAGTGGGTGTTAGAAACGCACGAAAAGAGGCGAATAACGACTTGAAAAAAGCAGATGGCATCTCTGAAGATCTTCAAAAAAATGCAGAGCAAGATGTGCAAGGCTTAACAGATAACTATATCAAAAAAATTGATGAAGTATTTGCTGTTAAAGAAAAAGAAATAATGACCGTATAATTTAAAAGCGACGTTCTTGTCGCTTTTTTTATACCAATAACATATATTTTTCGTTTATCTAATTATGCAAAAAACACTTCGCCTTTTATTAATCATTTGCTTATTTCAATGTGCTATTAGTGTTGCACAAAACAAATATCCGTTTATACCTGCCAACCAGCAGCAACTAACGGAAGCACAAATAGCGAGCACTCCAATTAATATTACGCCAGATGTTTTATTGTTTAATGAACAAGGCAAACTACTTTCTATGGCTAGCTTGTCTTTAATGACAAACACAGATTACCAACCTGTTTTTTTTGCGAATACCAAAGGCAAGCTAAAAAGTCTTGTGTTTATTAGAAAAAGCAACGCGCCTATTTTAATAGAACAAAATGTAGAAGCTATATTTACTCCTGGTGAACGTGCTTTAGATTTTATTGCAAAAGATATACACGGCAATTCTTATAAACTTTCGGAACTAAAAGGCAAAGTAGTTGTCCTTAATTTTTGGTTTACAAAATGCGGACCGTGCATTGCAGAAATGCCAGAGTTAAACAAATTAGCATCTAATTTTAAAGAGGAAGACGTTGTGTTTTTAGCGCTCACCTTCAATAAAAAGGGAGTTGTAAATGATTTTTTAAAAAGCAACCCGTTTGCATATACTATTTTAGCGAATGCTAATGATGTCATTACAATGTATGGCGTAAATAGCTATCCTACAAGTATTGTAATTAATAAAAAAGGGGAAATAGTTCTAAAAGAATTAGGCTATAGAACCAACATCAAAGAAGTACTAGCGACCTCTATAAATGCATCCCTATAACATTAATGAAAAAATACGGCTTTACTTTTTTACTATGTTTATCCTTCTTTTTAAGTAAAGCACAAACGCCATCAACAACAGATTCTACAAAAGTTGTAAAAACCGATTCCCTTAAAAGAAAAGCCTTTTTACAGCAATTAGGGAATGGTTATTTTCCAACAAAATATTTTGATATCGACTTAAGATATTTAATAAAATATAACCAATATGAAGGATCTAGAAATGGACTTGGCGGACAAACAAATAATGCATTTTCAGAAAAAATAAGATTCAACACCTACCTCGTTTATGGTTTTAAAGATGACGCTTTTAAGTACAGCTTTGGTTCTGGAATTAAACTAAACGAAAAAACAAATACTTGGTTAAACTTCGCATATACCGACGACTTAAGTGAAACCGGAAGCTCTACCTTTTTAACAGATAGCAGATTTTTTCAGCTTTTTGAACCAAGACTTCTAAATATAAATTTGTTTTATAAACACATTACAAAAGCAATTTCTTTAGAACATCAACTATCTCCCAGTTTGATTGGTGAAACCGAGTTTGCGGTTAGCAATATAAATACAACTTACGATTATAGCTTTGCAGTAAACAACAAGGTATACAATCAAATGCATTTAAGCACTTCTAAAACAGCGGTGCAATGGAGTCCTTTTAGCTCTTTTGAAACCATCGATAATAAATTCAAAATACTAAAAGAAGGCTACCCAAAATTCACTTTACAATACACTAAAAGTTTTAGTGATGTTCTTAATGGCGACTTTAATTTTTCGAAACTAGATTTTAGAACCATCTTTAAAAAAGAATATGGCAACAAAGCATTTTCCTTATTAACGGTAACCGCTGGATTAGCAAGTGGAGAAACGCCGTTATCGCATTTATATCACGCGTATCCTAATAATATCAATAAAGAAACCATTATGCAACGGTTTTCTGTAGCTGGTGTAACAAGTTTCGAAACGATGTTTTTTAACGAATTCTTTTCCGATAGAATTACCACCTTACAATTCAAACATCACTTGAGTCCGTTTAAAATAAGCAGACGTTTTAATCCAGAATTGGTGTTCATTTCTAGATTTGCTATTGGTAACATGAGTAACGCTGCAAGACACCAACAAATAACATTTAATACCCTTGAAAAAGGCTTTACAGAATCTGGATTAGAAATCAATAAACTATTTTTTGGTTTCGGTTTAAGTTTCACCTACAGATATGGCGCATATCATTTACCTAAACTAGAAGATAATATGGCGTTAAAATTTACATTTAACGTTACTTTATAACAATTTAAGACTTTGTTATACCTAGCTTTTTCCTACCTTTACCACTCTAATTTAACGACGTAATTTTGCCTAAATTAAAAGTCTGAAGATGTCCTTAAATAGATGTATTTTTTTAATTATACTATGTTCAAACTATTTACAAAAAGCTTTTGGGATGTTGTTGCAAGACTAATTCTACGTAATAAAATTGCCATTATACTTGGTATATTATTAGCTACAGGATTACTTGCTACGCAATGGAAATATATGCGCTTTACCTACACCGAAGCTAATTTATTACCAGATGATCATGAAGTAAATCAAAAATATAACAACTTTCTTGATATTTTTGGTGAAGAAGGAAACCTAATTGTTTTAGGTGTAAAAGACACGACTCTTTTTACAGTCGAAAAATTAAACGCTTGGAACAAACTTTCGGAAAGTTTTAAAAACACAGACGAAATAGAAACGGTGGTCTCGATTAGTGATCTTCAGAAACTGATAAAAGACACCAAGAATGAAAAATTTGCATTAGAACCTTTTATAAAAGATTCTATAACTACTATAGAACAGATAGACCTTCTGCAAGAAGAACTGTTTGAGAAATATCCTTTTTACGACAATTTTCTGTTTAACAAAAACACAAAAACGGTACGTACAGCAATTTACATGAACAAGGAAATTGTAAATACTGCCGCTAGAAAAGATTTTGTTTTTGATAACCTTATCCCCAAAATTGCTGCTTTTGAAAAGGAAACAAATCTAGATGTTAGAGTCTCTGGAATGCCGTACATTAGAACTTTAAATGCACAGAACATTGTAGATGAAATTGGTAAGTTTATTGGTTTAGCGCTTCTAGTTACTTCTCTAATTTTCTTTTTATTCTTCCGATCGTTTAGAGCGACCTTTATATCACTTATTGTAGTTTGTTTTGGTGTGATGTGGACCTTTGGAATTATTGGTTTACTTGGCTATGAAATCACTGTTTTAACAGCACTTATTCCGCCATTAATCATTGTAATTGGTATCCCTAACTGTATTTTCTTAATTAATAAATACCAACGCGAAGTAAAATTACATGGTAACAAAGTAAGATCTTTACAGCGTGTAATTACCAAAGTTGGTAATGCCACATTAATGACCAATGTTACTACTGCATCTGGTTTTGCAACCTTTATTTTAACCGAAAGTCAGCTTTTAAAAGAATTTGGTATTGTTGCTTCCTTAAGCATATTGGCCATTTTTGTATTGTGTTTGCTAATCATTCCTATTATTTACACCTTTTTACCGTATCCTAAAGATAGGCACTTAGAACACTTAAATAAGAAATGGATTGGTGGTTTTGTAGATTGGATTGAGCGCATGGTAAAACAAAAACGAATTACCATTTACATTACTTCGGTAGTACTTTTAACATTAAGTCTTATTGGTATTTTTCAAATTAAAATTTCTGGTAGTTTAATTGAAGACATGTCCAAAAAGTCTGGATTCTTTCAAGATATTCGATTTTTTGAAGAAGAGTTTAATGGTATTATGCCTTTAGAAATTTTAGTAGACACCAAACGTAAAAAAGGAGTTATGAAACTTTCTACCTTAAAACGTATGGATAAACTAGAAGAAGAAATTCTAGAAACACCAGAACTTTCCAAACCAATTTCGGTGGTAAGCTTAGTAAAATACTCGAAACAAGCATACTATAATGGCAACCCAAAATACTACCAATTGCCAACAAGTCAAGAAAATAGTTTTATCATGTCTTATGCCAAAAACTCTTCATCTGATGTAGATTTGCTGAAGAATTTTGTGGATAGCACAGGACAATATGCACGTATCACTACTTTTATGAAAGATATTGGTACAGACAAAATGGAACGCATTGAAGAAAACCTTCAAAACAAAATAGACAAGGTTTTTCCTTCAGAGAATTTCCAGTTACCATGACGGGAAAAGCATTAGTTTTTCAAAAAGGAACCAAATATTTAGTAAAAAACTTAGCCATTTCATTATCGCTTGCTATTTTATTAATAGCCTTATTTATGGCGTATATGTTTCGCTCCTTTAGAATGATTATTGTTTCACTAATACCAAACCTCCTACCGTTATTAATAACAGCAGGATTAATGGGCTATTTAGGAGTACCAATAAAACCATCCACGATATTAGTTTTTAGTATTGCATTTGGGATTTCGGTAGATGACACGATTCACTTTTTAGCAAAATACAGACAAGAATTAATTGCCAATCACTGGAAAATTAAAAAATCGGTATACGCCGCTTTACGAGAAACAGGAGTTAGTATGTTTTACACGTCTATCGTACTATTCTTCGGATTCTTAGTATTTACCTTTTCAAGTTTTGGAGGTACCGTAGCTCTGGGTGCTTTAGTATCTGCAACCTTACTATTTGCTATGCTTTCTAATCTATTACTTTTACCTTCTTTACTACTTTCATTAGAAAGAAGTATTGCGAACAAAGAAGTTTTAAGAGAACCAGCAATAAATATTATTCCTGAAGAAAATGATGAAGACGAAAATCTAAATGTTTCCGAAGAATAAATACAACAATAAATTATATTTGCATTCAAAATAAAATACCATGAACACTAATACAGTTTCACAATTATTAGCCAAAGACCAATTTGGTCAAGAAATAGAAATAAACGGTTGGGTTAGAACCTTTCGTGCTAAACGTTTTATTGCCTTAAATGACGGATCTACAATTAACAATATACAATGTGTTGTAGATTTTGAAAACACAGACGAAGACACATTAAAGCGTATCACAACTGGAGCGGCAGTACATATAAAAGGAGAACTGATAGAAAGCCAAGGTAAAGGCCAAAAAGTAGAGATTGTTGTAGCCAGCATTGAAATTCTTGGAGACTCTGATCCTGAAGAATATCCTATTCAACCTAAAAAACATACCTTAGAGTTTTTAAGAAAGAACGCACATTTACGCACACGTACCAATACTTTTAGTGCTATTATGCGTTTACGTTCTAGTTTATCTTTTGCGGTACATAAATACTTTAATGAAAACGGTTTTAACTACATGCATACGCCTATTATTACGGCAAGTGATGCAGAAGGAGCTGGTGAAATGTTTAGAGTAACTGGTTTAGATGCTAAAACGCCGCCATTAACAGAAGAAGGTAATGTAGATTTTAAAGAAGATTTCTTCGGAAAGGAAACAAATCTAACGGTTTCAGGACAATTAGAAGCAGAAACATATGCTATGTCTCTTGGTAAAGTATATACTTTCGGACCAACATTTAGAGCAGAAAACTCCAATACTTCGCGTCATTTATCTGAATTTTGGATGATTGAGCCAGAAGTTGCTTTTATGGATTTGGCTGGA
>Ga0209344_10005751_pt1 | contig 10545 bp, 11 predicted proteins | sample Cruoilmetagenom6_FD_187293 | JGI IMG/M metagenome (GOLD analysis project Ga0209344, IMG submission 187293) | Oil polluted marine microbial communities from Coal Oil Point, Santa Barbara, California, USA - Santa Barbara Oil Seep Sample 6 (SPAdes)... | ecosystem: Environmental > Aquatic > Marine...
ACTGATGTTCAACCAGAACTCCCAGACCGTTTATGATGCGGCGGACCAGTAAATGAGGTTCTTCGACTGCAAGACGGCGCCGAGTCCGCGACGCGTGCGGATATTCATGGCGGAGAAGGACATCGAGATTGAAACGGTGCAGGTCGATCTGAGTAGCGGTGAGCAGTTTTCAGACGCCTACCGAAAACTCAATCCGGACTGTGTAGTCCCCGCGCTTGAGCTCGACGATGGCAGCTGCATTACAGAGGTCTTGGCTATATGTGACTATCTTGAGTCTCGTTACCCCGAACCCTCATTGCTGGGCACGACCGACGAGCAACGAGCTCGAGTTTTGATGTGGAACATCAAGGTCGAGCAGCAAGGCCTGTTAGCCGTTGCAGATGCATTCAGGAATTCATCGAAAGGATTCGAAGGGCGAGCAGCACCCGGCCCAGTGGCTTACCCACAGATTCCGGAGCTCGGCGAACGCGGGCGCGGGTTGGTCGAGCAGTTCTATCAGCGCATCGACAAGCATCTGGCTAGCAGTGAGTTCTTGGCCGGCGAGCAATTCTCGATAGCCGATATATCAGCGATGGTAGTAGTGGATTTTGCAGCGTGGATAAAACTGGCGATACCGGAGTCGGCGGTAAATGCTCAGCGCTGGTATGACTCAGTTGCCGCTCGGCCCAGCGCGTTCGCCTGACGCACCGCCGCCAAGCGACGAAAAACCCAGATACAACAACATTCCGATTTTCAGTAATTCCAGCGAGGAATAAATGGCATGCGCGTACGATGCCGGCGGCTCAGCGCCGTTGATGATCATCTGCGTGCGTTCCGCGAGTTCTGGTGTGAGCCAGGCCGATTGGGCAATGACTATCAGGGCTAGCACACCGCAGAAGCCCCAGTACTTTGCGGCTCTTCCCGATACCCGGACCACGATGAGCAAGATAACGAGCGCGGCTAACTCCGCTTTGTTCAACGCGGCGAATACGACGCGACCCACGTCGAGGGCTATGGGTCTCGTAATTGTCTCGGCCGTGAATCGAACGGGCGTCGCGATCATTGATACGCCTATGCTCATACCCGTCCACAGGAAGCAGACCCACGCGGGATTCATAAGAGCATTGCGAAATCGTTGCATCACAGTCATATAATGCACGATGTCTGCTCCAGAATCACAACTCGCGTCAGCCGTTCTCATGATTCGTCCTGCCAGATTCGAAAGTAATCCGATGACGGCTGAGTCGAATCTGTTTCAGGGGCGCAATACAGACACGCCCGAAGAGCAGCAAGCGGCGGCATTGCATGAATTCGATGGCTTGGCTGCGGAGCTGCGCGCTGCGGGTGTCGACGTTGTTGTCGTTGAGGACACCTTGGATCCACATACGCCGGACTCAGTATTCCCGAACAACTGGGTCAGCTTTCATGCCGATGGACGCGTGCTGCTGTACCCAATGGAAGCAGCCAATCGGCGTACCGAGCGGCGCATCGACATCATAGAAATGCTCCGTGACGAGCATGGCTTCCGCGTGACCGAGATAATTGATCTAAGTGTTCATGAGGCGACGGGACACTACCTCGAAGGCACGGGTAGCATGGTACTCGATCGAGCAAACAAGGTTGTCTATGCGTGTCTGTCGATTCGTACGCATCTTGATCCGTTGGGAGACTTTGCACAGCGCATGGGCTATGACGTAGTGGCCTTTGATGCTGCCGATCGCAATGGCGTTCCGATTTACCACACCAACGTCTTAATGAACGTCGGCGAGGCGGTCGCGGTGATCTGCGACGAGGCGATTCACGAAGAGCAGAGGAGTGCTGTTCTCGAAAGACTGCAGGAAACTGGCCACCAAGTTATCAGTCTGAGTTTCGATCAACTCGATGCGTTTGCCGGTAACATGCTGGAACTGCGAAACAAGGACGGCGACCGTGTGATTGCGATGTCCTCGCAGGCTTGGAGCTCATTGAATGACGAACAACGCGAGCTATTGCTGATTAATGGCAAGGTAGTTCGCGCGCCTATCAACAGCATAGAGAGTTCGGCAGGCGGCAGCGTGCGTTGCATGTTGGCAGAAATCCACCTACCGACTTTGTAGTAGTTATTTCCAAAAGGCTTTAAATCATTGAATTCGCCCATAAATATTAACTCTCGTTCGCGACGTGTTAAACGGAGACCATCCATGGCTCAAGCAAACCCCAGCAAGTCACTTGTAATCACAGCGGTCAGCGTACTGGCCATCGTGATTGTCATCATGAATATCTACAAGACGGTGCCCGTTGGGCATGTCGGCGTAGCCACCCTGTTCGGTAAGGCACAGAATGAGGGTTATCCAGAGGGGCTGCATTTCCCGGTGAACCCGTTATACAAGTGGACTATGTTTGATGCGCGCAAGAAAACCCATTTGGAAACCGCCAACGTTCCGAGTCAAGACCAGCTACAGACCAGACTCGACGTTAGCGTGCAGTACCGAATCGATGGCGCGATGGCATCAAAAATACTCGGCGCTACGGGTACCGCAGAAGCGGCAGTCCGAGTGCACCTAATCCCGAAACTACGGTCGCTGTTACGCGAGCAAGGCAAGAGCGTGCGCCGTGCAGAGGACTTCTTTCTGGAGGAGACTCAGGAAACGTTGCAAACTGCTTTGACCGATGGTCTTCGGGACGATCTGGAACAGCAGGGAATCATTGTTTCTGAAGTGTTGATACGAGACATCACATTGCCGCCATTTATTGTTCAGGCTATTGAGCAAAAGAAAGAACGTGAGCAGGCTGTCGAACAGGAAAAGGCTGAGCTCGAGCGAGTTCGGACCGAGCTGCAGCAGGAAGTTGCGCGGGCGCAAGCCGGTCGCGAGGCAGCTGAGGAAGAAGCCGCCAGAAAGAGGATTCTTGCTGACGCTACGGCCTATGAGATCAACGCGATCAATAATGCGGTTTCCACTAATCCGGCGTATATTCAGTTGCAATCACTCGAAGCATTGAAAGCCATCTCGAAAGATCCTGCGAGCAAGGTATATTTCATGGACGGTTCGAGCCCGAGCCCGCTACCGCTGATGCATCTGGGAGATACGCAGCGCTAGATATTCCACATCGCCTTTTACGGGACGGGAATCGGGAGACCGGTTCCCGTTTTGTTTTTCCAAGGACATAAGAACAGATGACAGCCAGCAAACACAAAATACTGATGTGTCCTCCAGACTTCTTTACGGTGGAATACGTCATCAACCCGTGGATGGCAGGGCACGAAGAGTCGCTCAGCCTGGAGCGGGCACAGCAGCAGTGGAACGAACTTCGAGCCAAGGTCGCTGAATTCGCCGATGTCGTGGTTATGGACGCGCAGCCGGAGCTCCCGGATATGGTTTTCACGGCTAACGCTGGTGTTGTCTACGGCAACAAGGCAATCGCCAGTCACTTTATGCCGCATGAGCGCCGCCCTGAAGAATTGCACTTCAAAAGGTGGTTTGGCGAAAACGGCTTCGAATTGCTCGACCTCGACGAAAAGATCGGCTTTGAAGGTGCCGGTGACTGTCTCGTTGACCGCGGCGGCCCCTGGTTGTGGACAGGCTATGGCTTCCGCACTGAAATCGAAGCACATGAAGAGATCCGTACTTTCTTCGACACAGAAGTTGTTTCGATCCGACTAACCGATGCGCGTTTCTACCACATTGATACGTGTTTCTGTCCCTTGGAAGACGGCTTCCTCATGTATCACCCGCCCGCGTTCGACTACGAGTCGCGGATGGCAATCGAAAGTCGAATTCCGCCACACAAGCGAATCGTGGTTGATACTGCTGATGCCGGAAATTTCGCGTGTAACGCCATTAATATCGGCGATCAGGTCATTCTCAATAAAGCGTCCGATCCATTGAAAGCCCGCTTGATGCTGGCCGGATTCAAGGTTCACGAAGTCGAGTTGTCAGAGTTCCTGAAGGCGGGCGGGTCAGCGAAATGTTTGACGCTCAAACTCACCGAACCAGTACGGTAGGCGATCCTTATGGGCGATGCGCACCACTATAGTATTCGGCCGGCGAATCCCGCCGCACATTTGTTTGAGGTTCGTCTAACGGTGGCCAACCCAGATCCGGAAGGGCAGGAATTCGCTTTGCCGGCCTGGATCCCCGGCAGTTACATGATCCGCGATTATGCTCGCCATGTTGTTGGCATTCGAGCCGAATCTGATGGCGTTAGCCTCGCGGTTCAGAAGCTCGACAAGAGTCGCTGGAAAACCGCAGCCTCTGAACGGGCGGTCACGCTGGTCCTCGAAATATACGCGCACGACGACAGTGTCCGCGGTGCACATCTTGATACCACGCATGCCTACTTCAACGGTCCCTGTGTGTTTCCTTCGGTTGCCGGGCAAGAGGACGTTGAGTGCTACGTAGAAATTCTCCCGGCGGATATTGCAGAGAGCAAACATTGGCGCGTCGCAACATCGATGAATCGTGCCGGTGCTGAAGAGTATGGTTTCGGCACCTACGTCGCATCCGACTACGACGAACTGATCGACCATCCGGTCGAGATCGGCAACCTGGCTATCGGTGAGTTTCAGGCGGGCGGCGTGCCGCATGTCATCGCGATTCGTGGCAATACAAGAGCGGACATGGCGCGGCTCTGCCACGACCTTGAAACACTGTGTTCATTTCATATGGAGATGCTCGGCAAGCCCGTGGATCTCGACCGCTACGTGTTCTTGCTGCATGCGCCGGGGAAAGGGTACGGTGGCCTTGAGCATCGCTGGTCAACTAGTTTGGTTTCTAATCGCGATAGCCTGCCGATTCGCGGCGAGGACGGTGTATCCCCCGAGTACAGAACACTGCTGGGACTCATTAGCCACGAATACTTTCATTTGTGGAATGTGAAACGACTGAAGCCGGCGGTTTTCACTCCCTTCGACCTGTCTGCCGAAACGCATACGGAATTGCTCTGGGTTTTTGAGGGCATCACTTCCTATTACGATGATCTGGCGCTCGTCCGATCAGGGTTGATTCCGGAAGCCGAATACTTCGAATTGCTCGGCCAGACCATTTCTCGCGTTATCCGTGGGCAAGGCCGTCGTCGCCAAAGCGTTGCAGAATCCAGCTTTGACGCATGGACGAAGTTCTACAAACAAGATGCAAACGCAGGCAATGCGATTGTCAGTTACTACGCGAAGGGTGCGCTTGTCGCGCTCGCTCTGGATTTGAAGTTACGGTCCGAAACAGAAGGTCGCGTGTCACTCGACGATGTCATGCGCGCTTGTTGGGCGAAGTGGGGCGAGACTGGCGACGGCATGCCGGAGCAGGGACTCGAAACGGTGGCCGCGAAAATTTCTGGGCTGGATCTAGGAGACTTTTTTGACGCGACTGTGCGTGGCACAGGCGAACTGCCATTGGAGCAGCTGTTGCGCGAACACGGTGTCAGCTACTGCCTGCGCAAAGCGGCTGGGCGAAATGACAGGGGCGGCAAGAAAGGCGAGCCGGACAAACAGCCGGCCGCCTGGATCGGTGCAACTCTGGCGAGTCGCGGCGGGAAGGCAGTATTCTCAAGCTTGTCTAACGGCGGTCCCGCTGAGTTAGCGGGTGTTTCGCCGGGTGACGAACTTGTCGCTCTTGATGGACTGCGGGTGAGTGTTTCGGGAAGCGACTCGAGGATTCGCCGCTATCGGCCCGGCGACAATTCTGAGCTCACGATTTTTCGGGCAGATGAGTTACTCACCTTGAATTTGCGTTGGGCCGAAGCGCCTGATGACACTTGTTACTTGCAACAAGACAGCAACAGCGAAACGAGTCACGTGGCGCGCCGGGAAAGCTGGCTGAGCAAGCAGTGAGGCTCCTCGCCAACCCTACGTTGCGCCTTTTTATCGGCGCGACGTTGATCAGCCTGTCGCCGGTATGGGTGCGGCTTGTCGACGTTTCGCCGTCGACAAGCGGGTTTTATCGCGTTGTGTTTGGTGGGCTTGCACTATCCATCTATCTGGTCGTCACACGTCGATGCCTTCATTTTCCAAAGCCTGTCTGGTTGTTGCTGGTCGCCGCATCGTTTTCTCTCGCCCTCGACCTCTGGTTCTGGCACCGCAGCATCATCTTTATCGGACCCGGGTTATCGACATTGCTCGCCAACTTTCAGGTCTTCATTATGATGGTTGCTGGTATCGTCTTCCTTGGGCAGGTACCGAGGCCGGTACAAATGCTCGCTGTCCCGCTGGCGTTGCTGGGGCTGGCGCTCATCGTCGGTTTCGACTGGGGCGCGCTGCCGCCGAACTATGAGCTGGGTATCGTCCTTGGCTTTTTGACAGCGTTGGCGTATGCCTGCTATCTCCTGACGTTGCGTTATATTCGGGCAGATTCGACATTTCGGGTTCCCACTCGCGAACTGGCAGTCGTTTCGGTGATATGTGCCGGGATGATGGCTGTTTCGGTTGTTGCTGAAGGGCAATCCTTCTCGATTCCGAGCTACGAGGATCTGGGTTGGCTGGTCGCCTACGGTGTCCTCTCGCATAGTCTCGGCTGGCTATTCATCGCGAGTAGTCTGTCCGAAGTGACGTCGGTCGAAGCCGGGCTGGCGCTGTTGTTGCAGCCGGCCTTGAGTTTCGTTTGGGATGTATTGTTTTTCGGTCGGGCTATGCCCGCTATCGAGCTTGCCGGATTGGGGTTGACCCTCGTCGCGATCTACCTCGGCTCGCGACCGGCATCAAAGCAGACTTAAGACTCCTGGCAAAACACTGATCGCAAAATCAGTTTGTAGAGGCTGCGCCTCACCATCGAGCTGTGAGGGAATTGGCGCATCTGCTTTGATAGTGAGAGATGTGAGGGGTCGATGGACGATCTCTTCTTCGGCCAAATGCTCGCCACCCATAAGCTTCGGTAGCAATGTCAGAATTCGACGTCGAGTTACAGGCTTGGCGATGACCAGTTCTAAAGAGCCGTCTGAGTTACTAGCGGTCGGCGCAATATGAAACATACCGCCAACCCAGGGGCCATTGCAGAATGCGGCGAGCGTTAGCGGACCGTTCCACGAAAATCCATCAGCTGCAATCTGGACGCTAGGACTGACAATCCCGCCGACCATGGTCTTGAAAATCGCGAGCAGGTAGACGAGGTCGCCAATCGGTAGTCGAATCGATTTCGCGACGCGGGTCACTTTGGCATCGAAGCCGATGCCCGCGCCGTTGGCGAAGAAGCGGTCGTTGAATCGTCCGGCGTCGATTTGCCGCGGGGCCTCATCCGCCGCGAGGCGGTCTGCGAGCAATTGGGTCGCATGTTCCCAATTCTGTGGAATACTGCAGGCTTTCACGAAGTCGTTACCGGTACCGGTAGGTATGACACCGAGTGCGGCCTTGTTGTCGGACTGCAGGATCCCATTGACCGCCTCATGAACGCTGCCGTCACCACCTGCGACGACTACACGACTTGCGCCGGCATCGACGTGCCGTTTTATCTGTGACTCAATATCGCCCGCGGCGTCGCTCGCATGGAGCTCTAGCTCAAGCCCCTTTTGTTGCAGCAGCTCAACAATCCGGGTTTGACGACGACCGGCCCTCCCGCGTCCCGCAGTCGGGTTTAGAAACAGTTGTATCGTGTCTGCAGCCATTGCCCGATGCTACAATGCCGGCGACTGTTCTCGCAAAAATGGATAAGCGGTAATGCTGGAGTTGGGTGTTAAGTTCTTGATCAGCTATTTCATCGGCTCTTTGATGGGCGCGATGGTAATTGGAAAATTACGCGGTGGCGTTGACATCCGGACCATGGGCAGCGGCAATGCGGGCGGAACCAATGCCTTGAGAACGCAAGGTATTCTGTTTGCACTGGGTGTTGTGATCATCGATATCGGCAAGGGAGCCATCGGTGCTGGTGTCGTGCCGGAACTGAACATTCCGTTTGTTGCCGAAGACCCGATGCTGTCGAGAACCTGGCTAACAATATGTTGTGCGGCTGCTGCCGTGCTTGGACATGTTTGGCCGATTTACCACGGGTTCAAAGGCGGGAAGGGTGCTGGCACGTTTGTGGGCACGCTCGTTATTCTGGGGCCTAGTCTAATTATAGGCGTGCTGCTGGTCTGGGCATGGGTCCTTGTCATGACCGGGTTTGTCGGCCTCGCGACGATGACTGCCGCAACGGCCTTGCCCATCTATCTCGGCGTGATGGTGCTGCCCGACAATCAGCCCGTCTTCATTTACACAGTAGTCATGGCGATGTGCATTATCTTCTGGCATCGCTCGAACATTGTGCGCATGCGCGATGGCTCTGAACATCGCAACACCAGACTGATGGTTTTCCACCGCAAGAGACCCGGTTCGGGCGATGCACAATCTTGACGCCAATGTAATTCGAGACCTTGCGAATGCGCCGTTCAGGGAGCGGCTCGCGAGCGTACGGGTGTTTTCCGAGATCGATTCGACAAACAGCTATCTGATGCAGGTGCCCGGGCCTGCCCCGGGCAAGATCAGTCTTGCCGTAACCGGCAATCAAACCGCGGGCCGCGGCCGTCATGGCAAAGTCTGGCAATCGCCCCCCGGGTCAGGTCTGTGCTTATCGGCCGCCTATACGTTCGCATCGCAACCCGAAAACCTTCCAGCGCTAACACTCGCTTTGGGTCTTGGTGTCGCAGATGCACTGAGCGAATTAGGGGCCGATGGCGTCGAGCTAAAGTGGCCGAATGATCTTGTGGGTCTGGACAGTAAACTCGGTGGCATTCTGACCGAGGTGCAACAGCAGTCAGCGACGGCTGTGACCGTAGTAACGGGAGTCGGTATCAATGTCGACCTGCCCGAGGAACTGGATTTCGGTGTGGAAACGGACTGGGCTCGACAGGTCGTTGACCTCAGGAAGATCTGTGGCGAGTTGCCGGCAAGAGACGCGATAGCAACCACAGTGGCAACACACCTCATGCAGGCATTCGTCGACTACGAAGCTGTAGGCTTCGAGCCGTTCGCTGAGCGTTGGTCGAAAGTCGACTGGCTGCTCGGGCGGGATATCACGATCGATACTGTTGAAGAACAATTCTCAGGCATTGGCGCCGGCATCGCAGATGATGGTGCTCTCCTAATCGATACGCCTGAAAAAGGGGTTCGTCGAATAAGGTCAGGCACAATCGTTATAGCAGGCGCCAGGACCAGCCGGCCGTGAGTGTCTTGTTGCTCGATGTGGGCAATACGAGGCTCAAGTGGGGCATTCTTGATGGTAGTGGCATTCATCGAACGAGCGACTCGAACACTGCGAGCGAATGCTTATGAACCATCAATCATGTTGACCGACGGGGGTGCGTCACGCATTCTTGACGCGCTCGAAGAACAGCCGTTACATCGACCGAACCTGGTTTTGAGCGGCCTTGCACACATGCTGGAAAACACGCAATGAAGAACATTCTGTTAGTCCTGCTGCTGGCCAATATCCTCTATTTCATGTGGGGACTGTTTTCCGAAGAGACGGCTGAGCCGGGCGTAGCATTCATCGAAGAGGCCGATCTCGGCCCGCCACTTGAGGTTGCGACTGGCCGAGACAGCGATGCGATCGCTAGTGTTGGGGCGGTGCTCGGGTCGGGTGAGCCTTCGGCACTCGAGGCCGTGGTCGGTCGTTCCTGCGTCACTGTCGGTCCGTTTCGAGAAAACGATGACGCAGACTCAGCGGCACTGGAGTATTCGAACGAAGGTATGAAGACCGCATTGCGATCAACTCGCGAGGCGGTGTTCGTCGGTCACTGGGTGTGGATTCGGAATCTCACCAGCGAGGCGGAAGGTAAGGAGATTCTCGCAAGGTTGAAAGCCGGTGGCCTTGGCGATGCCTATCTGGATCGTACGGAGCCGGAGGATCTAAAGATCTCGCTAGGCTTGTTTGGTGAGGTTGAAGGTGCCGAGAAAATTGAGCTGCAGGCACGGTCTCTTGAACTACCGGCGGAGGTGGTGCCCAGTACGCGCGACCGCGATGTGTTCTACGTAGATATCGGATTACCGCCCAGCAAAGGCGCTACGGTAATCGTTGAGAAGTATGGACAGGATCGAGTTCTGTTAGGGGATGCCGCTACCTGCCCGCAGTAAACCCACCTTCATCTCGCTTTGACTCAGGCAAGAATGACCAAAGGTCGCCGAGTTGTGCTTCGAGCGGCAGAGCACCATCCGCTGATCGCGATGCACTTCTGATAGGGATGATGATCATCGCGATGACATCGCCGAATATCTGAACTTGTCTCACTCCGAAAGTGGCGAGGAGTCCGCTGCAGAGGAAGAGATCTTGTTCCTGAATGCCGAAATTGAGGTGGACGAAAAGACCGCCCAAGAATTGCGCAGCAAACTGTTGCAAGAGCTTCAAAACATAGACAAATCGGCCCAAAAACAGTCAAAGGGGAGCGAGCCGACCAGGAAGTACCGCATCGTCATGGGTTGGTATCCAAAGGCTCCTGATTAAAGCCTTTCAGAATTGGATCGAAAATGATCACTGTCAGGTTGAAGTTTGGCCAGAATGTCTTCAGAATCGCGACCCTTCGAGGATATTGCCTCGAAAGATCAAGCCGGCGTAGCTCAGTTGGTAGAGCAACTGATTTGTAATCAGTAGGTCCCGTGTTCGATTCATGGTGCCGGCACCAAACATATCAAAC
>Ga0209344_10005752_pt1 | contig 10543 bp, 8 predicted proteins | sample Cruoilmetagenom6_FD_187293 | JGI IMG/M metagenome (GOLD analysis project Ga0209344, IMG submission 187293) | Oil polluted marine microbial communities from Coal Oil Point, Santa Barbara, California, USA - Santa Barbara Oil Seep Sample 6 (SPAdes)... | ecosystem: Environmental > Aquatic > Marine >...
ATCATTCCGGAAAGTACCGCGATGAGAGTCGGGCGGCCACGACCGTTGACCGCTGCCGACGGCGGTCGATCCCCGCCTCCGGCACCAACGTTTTCAACAACTCACTGATTATTCGAGCCCGTGGGATATTGGTTCGTCCATTCCAAATCGAGCCTCATGAATCAGTTGCGGGAGCCGCTCGTTGGCTTTTTATCGGATCTGCTAGGCTTAGGGTCTACGTCAGCTCAGTTGCGCGCCCGCCGTTCGGAAGAGGCGCCGGAGCCGACCCTACTAAGCTCAAGGAGGATGATTGAAGTTTCATCGAGCCGGTGACCCCCAGCGATATCGCGCTTTCGGAAGGAAGCACATCGACCGTCTCCCGTGGCTGGAGAATCTCACGAGAGATCAGATCCTCGCGCTCAAGGCGGTGTCCGCGGTGTTGCCGTTTCGCGTCAATCAATACGTGCTCGACGAACTCATCGATTGGAACGACATCCCGTCGGATCCCATCTATCAGCTCGTTTTTCCCCAGGCCGGGATGCTCGCCCGCAACGACTTCAACCGGATGCTCAACCTGGTCGTCTACGGTGCCGCCGAAGAAGAAGTCGTCCGTGCGGCACGGACCATCCAGATGGAAATGAATCCACACCCGTCGGGTCAATTGGAGCTCAACGTCCCCAGGGTCGACGGTGAACCGATTCCCGGGTGCCAACACAAGTATCGGGAGACCGTGCTCTTTTTTCCCGCTCGAGGCCAGACCTGTCACGCCTATTGCACCTACTGTTTTCGCTGGGCGCAGTTCGTCGGTGCCGACAAGCTGCGTTTCGCCGGACACGAGGTCGACACCCTGGCGCGGTACCTCGCCGTGCATCCCGAGGTCTCGGACGTGCTCTTCACCGGTGGTGACCCGATGATCATGTCAGCGAAAGTGCTGCGAAAACACGTCGAGCCCTTTCTCGCCCCAGGTCTCGAGCACATCCGGTCGATTCGGATCGGCACAAAGGCGTTGGCCTACTGGCCCCACCGATTCACCACCGATCACGATGCGGACGACCTGCTGAGACTCTTCGAAGACGTTCGCAAGAGCGGCAAGCAGATTGCACTCATGGCCCATTTTTCGCACTCACGCGAACTCGAGACTCATCAGGCCCGGGAGGGGCTGAGGAGAATTCTCGACACAGGGACGGTCGTCCGATCTCAGGCGCCACTGATCCGGCGTGTCAACGACAACGCTGATATCTGGGCGTCGATGTGGACCGAACAGGTTCGCCTCGGCGTGGTTCCCTATTACATGTTCGTCGAGCGGGACACCGGTCCGAAGCACTATTTCGAAGTTCCCCTGGCCCGGGCGCTGCGGATTTACAGCGGAGCTCTGTCCCAGGTTTCGGGTCTCGCCAGGACGGTGCGCGGACCATCCATGTCGGCCACTCCGGGCAAGGTGCTGGTTGACGGCGTGACAACCATCAACGACGAGCGGGTCTTCGTTCTGAAGATCGTCCAGGGCCGCGATCCGGAGTGGACCAATCGAGTCTTCTTCGCCAAATTCGATTCCGCCGCGACGTGGCTCGATGACCTTGTGCCGGCCTTCGGAGAACGAGAGTTCTTCTTCGATCGAAAGATCCGCGCCATGCACGACGGTCAGTGGCAACCCGCCTGGATGGACGTGGACGGTGACGACGATGGAGAAATGACCGCCTGAACCTCGTGCCGAATCTACGCCGATTGGTGCCACCCGTCGCATTCCTTGCATTGTTGCTTTGGATGGGGACGGTCGCCTGAGTGCCGATTGAAGTCATATTGATAGAATAATCGCAAATCTGTATTTTTGATGTCGTTATGAAGGCGATTGCCGATCTGCAGGTTCTTCAACGCCTCGAGGTCTCTCAACGTGGGGTGTTCTCGAAGGCTGATCTTCAGACGACGTTTGCAGAGCGGCACCCAGTGGCCTTCGAACTCCGTGCCAGGCACCAATGAATCCCTATCCCTTTCGCCATTCGGCACCACACCGACCCAACGATTCCCTGCGTCATCAGAAGATATGTGCCTTGAAACTGAGGATTTTCCTCGTGTCTACGAGATCAGATTGTGATCACAGAAGAGATCACTGGGTCGGCAGGTGGAGGGGTTGCGAGCCGCGTGCTTGATCCCATTGTGTTGTGTTGCCATTGGTCACCTTCAAAGCCCCACTTGGGCCGGTGAGGCGAACGCTCCGATCGTGATTCACGGTTCGCGTACTCTTCTGCCGCTCGTCGAGACATGGTCTAACGCATTCGGGCAGATGCCGGAAGCGATCCCGGCCCTCGACCGAATCAGCCTGATCCGGTTGGTCAGTGGCGATTCCGACGAGGATTCGACATATGCCTTGAGCCGACCACTGTTCTTTTACACCACTGATGACTTGCCGTGGGTGTTTGTCGCGTTCTGCCTTTCGTGAGATACTCCAGAGTCATGAGACGTGATCTCGTAGCCGCCTCGATCGTCTGCTCGCATCTGTGGGCGGTGTGCGGCATGTCGGTGCTGGCGATGTCTCTTCACGAGCACTCGCATCACGCCACCCAACATGATCACGAGCATGCGATCCGGATGGCCCTCCACGGTCATACCCATGAGAACCCGCCCGATCACGACCACGAACTCAGCGCCCTGGTTGGCACCTCGAGAAATTCGGCAATGCACCAGGTTCAGGTTCCTGCATTCCAGAGTCTCCACATCGAGCGTCACACCGAGTCGTCGCGCCGGAGGGGTACTACCAATGACCTGAGTGTGGGTGGCACCGGTCCTCCGCCATACGTGATGCACTGTGTGCTGCTGACCTAGTCGGTCCTCTTCCGCCTGATCCACCAAAAAAACTTGGCGAAAGGAACACACCATGAGGCGTGTCTCATGGGCGTCGGCGTTGCTGTTGGTCTTCACTGCAAGCATGCCGGCCCACGCTCAGCTGTTGACCGAAGATCGATTTCTAGAAGATGCAATGGCAAATCACCCGGATATCGCCGCCGCAGAGTCAGCCGTGGCGGCCGCGGGCGGTGCGCGCCGACAGGCGGGCATCATCGACAATCCGGAACTTTCCTGGGAGCGCGAGGACCCGGACAGTGCGCCACGGCAAGACACCTGGCTCCTTGGTTGGAGGCTTCCCTTTGACGGGAGGCACCACCGGATGGCGGCCGCCGATGCGGGGATCGCCGCCATGGATTCCGACCTCGAGGCGACTCGACTGGGTGTTCGACTCGAGCTTCGGTCGCTCTTTGCCGTTTGGCATATCGCGGAGGAACGGGAATCGGTGTTCGAGGCCAATCTCGACCGGACACGTCGGCTTGCCGGTTGGTTGCGCGCCCGTGCTGAAGAGGGTGAGGCGGCCGGCGTCGAGGCGCGGCGTCTCGAACTCGAGGTGGAGAGCATGGAACGGGCGACCGTTTCAGCGCGCGCCGACGCGCGGGCGGCACGCGCAGCGGCGGCGGTCTGGAGTCCGCGGGCGACCATGGATGTCCGTCCGGCCGGGCCGCCGTTGGCCCCGCCACCTGCGGTCGCGGAGGTCGGGGGTCGTCCCGATGTCATGGTGTTGACCCACCGTGTGACTGAATCCGAGGCACGACACGCGCTTCGAAAACGAGTCGCCGAACCACCGACGCTCAGCCTTGGATGGACGGATATCAGCGATGGACGACGGTCCTTCGCAGGACCGGTCTTTGGGGTGGCGTGGCCACTGCCGGTCTTTGACCGAAATCAGGGGCGTCGAGAGGCTGCATCGGCCGAGGTGACCAGGGCGCAGTTCAATTTGGTGGCGGCAACCCGGCGGGCACAGCAAGAGGCGAACGGTGCTCTGGCCTCGTACTCGGAGCTCTACGAGCTCGCGCTGCGGGGCCCTCTTGCCGTAGAGGAGGGAGTGGTCGAGGCGGTCTTTGCTGCGTTTGAGGCTGGAGAGGCAACTCTCACCGATGTCCTCGATACCTGGAGAGCGACCGTGGATGTTCAGATGGCGCGGTTGGAGACGATGGCTCGCGCTCTGTCGGCAGAGCGCGAACTCGAAGCGGCCCTGGGGCGACCCATCGGTGCGGGAGAAGAATCATGAAATTGCGCATGTTGATGATCATGTACGTGGCGGCTGTCGTCGCTGCCTGTGGCGTGGGACACGACCTGAACGACGGCCACGGCCATGGCGATGGCACCGTCCATGATGCGGCGGTCGAGGGAGAATCCTGGGCCGTGACCGCCTGGGGTGAGTCGTTCGAGCTCTTTCCCGAGATCGACGCCCTGGTGGCGGGTGAGATGGCGGGCATGCACGTCCACGTAACAGTGCTTGACGGCTTCAAACCGGCCACGGAGGGTTCGGTGACTGTTGTCCTCGGGAACTCCGCAGGGGTCGAAGAGCGGTTTGGCGCCACCGAAGTCATCAGACCTGGGATCTTCAACGTCGAGATCATTCCCGGCCAAACGGGTGAGCGAAATCTGAGCTTTGAAGTCGAGGTCGCTGGAGTGAGGGAGACCATTCCCGGCGGTACGGTGACGGTCGGAACCTCGGGCGAACCGGGAGGGCTGATCGCCCAGGCGCAGGTCCTGCCAAGCGTTGACGGAGATGAATCGGTGGCCTTCCTCAAGGAACAGCAGTGGCGCACCGGTTTTGCTACCCAGTGGGCCGAGGCCGGCGCGCTTCGATCGAGCGTCACCGGGACCGCGCGAGTGGAGCCTCCATCCGGTGGAGAGGTTGTTCTCACCGCCCCGGTTACAGGCGTGGTGAGAGCATCGGCGTGGCCTCACACCGGGCAGTCGGTGGTGGACGGCGGCACTCTGATGACCCTCGTTTCGACCTCGAACACCGAGCGCAGCCTCGCCGAACTCGAGGCATCGGTGTGCGAGATTGAAGCCCGAAGCGGGGTCGCTGATGCGAGGGTGGATCGGCTCGAGGCTTTGCTGGAACGCCAGGCGGTCAGCAAGCGGGAGGTCGAACAGGCACGTGCCGAAGCGATCGGGCTCGCGGCGCGCCTCGGCGCGGTCCAAGCGGAGCTCGAGGCGGCTGAAGCCGGCCGAACGGGACGAAAAGGAGTCACGGGTCTGGAGATCAGGGCTCCGTTCGTGGGTCGGGTGGCGGAGGTGCTCGTGTCGCCCGGTACGCATGTTTCCGCCGGCACGACCTTGCTTCGATTGATCCGAGAGCGTCCGGTGTGGATTCGAACCGCGCTGACGCCCGACGACGCGGCGAGGCTGACCGACCGGATCGCCGGGCTGGTCCTCGACATCGGCGCCAGCTCAGATCCTCTCGTGCTGCCCGCGACCGATCTTCGGCTGGTTGCGGTTGCCCCGGAGGTGGACTCCCGGACGGGGACGGTCGAGGCACTCATTGAGATCGAGCGAAGTGTGGACGAGCTCAAGCCCGGGCTGCTCGCCACGGCGCAGATCCTCCTCCCCGGCTCGGTCGAGGGTCTGGTCGTGCCCGACTCGGCGGTCATCGATGACGCCGGCGTGTCGGTGATCTACGTACAGCTCGATGGTGAGACCTTTGCTCGGCGCGAGGTCGAGGTGAGATACCGCCAGGGCGAGCTCGTGCTGGTGGATGGGGTACTGCCCGGCGAGCGGATCACGACCGTTGGCGGTGGCGCTATCCGGCGTGCATCGTTGCTGGCGTCCGGCTCGGTCGAAGGCCACGTTCATTAAGGCAGGACGATATGCTCACCAAACTCATTCGTTTTTCTCTTCGATTTCGTGGATTCGTTCTCGTCTCGGCCGGCCTCCTGATGTTGGTCGGAGGTCTGGTGGCGACCAGAACCCCGGTCGATGTCCTCCCGGATCTCACGGCGCCATCGGTCACGGTGCTCACCGAGGCGCCGGGCTTTGCCCCCGAGGAGGTGGAGCTGCTCGTGACCTTCCCGCTCGAGTCGGTGCTCAACGGTGCGCCGGGGGTCCGTCGCCTGCGCTCGGTGTCGGGCGCCGGTGTATCGGTGATCTGGGTCGAGTTCGACTGGGGGCAGGAGGTCTATCTCGCCCGGCAGATCGTGTCCGAGCGTCTCCAGGAGGCCGATCTTCCCGTCGGCGCCACCCGACCGAGGCTCGGCCCCGTGAGCTCGATCATGGGCGAGATCACGTTTCTGGCGCTGACATCGGATGAACTCCCGGCTCAAAGGCTCCGCCGAATTGCAGAAACCGATGTTCGCAGGGCCCTGCTCGCGATCCCCGGAATTGCTCAGGTGGTCCCCATCGGCGGCGATGTGCGCCAATACCAGGTTCACCTCGATGCGCCGGCGTTGGCTCGGCACGGGGTCGGGGTGCTCGATGTCGTGAAGGCACTGGAAACAACCAGTGCGAACACCGCCGCCGGATTCCACATCGATGAGTCACAGGAATACCTCGTGCGTGGTCTCGGCCGGGCGCGGACGGCGGAAGACCTGGCGGCAACCGTGGTGAGGCAATCGGACGGGGTTCCGGTCACCGTCGGGATGGTCGGACGGGTCATGGTCGGGATTGAGCCGGTCCGCGGCACAGCCTCGTACAGCGGGCGGCCGGCAGTCATCCTGTCGGTCCAGAAACAGCCCGGCGCCAACACCCTCGAGCTCACCGCCGCCATCGATCGAGTGATGACCGAAATGGAGGCGGCCCTACCGAAAGAGATCAGGATCGAGCGCGAGAACTTCCGTCAGGCGAACTTCATCGAGATCGCGATTCACAACGTCTCGGTGGCCATGCGCGATGGCGCGGTTCTGGTGATCATCATCTTGTTCCTGTTCATGGGGAACCTCCGCGCGACGTTGATCTCCGCGCTGGCGATTCCGCTGTCACTGGTGGCCGGTCTGTTGGCCATCTCGGCCTTTGGAGCGACGGTCAACACCATGACCCTCGGTGGACTCACCATCGCCATCGGCGCGCTGGTCGATGACGCGATCATCGCGGTCGAGAACATCGTCCGTCGACTGAGAATGCGTCGCCGCGATTCCGACCACGCCGGCGATCAGTCGGTGACCGAACTCATCGAGAGCGCCACCCAGGAGGTGGTGCGGCCGATCCTCTTCGCCACCGTGATCATCGGTCTCGTCTTCCTGCCGCTCTTCCTGCTCCCCGGGATGGAGGGCCGGTTGATGCGACCGCTCGGACTGGCATATGTCGCGGCGCTCGCCGCATCCCTGGTGGTGTCGCTGACGGTGACACCTGCACTGGCCTCTCTCCTCTTGTCGCGCAAGCGCGCCCTGACGACATCGGAGCCCGGATTGATGAGATGGGTGCTGCGCTGGTACCGGCCCAGTGTGCGCTGGGCGGTGGACCACACGGTCTGGGTGGTGGCGGGCTCCATCATCGCGCTCGTGGGTGCACTGGCGCTGCTGCCGACCCTGGGCCGGAGCTTTATGCCCGCCTTCAACGAGGGAGCGCTGACGGTGGCGGTGGCCGCGCCGCCTGGAATCACCCTCGCAGAGAGCGATGCCCTCGGTCGGCAGGTGGAGAAATCCATGCTGGCCTTTCCCGAGGTGGTCTCCACCAGCCGCCGGACCGGAAGGGCGGAGCGCGATGAGCACCTCCAGGGAGTCAACGGCGCCGAGATCGAGGTCGTGCTACGGCCCGGCCGACCCAAGGACGAGTTGCTCGAGGGGATGCGGCGTGCGGTGGCCACGATCCCGGGTGTGAGCGTCACTTTCGGCCAGCCGATCAGCCACCGCATCGACCACATGATTTCGGGTTCCAAAGCAAATCTCGCGATCAAGATCTTCGGACCTGATCTGTCGGTCCTGCGGCGTCTTGCATCGGCGGCCGAGGAGGTCCTCGGTGATGTTCCCGGCATTGTTGATCTTTCCAACCAGGAGCAGGCAACGGTGCCGCAGCTCGCCCTGTCCTTCGATCGCGCAGCCATGGCCCGCTACGGGCTCGATGCCGATGGCCTGGCCAGGATCGTGGAGGCCCTGTTTCAGGGCACCAGGGTGGGGGAGATTCTCGAGGACGGTCTGGCCACCACGGTGGTGGTTCGCCTCGACGATGGCGATCACCGTCATCGGGATGATCTCGAGAATCTGACGTTGCTGGTCGATGGTGGACGAATGATCCGCCTCGGCGATGTGGCGAGGGTCCGGCAGGATCTGGGCCCCAGCATCGTCCGTCGGGAAGACGTGCGCCGGGTGGCGGTGCTCACAGCCAACATCTCCGGCCGTGATCTGACCGGCACGGTCGAGGCTGCGCGGACGGCGTTGAATGATGAACTCGACCTCCCTTCCGGTTACCGGTTGGTCTTCGGGGGCCAGTTCGAGAGCGCGGCGCGGAGTCTCTCGGTCATTGCGGTCTTGTCGGTACTGGTTCTGTTGGCCATGTACGGTCTGCTGTTTTTTGCCTTCGCGAGTCATCGGCAGGCGTTGATCGTTCTCGTCAACCTGCCATTGGCGGTGGTGGGCGGCATCGTCGCTGTGACGCTGGGGCAGGGAGTGCTGAGTGTCGCGTCGCTGCTCGGGTTCATCACCCTCTTCGGAATTGCGACCCGCAACGGAGTTCTCATGGTGACCCGATATAGGCAGCTCCTGGAAACCGGCACGGCAACCATCAGGGAAGCGGTCTTTGTCGGATCAGAGGAGCGGATCGCACCGGTGCTGATGACGGCCCTGACGGCCGGACTCGCACTGGTCCCGCTGGTCCTTGCCGGTGGTCGCCCGGGCAATGAGATTCTGAGTCCCATGGGGGAGGTGATTCTCGGCGGGCTTCTCACTTCCACCGCTCTCAATCTGGTTGTCGTCCCTGCGCTCTTCGCACGATGGGGGATATCCAAGACCTAAGGTGAGCGATTCTCGGCGGCGATCTGCACCAATCTCTTGCGATCTGGCCGTTGCGAAAATACTCGACATACCAACGGGTACGCCTCCGTTTTTCGCAAATACAGAGCATCAAGATCTTGGCGCATCTCATCCACCAGTGTCGCTCACCTTAAGTCCTGCGAGTCGATCATCGAATCGAAAAGATGAAGTTCGTGTGTTTTCTTCATTCGAAGAAGAGAATGCGGCCGAGCATCTGAGGCTCGCTGAGATGAGCCCTGATGATCGTTTGCGGGAGTTCGCGGTGTTGCAGAGGCGGCGGTGGGGAGAGTCCTGGAGCCAGACGCCGATGCAGAGGACAGTCACCTGGGAACGGATTTCCTGGTAGGTTTACCATGCAATTTTCAGCCGACATGACGAAGCTCCTGAGCCTGTTCGGCAGGTTCGGAGTCCGATACGTACTGGTCGGTGGTCACGCGGTTAACTACTACGGCTACGTGAGGACGACCCAGGACATGGATCTGTTGGTGCTGCCGACGAACTCTCCAAGATCAATAGTTGATAGCTGGGGAACCCGCAATCTACTGGCGGCCAGAAGGCCACGGTTTGGCTGGCACCAGGATGGGGTCGTGGGTGCGGTTGTCGACCACTGATGCGTAGGCGTGGAAGGCACAGGTCGGGGTGGGCGTCGACAGGACGGCGAAACCGTCCGGCACGAAATCGTCGGTCCATCGGTCGAAGACCCTGTTGAGCTGAACCGCTCCCATGGGCGGCAGAACGACCGATTCAGTACCCAAAATCTCACCCGTGCCGAGGTACAGGTCCACGGTCACTTCCATCTCTCGGGGACACCGGCTGACCAGGCCGATATTGGTCCGGAAGCCGTGTGCGAGACCGGGTGAATGGCTGAGTTGGATGAGCCGTCCGGTCTCGAACACGTGGATCGCATCTGTCGCCCGCAGCGCTGGCACCTGCTGGCCATAAGTCCCTGTCGGGTCATCGGCGTAGGTTCTGCTTGAAACCATGACTGCGCCGTCGGCGGGGCGAACCGTGAGCACACCCGCGCCGTCGAACTCGAATTGAGTTCCGAGCACGTCCGGGAGACGGAGTGAAGAGACCGCGCCGATAGCAATCTCGACCCGCTCGGGTTCGAGGCCGGGAAGGTCTCGCTCGACCAGTTCGAGGGAGCAGACCAGCGATTCGGATCCGGGATTGTGGAGTTCGATATCGCTGCGCCACCGTGATCCACCGTGGCCGCCGAGGTGGGCGACGGCGGGGATGGTCGCGTCGGGCCCGTCGCTGACGAGCCACGTCAATCGGCGGCGAAAATCCACCGTCAGCACGGCTGTACCGTCCCAGGTGATCCCATAGGTGGGGTGGAGCCAGGGTCCGGGATTGGGGACGGTGGTCCAGTTGACACCGTCGTCGCTGAGCAGGAAGGCGTCCTCCACGCCGTTCGCCGACGTGCCGACGGACACAACCCAGTGGTCCCCGGCCCAGACGACGTCCTTGTACTCGAATGTATTCGGGTGACCGATGAAGTCCTCGAAGTCGGTACTGGTGAAGATCTCGTCCCTTCCAAGGGCGATGAGCTGCCGGCCGCTCCATGCGAGCTTTCTGATATACGCGTCGAAGGTATTGATGATCTGCCAGTTGAGGCCATCAAGGCTTGTGGCGATGCTGTTGGGAGCCTGCGCCACGAAGCGGTCATCGGCCCAGATGATGTTGCCAACCTTGATCCCGTCGATCCGCGCCCGGTCCCAGGTCAGCCCGTCATCGCTGAAACCGACCTCGGTCCAATCGGTGCCCCCGGTGCTGCCGACCCGGCCGAGACCGACCCAGCGCGTTCCGTC
>Ga0209344_10005753_pt1 | contig 10539 bp, 13 predicted proteins | sample Cruoilmetagenom6_FD_187293 | JGI IMG/M metagenome (GOLD analysis project Ga0209344, IMG submission 187293) | Oil polluted marine microbial communities from Coal Oil Point, Santa Barbara, California, USA - Santa Barbara Oil Seep Sample 6 (SPAdes)... | ecosystem: Environmental > Aquatic > Marine...
TGCAAACTATTATAATAGAATTTTTTACCTTCGCCTACTGTTTCGATACATTGTATTAAACCGGAGTAGAAATAAATAATTTCTTCATAAAGGACCTTTAATTCCGGGTCTTCTATCAACTCAATTGACTGCGTAAAGAATTCACGATGCAATTTAAACTTATCAAAATCTAGTTTAGGATACTCGAATTGTGGATCTGTAAGATATTTTGAATTAAAAAAATGAAGTTTTTCTTCTTCAATATTTGTAGGGTTTACATAGTTCAGAAGCTCTATTCGTTTTACTAAACTATCTATATAAGTATCGATTTTAAAAAGTGCCTTAGTATCGACATTAATATCGTTCATCATATTTATTCTTCAAAAGATTTGCAAAGTTAAACTTTATGCGCATTATAAAAAGCTTTGGCGTGCTTTTTCATCTCGGTTCTTAATGCATTTTCAATGGCAACAACAACTTCAGGAAACATAATTTGGTTCAATTCATCGCAATATATTTTTTTTACTTCTGTAGCTAATACCAAAGTGTTTTTAAAATGTTCTATAATATATTTGAGAAAATAACCATTACCATGAAAGGTATTATTAATTTTAGATGTAGATAAAATTCCATTTGGTAATTCCATTGTTCCTAATACATCACGCCAGGATTCGATCTCCTTTGCAAAGCGTTTATTGTCAATATTAGACGTTCCTAAATTCCAAGTAGGCACTTCTCTATCCCAACGTTTCCAATTGTAACTATGCATATCATAAACTATACAAACTCCAAACTTTTCTTCTAATTTACCAATCAGTGCATGCACTACTTTATAAAAATTAGTATGTTTTTGTAAACTCGTATTTTTCATTTCATCCGATAAGGGTTTATGCCATAATTTTTTCCCCCAGGCGTCATCAAAAATTGCACTGTCAGGTGCACGATTCAAATCATATTCAAAACGAGAATCCATTCCTGCAATTACAATTGGGTGAGTTTTTACCATTTCTTTTGTGGCCGGATCTTCTTCAAACCAACGTTCATACTGAGTATGGGTACAATTGTCCCATAATTCACTTCTAAATTGATGCCCGTCATGTACCGCTCCACAAGCATAGGGCACATAATCATCAATTTTTATGGTAAAAGAATAATCATCAGCAACAGCTTCAAAAATAGCCTCTTCCCTAATTTTTTTTACAATGTCTTGGATGGAAAGTTTTAACATTTCGCATTTATTTTTTTTGAATTGGTAATTGATGAAGACTTCCCCACTCTGTCCAAGAGCCATCATAAACTGAAAGATTATCAATACCAGCCATTTCAGCTCCTAAGGCTAAAATACAAGCGGTAATTCCGGAACCACAAGTAAAGATCACTTGGTCATTTTCTGGAACGAACTCTTTAAATATTTTTTGTAAATCATTATTCTTTAATTTTCCATCAACTAACAAATTTGAGTATGGTAAATTTTTAGAATTAGGTATATGACCTCCTCTTAATCCTTCCCTTGGTTCATCGACAAGACCCATAAACCTATCATAAGATCTTGCATCAAGAATCGTAGAATTTTTGTCATTCAATAAGTTTAAAATCTTATTATTATCGCTGAAGAAATGTTCATCATAATTTGCAGTAAAATCTCCTCTTGAGATATTAGGGCTCTTCCCCTCTTCTGTCGGAAAACCTTTTTGAATCCATTCTGGAAGTCCGCCATCTAAAACAGCGATATTATTATGACCCATAGCTTTAAACATCCACCAAACCCGAGGGCTGGTATAAATTCCAATAGTATCATAAACCACAATAGCCGAATCTTTATTTATACCTAATAATCTTGCTTGCTCTTGAAATTTTTTGCCAGTAATCATGGTATTAGGGAATGCTGCAGATGTGTCAGAGAACACATTCTTAATATCTAAATAACGTGCATTCGGAATCTGAATATCTTTATCTTCAAAAGTATTTTTCTCCCAGGTAACCTTAGGCATGGTTGCATCTAAAATCACCAGATTTTCTGCATCTATATTTTTAGCAAGCCAATCAGCCGAAACCAGCGATTGCTTTATGTTTAATTCTGCACTCATAAATTAAGCCTCATCTACTTGTCGTTTTAGATCGGCCTTACGTCTAAATGCCGCGCTTCTTTCAAGTACTTTACTTTCTAAAAAATCGACTACTTTTTCTTGTAATTTTACTTTATACACTTTATTGATATAAGTAACGCCGCCAGGACTCATCACATTCACTTCTACTAATTTTCCTCCTATCACATCTATTCCAACAAAGTATAAACCGTCTTTTATTAACCTTGGTCCAATTTTTTTACATAATAGTTTTTCCTGTACAGTTAATCTATGTTTGGCAATTGTTCCTCCAGCCGAAACATTCGAACGATGGTCCTTATCTCCTGGAATACGTCTCATAGCTCCAATTGGAACTCCATTTAATAATAAAACACGAACATCTCCTTTATCTGCTCCTTCAATATATTCTTGTAAGATCACATAATCGGAAGATCCGTCATTTTTATTAATATAGAAATCTAATAAAGAATTGATATTACCCATAGCTGCTTTTTCTATCAATATCACGCCAGATCCACCAAAACCATTTAAAGGCTTTAAGATCATTTTATCAGCTGGCGACTCTTCAATCATTCTTATTAAATAGTTCTTGTTTTTTGACACATGAGTAACCGGAATTATTTCATTTTCAGGATCTTCAAAAACTGCAGTATATAATTTATTGTTAGCTTCTCGCATTCCTTGCAAAGAATTACAAATAAAAACATCATCCTTAACAGAATCTAAAAAATTCAACATTAACGGATCTAAAGGAGGTTCTGCTCTAAAAAATATAGCATCAAATCCTGCCAAAGGCAACATTTCCTCTCTGGTTGTGGTTTTTTTATAAAATGATTTTATAGAACTTGGTACTTTTTCAACTCTATTTAAAACTGTACAAAAAGCATTTGTTATAGTATTTCGAATTGTTAAATTTGCTGGAGCACAAATGGCAACTCCATGGCCTCTTTTTACACACTCATGTATAAGGGCTAAAGAGGTATCATTTTCAGGAGATTTAATATCTTCCCACGGATACATCAAAAAACAGACATTCATAAAGCTTGTTTAATTAATTGATAAATATGTTTTTACTTCGGCATTTTCTGGATCCATAGTTTTTGGATCGTATACATCAAAATCTGCTATATAGCTTCTATTAAATTTCAATCCCCAAATAGTTTCCCAAGTTTTAATTATACAGTCAGGCAATTTACCTTTAGAATTAAACTCTTTGTAATTTCCTTTCGGTATATATTTTCCAATCAATCCTTTAGGAATCGAATCTAAAGATGTCACCGAATAACCCAAAATGCAAGTATAATAACCATTTTCATCAGAGTCATAGTCAGTATACATATTATATAAATTATCAGAAACTTTATTTGGTATTCTACTTGCAATATTTTTAGAAAACCATCGATTCCATAAGTCATTAATATCTCCCTGAGCCTGATTCCCTTTATTAATAGTTCTAACTGATATTCCAATAATTTTAAAAGATTCCATACTATTTTACTTCCTCGTAATGGTCGTCCCAATCCCTCACATGTGGTTTTCCTAATTTACCAACAGATTTTGCCACTACCATAGCAACGGTAGCATCTCCTGTAACGTTTACAATTGTTCTACACATATCCAGAGGCCTATCAACTGCAAATATCAATGCAAGACCAATTGCTAATTTATCGGCAGGGAAGCCAATTGCTTCCAAAACAATTACCAACATTACCATTCCCGCTCCTGGCACAGCAGCACTACCAATAGACGCTAATAAAGCTGTTAGAACAATAGTAAGTTGGTCTGCTAAAGTTAGATCATAATCTAAAGCTTGAGCTATAAAAACAGCTGCAACTCCTTGATATAAACTTGTACCATCCATATTGATCGTAGCACCTACAGGCAATACAAAACTTGATACCTCTTTATCAACACCAATATGTTCTTCTACTCGTTCCATCGTAACCGGTAAGGTTGCCGCACTACTGCTCGTTGAAAAAGCCAATAATTGGGCAGGACTTATTTCTTTTAAAAACCAAAACGGGTTTTTCTTCGTAAAAGTAGTAACAACAATGGTATAGAAAACTATCATTAAGAATAAACCTAAAACTACTACCCCGGCATATTTAAGTAAAGCATATAATAGATCAGGGTCTCCAGAAGAGGCTACAACATTAGCCAATAAAGCAAAAACCGCGTAAGGTGCTGATAACATGATTAGATCAACCATCTTTAAAACAACATCATTCAAGGAGTCGAAAAATTTCTTAAGAGGCTTTGCCCTCTTTTCACCAATTAACAACATCGAAATTCCTAAAAAGATGGTAAAGAAAATAACTTGTAACATCAGTTTATTGTTACTCATAGCCGCTAAGGCATTGTCAGGTACCATATCTTCTAAAAATTGTAATGGACCACTACTTTTCTGTCTGGAAGCTTCGGCTATTTTAGATTGAACACCACTATCATTTGCATAAGTATTGGTTAGTTTGGTAATCGTTTCCTCAGAAATACCTTCGCCTGGTTGCATAATATTAACTAGTACTAATCCAATAGTAATTGCAAATATGGTCGTAACAACATATATTCCAATTGTACGTAAACCAATATTTTTAAACTTCGAAATATCTTTTAAATCTGAAATTCCTTTAACTAAAGATGCAAGTATTAAGGGGATTGCGATTAATTTTAACATCTTAACAAAAATGGTTCCTAAAGGATTAATCCAATCAAACACAAATTCTTTACCCCCAGATATTTGTGTCATTACAAATCCAAAAAGAAGTCCAAGTATCATTCCGATAAGGATTTGCCAATGTAGTGCTATTTTTTTCATCTAATAATTTTAAAATGTGTTGAAAGGTAAAAAAATAAAGCAGAACTAAAAAATCAATAAATTCTGTTTAATTATTGTACCAATATCATTTTCTTGTTATTTTTTTTATTTTATTGATATGTCGTATATTGGCAAAAAATTATTAATCAATTAAAAAACGAAAAAATGGCAGGTATTTTAGATTTATTAAATAGTGGTATTGGCAAAACTTTAATTAATGGTGCAAGTCAGCAACTCGGTCAAGATAAAGCAAAAACTTCTTCTGCTTTAAGTGCGGCATTACCATTAATTTTAGGGGCAATGAAAAACAATGCCAAAACTCCTGAAGGAGCTGCCGGTTTATTGAGTGCTTTGGGTAATGATAAACATAGCGGCGGAATTTTAGATAACTTAGGAAGCATCCTTGGTGGTGGAGGTATTGATGACAATGTTATGCAAGATGGTGCTGGTATTTTAGGTCATGTTTTTGGTGGGAAAGAACAAAATGTTGCGAACGCAGTAGGTAGTACAAGTGGTATGGATGCCGGATCGGCGATGAATTTGTTGAAAGTTGCTGCTCCTGTACTTATGGGAATGTTAGGAAAAAAATCACGTCAACAAGGTGTCTCTGATTCTAATGGTATTGGTGATTTACTTGGCGGAATGTTAGGTGGCAGTGGTGCACAAGAACAAAGTATGATTTCAAGGTTATTAGATGCCGACGGTGACGGAAGCGTCATAGATGATATCGCAGGAATGGTATTAGGTAGCGGTGGTGCCAAAAAGAAAAGTGGCCTAGGAGGATTACTAGGTGGCCTTTTCGGAAGGAAATAAAAACAATAAATTAATACATAGAAGCCGAACTGTTTGTTCGGCTTTTTTTATATCTTATTTACTATTACTTTTGCGTTTTAAATTATTTATGGAAAAACTAAAAAAGCGTTGGGGTATTGAAAGCAATTGGGCAATCATCGCCATATTACTTGTATTTGCGATCAATGGTTCATTTGCTGCCTGGGTGGCAGAACCAGTTACTAACTTCTTAGGCATTACACCCGAAACAATTAGTCCTTCATGGCTATACTTACCAATAAGAATCTTATTAATTTTTCCTATTTATCAATTAACCTTACCCATAGTGGGTTGGTTATTTGGGCAGTTTAAATTCTTCTGGAATTTTGAAAAAAAATTCCTAACCCGTGTAGGATTAGGATTTTTATTCAAAAAATAAAGTTAGAAAACTACTCTATTTTTTAATCACATATTTATAAATCCACGTAAGTGTAAATGTTGGTATAAAGTCTAGGCCCGGAACTAATTCTTCAAAAAATGAAACCATACCTCCTATTTTACCAACTGTTCCTTTATACATTTTAGAAATTAATAAAGCAGATATCGGTGCCCAAATTATATCGCTAAATTCTCCAATTAATGGAATAGCAAAAGATAACATTCCTATAGCATCAAATAAGATACCAAGTCCTAACATTTTATATTTATTAGCATCCGTTTGTTCAGCACTCTTATCACCTTGACTTATATCGTAAATTTCTGGTTGTGTTGTATTCATTGTTATAATCGTATTTAATTTGTATTATCAATGACAATAAGTATGCCAAGAAAATCCTTTAATCTTACGACAATCTAGAACTGATCAATTTCAAGAATTCCGTCCGTGTTTCAATATTTTCAAATGCTCCTCGAAAGCCCGAAGTAGTTGTAACCGAATTTTGTTTTTGTACTCCACGCATCATCATACACATGTGAGAAGCCTCAATAACTACGGCAACACCTTCCGGTTGCAAAACCTTATCAATTGTACGTACTATTTGATCAGTTAAACGTTCCTGAACTTGAAGTCTTCTTGCAAAAATATCAACAACACGAGGAATTTTACTTAAACCAACAATTTTTCCATTAGGTATATAGGCAATATGTGCTTTCCCAAAAAATGGTAACATATGATGCTCACACAATGAATATATTTCTATGTCTTTTATGATAACCATTTCAGAATAACTCTCTTCAAATAACGCTGATTTCAACACTTTTTCGGCATTCATATGATATCCGGAAGTCAAGTATTGCATTGCTTTTGAAGCACGTTCAGGTGTTTTTAATAAACCATCTCTGGATACATCTTCGCCCAGATTCTCAATTATAGTTTCATATTGTTGTTTGATACCATCAGTTACTTCAATATTATACTCTTCAAATTTTCTATATGGCATATTATTATATTTAGACTGTTAAGATATAAAAAAAGAAGATTTGCTGAAAAGTGAATCTCAACAAATCTTCAAAACCAAAAATCAACCAAATTTTTATTGCTTTTTTAGCTTATTTTTATATTTCTTCTTAAATTTTTCAATTTTAGGATTTATTACCATGCGGCAGTATCCTTGATTTTTATTATTATTATAATAATCTTGATGATAGTTTTCAGCTACAGAATAATTATTAATGGCTGTTATTTCTGTAACTATTTTATTATCAAAAACTTTTTCTTTTTCTAAATCGGCTATCATCTTCTCTGCTTCAGCTTTTTGCTCCTCATTATGATAGAAAATAGCCGATCTATATTGCGTTCCAACATCAGCACCTTGTCTATTTAATGTTGTTGGATCATGTGTGCTAAAAAACACATCCAACAATTCTCTATAACTTATCAGTTTCGGATCATAGGTTAGCCTAATAACCTCAGCATGACCTGTATTTCCTGTACAAACTTCTTTATAAGATGGATTTTTAACTTCACCTCCTGCATAACCTGAATCAACTTTTGAAACTCCTTCCAGTTGTTCAAAAATAGCTTCGGTACACCAAAAACATCCATTTCCAAAAGTGGCCAATTCTAGCCCTTCCACATTTTCTGTATTCATCGTAATAGTTGATTTTTTTTGTTCTTCTTTAGCTGCTAAATTACATGATAAAAAAATGAACATGAATACAAATCCGAAACTTTTTTCAATCATAAATTTTCCTTTTCTAATAAGACGACGAAATGTCTAAATAATTACACACTTAAGAAAACTTTAACACTAATTTTTTATATTAACCTTTTTTAAATATTTCCATATAAAACTATTTAAAAAAATCAATAAAGAGGATTGCTCATTGCTATCACTTTCGCAATAAAAATTTTATTGTTTTAAAAAGAACTAATAAAATTTATTATCACTCATTTCTCGGAATTAACTTTCTGGGGAATTGTACTAAACTTTCTGCACCGTTTTTACCAACCGCTACAACCCCAAATAAGTAGTTGTCTATCACAATATTTTTTAAGGTAAAATCGGTAATCTTACCCACAAATTGGCTGTATTCCCATTGCGGAGAAGTTGTATTGCGCCAATAAACTTTATATCCAACCAAATTTTCATTATCTACGGCATCCCATTTCAACCTTGTTGATGGTTGCACCGCACCTCCAATCATTACATTTTTTGGTTCCGCTGGAGCGGAAGCCAGGGAAGCCAGGGTTAATGCATTTACTGCAGTTAATTTGGCCGCGTAATCAAAATTTACAGATTCTATAACATCACCATATTTAATTCCGTTTTCGGTTCGTAAATCTTGATGTTGTTCATTATAATTTTCATGTGTTTCCATAATACGAACACCGGTAAATCCCTGATCGTTAAATGGACGATGATGACCTCCTCTACCGAAACGATCTAACCTATAGATCATAATTGCATCTAAATTAGTCATATAATCATCGGTTATTTTATCAATATATCTCGCTAATTGTCTCGAAGGACCGTCAATTTCACCTCCGTAAAAGCGCATTGAATTTCGTTGACGATCTGTAGTTTCCATGGAAATAGCTTCAGAAAAAACACGGAATGTAGAATTGTCAATTACACCATCAATTCCTTTTATATTACCTATCATATCATTATTAATAATACCAACAATATTCCAGCCTTTATCCTTGGCCGCTTTTGCCATATGCTGACCTCCATATAAGCCTTGCTCTTCACCAGAAAGTCCGGTATAAATAATAGAAACGGGGAATTTATACTTACTCAATACTCTGGCAGCCTCAATGGTACCAGCCATTCCGGAAGCATTATCATTAGCGCCTGGAGAATCTGAAGTAAAATTATTTGGGTCAGAAACACGTGAATCTATATCTCCTGACATAATTACATAACGATTCGGATATTTGGTCCCTCTTTGTATAGCTAATACATTCACGACCCATGTGTCTTTTATAATTCGTCTATCATTTTTCGGTACCAAATTCCGTTGATAACTCACCTCTAAACAATTGCTACAACTTTTCGAAATAGTTTCAAATTCTGATTTTATCCAGCGTCTTGCAGCACCAATTCCTCTCGTTTTAGAAATGGTATCCGACAAGGTATGTCTGGTACCAAAACTAACCAGTTTACGAATGTCATTTTCTATGTTTTCTGCAGAAGGTGCTACAGAAATTTCTGTCAGTATTTTTGAGACATCACTTTGGGCGAAAGAGATTGTCGTAATTAGAATTGCAAATAAGATAAATTTTGTCTTCATTATTTTGAGTTTAATTAGAACTATTTATGGATTAGCATGCGCTGAATCTTACGATTTCCTCTTACCTGCCCGAATCAATTTGTTCAGGCGGGTGTTAGGCATACAGAGCGCTTTTCGTTTAGACATTGAAAAATTACGAAGAATTTGGTACATTGCCTAAGTAAAATCAATTCAATGAGGAAAATTATATTTTTATGCTGCTTTTTTATATCTCTAGCTGCTTATACTCAGGACGAACAAACACAGCAAGAAGAACAAATACAACAGACTTACCAACCAAAATTTTGGGATCATGTTCGCTTTGGTGGTGGTTTAGGTTTAAGTTTTGGTTCTAACCAAACAACAATTGCAATTGCACCTAGTGCCATTTACGAGTTCAGTGATATGTTTGCCCTCGGTGTTGGAACAAGTTATTTGTATGCAAAGAATTTTGATGTAAAATCAAATGTTTATGGCATAAGTTTAATTTCATTATTTAATCCGTTTGAAGAATTTCAACTTTCTGCTGAGTTTGAGCAACTATTTGTAAATCAAAAATTAGCGGGTTTTGAGGATAGTAACTTCGATTATCCTGCCCTGTATTTAGGTACAGCTTATAGAATCGGTTGGTTTTCTGCAGGAATTCGTTATGATGTTCTCTATGATGAAAATAAAAATATTTATGCTTCACCTTGGTCGCCAATAGTTCGATTTTATTTTTAAAATTATATTATGAAACCTATTTTTAATACATATAGACCCAGTGGATTTAGAACAGTAAATTCTTACTTGTTTTCTAAAGAACCTCTCAAATTAATAAATTTTTTAAAATCTGCATTTTATGCCGAAGAATTAAATCGTTCGATAAATGATAAGAATGGTGAAATTAGCAACTGTATATTAAAAATTGGTGACTCTTGTTTAATGATTTCTCAAGCAAGAAAACCATTCGATAATATGAGAAATGCATACTATTTATTTGTTGACGATGTAGATTATATATATCAAAGAGCCCTTGAAAATGGCGCCGAAAATGAATTCGCTCCAGCTGATATGGATTATAATGATAGACAAGCAGGGATAATAGATCCAAGCGGAAATTATTGGTGGATATCCAAGCGATTAGTAAAAAAAGGTTATCATGAAGAATGAATTTGATTTCACTTTAAATTT
>Ga0209344_10005754_pt1 | contig 10538 bp, 2 predicted proteins | sample Cruoilmetagenom6_FD_187293 | JGI IMG/M metagenome (GOLD analysis project Ga0209344, IMG submission 187293) | Oil polluted marine microbial communities from Coal Oil Point, Santa Barbara, California, USA - Santa Barbara Oil Seep Sample 6 (SPAdes)... | ecosystem: Environmental > Aquatic > Marine >...
TGCAAGCAGGTCGCTTTGATTTTATGGGGCATGATTTTTATTTTAAATATGATGATTTTAAAATTGACATGCCTAATGTAGATTCATTAAGAATTTATGCGGAAACAGGAAGAAGTGATGAATTTGGAAAACCAATTATAAAACCAGTAAAGACTGTAATACAGCAAATTAATGGAGATTTATTAATTGACAAACCAACTAATAAGTCGGGAATAAAACCTTTTCATGAGTATCCAATATTTAATAGTTTTAAAGATTCTTATGTGTTTTATGACAGAAAGTCTATACAGGGTGGGGTTTATCAGAAAGATGGCTTTTATTTTCATGTAGAACCTTTTACCATTGATAGTTTAGCTGATTTTGATAATGAATCTCTGCGTTTTGATGGAACACTCGTTTCAGGAGGTATTTTCCCTGATATAAAAGAAACACTTACACTTCAATCTGACCATTCACTTGGGTTTATTAAAAAAACTCCACCAGGAGGAATGCCAATGTATGCAGGAAAAGGTGTGTTTAAAAATGATATTAATTTAAGTCATGAAGGACTTAGAGGGAATGGAGAGTTAGATTATATAGCATCAACAACGTATTCTGATAATTTTATTTTCTTTCCAGATTCAACAAAAGCTATTTCTCAACGATTTATTGTAAAAGAAAATCCAAATGCTATTGAGTTTCCACCAGTTGATGGAGAAAATGTAGCCATGTTTTGGAATCCGTCTCAAGAATATATGTCGCATAGTGTTATAGATAAACCTATTGCAATGTATGATATGAAATCTAAAATGCATGGAAAGACGATTATTGAACCAGATGGATTATCAGGTGATGGGATTTTTGAATTTGAAAAAGCAGAGTTAGAAGCAAACCTTATTAAATTTAAATATGAAGATTTTAGTTCCGATACAGCTGATTTTAGGTTGAAAGATATTACTGGAGATGGAGAAGCACTTGCCTTTTCTACTAAAAATGTAAATGCATTTGTTTCTTTTAAAGAAAGAAATGGAATATTTAAATCTAATGGAGATGGGTCTGTAATTAATTTTGAACCAATGAAGTATATCTGTTTTATGGATGAGTTTAAATGGTATATGGATAACGATAATATTGAACTTTCTGCGGGGAAACAAGAAGCTCAGGATGCTTCAGGAGTTGCTTTAGAAGGAGCTCAATTTATTTCAGTACACGAAGAGCAAGATTCGCTTAGTTTTTTCTCAACCAAAGCAAAATATGATATTAGAAAAAAGATTATTTATGCCGATGGTGTTAAATTTATGAATATTGCTGATGCTATGGTTTATCCCGATAGTTCTAAGCTGATTATTGATAAAAATGCTCAGATGAGGACACTTAATAACGCTAGAATTGTAGCTAGTTACATTACCCAAAATCATGATATTTATAATGCATCTGTTAATGTTTTTGGAAAGAAAAAATATGCAGGCTCGGGTTATATAGATTATATTGATGAACTCGAAAAGTCTCAAACAATTTATTTAAAATCTATTGCTGTAGACACAACTGGACAAACCATTGCTAATGCAGATATTTTAGAAGAAGATGGTTTTAAATTAAGCCCGCAATATGAATATTATGGTAAAGTAGAACTTTATGCTAATAATCAGTTCTTAACATTTAATGGAACAGCAAGGATTTTGCATGATTGTGATTTATTAAGCAAAAATTGGTTTACCTTCAAAACATCAATAGATCCGACTTCAATATATATACCTATTGATAGTACAACGAAAGATATTGAAGGCAATAAACTATTAGCCTCTGTAATGTTAAGTTCAGATTCTTTAGGAATCTATTCAACATTTTTAAATCGTAAAATAACGTATAGTCATCAAGAGGTTATTCCTGCTCAGGGATTTCTTTATTTTGATAAGGAAAATGAAGAATACAGAATCTCTAATAAAGATAAATTACAAGAAATGTCTTTTGGAGGAAATTACCTAAGTTTAAGTACCAAAACATGTAAAATTTATGGGGAAGGTACAATTAATTTAGGAGCAGAAACAGGTCAGTTTGAAATTGCTTCGGCTGGTGTTGTTCATCATAATCAGTTAGATAATGAGGCTATATTTGACTTGGTAATGTCAACCAATTTTTTTATGGAAGATAATGCTATGAAGATTTTAACTAAAAAATTAACAGAAGCTTCTGCGTTAGACCCTGTAAAATTAGACAGACCAACATTTGAAAAAGGAATTAAAGAATTACTTGGAAAAGATGAAGGCGATAAATTGATTGCTCAACTGAATTTATATGGTGCATACAAGAAGGTGCCGGAAACAATGAGGAAGACATTAGTTTTTAATGAAGTGAAATTTAAATGGAATCAACAAGAAAAAGCTTACAGATCGTTTGGTAAAATTGGAATTAGTAACTTAGATAAAGATCAAATTAATAAATATGTTGATGGTCACATAGAAATTGTAAAGAAAAGAAGTGGTGATATTGTTACTATTTACTTAGAGGTAGATAAAAATAATTGGTTCTTCTTTAATTATACTAGAGGAATACTTCAGGTAATTTCTTCTGATAATGATTTTAATAATATTATTAAAGAAACTAAACCAGATAAAAGAAAAGCTAAAGCTGAAAAAGGAGAGCAATCATATCAGTTTATGTATTCTTCAGAGAAAAAGAAAAGAGATTTTTTAAGAAGTTTTGAATAAAAGTTTTAGGAAAATTAAGTGTTTTTTGCATCAATGCAATAAAATTGTACATTTGCCGAATTGTAGTTATTGCAATGAAACGAACCATGAGAAAATTTATTAAAACACTGGAGGATAGTTTAGGTGAGTTACATGTGCCATATAACAGACAATAAATATGAACACGTGAAATATAGATTTTTATTAAAAATATATCTAATCCTACTGTTGGTTTTTACTAGCTCAACAGGAGTGTATTCTCAATATAATTCAGAAGAGGAGCTTAAAAAAGCAGCAGACAGATTCTTTGAAGAAGAGAATTTTGTGGAAGCATTGCCGCTTTATTCTCAGTTACTTAGCACTTATCCAAAAGACTTAAATTACAATTATAAATATGGTGCTTGCTATCTTTATGCTACCAGAGATAAAGAAAAAGCCATCAACTATTTAAGCTTTGCAGCTTCTCGCCCAAATGTAGCTCCTTTAGCTTATTATTACTTAGCAAAAGCTTATCATCATAATTATGAATTTGCTTCTGCAATTGTTTATTTTAATAAATATAAAAATAAAACTTCTTCTAAAGAACATGAAAAATATGCTATAGATAGGCAGATTGAAATGTGTAAAAATGGTCAACAACTGCTTAAAAAAATCAATAAAATTGGTGTTATTAGTAAAAAAGAAATTAAAGAATCTGAATTTTTTAGAAGTTATGATTTAAGAGGTTTACAAGGAAAAGTAATTGTAAAGCCAGATGAATTTAAAATGAAAGTAGATAAGAAAGAAAATGAATATTTTATTTTATATTCAGATCCTAACTTAAATGTGGTTGTGTTTTCTTCTTACGGAGACAAAGGCTCTAATAAAGACATTTATAAAATTGAAAAAATTGGGATTAATCAGTTTTCTGATCCAGTAAATTTAGGAGATGTAATTAATACGCCTTACGATGAAGATTACGCTTTTCTTCATCCTGATGGAAAAACACTTTATTTTTCTTCTAAAGGACATAACAGCATGGGGGGGTATGATATTTTCAAATCTATTTACGACAATGCTTCTGGTACTTGGTCAACTCCAGTAAATTTAGATTTTCCTATTAATACGCCTGATGATGACATATTATATATTAGCGATATTGATAATCAGTTGGCATATTTTGCTTCTTCGAGAGCAAGTAAACAAAATGAACTTACCGTTTATAAGGTTAAGGTAGAACCTGAGCCGCTTCATAACCCTATTATTAAAGGGTTGTTTGTTTCAGAAGAAAATCCATCACTTAAAAATGCTACTATTTCTATTGTAGATGCTATGGATAATACCAAATATGGTGTTTATAATACAGATGAAAATAGTGGAGAATATTTATTGACTTTTCCTGCTGATGAGAAAAAATATAAATTGATTGTTGAAACCACCAATGATGCACCAATTCACTCTGCAATTATTGAATTGCCTAAAATGACAGAGTTTAAACTCTTAAAACAAGAATTATTGTTAGTAGGAACAGGAGATAATGAGAAGTTAGTAATTAAAAACTTGTTTGACCAAGAAGATGAGTTTGATATTTCTAATCCAATTATTGTTCAGAATTTATTGAAACAACAGGCTAAGTTAGATGTAAATATATCTGAAGAAGATGCTTTAAAATCTATCAATAACGCTTCTTCAACATTGGCGGTTAACGAAACTTCAAGTTCTGAATATGCCGATTACTCTGATGATAAATTAAAAACGTTTGCTAATAAAAAAGTAAAAGATATGCTTCAGAAAACTAAAAAGTCTGAAGAAGAAAAAGATTTTTATTTTAACTATGCAGCTACAAAAACTAATGAAGCAAAAAAACAATATAATCAAGAGACTAAAAATAAAGATGTAGTTGCTGAAGATGTAAACACAGCATCAATAGCGTTGAAATTAGCACGAGTAACCCAAAATGAAGCTGTTGAAAGAAATTCAGATAAACCTAAGTTGTTAGAATATCAACAAAAATTAGAAGCAGCAATAAGTTCAGGAAATAGGAGCGAAGCAGAGTCAATAATGGCAGAAATAGAAAAAATTGAGGCTATTGCTTATTTTGAAAATTCAGCTGTTGAAGTTGAAACTAAATTAGCCGATGAAAAATTAAAAACTTCTAAAGCCGATTATCAAAAACAACGAGATATAGTAATTGGTTACACCAATAGAAAATTAGAGTTAGAAAAATCTATTGCAGCTATTGAATCTCAAATTGAGGAAACTAAAAAGTCTAAAGATAAAGAAGCCTTACAAGACCAGTTGGCTACTTATAAAATAGATTTAGAGGATTTAGAATTTCAGATAGAAAAATCTAAAGCAAAAGAATTACTTGCAAAACAAGAGTTTGATAAAGCTAAAAATGAAGCGAATTTACTGGCAAATGTTGTTGATGCAGCAAAAAAACAAACTACAAAACCTCCAACGCTTGCTAATGAAGCAATTCTTGCTACAGAAAGTAACATTAAGTTTTTTGATGAAGAAGGTGTGTTAGGTTATTATCCGGCTACAAGCTCATCACCAAGTACAAGTGTTACTTCTAGTAGTTTAGTAGCCATGAAAGATGATTACGAAATTATAGATGATAACGGAAATTTAATCGATTACAATACAAAATATGCCAATCAGGTGGATGAGAATGATAATAATCCAACAGCAATAATTGATATTAATAAACAATGGATAGCAGCTATTGAGGAAGATATTGAGATAAAAAATAGTTTGAAGAATAGTGCAAAAACTGTTGGAGAAAAAGAAGAATTATCAAAAATAATTGCTCAATTAGAGACATTGAAACAGCAAAAACAAGAAGAAATTGATTTACAAGCTAACTTAGCACTTCAAAATGAAACTAATAATAATTCTACTTCTACTGAAAATGTAGTAGCAGCTAATAATAATATTAAGACAGCCACAATATCAAAAACAGGTAATAAAAAATACGAAACTTCGATTATAGATAAAGATGGAAATGTTATTGATTATAATGCTCAGTATTTAGAGGAATTAGAACAACTTCCTGTCGATGAACAAACAGCTAAATTATTTGCACAAAAAGCTGAAATTTATAATAATTGGGCAGATGCTACAGAGCAAGAAATTACATTAAAGAAAATTGAACTGGTTGAGGCTGATGCTAATGAAGCTCCTGCAATTCAGGAAGATTTAGATGAATTAACTTCTGATTTGCAAGATAAACAAGAATTTACGGCTTTATTTTTAACACAAGCAAAAGCACTGGCAGCTACAGAAGATGAATTAGCTTATGTGGAAGATATCGAAAATAAAATTGCCGTAAATAATATTGAAAGCAATGAGTTGGCTAGTAATGAAACTAATAACAACAATCAAAATAACACCACTTCATCCAATCAGAAAATTAATGCTGCAAAGTATAATAACATTACAATTAACAATGATGGAAGCGTAAATGATTATGCTACTGAATATGAAAATCAATTAGCAGCTTTAGAATTACGTTCTGATAATAAAGTTAAAATTAGTGAAGAACAAGTTGCGGTAACTACCAATTGGATTGAAACTATAGATGAAGAAATAGCTTATCAGAATGAGCGATTAATTGCTACTGATGATGAAAATGAGAAAGCAACAATTGAGAATAGAATTGCTGATTTAAAAGAGCAGAAATCAACTCAAATTGCTCAATTAAATACTTTCCAAACAGAACTTATAGCAGTTAAATCAGCATCAACAAATCAGACTGCTAATGAAGTTGCAGTAAATGAAACAACTACTTCAAATACAACAGCTCAAAACCAAGTTAATAAGGGGAATTCATCTTTAACTTATAACTCAACTAATGCCAAAAACATACTTGCTAATGTTGATGACCTTACAGCCGAAGTAAATGCATTAAGAGAGAAAGCGGATAACACAGAAGATGAAGCGTATAAAACAACAAATACAACAGAAAAAGAAGAGAAATTAGTTGAAGCTGAAAAAATTAATAATGAAGCAAACGATAAGGAAATTGAAATAGCAACCTTGTACGAAAGAGCTAACTCAACAGAATTTAAAGACAATCAAACTACGGTAAATACGCTTTTAAAATCCATTGGCGGACAGTCAACTAACAATAATTACATTATGGCTGAAATGCTTAATGATGAGTCGGTTACTTTGTTTAATGAAGCTTCAGATGCTCGTCAGCAAGCAGTTGCTACTAATAATTTTAAACGGAAAAAAGACTTGTTAGATGAAGCTAATAAATTAGAAAAAGAAGCTATAGAAAAACAACAAAATGCCATTGGATTATTAGAGCAAATCAGCACTTCTTCATCAATAGCTGCAACTAACAATAATCAAAATAATACACAAGAAGAGGTGATTGTTGAAGAAGTAGTAAATAACAGTCAGCAAATAACAACTAACGAAACTCAATCAACCAATAATAATAATACTGAGGAAGATATAGTTGCTGAGGAAACTACAACAATCAATAAAAATCAGCAGACAAGCAATAATAATCAGTCTTCAGCCAATAACAGAAAGTCTTCAACTAATAACAACCAACAACAAGTAACGGTTTACGAACCTAAGAACATAGCATTACCATCTAAAGAGAGAAAACAAGATGCTATTCAGTTAGAAAAAGAAGCAATAACCTTAAATCAAGAAGCCAAACAACTTGATGAAACAGCTGAGAACACTAAAAACAGAAAAGAAAAACAAGCCTTAGTTGAAGAAGCCCAACAAAAAAGAGAAGAAGCGGATAGAAAAGCGAAAGAAGCAGAAGTAATTTATGCGGAAGTGAAAGAAATGGAAGCAGAGGAAGAGTTGTATTTAGAAGAATTAGCAACACAAAGAAAAGAGTTGGTGGCAACAGTGTTAACATCAGAAGAAGAAAACTATGTTCAAAGCCTTACGCCAGAAGAAAAAGCAGCCATTACCAACACTCCTGAATTTAAAGAATATAAGGAGTTAAAACAAAGTTCTAGAAGGTTGGTAAAAGAAGCACAAGTGGAATATGTTGCTGCCGATAAAGCCAAAGAAGAAGCTGAGGATCAAAAACAGTTAGGTGTTGCGCTTCAAGCATTGCAACAAGCAGCAGCAACTGAAGCTGATAAAAACAAATTGGCTAACCAAATGCAGCAGTTGGAAGAAATGATTGCCCAAAATGAACAAAAAGCAAAAGAACTTAGAGAACAAGCTGCAGCTAAAGAACAGCAAGCTTTAGAAGAAAACAAAAAAGCCAAAAATATGGTTGCTAACAAAGATGAAAATTCGGCTCTTGGCTTTGTTGCCCTTGAAAAAACCAATGATACATCTAGTGATATGTTAGCTGACTATACTAATGAAGTGAATAGCAGTCTTCCTGAAATCCAAAGAAAACAACAGGCTAACAATAAAAAAATTGAACAAGACCTACTTGCTAAAGAATCTAACCAACAGACAACTAATAATCAAAAACAAATCAATAATAATACTGAGGAAGATGCTATTACTGAGGAAACAACAACAAATAACAATCAACAGTCAATTAATAATCAGTCTCAAACTAATAACACAGAAGAAGATGTAATTGCAGAGGAAACCACAAATAACAATCAGCAAGTAACCAACAATAACCAACAGGCTACTAATAACCAGCAGTCAATAGCTAATATCGATGAAATTCCACAGGAATTAACAGAATCTATTTTTACCATTACATCACCAAACGAATCTGTTTATAATGAAAGCAAGAGAATACCTAAAAACCCTAAATTACCAGAAGGTTTGGTGTTTAAAGTGCAAATAGGAGCATTCAGAAATCCAATTCCACAAGATCATTACAAAGGTTTTGCTCCTTTAATGGCTGAAGATGCCGGAAATGGAATTACTCGTTATACAGCAGGTTTATTCAAAACATTTAATGTAGCGAATATGGCTAAAAATGAAATTAGAACAATGGGGTACCCAGATGCATTTGTTGTGGCATTTTTTAACGGAAAAAGAATTAACATTAATGAAGCGCGCGCTATGCTGAACGAAACGTCAACAACAGAAGAAGAAATTTCTTTTACGAATACAGCTAACCAAACCAACAATCAGCAGTCGTCAAACAATAACCAAACAAACAATAATAATACGCCAATCAATACAGAAGAAGTTAAAGATGGTATTTCTAAAGACGTAAGAAATATAGAAGGAGTTTTCTATACCATACAAGTTGGAGTTTATTCTAAACCAATTACAGCTGATCAATTAAATAACCTAACGCCATTAAACAGTGAAAGAACAGCTAATGGATTGATAAGGTATACATCCGGTATTTATAAGAATCTTAATGATGCTAATGCGGCTAAAAATAGAGCAGTTAATTTAGGAATTACCGATGCCTTTATTATTGCTTATCAAAATGGAAATAAAATTACTGTAGCTCAAGCTAACGAATTGTTAGGTAGCAACAACTCATCTCCTGTAAACAATAATACAACAGAGGTTGAGGTAACTAATGAGAATACTTCATCAAACAATAATACACCAGGAAACAATACATCAACATCAATAGTTGAAAATGAAAATGCTACTTCTAATACTTCATCTACAACGAATGAAAATAATGAAGAACCCATTGAAACAATAGAGACAACCAATACAAATGAAGCAACATCAGAAACAGTTAAACCAATTAATACAAATGAAGAGGTAGTAGTAGCTCCGAAGCCAAAAACTGATGAAGAATTACGCCAGGTTGCTGAAAGTTTAAATATTGTTTTTAAAGTCAAAATTGGAGAGTTTACAGATGAAATTACCAATGAAGATGCAGCCGTTTTATTAAAACTTTCTGACAGAAATATAGAAAATTTTGTGGATGGAGATAAAACAATTTATACCATTGGCAATTTATTAGATTATAAATCTGCATTAAATATTCAATTAGAAATGAAAGAAATGGGTGTTAAATCTCCTTCGGTTGTCGCCTTTAAAAACAATACTATTATTCCTGTTGAAGAAGCTTTAGAGTTAATAAAAAACGTAGAATAAAGCTTTAAATACCATCTTTCTTCTTTAAAAAAGTTAACTTTGTAATATAAATTAGATGTTATGATTACAGAAACCGAAATACAAGTTGAAGTAGAAAATACAGCCATCAAAGAAAATCATTTGGTTTTATATAATGATGATGTAAATACTTTTGATTACGTTATTGAGTTACTAATGAAAATTTGTAACCATGATGCTATACAAGCAGAACAATGTGCAATGTTAGTTCACTATAAAGGGAAGTGTTCGGTTAAAAGAGGTAGTTTTGAAGTGCTAGAACCTATGTTAGCCATTCTTTCTGATGCAGGGCTAACAGTAGAAATAAATTAATTTTATTTTAAATTAAACATGAAAATAGCAGCAAAAATAATATCAGTTGTATTGGTAATAGCGTTAGTAGCTTGCTCTAAAGTACCTATTACAGGAAGGAAACAAATGTTATTAATTCCCGAAAGTGAATTAATGAGCATGAGTTTAACCCAATACCAACAATTTTTAACAGAAAATCCACCTGTTGCCGATAATGTTGAGGCTACTAAACAAGTTAGAAGAGTAGGAGGAAGAATTGCCAATGCTGTTGAAAGATATTTAAAAGATAACGGACAAAGCAAATTAGTTAAAAATTACAGATGGGAATTTAATTTAGTAAATCAAAATATAGTGAATGCTTGGGCAATGCCGGGAGGAAAAGTGGTAGTTTATCAGGGGTTGTTGCCAGTTGCTAAAACAGATGAAGGCTTAGCAGTAGTTATGGGACATGAAATTGCTCATGCTGTAGCTCGACATGGAAATGAAAGAATGTCGCAAGGAATTTTGGCCGCTGCCGGTGGTGTTGCTTTAGCTGTTTATATGCGAGAAAAACCTGCT
>Ga0209344_10005755_pt1 | contig 10537 bp, 10 predicted proteins | sample Cruoilmetagenom6_FD_187293 | JGI IMG/M metagenome (GOLD analysis project Ga0209344, IMG submission 187293) | Oil polluted marine microbial communities from Coal Oil Point, Santa Barbara, California, USA - Santa Barbara Oil Seep Sample 6 (SPAdes)... | ecosystem: Environmental > Aquatic > Marine...
GCCCGAGAAAACAGATAAAAAAACCGCCTAAACAGCGATTTGGTCCTGAAAACGCTGATTCTTGAAACGCCGATCGTTGGTTCGCCAATGATCCGGTGTGAACGAATTTATCCTCCTCATCATCGCCCTCTCATTCGCGGCCATCATCGGCGCGATCGCCGTGTTCTTCGCCATCAACGCGCTCAAGCGTGGTCGCAAGGGCACCTCGATCGACAAGATCTCACTGCGGATGATCACCGAACGCGTCCGCGCGGTCGGCAAGCTCGTCGGGCTCGAGGTCCACGCCAAAGAGATCGCCACCGCCACCACCGGCTGGAACTGGCTGCCACCGATCCTGCTCTCGCAGGCCAAGGTCGCGATGATCTTCCAGTTCGAGAAGCAGTACGCCGTGGAGCTCGGCTCGATCACCGAAGCCGATGTCCAAGACCTGGGCGAAGGACGCTTCCGCGTCACCCTGCCCGCCATCGTCGGCTCGCTCCGCCTGATGGATGTCGAGCCCTATGACATTCAGCAGGGGCGCGTGCTCGGGCTCATCGATGTGATCAATATGAACGCCGATCGACAGTCGCAGCTGATGCGCACCGCCCAGACGCAGGCCTCGGAGTTGTTCGAGAAGAACGACGACCGCTATGAGACGCAGGCCCGCGACGCGATCGAACGCCAGCTCCACTCGATCGCCAAGCTCTTCGACGGCAAGCTCGAGATCCACTGGCACGAGGTCGCCGTCCGCGAGCAGCCAAGGCTCGTCATGGACGAATCGCTCAAGACCGGCCCGGCCACGATCAAAAGCTGATCCAAAGTTGATCTAAAGCTGATCCGAATCACGCTTTCATATGAATCAGTTCAGACCGCGCTGGGATGCCAGATGGTCTTGAACTCGATGAACGGGTCGATCCAGCCCGGGCCCTCGCACTGATCGTCGTCGAAGAAATCCACGCCGTCACGCACGGTCACGCGCTTGAGGTTATCCGCCGAGCCGAGCTTGAGCAGCGACTTGTGCTCGGGGCTTACCCCAGCGGCATGGATCCCGATCAGCTCACGATGCGAACTAAAGTGTTCCATAAGCTCATCGCGGTACCCGCTGAGCAGGTTGATGACGCCGCCGGGCAGATCGCTGGTCGCGATCGCTTCACTCAGGATCATCGCCGGCACAGGATTCGTCTCGCTGGCGAGGGCCACGCACGCGTTGCCCGACGCGATCACGGGGATCATCAGCGAGATCAACCCCAGCAGCGAGGGGCTATCCGGGGCGATCACGCCCACAGCGCCCATCGCAAACGGGATCGTGAAGTTGTGGTACGGCCCTGCGACGGGGTTCGTGCCGCCCATGACCTGGGCGTACTTATCCGTCCAGCCCGCGAAGTGCACCACGCGATCGATCGCGGTGTCTACCTCGTGTTCGCCGCCCTCACCGATGGCGTGGGCGAGCTCGAGACGCTTGCCCTCGATCATTTCTGCGAGGCGGTACAAAATCTGCCCACGCAGGTAGGCCGTCGCGCTAGCCCATCCGGGCTGGGCCTTGCTGGCCGCTTCGACCGCCGCCCGCAGGTCCTTGCGTGAACCCTGGCACACATGGGCGACGAGGTTCTGCGACGCGTCGTGGACCTCTATGGTGCGTCCGGACTCGGTGCGGGGGAACTTGCCGCCGATCGCGAGCTTGTAGGTCTTGATGATGGGGAGTCGTTGGCTCATGGTGTTCTCGTGTGCTTGCAAAGATCATTGATTCAGAGTGTGTATTCGAGCTCGATCTCGTGGCGGATGGGGATGCCGTCGAACCCGACATTGGGGATCTCGGCCTTGAGCATCCGGGCCTTGGTCACCGCGTCGCGATGGAAGGCCACCATATCGAACCCGCGCCGCTGATAGAAGCGCAACGCCGGGGTGTTGTCGTTGGTGGTGATGAGCCAGAGGCGCTTGCAGCCTTGCTTGCGGGCGCGCTCGCGGACGCCGTCGAGCAGGCACGAGCCGATCCCGCCGTGCCCGGCCATCGAGTTATGCGTGATGATCTCGCACGCGTCGTCCTGGATCTGGTAGGTCAGCAGCCCGACCTCGGCCCCGTCGCGGATCGCCGCCACCCCGGGCAGCTCGTCGGCGGCGATCTTCGTGCCATGCGTGATCTGCGTCGTCGAGCCCCAGTACTGCACCAGCACGCGCTGCACCCAGGGCTTGTCGCTCTCGTTGAGATCGCGTATATCGAATGAGTGCTTGTCGGGTTGGTCCATCATGGTCCGGTCCTTGTCTTCTTGTTTCGATCGTGTGTGTGATCGTTTGATTTACTTGCAGTACGCCATGAGCCCGTGTCGCCCGCCCTCGCGTCCGAACCCGGATTCCTTGTACCCGCCGAACGGGCTCGTCGGGTCGAACTTGTTGTACGCGTTGAGCCAAACAATCCCCGCGTCGAGCTTCTTGGCGACATCAAAGATCTTCGATCCCTTGTCCGTCCACACCCCGGCGGCCAGCCCATAGGGCGAGTTGTTCGCCCGGCTGATCGCCTCGTCTGGTGTGCGGAAGCTGAGCATCGCCAGCACCGGCCCGAAGATCTCTTCGCGCGAGAGCGTGTGGCTCGGCTGCACCCCGGTATAGAAGCACGGCTTGCACCAGTACCCCTTCTCGGGCAGCGTTGATGGGCACACATCGTGGCGAACCGCACCCTCATCTTCGCCCGCATCAAGATAGCGGTTGATCGTCGCGAGCTGTTCCTTCGAGTTGATCGCGCCGATGTCGGTGTTCTTGTCCATCGGATCGCCCACGCGGATGGTCGCGAGCCGATCGCTGAGCTTGTCGACAACCCGATCCATGATCGATTCCTGCACGAACAACCGCGAGCCGGCGCAGCACACATGCCCCTGGTTGAAGTAGATCCCTTCGACGATGCCCTCGATCGCCTGATCGAGCGACGCGTCCTCAAAGATAATGTTGGCGCTCTTGCCGCCGAGCTCGAGCGTGAGCCGTTTATCAGTCGGGGCGGCTGCTCTGGCGATCGCCTTGCCCACGGCTGTCGAACCCGTGAAGGCGATCTTGTCGATGTCAGTGTGCTCGACGATGGCTCTGCCGGTGTCGCCCGCGCCGGTGACGATGTTGACCACGCCCTTGGGCAGCCCGATCTCTTGGCAGATGTGCGCAAACCGGAGTGCCGTCAGCGAGGTCGTCTCGGCTGGTTTGAGCACGACGGTATTGCCACACGCCAGCGCCGGGGCGATCTTCCACGCGAGCATCATCAGCGGGAAGTTCCACGGGATAATCTGCCCGCACACGCCAACGGGCTGCGGGTTTCTTCCAGGAAGTGCATAGCGGAGCTTGTCCGCCCACCCGGCATGGTAAAAGAAATGAGCCGCGGCCAACGGCACATCGACATCGCGAGATTCCTTGATCGGCTTACCGCCATCGAGCGTTTCGAGCACGGCCAGCTCGCGGGCGCGTTCTTGCATACGCCGGGCGATCCGAAAGAGGTACTTCCCGCGATCCTTGCCGCTGAGCCCCGCCCATTTGGGCAAAGCCTCGCGCGCGGCCCGAACAGCTCGATTGACATCGCCCGCGGAGCCCTCGCCGATCATCGACAAGGTGTCTTCATTGGCCGGGTTGATCGTGGCGAAGCGGGTCCCGCCCTCGGGCTCGACGAAGTCGCCATCGATAAAGAGCCCGTATTGATCAGCGATCTCCGGGCGCACGGACTCGGGAGCCGGGGCGTAGTCGAAGATGCCGCCGCCGCTGGCGGCTCGCAGGTCGAGACGCTGGGTGTTCTGGATGCCTGATTCTTCCGGTTTGCTCACGATGCTCATGCCCTATTCTAACAGCTCAGAACGCCCACAACGCCCCGAATCAGGCTCCAGTTTGGTATTCTGTGGGGTTTGGGCAAAGTTGAGCTCCGATTCGGCCGTTATCGACCTCATGAGCGACGACCACACCAACGACCATTCCGCCGATCCATCAACTGATCCTGCAAACGCTTCAGAGCCTACATCCGCTCAGGAATCTGCGGCTCAGGAATCAGCAGCCGCGGATTACCTCTCACGCACCGAGTCGCGCCTGCTCACCAAGAGCCTTCGCTGCTGCAAGGGGCGCGTGGCCGACATCACCGGCTCGGGGATGCGGATGATCGTCTCGCCCAAGGACCTGCCCGAAGTGGGGGATGTGCAAGACTACACCTTCGCCGACAAGAAGGGCCAAGTCAGCGTCTCGGGCACCGTCAAATGGATCCGCAAGGGCACCGCCTTTACTCGGCGCTGCGAGGTCGGCGTCGAGTTCCTCACGCTCGAACCCGCCACCCGCGACGCGATCATCAAGCTCGCCGTGCATGGCGAGCTCGGGCTCAATAGCGACGGCCAGATCGATGTGGGCTACCCGGACCTCTACAAAATCCTCGGGGTCACCCCCTACGCCAAGCAAGAAGACATCGAGGGCGCCTACCGCAAAGAAGCCAAGATCTGGCACCCCGACCACAACAGCGCACCCAACGCCTCAGAGTGCTTCGACCAGATCCGCAAGGCCTACTCGGTGCTCAGCGACGAGTCGCTTCGTTCGAGCTACGACGCCCGGTTCTTCTCATCAAGCAGCCACGCCGCGTGAATTCGCGCTGCCGCACTCCGGGCAAGCGCCCAAATCCTCAACGGCATATCCACACTCAACGCAGAGCCCTCGGCGTCTGCGGCGTTGTGTACGCCCTGTACGCCAAACAAACCCGGGCACAATCCAGAGAGCCGCAAAGAGCATTACATTGACCAAGAACCCGCCCCAGAGAATTTTGATTGGCATTCGGTAGTTCTGGTCAGATGTCGGCCACCATCGGGGTGTAGCGAACCCATCGTTGAGCCCTGCTCTGGAGTTGATCTTCTTCGCAAAGGGCAGCACATACTCCCTCCCGCCTCCAGGCGACCAACCAACAGAATCCCAAAACATCGCTCGCATCGGCCAACCAAATCGGTGGCGAACAATGGTCATCCACTCCGGCGTATCCTCAGTGCTCATTGGTGACCATCTACTCGGGGCGTCTGGTTCTGAGTAGATGTATTCAATGTGGTCAGTGCCAAAGTCGGGTAAGTGTTTGTAGTACCAGCTACGAATAGACTTGCCGAATGGGGTTGTCAAATAGGCACTCTCGAACGGAGGCGTTAGCTCACCTAAGTAGCTTGGGGCACCACTCGGATTGATGGGTAGATCCTTCTGGCTGTCGTGTGTGTAGCTATTCAGACTCTGTGATGAGGCCGCCAGATAAGAAAGACCGATGGTGATCAACACCCCAGCGACGATTGCGCGGATGATTCGCCATACTTTGTTTTTGCCGCTGTGTTTACGCATCCGAGAAGTCATACCCGGCGGCATACTCCCCGCTCTTGAGCTTCTGCATGCTCCGCAACACATCGTTGAGCAATGAGCTGGCCCCGAAGCGGAACCACTCGGGGCTCAGCCAGCCCTCGCCGAGGGTTTCGTTGACCATGCACAGGTAGTGCCAAGATTGCTTGGCTGTGCGGATGCCGCCGGCGGGTTTCATGCCGATCTTCTTGCCAGTGTCTTTGTATGCGTCGCGGATCGCTTCGAGCATCACCAGTGTCACCGGCATCGTCGCCGCTGGTGAGACCTTGCCCGTGGAAGTTTTGATAAAGTCGCCCGCGCGGATGTGTTCGATCGCGATGTCGCTTGCCGTGCGCACATGGTCGTAGGTAACCAGCTCGCCGGTCTCGAGGATGACCTTGAGGTGGGCCGGACCACAGGCCTGGACCACGGCTTTGATCTCCTCGGCCACAATATCGTACTTGCCCGAGAGGAACGCCCCGCGGTTGATCACCATATCAATCTCGTCGGCCCCGTCCTGAACCGCCTGCTCCACATCGCGCACGCGGATATCGAGGGGGTACTGCCCCGACGGGAAGCCCGTCGCGACCGAGGCCACATGGACCCCGCTGCCATCGAGGATCTCCTTGGCGTAGGGCACCATCGACGGGTACACACACACCGCGGCCACATGCCCGAGCCGATGCCCGAGCACCTGCTCGTCACGCTCCCAGGGGCGGATCGCTTTTCGGCACAAGCTCCGTACTTTCTCTGGCGAGTCGCTGCCTTCGAGCGTGGTCAGGTCGATCATCGAGGTCGCCAGCTCGAGGGCGGCGAGCTTGGACTCTTTCTTGATCGAGCGCGTTGTGAACGACGCGGCCCGCCGATCGGTCATGATCGCGTTGACGGTGGGGGATGGGCTCATACTTATTCTTCTTCCCGTTGTTCGGCCGGTGTCTCTGCGATGGGCAATCCGGTGATCTCCCATTCTTTCCAGCCGCCCAGGAACACCCGGATGCGCCGCTTGGCGAACCCGTTGTACCCGGCTTCGATCATGCGCTTGGCCATCGCGTGGGTGTTCACCTGCCCGGGGTTCTCGCCGTAGATGATGAGGTTTTTGTATCGGGTCAGCGCCGGGTCGGTCCCGTAGCGGAGATCAATGTCCGGCGTGCGCATATTGCGCGATCCCGGGATGTGCCCCTCGTGGAAGCGTTCGGGCTTGCGGACATCAATGAACAGGGCCGTGTCGTCATCGCGTTGCTGCTTCTCGAACAGGTTGACCGATTCCGTCAGGCTCAGGTAGTCGATCTTGCGATCCGAGATATTCGACTTGGTGCACCCGCCCAGCAGCAGGGCACTGATCAGCAGCCCGATCAGGCACAGCATGGCCAGAAACTGAGTGCTCTGCGGGTTCCCTACGCGATTCTGCATGATTTTTTGCATGTCTATACAATAAGCAGGCGGATTGGTGCGTTCTGTACTGTGAGCCGATGAAGATGGGAGAATCCATCTGAGGGCAACCGATTGCCCGCCCGCATGTAAACTGACGGAGACCCAATCTGTGTATAATTGGACCAAAACCCTCGCATTCGTTTCCTCGACGCTCCTGACGCTCGGCTCATCGCCCGCGATGGCCCAGCCCGAGTCGCATGTCCAGATGAGCGCAGCCGTGGATTATCAGGGCTACAACTCGGGCGATTCCGGGCTCCTGGCGATCACCTTTGTGATGGATGAGGACTGGCACATCTACTGGCCCGGCGTCTCGGATTCGGGCTTCGGCGTCGAGTTCGATATCAAGTTCGACGAGGATCTGATCACGCTCGAAGACCCCATCTGGCCGACCCCCGAACGCTACCTCCAGCCCGGCGATATCCTCGACCACATCTACGAGGGCACCGCGACGGTGCTCTTCCCCTTCAAGGTCGCCAAAGACGCCGAGGACAACCAAGCGATTGATTTCGAGATCGACGCGGATTTTCTCGTCTGCGCCGATGTCTGCCTGCCGGGCAAGGCCACCGCCAGCACGGCTTCCAAAATCGTCTACAAGCCCGAGGACAAGCTCCCAACCGCATCCCAGCCTGATATCCAGGCCCAATACGACAACAAGCCCAAGGTGTACGATCCGGACGCCCGCAATGTCCGCACCCAGTGGATCCCCGACATGGCCGCGATCATGATCCAGGGGGCTGACAAAATCGAGTTCTTCCCATCCACCGAGTGCTCCGAGATCGTCAACCTGATCGAGGACGGCACGACCGACTCCGATCGCCTGCTGATCCATTTCGTCAGCAGCAAGGATAAAGTGCTCTCAGGGCGTCTGCGGGCGACGGGGATCTACGGGGTGGTCGATTACGATATTGATATCAAGCCGCCGAAATAAATGCTTCCCAGCCGGCGTTGTACCCCCTGTGCCCACTTCGGCATCACGCACGCTCTTTCTATCAGCAAGGAAATGACCATGACCCAAGCATCCACCATCAAAAACAGCCGTAAATCGTCACTCGCCGCCACACTTATTGGTTCGCTCTCCGCGATCGGGCTGGGCTTGGCCATGATCGGTGCGGGCAACGCCGCAACGACTGAGAACACCGCCGAAAACACAGCCGCGAAGGCTGTTGTTGGCTCCGCAGCCCCCGATTTCACCCTCACCGACCTCGACGGCAACGAGCACACCCTCTCCGACTACACCAAAGATGGCCAGATCGTCGTCCTCGAATGGTTCTCGCCCACCTGCCCGTTCGTCAAGAAGCACTACCGCGACGATACCATGACCATGAACAACATCGCCAAGGAGTTCGCGGGCGAGGATGTTGTCTGGCTGCGGATCAACTCAGCCAACAAGGACCGCCGCGAGGGCGAAGTCGCTTTCAATAAGGAAGCCAAGTCCAACTGGGACATCACCACCCCGATCCTGATGGACACCCCGGGCACCGTGGGCAAGACCTACGGCGCCAAGCGCACCCCAGAGATGTACATCATCGACGCCAGCGGCACACTCGTCTACCACGGCGCGATCGATAACGATTCAAGAGCCGCCAATCCAGGCGATGTGAACTATGTCCAGAACGGGCTCCGCGAGCTCGTCGCGGGCAAGAGCGTCTCGACAAGCACCACCAAAGCCTACGGCTGCTCCGTCAAGTACTAAAACGATCCAAAGAACAGCATTCGATCTCTTCGAGCACGCACGGCCCATGCCGTGCGTGTTTTTATTGACCTGATGATCTATCAGGTTCGAGCGAGCCCAAAGCGGGATCAGGCCGATACACTTGGGCAGACCAGTAGTTTCTGAGCGGTTCGTTTCTGAGCGGAGCAATGCATGTTCGATATCCCAGGCCCCATGGGGACCTTCTTCAACTTCCTGACCATCGCGATCGGCTTTGGCTCGATTATCTTTATCCACGAGCTGGGGCATTTCGTCGCGGCCAAGTGGGCCGGGATCCGCGTGCTCGCCTTCTCGATCGGGTTCGGCAATGTCCTCTGCTCCTACCGCAAGGGCATCGGCTTCCGCAAGGGCTCGTCAGACGGGGAGTACAAACAGTTGCTCAACGCGCAGGCCGCCGGCGCGACCACGATCGAAGGCAACACTCAATCGCCTTCAGCTATTAGCTCGACCGAGTACCGCCTTTCCATGCTCCCCTTGGGCGGCTATGTCAAAATGCTCGGGCAAGAAGACCTCAACCCCGAAGCGACATCGGGCGAGTCGGATTCCTACCAGAACTGCTCGGTTCCTAAACGCATGGTCGTGATCTGCGCCGGGGTCGTGATGAACCTGATCATGGCGGCCGTGCTCTTTGTCATCGTGTTTATGGTCGGGCTCAACTCCTTCCCCGCGAAGGTCGGGTATGTCGGCGAAGGCTCGCCCGCCGCCAAAGCCATCGCGATCGACCACCCCGAGATCGCCGCCGGGCTCGCCCGCGAGGACCGCATCCTCTCCGTCAACGGCAACACCATCTATTCCTACGACGACCTCCTCCCCGAGATCGCCATGGCCCCCCAGAACCGCCCGACCCAGCTGCTCATCGAGCGAGCAGGGTACGACGAGCCGATCGTCTTCGAGACCACCCTCGTCAAGAGCGGCGAGCTCGGGCTCTTCGATCTGGGCATCGATCCATCCATGAGCACCACGATCCCGGCGTACAGCGGCGTCGAGTTGTTGGGGCGATGGGCGAGAGAGAGCAAGGGCTTCGGGCTCAATGGGTTCGAACCCGGGGATCGGATCCTCGCCGCCAACGGGGTGGCGGTTCACTCGCCGTTTGATGTGCTCGATCTTGCCAAGGCAACACAAAACGCACCGATCACACTTCAGGTCGAGCGCCAGGGCGAATACGCAACGAAAACCTTCGAGCACACCATCAACCCGGTCCCCGCGCTCCAACTCGCCACGATTCAAGTGGACGGCAAGGTCGCCCGCACCCAGCACCTGCTCGGGCTCATGGGCGTGATGATGGTGAATCCCAACGCAGACCAAGCCCACACTAAGCAAGGGCTCGTGCCCGGCGATCTCTTCGCCAAAATCGCCAACATCGAATACCCAACCAACGCCCAGGGCATCTCGGCGATCCAATCGCACCGGGGCAAGCCGATGGACATCGTGGTGCTCCGCACGGATGAAGATGGGATCTTGCAACGCGTCAAGCTCACGGTCGAGGTGAACCCCGACGGCACCGTCGGGTTCTGGCCCGCCAACTCCGCGAGGTACACCAACATCGTCGCCGCTCCGACGCCGATCGAGCAGACACTCGAATCTGACGGTGCTGAGAGTGATGCCGATGCGGATGCTGAAGTAAAATCAGAGTTCGTCGATACGCCCGCGTCACAGCTCATCGAGTATCCTGGCTCGCGGATCGCCGCGGTGGGGGATCACCTCGTCGCCAACCTCCGCGATGTGCACCTGGGGATCCTCAAAGCGACCAACGAAGCCTACGAGGCTGGCGATGAATCATTCGACATCCCGGTGACCATCCAGCTCCCGTTGCCCGTCCAACCCGACGGCTCGATCCCAACGACGACCTCCACTTGGACGCTGACCCGGGCCGATGTCGAGTCCGTCCGCGAGCTCGGTTGGACGCTGCCGGGCGGTAATGCGTTCGCCAGCGTGTTCCAGGTCGAGCAGTTTGTCGACAAAGCCGACGGCCCGCTCTCGGCGATCAACCGCGGGCTCGTCAAGTCACGCACCACCATGCTCCAGACCTACCTGACCTTCCTGCGGCTGTTCCAGGGCAGCGTCAAGGTCGAGCACCTCAAGGGCCCCGTCGGGATCGCCCACCTG
>Ga0209344_10005757_pt1 | contig 10535 bp, 10 predicted proteins | sample Cruoilmetagenom6_FD_187293 | JGI IMG/M metagenome (GOLD analysis project Ga0209344, IMG submission 187293) | Oil polluted marine microbial communities from Coal Oil Point, Santa Barbara, California, USA - Santa Barbara Oil Seep Sample 6 (SPAdes)... | ecosystem: Environmental > Aquatic > Marine...
CGATCTCCATTTGGCCGTCGAGGAAACTTGTCGCGGCCTGCACGTTGAGGACTGCAGGAAGCCCGAGCTCTCGAGCGAGGATCGCCGCGTGCGAGAGCGGACCCCCGCGCTCCACAATGATCGCCCCAGCCCGCACGAACAGAGGCGACCAGGACGCGTCGGTCGACTCGGCCACGAGTACGGCGCCTTCGGGTATGTCAGCATTGGCAGATCCTGCGACGCAGGCGCGCCCTCGATAGCGACCTCCGCTCGCCGCCCACCCTTCGAATCTGTCTCCAGCCGGCAGTGGCACCGGCGTACGGTCGGGGACTCCGACAAAACGAACTGGCAGTTCGCCCTCACTCTCATACCGGGTGAGCCAGTTCCCTCGTCGACCTAGGACATCGGCGGTCGGCGTGTGCCCCGCCAAAGAGGCGACGACCTCGCTGGTCAACATGAGTTCGATGTCAGCAGGCTTGCGCAGGGCCCCTCGGGCCACAAGTCGCTCAGCGATCTCGATATGGGCTTGACGTACCGCTCCACCGAGTTCGAGGAAGGCAGCCTTTGCGGCCTCGCGTCGTTCGAGCTGTTCTTCAGCATCGTCGATCGTGCGCCTGATCATATGGATCCCGACGTCGACGATCTGGCCAGTCATGATTCGTTTCCTGCGCCAGCCCGGCAACGAGGTGAGTTGGGCTTCCAAGTCTTGACGCTCGTCGGAATTGTTCGGGATCGACGTCGGCGGCGTTGGCTCTATTCCCATCTCGCGCCACGAAGGTCCTGCGAAGATGGCCGCTGAAGCGTCGCTAGTACAGCCCGTTCGACTTCGATCGACAGTGACTACACGAAGCGCAGCAGCCGGGGCAGCAGATTTGAGATGCCTCTCGAGGAGTTGTTCGACACGGCGGTGGGCCGCTGCTGCTGCGGCGGCCACGCCCAACTCTGCAGCAAGGCCTCTCGCGGCGAGGTCGATCAATCTCTGTACGTGGTGGAGGAGGGCATCATCGCTCATTGGGCGCAGGTCGATCGGCTGGCTGCGTAACTTCTCGACCGTGGCGATCAACACTTCTGCTCCATCGATTGCTCGCCGCCGAGTTCGCGAAGTTCGTATGCCCCGCAAGAGGCCCGCGAGTCGCGGTGCCGTCTCACCGGGTTCGCTGCCCGCATCATGGCTGATGCCGAAGTATTGCTCCTCCAGCTCTTGGATTGCGCCTGGAATGTCCGAGGCTGTCAAACGCAGCATGTCGAAGTCCAAGGCGACCCTGCCCCGCACCCGTCGCACGAGTTTTTGGTCAACGGCCGGTGCTTGAAAGCCAAGTCCCAGGGCAGCGAACACCGATCGGAAAGCTTCCTCGAGCAAGAACGAATTCAGGTCCCAACTGAGTGCTCCAAGGACGCCGGGCACCATTTCGACAATGCCAGCTGTGGTGAGTTCGTGCTCGTCGTATGGACTATCGAAACCATCGTTCGTCTCAAGAACCGTGATGGGTCGTGCCTGAACGACTTGAACGTCATCTCCCACCGCAGCCCACTCGACGTCCTGCGGTAGACCGGTGAGCTCCTCGATCGCAATCGAAAGCTCGAGGGCACGGGCCTCGATCTTGGGGAGATCGTCTACCGAATCTCGGGCTACTACCCACGCCATCGGAGTTCGGTCCCCAGATACCAACGACTCTCCGAGGCCTTCCACAGTTTCGACTCGGGCTGCTCCCGGCGTGCCACCGGGGTCGGCGGTGAACACGACACCGGCCGTAGTCGCCGGCACCATGGCCATCACCACCACCGCCATTGCGACTCCGGTCTCGGTGATGCCAAATGCTCGACGGTATGCGGTAGGTGCAGGGTGCCACAGCGATGCCCAGACCGACGTGACGGCATCGAGCACAGCTTGCTCATCGGTCGAGTCCACCTCGAGCATGCTTGCGTACTGGCCAGCAAACGAGGAGCCTGCCAGATCTTCAACCGTCGCCGATGATCGGATGGCCAGTTCTCCGCCATCGACCCCACCAACAGCTCGCGCGACATCGAGGATCGAAGTGCGGACCTCTGGCCTTGGATGAACCGCGTGAAATGCCCGATCCACGCTATCGGCGTCAATGACTTCACCTTCGAGAATCGCCGAGATCATCTTCGCGATCGTTGGGTCACAGATGAACGATTCGTACGCGTTGATCGTGATAACGCCTGTTCGAGGCACAGGCAGCCCAGCCGCGACAAGAGCGGCCAATGAGCCGCCCTTGCCACCCAGTCCGGTGGCGCCCTGCGGCGCATCCCACAGGAGCAGACCGTAGTCACACTCGCTGGTTCCTCCTTGGTCAGCTGGGTTGTTCATTGCCATACACGCCGTGGCACGATGCGGCAATCGTCCGGTCGATGGCATCATCAAAAGGCTCGCCGGTGTTCTGAGAGCGAGTCCGCAGCCACCGTTCGAGGTCAGGTCGAAGTGTGACTACTGCGCGTCCTGATAGTTGCCGAACCGTGATTGCGACAAGGGTCGCTGAGACAATGCCCAAGAGGATGGAGAGCTTCCAATCTGACTTCAATAGCGCATCGAGAAGGCCGGCTGCGGCGGCGACAAACCCGATCACGCTCAAAGACATCGTTGGGCGATCTCTCATTTCGTGACCGCCGACACGTATAGAGAGGACCCGCCGGCCGCTCGATGGTGAAGCTCCATGGCGTGATACTAATATCTGCGTTCACAAAGCGGAATGGTCCGAGGTCCCAACCCGACCCAGCTACGTCCTCACGTGATGGCGAGTTCAGGCCCAAGTTCAGAGACCTCGACGGCATCGACGAGGGCCTCGGCATCTGCACGTGTGCACAACGCTGATCCCGGTGTTGCCACTGTTGCAGTCCCCGCAGCGACGCCGAATCGGCAGGCATCCACAATTGTCTTGCCGCGACTTATGCTCCATGCCACCCCGGCGACCATTGAGTCACCAGCTCCCACTGCACTTACCACGCGCACGTCCGGGGGGCGGAAGTGGATCATCGGCCGATCACGCTGCCCCAATACCGCTCCTGCCGCGCCAAGGGATGTGAGAACTGAACCGACGCTTCCGTTCTTTTCGAGAAGGTCGATTGTCACCCGTTCGAGCATTGCCGCATCGTGGATTTCTTGGCCAACAAGACTCTCGAGCTCGCTGAGGCACGGCTTGAGAAGATCGATCGAGCCAGTGACGCTGGCGGCGAGAGCTGCACCCGACGTATCCACGATCGTGAATGCTCGCGCGTGCACCTCGGAAAGGTCGGCATAAATGGCAGGTGGGCAACCACTCGGAAGACTCCCCGAAAAGACGTTCACGTCGGGCGCCTGCGCCTCAGCCAGCAACGAGATGATCTCCTTCGGCGTGTTCGTGAGCGGCGGCCCATCGACGACGACTCGATACCGGAGGTCAGAGGCCACGTCGTGAATTTGTATCGACTCGCGCGTCATACCACCGGCAGGTAGTTCAGTGACCACGATTTCAGCGCCCACCAACGCAGCGACGACCTCAGCGCCGGTTGCTCCGCCTGCAGCGACCACACACTCGACCTCGGAGCCCATGCGAACGAGTAGGCGAGCAACATTCACGCCTCCCCCGCCAACCTCGCGCCGCGTCGAAGTAGCACGAAGCTTGCGGACGGGGACGAGCTCGGACACGACAAGCGAAACATCTACTGCCGGGTTCAGCGCAAAAGTTCGAATCATTCCTGCCCTGACTGCCAGGCTCATACGGCGACCTCAGTCTCGCACACTTTCTCCCAGCTCAGCCACGGGCCAAGACAGCTGCCAGCGGCGTGTCAGGTGAAGCCACGATCAGTTGTGTCTGTGTACGGGCCACAAGTGTCCTGAACCAGAAGTACGCGGCTGTCAAGGTGATGCCGGTTGTCGTTGGCCCAAGAAACGATTTGACCAGCACGAACGTTGTTGGACTGTGGCTGAGCAGCAACCACAACGTGATAGCGAAATTGATGGTGCTGGTGAATGCCCACCAGAGAGAAACATCTCGGAAGAATCGTTTCAACACCGGATGTGATCGAGTGTCGTCGTCCATCGGCCAGAAATCGAGGGCAAGTCGTTCCGCTAGAGGACGCCCAAGGGGAACCGATACGAGAAATGACAAGCCAACAAGACAAGTCAACGCGGTGGGTTGCAGGAAATAGACGACGGTGCTGCCGGTTGCCACCGCGGCCAGTGTCCGCACAACCAAGGCAACAGTCGTGAACCACAAGAGCGCAGAAACCCGCTTGCCCCGCAACATACGCAGGGCCACGGCCGCTATCGCCCAAGCGAGCGCTCCCAACAATGCCGTGTTCGTTTCCGAGATGCGGAGAAGACCAATGAGAACGGCTGCGGGTATCAGCTTGCCTTCGACCACGTTCGGGAGCCCGTGACGTAGCACTGCGCGCCAGTGCGGGATGGTCAATGCATCTGGAAGGTGCACTCGGGGCCTCGATAGACAGTGAAGTCGTCACAATAGGGGGTGAATCCCTATCGGCGTCCGCGGGGCGCAAGTGAAGCAGAAGTGGGGCCCAGTTCACCCAGAGATTGTCGGACCAACCAGATCGACGTCATCCAAAATGATGCCCGCAATTCCGAACTCGAGCAGTTCCTCACATCGTTGAGCGTCACGAGCGCCCCACACATAGATCGAGCCATTCAGATCGGCGGCAACCTCGGGCGTCATCAGACGTTCGTGGATCGCTATCCCTCGCTGAGTGCCAGTGCGCTGGAGTTTGATGGCCAACCAGAGTTGTAGCCAATTCCCGCAGCTCCTCAGCGTGGTCCACCCCGGCCGACTGCTGAATGCCCCCAGCGTCCACCACATACGTGAGGACACAACGACCCGGTCCCGACCCTCCAAGGCTTTGGCTATCCGGCGTGCTGTGGCTCGAGTCGGTGACTTCACGTCCACGAGCAGGGCACAATGCCCAGTAGCGTCCAAGACCTCGGTCAGCGCTGGCACTGTGGTGTGTGATGGCAGCAGATACCACTTCTCCCAGAGGCGAGCGGTCGGCCAAAGCACCTTTTCATGTCGAACCTCGAGCCGACCACGGAGCGAATGAACATCAAGCTCGATCATGTGGCCCAGGGCTCGGGCACTTCGTGCGCCCGAGATCGTGTTGCCCGCTCGGTGCGCGACTACGTCAACCATCTTCCCCGAATCTTTCGACAGCTCTGACTCTCGCCCCTGCCCTGAGAACTTGACTAGAGTAGCGTCGCATCATGGTTCGCCTCCGGATCAAGACATGGTTTGCCCCATCGGCCGAAGCGGTCAGCTCGGCGCTGAATCCAGTCCGCGAGATAATTTCCCTTTCCATCGCCGCAGTCGTGTACTTCGGCGGTCGCGTCATCATCGAGGGATCGGACGCGGAGGCGTTCGCCAACGCGGACCGTCTCCTCGACTTAGAGGCCTCGTTGGGTATCGACACAGAACTCTCACTGCAGCAGCTCGCGGCCGACCACGACTTCATCCGCCAAATCGGCAACCTCAGTTATGTCTGGCTCCACTGGCCGCTGCTCTTGACGGTCCTGGCAATCCTGGCCATCCGTGACCCGGCGCTCTACCGACAGTTGCGGAACGCCCTGTTCGCCTCCGGTGTTGTGGGGCTATTCTTCTTCTTCTCGTTTCCAATGGCGCCGCCCAGATTCATCGATGGATTCGTCGGAACAGTGAGCGACGAAGCGCGTCGGCACTACCTCCCATACCCGCAGAGCTGGGCGAACAAGTACGCCGCGTTCCCAAGTTTCCACGTCGGCTGGACCTTGGTTGCATGCCTCGCTCTCGCTGCCTCATTCAGACGTCGGGCCGCTTCACTCCTCGCCATCGTGCCTGCCATTCTCGTCAGTGTCTCGGTCGTGACCACCGGAAATCACTACATCATCGATTCCATCGTGGGAGGCCTCATAGCGCTCTCGTCATACATCTGGTTCGGCCGGTCTCAACATAGATCGACGAGCAAAGAAGCCGCCAAGACCCAGCGCCGTCTTGTGGTCCCACCGGTCGCGTCATCACACCTCAGACCCCCGGGTGATCAACCCGATGCTGATTCCGATGCCAACTATGAGCGTGCCTCCAAGCACTTCGGGTGTGATGGTGGTGAGACCTGAGATCAGTCCGGTAATGGCGGCCGAGACGGGTATGAGTCCAGCAAAGAGCCCGGCAGTGGAAGCGCCGATACGTTGCACCGCCGTATACCAGAGCACGAAGGCCACTGCGGTCAAGGCAACGGCCAGGTAGGCGATCGCAAAGATTTGCTGGCCAGCGAGCGCTGGAACGGCATCCCCGCCGTCGGCGATGAGGGCGACCACCGTGAGCTGCACTGCGGCGATCCAACAGGTATGGGTGGATACTCCGAACGGACCGAGGCGATCAAGGATCGGGATGGCCAGCAACGTGAAGGCCGCTTCGCAAGCCAGGGCCAGCAGCGACCACAACACCCCGGACATGGTCACCCGTCCGCCGCCCTGGACCAAAGCAGCGCCCGTCACGACGAGACCCACGCCGGCAGCAGTGAACATCGTTGGGAGAGTGCGGGTTCGGATCGATTCGGCGACCGTCAGTACCAGCGGAACCGAGCCGATCACCACCGCCACAGCGGCTGGCTCGGCTTCGCTGACCGCCTGGACAACCGCCACGTTGTACAACGCTTGACCGGTGGCCGCCAACATCAACAGCCAGACCCAATCAACACCGCGCGGCATCGGAATGGTTCGTCCAGCAGCGCGAAGACCAACGGCCAGCAATACAGCCGCACACCCATAACGGATCGCCTGCGCGGTGAAGACCGGATACCCCACGAGGTCACCCGAGACGGTAACCCCTGATCCAACGACCGCCATCGCCGTTGCCGCTGATAGGAGCCCTCGCGTGCGTGCTTGCATGCCGGCAACGGTAGGACAATAGTGGTTCTATGAGTAGAGCCAGTTCTGGATCATCAGAGTGGACCACTTTTGGGCGGGATCTCCTGGTTGCCACCGGTACAACACCCCGCGGGCAATGGACTACCCACCTGTCCCGTCAGATCCGAGAAGCCATCCGCGATGGGGTTCTCCGTCCCGGGGTCAAGCTCCCGTCCACTCGCGGCCTAGCCGCTGATCTCGGACTGTCACGGGGTGTAGTGCTGGCTGTCTATGACCAGCTCAGAGCCGAGGGCTACCTCAGAACAACCCCCGGATCAGGCACCAGGGTTGCCGACACCGGCCCTGGCAACTCCGACTCGGCGCCACCGACAACGCCGCGCCCCGTCGCTGCGCCGGCAAGTCCCGGTCTCCCCGACCCCAACCTCTTCCCTCGCCAAGACTGGCTCAAGGCCTACCGCCGGGCCCTGCAACATCTACCTGACGCCGATCTTCACTATGGCGACCCGCGAGGTTACGAACCACTCCGGGCCGAGTTGGCCGACTACCTCGGCAGAGTCCGAGGACTTCGAGCCACCCCCGATCACATACTCGTCGTGAACGGCTTCGCCCAAGGCCTCGCCATCCTTGCCAGAGTCCTCACCGAACAAGGCATCACCGCCGTCGCTGTCGAAGAACCCGGCTCGACGGGAACCAGGCGCCAACTCAACGACTGGGGAGTCGCCACCCCACCAGCCGATGTCGACGAACACGGCCTTTCCGTCGATTCACTCGAAGCAAGCGGCGCATCAGCGGTGTTACTCACCCCCGCCCACCACTACCCCACCGGTGTCGCACTCACACCCGAAAGACGCCACCAACTTCTCGACTGGGTACACGGCAAACCTGGCCGCTACATCATCGAAGACGACTACGACGCCGAATACCGATATGACCACCAACCCATTGGCTCGCTCCAACCCCTCAGCCCCGAACGCATCATCACCGGCTCCAGCGTTTCCAAAACCCTCGCCCCCGCGCTCCGACTCGGATGGCTCGTAGTCCCCTACCACCTCGTCGATAAAGCAACCAGAACTAAGGCAACCCTCGACCTCGGAAACTCGATCCTCACCCAAGCCGCTCTCGTCGAACTCCTCAGAACTGGAACCTTCGACCGCCACCTGCGCCGCAGCCGCCGCATCTACGCGACCAAACGCCGCCACGTCGCCCACCACCTCACCACTGAGCTCCCCCACGCCACAATCAGCGGACTCGAAGCAGGACTCAACATCTGCCTGCGACTCGAGGGCCTCACCAACGACCAAGCCCTCGCCAACCAACTCAGCGCCCAAGGCGTGGAATGCCAAGCACTCAGCTACTACCAACAACGACCGACCCCCCAACACGGACTCGTCCTCGACATCGCAGCAACAACCGACCGCCACCTCGCCCTCATCACCTCGACGATTCACACCTTCATCAAGAAAGCGTCGATCACTCAGAGCAGCCGCCAAGCAGTTCCGTTTAGGGTGGTATGAGCCCAGTCCTTGGACTTGGATCGTACGCTCGAGCAGTCGACGAACTTGGCGTCGACGTGAACCCGGTGCGCCGGGGAGATGAGGCGCAATGACTCCAGACGACCTTCGTGCAGCCGTGGACCGAGGGGAGATCGATACCGTCGTAGTTGCGTTCACCGATCATTTCGGCCGGAACATGGGCAAACGATACGATGCCGAGTTCTTTCTCGAAGAAGCCCTCGATAACGGCGCTCATGGTTGTAGTTACCTGCTCGCCGTCGACATGGAGATGGAACCCGTGCCGGGCTACGACTATGCGAACTGGGAGCGTGGTTATGGCGACTTTCATCTGAAACCGGATCTCGCCACCCTCCGGCGCGCGACTTGGGCAGAGCGGACGGCGTTCGTCCTGTGCGATGTCGCCGAGGGTGCAAGTGATGCTCTTGTGGCGGTCGCGCCACGTTCGATACTTCGTTCACAGATCGATCGTGCTTCGAGCCTTGGTCTATTGGCCAAGGCAGCTTCTGAACTCGAGTTCTTCTTGTACGAGGACTCGTATCGGCAAGCTCATGAGAAGAACTACAACGGGCTCACCGCGTCGGGTTGGTACAACGAGGACTACCACCTTCTGCAGGGTGCCCGTGTCGAACCCTACGTCGGTGCTGCCCGTCGAATGCTTCGAGAGTCGGGAATCCCGGTTGAGAACTCCAAAGGCGAAGCTGCGCGCGGCCAACACGAGCTCAACATTGGCTATTCGTCGGTCATGTCCATGGCAGATCGACACACCACGATGAAACAGGCAATGAAGGAGTTGGCCGACTCCCAGGGAATCAGCGTGACATTCATGGCCAAACCAACTGCGCAGGAGTCGGGCAACAGCTGCCATCTCCATCTCAGCATGTGGGATTCTTCCTCGGACACGAACGTGTTCAGCGGGGGCGGAGGCCACGAGACCTCAGACATCTTTAGATGGTTTCTGGGGGGATGGATGGCTCACGTCGACGACGTCATGGTGTTCTACGCCCCAACGATCAACTCATACAAGCGATACGCCGAAGGTTCATGGGCACCCACGCGTGTCGCCTGGTCGAACGACAACCGCACCGCCGGTTTTCGGGTTGTTGGGTCAGGTTCGAGCCTGCGAATCGAGTGCCGGCTGCCCGGAGGCGACGTCAATCCCTACCTTGCGTACGCGGCCGCTCTGGCGAGTGGACTCGACGGCATTGAGAACCAGATCGAACCGCCGCCAGCGTTCGAAGGCGACGTGTACGCGGCAACCGAACTTCCCCGCGTCGCCTACACGCTTGGCGAAGCCACCGATCGCTTCTCGAACAGCAAGTTCGCAGCGAGCGCCTTTGGAGACGATGTGATCTCGCACTACAGTCATTTTTTCCGATCTGAGGTCGTTGCGTACGAATCGGCCGTGACCGACTGGGAACGGACTCGATACTTCGAACAGATCTGAGGGGTTCGCCATGCGTTTGAACGCAAAGACCGCAGTCATAACCGGAGCAGGTGGTGGGGTTGGACGGGCGTCCGCGCTGCGATTCGCCCAGGAGGGGGCGAACATCATCACAGCCGATGTCGTCGACGCTGCGAACGAAGAAACTGCGGCGATGGTCAACGCTGGCGGTGGAAACGCGATCGCCGTTCACGCGGACGTCACCGACTCTGAAGAAATGGCGAACGTTATCGCGGTCGCAGAGAGCGAATTCGGTGGTCTCGACATTCTCTTCAACAATGCGGGGGTGATGCTCCCGGGGGACGATGATGCTGTATCAACGCCCGATTCGATCATCGACCGAACCCTCGCGATCAACGTGAAGGGCGTGCTGATCGGCTGCCGGGAGGGGGTGCCCGCTCTTTTGCGACGCGGTGGCGGGTCCATCATCAATACGGCCTCCTTTGTCGCCTCGGTTGGTGCAGCTACTCCTCAGATCGCTTACACGGCATCGAAAGGCGCAGTTCTCGCACTCACTCGCGAGCTCGCCGTGATCCATGCTCGACAGGGCATTCGAGTGAACGCCGTTTCGCCGGGCCCATTGCGCACCGAGTTATTGATGAAGTTCCTCGACACCCAAGAGAAGCAACAAAAACGCTTGGTCCACATTCCAATGGGTCGTTTTGGTGAGTCCGAAGAGATCGCACACGTGGCACTGTTTCTCGCCTCGGACGAAGCGTCTTTCGTCACGGGGGCCAACTTCAATGTGGAT
>Ga0209344_10005758_pt1 | contig 10531 bp, 6 predicted proteins | sample Cruoilmetagenom6_FD_187293 | JGI IMG/M metagenome (GOLD analysis project Ga0209344, IMG submission 187293) | Oil polluted marine microbial communities from Coal Oil Point, Santa Barbara, California, USA - Santa Barbara Oil Seep Sample 6 (SPAdes)... | ecosystem: Environmental > Aquatic > Marine >...
GGTCGCTGCCCCGGTCGCTGCCCCGGTCGCTGCCCCGGTCGCTGCCCCGGTCGCTGCCCCGGTCGCTGCCCCGGTCGCTGCCCCGGTCGCTGGTTGCGTTGGAATCTTGGGACCGGGTATCATCTGTGTCCGATGAGCTGTCGCAAGGGCAAATCCAAGGTCAAGCCGAAACCGGGTCGCTACCGCTGTTCTGACTGCGGAGCCGTGGTCAAGAAGAAGATCGATGTCTGCGACCCGAAGAAGGTCAAGAAGAACAAGAAGGAGCAGTGACGGACATCGGTTCCCCGGCAGCGACTCCAGAACGGTGAGAATCCCTAGTCGAGAATCAGCACCCGGCTCGGTGTCGGGGCTTCCCGGCCGCTCGGCTCGAGATCGAGGGCTTCGGTCAGGGCGAGGAGATCGGCGGCGAGCGCGGCCTCGACCGCAAGGACCGGATGGGGGCGTTCTTGTCCACCCCGCGTGGTCCAACTCGAGGGGCCCTCTTCCGGCAGCCGGTCGACGATCGAACGCATCTTTGACCACAGGGTCAGAGTGAAACAGTAGGCCGCAATCGTATCGGGATCATTGTGCCTGACTGCCTCGGTGTTCCGGAGAAGGCGCCACTGGTCGCATGCTTCTTCATCGAGCCATCTTGGACAGTCACATTGACGTCGCGTCATGTTGCCTCCTCTCGGTCGGCGTTCCCTTCCGCACAGCGGGTGATGTCGTCGAGTGATACGTGGTATTGATTGTATCCCGTGCTTGAGGGTTGACGCCAGGACATCTATCCTTGCTCGGGCGCTGGACCGACTGCCACAAGGATATTCATGAACCACAGCCACGTTGATGTGACGTACTCCGGACAGATCCACCGAATTCCATCTGGAACGACGGTCGCCGAGGTCCTCCAGTTGGTGGACGGCGAAATCGAAGATGACATCCTGTCCGCGCTGGTCAACCGCCGGCAGGTGATGCTCGATTTCCCCATCCACGGCGCCGCCGAGATGGATGTTGTTCGTTATGGAGATCGTGTCGGAGAATCGGTTTACAAACGCTCGGTCAGCCTGATGTTCTATGAGGCCTGTTCCGAGCTCTATCCCGAGGCCAGGACCGTCATCGGTCAGTCGCTTGGGAACTGTTATCACTACCAGATTCGTGGAGAACACCCGGATCTCGCGGTGATGGCGCGGTCCATCGAGGATCGGATGCGCGAGATTTTTAGGGAGAAACGACCCTTCAAACGTGTCACGGTCACCATCGAGGAGATCGAGAACTTCTTTCGCGACCGTGGACACGACGACAAGCTCGCGCTGCTCAGGACGCGGCGTTCATCGACGGTCCACACCGTCTCCTGTGGTGATTTTGTCGACATGGCCCACGGTCCCTACGCGCCACACACAGGGTGCTTGCCGACCTTTGGCATCATGGCCTTCGAAGATGGTTTGATGTTGCGGTTTCCCCGGCGTGGCGATCGCAGCCGGTTGCCCAAGTTCACGACGCGTCCATTGCTCTTCGCGACCTATGCTGAAACCCGCCAGTGGCAGGAGCTGCTCGAGATCCAGAACATCGGCCAGCTCAACAAGCTCTGCCTCAACGGCGGCGTCGGTTCGTTGATTCGGGTGGCCGAAGGTCTGCACGAGAAGAAGATCTCCCAGATTGCCGACGAGATGACGTCGAGATGGCCCGATGTCAGGCTGATCACGATTGCGGGACCATCGTCCTCCGGGAAGACGACCTTTGCCAAACGTCTGGGGGTCCAGCTTCGGGTCAACGGTCTCGAGCCGGTTTCGCTTTCCCTGGACAATTACTACGTCAATCGTGAAGACACGCCCCTCGACGAGGACGGCAAACCGGACTTCGAGGCACTGGAAGCCATCGAACTCGATCTCTTCCTCGAACAACTTGCCGAGCTGATGGCGGGTCGGGAGGTCAGGACACCGGAGTTCGACTTCGTCACCGGGAGCCGGCGACCGGAGCACGACTGGAAGTCGATGAGACTCGGGGACAACCAGCTGTTGGTCATCGAAGGCATCCATGGCCTCAACGACCGACTCACCGCATCGGTTCCGCGGGATGAGAAGTACCGGATCTATGTCTCCGCGCTGTCACAGCTCGCCATCGACGATCACAATCGAATCTTCACCTCGGACGCGAGGTTGATCCGCCGCCTGGTGCGCGACAGGCTCTACCGCGGTTTCAATGCCGAGCGCACCCTCGAGCTGTGGGGTCGGGTGCGCCGGGGCGAGGCCCGCTGGATCTTCCCCTTCCAGGAGGGCGCCGATGTGATGTTCAACTCGGCCCTCGTCTACGAACCGGCGGTTCTCAAGGTCTATGCCGAGAGATTCCTGCTCCAGGTCCCGCGCTCGAGCCCGTCATACCCCGAGGCCTTCCGCCTGCTCAAGTTCCTCACGCTCTTCGTGCCGATCTTCCCGGATGAGGTGCCGCAGACCTCCTTGCTGCGGGAGTTCATCGGCGGAAGCAGCTTCTCTCGCTGAGGGCTGCGTGAGGAAGACCGATCGCGCCCGGATGATCGTCAACCTCCTGGCGGATGAGTATCCCCAGGCGGTCTGTGAACTCGATTACCGCGACCCGTGGGAGTTGCTCGTGGCCACGGTGTTGTCGGCGCAGTGCACCGACCGACGGGTGAATCTGGTGACGCCCTCGCTCTTTGATCGCTGGCCCGGCCCGGTGCAGCTTGCCGAGGCACGCACCGAGGATCTCGAGAGCGTCATCCGAACCACCGGGCTCCATCGGTCCAAAGCCAAGAACCTGCGCGAGACGGCGCGTCTGATAGTGGCGAATCATCGCGGAGCTGTTCCACGCGATCTCGAAACGATGGTCACCTTGCCAGGGGTCGGCCGAAAGACCGCCAAGGTCGTCTTGGGTGAAGCCTTCGGAATCGCAGCCGGGGTTGCTGTCGACACGCACGTCAAACGCCTCGCCGGCAGGATCGGACTCTCGGCCTCGGGCAATCCAGACAAGGTCGCCCTGGATCTCGAGGCTCTCGTCCCGAGCGATCAATGGGTCGATCTCTCCAAGAGATTGGTGTTGCACGGACGGAGGGTGTGCGGTGCCCGGAAGCCGGTCTGTGAAGGTTGCGCGCTCTCCGACGTTTGCGCTCGAACCGGCGTCTGATCCGCTCCATCCTCCAGCTGTCTGCTGCGGCTTTCGTTGTATACTTGGCGATCGTGGAGGAGCAGGCGTGACCCAACCCCTGAGTGTGTTGATAGCCGATACCGACGACGAGCGCCGCCGCGATCTTGGCTTGGCCCTTTATGAGGGCGGATTTGAGGCCGTCAACGCCGTCAATGCCGAGGAGGCCCTGCGGTTCACGGCGGGCCTCGATCCCGCCCTTGTGGTCATTCAGACCGATCTCGATGGGATCACTCCCGAGGAACTCTTCACCCGGTTGGCCGGGACCGGTCTCGCGTTGCCACCGTTTCTGGTTTTGGCGAATCGCGAGCAGGCCGGTGAGGCCCAGCCCGAGGGTGGCGATTTCCATTATCTCGCCCTCGAGAATCTCGACCCGTCCCGTTTTCTCTATCAGGTGCGCGTGCTGCTGCTCGCGCGGGAGATCGGTGGAGAGGTGGGAGAGAACCTCGATACGTTCTTTGGTGATCTCACCCGGATCGCGGTTGGGGACCTTCTGCGGGTGCTCGAGAGGGACTCCATCACCGGGCACATCCGCTTGAGCGTGGGTCCGGGCGCGGGAATCTGGCTCTCGGATGGGCGGGTCATCCAGGCCTATTGGGGAACGCTCAAGGGCCGCAAAGCCTTCAATCGGATCGCCGGACTCCACCAAGGCGCCTTTGTGCTCGAACTGGTTCCGGCCACCGTGGAACCGGAGATCAACAGCGATCTCGGGGTCCTCGTGAGCGATGCCATCGAAGAGCGTTTTCAGCTCGAGGAACTCTTCGCGAAACTCCCATCGCTCAACGCGAAGGTCGACATCGAGATGGGAGACGATTTCTTTGCCCTCGATTTCAGCTCGCTGGAACGAGAGGTTCTGACCAGGATCCAGAACTCGCGAAATCTCGGCGATCTCATCAATCGGGTGGAGATGCCCGACCTCGAAACGGTGAAGGCCATCGAGCGTCTCGCCGAGATGTGTGTTCTGAGAATCTACGAGCCGACCAACCAGGTCCACGTCGTCACCGATTCGACGTGTGACCTGCCTCCAGCCTTTGCCCGGCGGCACTCCATCAATGTCGTTCCACTGTCGGTGGTCTTCGGAAAGACGGTCTACAAGGACGGGATCGATCTCTTGCCCGACGAGTTTTACCAAATGCTTGAAGGTGGCGAGATCTTCCCGGCAACGAGCCCACCGGGCCGTGGTGAATTCCTCGAGACCTATCGTCGATTGGTGGCCACCGGCGACGTCCTCTCGATCCACATCTCGTCCAGACAGTCGTTGACCTCCGAAAACGCCATCGAAGCGGCGTCGGATGGTGCCAACGAGTTCGCCCAGTTGCGCCTCGAAGCCGACGGCCTCGGCGTACCAGAGGTCCGGGTCATCGATTCCAAGTTGAATTCGTTGGGTCTGGGGCTGCTGGTGGTTTTTACCAGCCGTATGGTCGAACGGGGACTCGGGCTCGACGAGATCTCGACCCGGATCGAGGATATCCGCGAGCGGATGGAGTTCCTCTTCCTCGTCGACACCCTGGAGTTCCTGCGCAAGGGTGGTCGCATCGGTCAAGCACAGGCGCTGATCGGAACACTGCTCGGCATCAAACCGATTCTCGGCCAGGTCGATGGTGAGGTCGTGCCGGTGGACAAGGTTCGCGGTGGCCGGAAGGCACAGCCGCGACTGATGGAACTCATGCAGGAGAGGGTGGATACGAGCCGGCCGGTCTTTGCCGCCGTTGCCCACGCGACCGCGCCAACCTGGGGAGAACGGCTCAAGGATCTCTTGATGGAGACTTTTGACGTCGTCGAAATGCTCGAGGGTGAGATCGGCCCCGTCGTCGGCGCCCACGCCGGTCCCGGCACCGTCGGTTGCATCGTCTTTCAACCCACCGACGAAGAACTCGAACTCCTCAGATCACCCGAGTAGCCCACCGACTCCGGTCATGGGCGACCGTTTATCAGCGCACAATGAAACCGCCAAGACGCGAAGAACGCAAAGGTACCGCGAAGCATCGCATCTGAAAGTGAGCGAGGCTTGCGTGTGGGCGCTCCAACTGACGTGGCAACGACGGTGTTCCGGCGGCGGTGTTTTTGGAACACGGAGGACACGGGGAGTCATCCATCGCAGAGTTCACGGAGCCATCACATTTGAAAGCCGGGCCTCGGAACGTCAAGGAAAGCTTTGCGGTGTCTTGGCGCCCTTCGCGGCTTTGCGGTTCCATTGTGCGATCCAGCGAAGATCACGGCTCCCTCAATGGTAGCTCGCACCAGTCGCCACCGATGCGATGAAGCTAATACCTAATACCTAATACCTGGCCGCTCGGGGCCTCAGCCCTCCCACGCCTCGATCTTCGCAATGATGACCGGATTGCCCTCGACCTCGGTCTCATCCCCGACCGAACGGCCGAGGAGTTCTTCGGCCAGACCTGAGCCGTTGGCAAAGATCCGCTGATCCACATCCGCGTCCCAGGCGCCCATGATGGTCAAAGGTGGCACCGCGTCGCTTTCGAAGTGGACCACCGTTCCAATGTTGACCTTCGAGGTGTCGGCCTTGCCGGGTTCGAGCACCCTGACCTCGCGAAGCCCACGTTGGAGTTTGGCGGCCCGGGCCGATTGAAGCTCCTGACGATCGCGAAGCATGTGGTACTCGAAGTTCTCTCTCAGATCGCCTTCGGCGGCGGCGGCGTTGATCCCCTTCAAGGTCTTGGGGATGTCCACCTCGAGGAGTTGTTTGAGTTCAGCGTTGCTTTTCTCCACGGCCTTTTTGGTCGCGACGAGCAGTGGTCCCTCATCTTCCGGCTGGCTGGATCCGTGGGCCTGCTGGGCCGCCTGTTCGATCAGTTTGACCCGCTGGGGTTCGATGCTCGGGCTTCGGCCGACTCGTTGGGCGAATCGCTGGGCCTGGCCCTCGTTGGCGCTCTCCAGGAGGAGCTTGATCGCCACTTTGCCGCCATCGAGAAGCGCTTTGCATCTGCCGCGCATGGAGGCGAACTCCCGGCGATTGAATCCGTCGGGGAGCTTCTCGAGGAGAGACGGGGTCATCCGGCGTCGGATGGGTTCGGGGGATTCGGGGTTGGTCATCCGCTCACAGGCCCAGACAAACTGGGAGGCGTGTTGGACGTGGTTGCGGAAGATCGCCTCGACGGCGGAGTCAAGTTCATCCATTGCCCCCGCCCGGTCAAGGGCGGCACTGATGCTGTCCAAAACCGCCTGGGCTTGTTCGTGGAGCATCCATTCGCCCCAGATCGCCGTCCATTCATCTGGGTGGGTCTCACGAACCGCGTTGAGGGCTGTGACCCTCGTCTGACGATCCTGGACGCCTCCAAGGAGCCGGAGCGGCTCGATGTTCTCGAGGATTCGGACTCTGATGGCCTCGGCGGGTTCGGCGCCACCGGGGAACCCCTCGAGCACCGCAGCCGTCTCCCAGACGAGACCGGGATCGTCGGTGAACTCCTCCAGGGTTGCCTCGAGAATCCGGGTCGCATCTTCCGAGGCTTCAGCACCGCGGGCGGCGAGGCGTTTCGCGACGGTCAGCCGCTGGCGGGGTTCGGCCTCTTCGAGTTCCTTGAGGAGCACTCCGGTGGCGTCCTCTGCGCTGTCACCTACCGAGTATCGGAGCCGTGAGCCGGTTCCCGAGGTCAGGATTCGCGGGTGTTTGCGCGCCTTGGACCACCAGGAGTTCCAACCTTTGAGGTCGATCACGCCATCGAGACCCGCCTTGATGGAGGCGACATCAATTTCGTTGCCGAGGCTTTCGATGACTTCGACCAAGGCCTCACCTGGCTCGTCTTTCACAAAAGCGGTGAGCGTTACGGGGTCTTCCACCTTGCGTCTGCGAATGTCGCCCTCCGGGAGGGGACGGAGAAACTTGGAGACCGCACCGAATGGAACCGACACGGGGCGCCGCCCTCCGATATCAACCTTGATGTTGTCGAGCTCGAGGTTGAGTTCGATGACCCGCCCGACACCCTGGCCCACGACCTCGACGATGGTTCCCTGGTCGTGATTGAGCCAGTTCTCCATGTCGGCGAGGGTCTCGGCAGGTTTCCGCTGTTCCGTCAGCGAGTAGCGGTTCACAACCGCATCGAGGGACGGATTGTCGGCTCTGGACTCTGCGAGGGCCTTTTCGAGGCGCCCGACAAGCGCTCGGCCGGGCTTGGTGGTGAGACGCACCATCTCCCGGAGGGCAGCCAGAGATTGTTGGGGATCTCCGGCTCCTTCCAGAGTTTCAACGAGAAGTTCGAGCATGGTCAGGGCGAGGTTCTTCCGCCCTGACTTCCAGAGGCGGCGTCTGACCTCGAGCAGCTCATCGACCCGAATGCGTTCTCGGTCGAGCTCCTCGAGCCAGAGTTCCTCGACCCGCTCGTAGTTCTCGGTTTCCAGTGCGTCGTCGAATGCGGTGCTGATAGCGGGTCCTTCGGGCATGTAATCTCCTGCGGCGGCTGGCAGTCACGCGACAAGCGGTGATTGTAGCAAGGCCGACGATCCAGTAGTGTTGAATCTTCGGAGGTGGCGATGCGTTTGATGATCCTGAGTCTGATGGTTGTGCTGCCGGTCCTGGCCACCGCGACCGAGCTTGACGTGCTCCCCCTGGGAAATTCTGTGTTGGCCTACGAACTCGGCTCAGCCGAAGCGGGCACGTTTTTCGATGCCGGGTCCGGAGAGGTTGTCGATCTCCAGACCATGGCCGATCGGATGGCCTCGGCCCACGTGGTCCTGCTCGGTGAAGAACACACCGCGATGGATCAGAAGATTCTCCACGCCGAACTCCTCGAGGAGATGGCTTCGTCCGGTAGGAAGCTCGTTCTCGCCATGGAGTTCTTCCAACGTGGAGATGCCGACGCCCTCGATCGGTGGGTCCGGGGCGAAAGCAATGAGCGAGAACTCCTTGAAGAGGCCGGGTGGTACGACCGCGGTGGCTATCGCTGGGAGTACTACCGCCCGGTGATGGATGTGGCCCGCAAACACGGAATCCCGGTGGTCGGCGTCAACGTCCCGCGTGAGATCCCGCGTGCCGTCAACCGCAGCGGACTGGAAGGTCTGACAGATGAGCAGCGGGCAGAGGTCGGAGAGGTGACCACCGATGGTTCGCCCCAGCACCGGTATCTGATCAGTCGGTATTTCGGCGACACCGTGGCCATGCTTCCGCCGGGATGGTTCGGCAACATGTACGCTGCCCAGTGTCTGTGGGATGTGGTCATGGCTCGGTCGATTCTCGAGGAGGTCGCCGAGGACATAACCGTCGTCCTGATCGTGGGCTCGGGTCACATCACCTACGATCTCGGGATTCCCCACCGGCTTGGTGACGAGAGGGCCGCAGCCGGTCTTCCCGCGCTTGATGTCGTGACCCTGTGTCCGGCCACCGCACCGGCGCCGCCGGAGGAGGGTGAACCCACCGGGCACCCCATGGGAGGAGGCGGGCACGAGATGGGAGCGTCGGCCGGTCCGCCGGCCCAGTTCGCCAGGTCACTGGCGGACTACGTCGCGGTCTTCCCAAGCCGCGGGGGAATCGAAGCGTTTCCGACCATCGGGTTGAAACTCAAGGCTGATGAAGACGATCGGCCGGTGGTTTCCATGGTCTGGCCCGACACGCTGGCATCCACTGTTGGCTTTGCGTCGGGTGACCGGATTGTGGACATCGGCGGCGTCGTACCGAAGGATCTCGCAGAATTCAGATTCCTCCTGGCGGGGATCGAGTGGGGGCTACGGCTGGGGATTCAGGTGATGCGCGACGACGAGACCGTCGAGATCGGCGCGTTGCTCTTTCCGACCGTCGAGAGCATCGATCGCACCGTGGCGCCCGGCTACGTGGTCGAGGCGTTGGACGCCTTCGATCCGAGGTCTTCGGTCGGAGCTACCGAATCGGTCGTTCCTGAGGACCGTGCTCGTTGGAGTTTGGTGATCGATGACGGTGTCCCGGTCCGCGCCGAGGTCAGGATCGACAATGTACTCGAGGAGGTCCACCTGCTCGATGAGAACGGTCGGGCGGCGTGGAGTATGTACCGAATCGTGCGCGACGGCGTTGTGGCTATCAGGTACGAGAGGGATGAGGCCGGCGCTGTGGTGGAGACGACCGAATATGACCGCACAGGGGCTGTGATCGATTGAACCGACCCCTCGTTCGTTTCGGATCACGTGGGATTGGCCTTGACCGGACGTGCCGTCCTTAATCAATGTTCGGCACCGCGGGGTGTTTCGGTTGGGTGGAAGGTAACGTCGAACATTGTCAAGGGGGGCAATCTCGGGCAACCGCGATGATGAAACCATGTCGGGATTGCGTGGAACCGATCCGACGTTCGCTACACCGATCCCGCAGCACCGGCCTTCTGGGACGCCGGGTCGCACCCGACGTCCCAGCGTCGCCCGAGCAGCGCGGTCGCGTGGTGGAAGAGTGGAAGGGCTGCGACCACGCTGCTCGCGCGCCGGCGGCCTCCCCCTGAACTGGAAGAGGTGCACTGGAACGCTTTGCCGCGAGGGTTGCCCGGCAGCGCCATTGTGTGGATCGTGCCGCGTAACTGGGAGGTCGTACCTGACACAATGGCGTGCCCGGCACGCTCCGGTGGAGGCCATATGTCCGCGGATTCATGGGCGGCCCCGGCACGCCCCGGTGGACGCCTTGCTCGAGTTCTCTTCACTGCCACCGCAACTGAGTCTTCGGCCTACCCCTTGGCCTGCCGCTTGGGGATCCGCAACACGTCGCCGGGGTAGATCCGCGAACTCGAAAGCCCGTTGATCCGACGCAGCTCCCGCACCGACACGCCGAACTCGCGGGCAATGTCATAGAGGGTGTCACCGCGCCTCACACGGTACGTCGTGGCGCTGCTCTCGTTGGTCGATCTGTTCCCGCCGCTCGAGGTGCTCCCCGAACCCGGGACGGTGAGGGTGTTGCCGGGGTAGATCCGCGAGTTCGAGAGCCCGTTGGCCCGGCGAAGCTCGTTGACTGAAACCCGGTATCGCGACGCGATGCCCGACAGGGTGTCGCCGGAACGAACTTTGTAACTTCCGGACCATTCGCCCGATGAGGTTGTCGGAGACGATGGCGAAGCGCCGGATGTCGCTCCCGTCGGCAGCACGAGACGCTGCCCGGGTTGGATCACGCTTCGTTTGGTGAGTCCGTTGGCGGCACACAGAGAGTCGACCGAGACTCCGAAGGCTCTGGCGATATCCCAGAGCGTGTCGTTGCTCTGCACTGCATACCCACCGTTGTCGGCGTGTCGTTGACTGGGGCCGGTGGGCGTGGAGTCAGCGAATCGAGGAACGATGAGGCTCTGGCCCGGGTGGATCATGGACCGTCTGAGACCATTGGCCTGTTTGATGGCTCCCACGCTGGAGCCATAGCGACTGGCAATGATGGACAGATTCTCCCCACGACGGACGGTGTGGATCATCCTCGGCGCCCAGTCCGAACGTGGGCTCTCGGCGAGGA
>Ga0209344_10005760_pt1 | contig 10530 bp, 10 predicted proteins | sample Cruoilmetagenom6_FD_187293 | JGI IMG/M metagenome (GOLD analysis project Ga0209344, IMG submission 187293) | Oil polluted marine microbial communities from Coal Oil Point, Santa Barbara, California, USA - Santa Barbara Oil Seep Sample 6 (SPAdes)... | ecosystem: Environmental > Aquatic > Marine...
TCGGCGGCCATAGCGAGAGGGAAACGCCCGGTTACATTCCGAACCCGGAAGCTAAGACTCTCTGCGCCGATGGTACTGCAAGGGGGACCTTGTGGGAGAGTAGGACACCGCCGGACTTAAATTGTGAAATAGCCACACCCTTCGGGGTGTGGCTATTTCGCTTTAACCAGATCCTCGTCATCAACGAGTAGACCCGTTCACGACAGGTCGCCACTCTTCGGCTATTTGCGCGACCCTGCCTCGACAGCGTGGCGGGCACTGAGTTCTGTCAGACCGTAAGGGGCACATCGATCCACCGCTCACCGTCAGCGGTGACCCCACGCGTGCCAGCGGTGACATGAGCGACAACAGCATCAAGGGTCTCCACGGCTCCTTCAGGCGCGGCAAGTGTCAGCAGTGCAAGGGCTCCATATTCGGTTCCCAATACGTTCACGTCGTGATGGCGGAGTTCCGCCTCAATACGTCCAGCGTCGGCGTGTTCAAGGGCAAGCGTGAACATCAGCTGACGCTCGCGAAGAACAAGACCCGGACTCGCGGTGGCTGCGGTTATAGCGGCCGCAGCGGCCTCTGAGTAGGCACGCACGAGACCTCCGGTTCCCAAAAGCGTTCCGCCGAAATGCCGCGTGACGACGACTACGACATCGATCAGATCGCTCCCGGTGATTACTTCCAGGATTGGGCGACCCGCCGTTCCAGACGGTTCCCCATCGTCCTGGGCACGCCGTACTTGGCTTGGCATCGTCGACGAACCAAGCACCATCCCGGAGCAATGATGGCCGGCGCTGGAGTGTGCCGAGCGCGCACGTTCCACGACCGCGCGCGCATCACTTTCAGAAGCTACTCGCTCTATCCGGGCAAGGAACCGGGAGTGCTTGACCTCGATCTCGGCGGAGGCTGAGGTGTTGAGCCCTCCGCGGAGCGTGTATTCGAGCATCCAGCTATTGTGACGCACTTGGGCGAGTCGCGGTTGCCGGTTCCGACGCGGGTGGTTCGGCTCTGCCCGTAGGCTAGGACTATGGAATTATTCGCAGCAGTGGTTCTATTCATCAGCGCCGCATTCAATCTCGTGGCGTGGCCGCGATTTTTTAAGCGAGTCAGCAGTGACGGTCGCGCCCGGGATGCATCGGGCCGACCCACGACGTTCTACCGGGTGCATGCGGTGCTTCTTGTCGTTGCGCTGGTGATCGCTGCGGCATCTGTCGTTGCCGGAGTTCTGCTGCTGTTGGGCTAACACTCCACGACGTTGACGGCGAGTCCACCCATCGATGTTTCTTTGTAGCGGTCACTCATATCTTTGCCGGTTTCGGCCATCGTGATAATGACCTCGTCGAGCGATACTCTATGTGTTCCATCCCCCCACAGCGCCATCTTTGCTGCGTTGATTGCTTTTGCCGCAGCTATCGCGTTGCGTTCGATACAGGGAATCTGAACGAGACCGCCGATTGGATCGCACGTTAGCCCGAGGTTGTGTTCCATCGCGATTTCCGCAGCATTCTCAACCTGTTCCGGCGTACCGCCTAGGATCTCGGCCAAACCAGCCGCGGCCATAGACGAGGCAGACCCCACTTCGCCTTGGCACCCAACCTCAGCCCCGGAAATCGACGCCATCCGTTTGTAGAGCACGCCAACAGCCGCGCTGGCCAAGAGGAATCGCACTGTTGCGTCATCTTTAGTGGCTTGATCGGCATCCTTCATTCCTGGCGCGTAGTGCGTTGCGTAAAAGAGCACGGCGGGAATGATGCCGGCAGCGCCGTTTGTTGGCGCAGTCACGACTCGGCCGCCCGAGGCATTCTCTTCATTGACCGCCAATGCGACCAGGTTGACCCATTCCTGCCAGAAAGCGGGGTCGCGATTCGGATCTTCTTGGCGAAGTCGACGGTGCCATTCTGGAGCGCGGCGACGCACATTCAGGGTGCCGGGAAGGTTGCCCGTGCGTTCGAGACTATTGTTCTTGCACTCATCCATGACATCGCGAATGTGGAGAAGGCCACTGACGATGTCGTTCTCGCTGCGACGAGCCAGCTCGTTACGCAGCATTACTCCGCTGAAACTGAGCTTCTGGGCATTGCAATGGGCTAATAGTTGAGCAGCTGTGCGAAATGGCAGAGGGTCAGACACTGTCGAAGTGCTGCCCGCCGCGCTTCCGTCCCGATTGTCGCCCTCGCGGTAAATGAAACCGCCGCCGATCGAGAAGTACGTCGCCTCAAGGATGGGGGAGCCATCTGCGCTGTGCGCCGCGAATTTCATCCCGTTGGGGTGGCCATCGAGCACTGTTAGTGGGTGCAGGGCGATATCTGACTCCCTGAACGCCAACTCGTGACTCGCGCCGAGGCGAAGCGTTCCTGAGTTCTCGATCCGATCCAGGATGAGTTCCATTTCGGAGGGGAGCACTTCGTCAGGAAGTTTGCCTTCCAGACCAATGAGCACAGCGCTCATGGTGCCGTGGCCCGCACCGGTGGCGGCGAGAGATCCATACAGTCTCACGGTCAGAGAGGCAACCGACTCGAGTTTGCCGTGCTCCGTGAGATCCGCGGCGAACGACGCTGCGGCGCGCATGGGGCCCACGGTGTGAGAACTCGAAGGTCCGATCCCGACGGTGAAGAGATCGAAACTGCTGAGGGGGACCTCTTCGAGCGAGGGGCTGGGAACTTCTGTTGTCGGTGTTAGGTTGCGAATGGCCACGGTGACTCCATTTCTTCACCACACATCGTCGTGCGGGCGTCGTTGAGTCCTCTCCGCTCTGTATTGGGCCTGAGAGTTTCCGCGCACTTGTGGCGAGCGTTGCCCCGTCGGCGAGTCGGGCAGGGCCGACTACTTTTCAGAGTTGCCTATCTACTGCGGTACTGGTGCCTGAGAGATTCCCGGAGAGGGTTTGCTCCTACGGCGCCTACCAACGATCGGAAGGACTCTCCCGCAGCGGAATGACGGCTGTTCACTTATGCCCTCAGCATACACTTTGGGATGTGCCTGCGACCTTCACCGATTCGCCCGCGAAGCGGGTCGTGTCGTTCTGATTCGAGGCAGCCCGAAGTGCTGGAGCAGGTGCGGCTCGGTCGTGAGCCACACTGCCGTTCTTGGCGGCTACTCTTCAGGATCGCTGGGATCGAGAGGTGCGTGGTGGTCGGCATCGGTTACGCCGCGACGCCAGTAGCCGTCGATCGAGACTTGAGATTTAGGCAATCCGAGCTCGCGGCGCAAGTAACGACGCAGCGGGATGAGCATTCCTGATTCGCCGGCGAGGAACACAAAAGTCGTGTCGTCGATTTGACCGAGTGCGCGAAGCGCGACTTCGGTTTGGCCTGCGTCTCCTGTGCCATACAGCCACTCTGCGGACATTCGATCATGCTGCGCGGCGCTAAAGTAGCTCTTTACGCTCTCGTCAGCGACCTCAAAAATTGCAGAGATGGGCACCGAGGTGGGAAGCATGTCGATCCAGAGCGACGCCGATGGAAGGGCCGTCTCGTCGGCAATCAGGATGAGCCGGGTAACCCCTTCGGGAACTAGCTTCGATCCGCGAGGGCCGCCAATGACAACTTCGTCGCCTACGGCGGCGCGAGCTGCCCAAGCGGATGCGGGCCCACCATCGCCGTGAAGAACGAAGTCAACATCGAGCTCGAAGTCGTTTCCGTTGGCGCGGAAGCCGAGCGGGGTGTAATACCGGGAAATAATGACACCGGTCTCAGGGCGACTAATGCCGTCCGCCGTTACCGTCGGTGCCGCGAGGTGCCCGGTGGATGCGTCGGGGAAGAATACCTTAATGTGGTCGGCTGGCCCGCTGCTCACGAATCCCTCAAGCTCTGGGCCGGTAAAGGTAACTCGCGCGATTTGCGGTGCGGGTCGTGATATGGCGCGCACCGAGATGCGGCGCATGGCGAGTGGGTGCTTTACAGAATTACGTTCAAGAGTCATTGCGGGTCGGCGCGGAGGCCAGCTCATTTCGATAGAAAGTTAGGGTTGCCTAACAAGCCTATCGCGAGTCGGGCCGAGTGACTAGAGCGATGCCACTGGATCGGCTAACTCGCAGCCAGCAGCGTGGTGATGCTGATCTCGCCCTCTAGCGTGCGGTGAACCGGACACTTGTCGGCAATTGCCAACAAGGCTGCACGATGTTCATTACTTAGCTGTCCCGCAAAACTGAGCTCTCGAGTGATGTGCTCCACCGTGCCTTCGGTAGACGAGCAGTGGTCACAGGCGGCCGCATCGACACGCTTGCGGGTGAGGCGCACACTGACCCCCGTCAGCGGAATCTTCTTGCGATCGGCATACATGCGGATCGTGATCGTGGTGCAGCTGCCTAGTCCTGCCAACAGATAGTCGTAGGGAGAGGGGCCGTGATTCTCGCTGAGGGGCGGCGGCTCATCCGCGATCAATTCATGTCCCGACGCCCATACCTGCTGCTCGTAGCGTGCTGGCCCAGCCTCGGTGACAACTACGGACTTGCCGTCGCTGGTGACGGTAGCCAGCGACGGAATCGTCTCGGCAGCCGGACTCTCCTCCGGCTCCACCTCAATCCCACGATCGCTGCCATCGTCAAGATAACGGTTTGACCATGCCGCGATAATGTCAGCAGCGAAGGCGGAGTCCCGCCGAGCGCTGAGCAAGTGATCGGCGCCGTCCAGCGCCACAAAGGATTTCGGATGACGCGCCTGATCGAAGAGTTCGCGGGCATTGTCGATGCCAACGACTTCGTCTCGTGGGGAGTGGAGCACGAGAAGTGCCGCATCAAGCTCGTGGAGGCGGGCGAACTGAGCCTGGTTCGCAATGTCATCCAGCAACTGCTTGCGGATGCGAAACTCCCGGCCCCCGAGCACAACCGTCGCTTCGCCGCGGCTTTCGATCTCGGCTGTCGCCTCGCGGAACAACTCGGAAATGTGCGCGGGGTCGCTCGGGCTTCCGATAGTGACGATGGCGTTGGCCGTCGGAACGCGGTGTGCTGCCGCAATCACTGCTGCGCCGCCGAGAGAGTGCCCAATCAGCAGGCTCGGTGCTCGGTAGTGAGTGCGCAGATATTCTGCCGCTGCAACAATGTCGTCTGTCTGAGAACTAAAATTTGTGTTCGCAAAGTCTCCGTCTGAGCCACCGAGCCCGGTGAAGTCGAACCGCAACACCGCAATGCCATCGTCAGTGAGGGCCTTCGAGATTCGCGATGCCGCGAACGAGTCTTTAGAACAGGTGAAGCAGTGCGCAAAGATGGCGAAGGCGCGCGTAGCGCCATCGGGCACCTCGAGCTGGGCGGCGAGCATGTTGTCTTCGGCCCCGGCAAATTCGATCTTCACTGACTACACCCACTTGGTTAGGAGACTCAAGCGTTTCTTATCCGAGCGCCGAATACAAGGAGCACAGTCACCGGGCGCGTGATTGGCGTTAAAAACGAGCGGCTGCCGAGAAGAGAATTCCCAACAGCCGCTCAACGATGATGAGGTCTTACTTGGCTACTCCCTGGAGAGAGCCCGTGATGCTCGCGCCGCTAATGTCGTAGACGACACAGAGAATTTCGCGATCGCCCTCGGCCCAGGTGCCAGCGGTGGGGTAGTACCACGAGAAGTCGTAGATCGAGTCTTCATAGTTAGCACCGATAAACGTTTCGAACTCGGCCGTGCAGTCGTTGATTGCCTGCTCTTCAATGAATGCGTCCCCGGGGAACTCGCCATCGGCGACGTAGGAGGCAGCGTAAATCTCGGTCTCATGCGGCTCAGCACAATCGATCGTGCGAGTAGCAGAAATCTCGCCCTCGCCGGGACTGATCGCTTCGCAGTCACCAACTTCGATGCTGAAGATGTCTTGGGTTGTTCCGGGGCCGGGATCAACGACATCGTTGATGCCGTTGGTTACTTGAGAGAGGATGCTGCAGCCGGAGAGGGCAATCGCGGCGGTGGCCACTGTAGCTACAGTAAGTGCGCGGCGCCAGAGTGAAGCTGTCGTCATGGAATTCAGGTCTCTTTCGTAGGAAATGCGTAGTTCGCAGGCTATCGAGGAATCGAGTTTCGTATTTATCGTCTAGATCCTAGCGAAAGCGATGCGGCCTCACATCGTTAGGAGACCACTCTGGCTAGTGAGAAGCTAACAGCTGCATAACTTCGTCGTGAAGAATGCCGTTAGTCGCGATCGCGCTGCCGTGCCACGGCCCCGGTTTGCCATCGATCGACGTGAATTGGCCGCCAGCCTCGAGCACGATCGGAATAAGCGCCGCGAGATCGTATGGCTGCAAGTCAAACTCTCCGACGACGTCGACGGATCCCTCGGCCAGCAACATGTACGACCACATGTCGCCAATCGCTCGTGATCGCCACGCGCCGCGAGTAAGGGCGACAGCGGCGTCCAGGCGACCAGCGCCATCCCAACCCGAGAGGCTGTTGTAGCTGATGTTCGCTGCATCGAGCGTGGTGACTTTACTCACCGACAACGGCTGAATCTCTTTGCCGTGGGCTTGCCCGAAAGCACCCAGGCCCGTCGCTGCCCACCACCGCTTGCCCAGCGCGGGAGAGCTGACCACGCCAACCTGCGGAACACCGTCGATAGCGAGGGCGATGAGCGTGCCCCAGATGGGAACACCGCGCAGAAAGTTCGCCGTGCCGTCAATCGGGTCAATGATCCATTGGCGGCGCGAGTCACCGGCTTCGCCATACTCCTCACCCAGAATTGAATCACCGGGCCGCGCCGCTTCGATACCCGCACGAATGCTGCGCTCGACAGCCTTGTCAGCATCCGTCACCGGAGTGCGGTCGGGTTTTGTCGTGATCTCGAGATCGAGGGACGTGAAGCGGCCGAGCGAGATGATGTCGGCATCACCAGCGAGGGCAAGCGCGAGTGAAAGGTCATCAGCGAGAGAAAATTCGGTCACAACTACACGCTAGCCGAACCCAGTGTCGTGATGAGTCGCTGAAAGGAGTCGAGGCGCAGGCGCCCAACTTCGCCGAGGGCATTCGCGTTGACGGCTTCGGCGATCGCGCAGTCCGGAGCATCTGGCAGGTGAGTGCAGCCCCGAGGGCAGTCTTCGGCCAAGACCGCTAAGTCGGTAAACGATGTAAGGATGTTGCTGGGATCGATATGGCCGAGACCGAAGGATCGCACACCAGGAGTATCGACTACCCAGCCCGACCCCACACGGTACGACATCGTCGACGACGACGTGTGTCGGCCTCTGCCCGTCACAGAGTTCACATGGCCAACCGCCCGATTCGCATCCGGAACAAGAGCGTTGACGAGAGTGGACTTGCCCACACCAGAATGACCGACAGCGACCGTCGTATGCCCTTCGAGTGCCGCCCGCAGCTGCTCGAGCGGAACTTCATCCGACCGACTGGCAATCACCGGCAAGTTGAGCCCGGCAAAGTTATGCAAGAAAGGGGCCGGGTCGGCAAGGTCAGTCTTCGTGATGCAGAGAATTGGAGCAATTCCAGCATCAAATGCGGCCACCAAATAACGGTCGACTAGGCGTGGACGCGGCTCCGGATCAGCGGCGGCGACAACGATGAGCATCTGATCAGCGTTGGCAACAATGATGCGCTCGACGGCATCCGTATCGTCGGCGCTTCGGCGCAGCAAAGTCTCGCGCTCGCGGATGCGCACGATGCGCGCGAGAGTGCCCTCGTCGCCGCTAGTATCGCCGACAAGGTCAACCCAGTCGCCCGTGACCACAGACACTTTGCCGTGCTGGTTGCGGCCGAGCTCGCGCGCTCGAGCGGCGATGATCTGCCGCTCGGTGTCGGTTCCCTCATCGAGCCAGACTCCGTAACGACCGCGGTCTACGCTGAAAATTCGCCCGCGAACCGCGTTCGCGTGATCCGGCCGGATCTTGCTACGCGGCTTATTGGCCTTGGGGTTCGGACGCATGCGCACCGAACTCTCGTCGTATTGGCTGTACTTGCCCTCGTCTTCGTCATCGTCGCCCGTCAGCCAACTCATGGGAGGAGCAATCCCAGAGTGTCTGTCGTAAGCGGAGCATCGCCGACGAGCGTTGCCCAGAGCTGCGGGAATTGGGGAAGCGTCTTAGCCGTTGATTCGATTCCCTCGATCTCCACGCCCGGGATGGCGAGACCGATGATGGCGCCGGCCGTAGACATTCGGTGATCCTCATAGCTGTGCCAGATCCCGCCGTGAAGCTGACGCGGCTCGAGGTGAAGTCCGTCGTCGCTTTCGGTAACAGCACCGCCGAGCGCATTGATCTCGGCGGTCAACGCAGCAAGCCGATCAGTCTCGTGACCACGAAGGTGCCCGATTCCTGTGATCGTGCTTGGCGAAGAAGCCAGGGCCGCGAGAGCAACGATTGCGGGGGCAAGCTCGCCTCCCGTCGACAAATCGAGTTCGATTCCTGGATAGCTGGCGCCCCCGACGATTCCAACTCCGCCATCAATCGTGAGCGATGCATTGCTGCGGGTCACTGTGGCACCGAAAAGGGGCAACAGCTGTTCGAGATCAGCGCCGACCTGTGTTGTGGATGACGGCCATCCCTCGATCGTGACCGTACCGCCGGCGACGACAGCCGCCGCCAAGAACGGGGCGGCGTTGGAGAGGTCAGGTTCGAGCGCAACGTCGATTGCGTGGATAGGGCCGGAGGGAACCACCCAGACTCCCGGCTCCGGACTGTCAACAACGACGCCACGGGCAGCCAGGCACGCGATCGTCATCTCGATGTGCGGCATGCTTGGCAACGTGTCGCCGGTGTGTCGAAGCGTGAGCCCATTCTCAAAACGAGCCGCGGAGAGAAGGAGCCCTGACACGAACTGGCTCGATGCGGAAGCATCAATGCTTATCTCGCCGCCGGCAACGGAACCCATCCCGTAGAGATTGAAAGGGAGAGTCCCTCGGCCATCGTCGGAAACTTCAACGCCGAGGGCTCGAAGAGAATCGATTGTGGTGCGCATCGGGCGACGTCGCGCAGCCTCATCGCCGTCAAACGCGATTGGCCCAAGAGCTAAGGCGGCCACCGGCGGCAGAAAACGCATCACCGTGCCTGCCAGGCCGCAATCGATCGAGTTGCCGCCCTGGAGTTCTGCGGGCGTGATCTCCAGATCGGTGCCGAATGGGCTGTCGGTGGGAATCTCGGTGATCCCCACGCCGAGCGCCCGTAGCGCTTGAATCATGAGCGCACTATCGCGCGAGTGGAGGGGAGCATGCAGCGTCGACGGCCCATCGGCCAACGCCGCGAGGACCAACTCGCGATTCGTCAGACTCTTGCTACCCGGCAGGCTCAGCGACGCCGAAAGGGCGTGCGTGACCGTTGGCGCAGGCCAGTTGCCCGCTTCAGTGCCCTCAGGCACGAAGTCATCGTCGTAAGGACTGAACTCTGGATTGGAATACTTAGATACGAACATCAGTTACTAAGAGTATCGGCGTTTAAGACCCCACGGAGGAGGCGCCCGAATGACCACACTTCTTGACACTCAGCAGGACGCGGTCATCAGCGAACTAGAATTGTCGCTAATGACTACCGACAAAGCTGAACCGAGCGCAACCGAAGACGCCACCGCTGCCAAGCGACGGCAGTTTGAAGAGCAAGCGCTGCCCTTCATGGACCAGCTATTTGGCGCAGCCATGCGCATGACGCGCAACCCTGCTGATGCTGCGGACCTTGTCCAAGAGACCTTTGTGAAAGCGTTCCAAGCATTCGGGCAATACCAGCAGGGCACCAATCTCAAGGCCTGGTTGTACCGCATCCAGACCAACACGTTCATCAACATTTATCGCAAGAACCAGCGCAACCCCTATCAGGGCACGATCGACGAACTCGAAGATTGGCAATTGGGCGGTGCAGAGTCTGTCACGCAGTCTGTCTCGACGCGTTCGGCAGAAGCAGAAGCGATTGACCATCTTCCTGACAGCGCGGTGAAGGATGCCCTGCAGTCCATTCCGGAAGACTTTCGACTTGCCGTCTATTACGCCGATGTCGAAGGGTTCTCTTATCAAGAGATCGCCGACATCATGAAAACTCCGGTAGGAACCGTAATGAGCCGACTGCACCGTGGGCGTCGCATGTTGCGCGAACTTCTGGCCGACTACGCGCGTGACCGCACCCCCGGCACGCCCGCATCATCAAGGAGCACGAAATGACCGACTGCGGTTGCGAAAAAGCGAAAGCAGAGCTCGAGGAGTACCTCGACCGCGAACTCAACGAAGCCGACTTTCAGGATGTCGCAGAGCACCTCGATAATTGCGAGTCGTGCTCGAGCGAACATCTGGTGGCGCTTGCGCTCAAGCTTAAGGTGAAGCAGGCGTGTCGAGAGAAAGCGCCCGAAGACCTGCGCAGCGCGATTCTGTCGAAACTGGCAGACGCTTAGAGTCCCACACTTCTGGCGCTTGCCGCCACTATGAAAGCGGGCATCCTCCGAAGAGGATGCCCGCTTTCATTGTTAATGCGGTTATTGCCTACCCGTTACGGCTGAGTGATCGCGTGATCGATCAGTTCAGCTTGCTCGAGAGCACTGCGCTTAGACGAACCGGTCGCCGGTGAGGCGGATGCCGGACGTGAAGCCAGTTTGATTTCGCGTGACTCAATGTGGCGCTGCAATTCCAAGCTGATGAATGGCCAAG
>Ga0209344_10005761_pt1 | contig 10524 bp, 10 predicted proteins | sample Cruoilmetagenom6_FD_187293 | JGI IMG/M metagenome (GOLD analysis project Ga0209344, IMG submission 187293) | Oil polluted marine microbial communities from Coal Oil Point, Santa Barbara, California, USA - Santa Barbara Oil Seep Sample 6 (SPAdes)... | ecosystem: Environmental > Aquatic > Marine...
TCTTTATCGATTCCACTATAGACGGGCATAAAATGTTTTTTAACTTGAATTCCCGAAGCGTTTGCAACTCTTATTGCTTTCGCAAAAGCATTTCTAATTTGATCTGGCGTTAACCCTTTATCCAATAAATCGCTAGCCAAATGTTTCATTTTTATGGCGTAGTAAAAGTTCATAAAATTATGAATGATATCACTTTCTCTATATTCTCTTTCATATAATAATAGTTCCATAAGTCGTAGTTTCTAAATTAATAAATAAGTTAGTAATTATGTGTTTTGATTTATAACATCCATAAGTTGAGCTTTAGTTTGTACGCCTGATTGACGCCAAACTATCGCTCCTTCTTTAAATAAAATCAACGTAGGTACTCCCCTAACACTATATTGACTTGCTATTCGTTGATTTTTATCTATATCAATTTTAATGATTCGAACTTTTCCATCTATCTCTTTCGCTACCTGCTTAATAATAGGAGATTGCGCTTTGCAAGGAGCGCACCATTCCGCATGAAAGTCTACAAGAACAGGTGTTTTGCCATTGATCATCTTTTTAAAATCTCCTTTCATAACTTTTTTTTATATGAACTGTAAATAGATTGAATTTCTGGCTCGATACTATCTAAAGCTCACTATTACAGACACTTTTCATAATCAAAAACGATTTTTTTAAACGTTTTGAAATCATCCGTAAAGGTGTTCATTCGCGAAAGAAGGTGGCGATGTTTTTCTCTATAATCACCATCAGACAGACCTTTTTCTGACTGTTCAATTCTAGATAATAATTGCTCATGCTCGACAATACTATTTTCTAGGTCTTCAAATAAATCACTGTAAATAGCATCCAGATTTTTTAGCATTTTTTGATATTCAGGATTGTTCTTTTCTGAGGATGCTCTTTTCTTTAGTAGCTCATTAAAGAATCTAATTTCATCCTTCCAAAAATCGATGGTACTCAACCATTCTCTGCTTTCAAAGTGTAAAACATCTAATCCGGCGCCTAGTAAATATTTCGTTTTTGGGTTTGAAGTTGTTGTTTTCATAATTATATATTTTAATTTTTATTTTCCGCTTGTTCTTTCTTTTAAATCTTTAAATAATCCTTATAATCCATTTATAGAAAGGGTCTATTAATCGATAGAGTATCTATTGAAAAAACTTAGCTGTAATGCTTTCTTGGCATCTTTCAGAAGTTTTTCTACTGCTTCAACCGTACTATTTCTTATCACTGCAATTTCTTCTAGTTTGAAATGCTCATTAGTGAACAATTCAAAAACATTTTGCATTGCCAGCGGTAAATTACTTAGCACCATTGCTATGTGACTTTGAATTTGCTCCTCACTTAAATCTTTATCAATTTTTTCCGTAAGCACCTTCTCCTTATCTTCTATAAACACGTGATTTAGTGTATAATCATTATGATTGTAAGACATATCATCAAATTCTTCAATCATTCGCAAGTGTCCATCTCCGTCTGCATCAGAACTATATTTTTCCTGCATTGCATCCCACTCAGCTTTAGAATAGTCATCGATATTTTTAAAGAAAAGATCATCAAATTCTTCTTCTACAATAATATCACTCAACAAATCATTGGTTTTTTTAAAAAGCCAGAGGTAAAACTCCTTTTCATTCTGAACATCTTCAATGTTATCATAAATCTCAATAAAAAGTTGATCTATAATATCGTCTGCTTTGTATTTGTTTTTTGAAAAGTGTCCTTTCTTTATGGCAATATTCAATTGACGATTCACATACTGTCTTATTTGAGGCATTATTTTCAACACCAATTCATTAAAAGAAGCTTGATCGCCTTCTTTTTTTAGCTGAAGAAGATTGGAAAAAGTGTTCGCTACAAACAGGCGAAACTCCTTCTTATTTTGATAATATGACATATTTGTCTGCATAAAGCGGATAATTAATTATTGTTAAGTGTAAAGGTGCAAACTTGATATTTGAGATAAAATGATGTAGATCAGTCAAGAAAATATACGTCACTGACTTGCATCATACTATACTCCACTTTTGAAGAGTACATTTGAATTCAATATTTTTTGTTTAATCTAAATTTCGAATAGTATGAGATCTGATATAAGTATTAAAGAAGATGTACTTGCTGAATTAGCCTGGCAACCCAACATTGACGAAACTAAAATTGGGGTTACCGTTGAAAATGGCGTGGTTACCCTTCATGGAATTGTAGATAATTACACTAAAAAATGTGCTGCAGAAGAAGCTGTAAAAAGTGTCGCTGGTGTTCGTGCGGTAGCGGAAGACATAGAAGTAAGATACGGGAAAAATTATAAAAAAACAGATGGAGAAATCGCTAAAGCAACAGTCGACGCCTTAAAATGGAATTCTGCGATTCCCGAAGATGATATTATGGTAACCGTTGAAAAAGGATGGGTGTATTTATCTGGTGAGGTGCAATGGGATTACCAAAAATCGGCTGCAAAAAGAGCTGTAAAGGATTTACTCGGAGTACACGGAGTGACCAATATGATCTCTATTAAACCCACCGTAAAGCCCGTTGAAATTAAGGAGAAAATCAAAAGAGCTTTTCAACGTATCGCAGACGTTGATGCTAAGAATATTATTGTCGAAGTTGATGGACATAGCGTAACATTAAGAGGTAAAGTACATTCCATTTCAGAAAAAGAGGAAGCGACAAAAACGGCATATTATGCTCCTGGTGTTCAAAACATAAAAAATGATCTGGAAGTAATCTAATAAAATTTAGTGGAATTTTTCAAGATACACTCCAATTTAGAATATCGTATGCAAAGTTTTTCTTTTGAATTTTAAAAACAATTTTATGAAAACGAATCCACATACTTTTCAAATAACACACAAGGATAAAATTTTATTCCCAAACGCTGGAATATCGAAAAGCGACTTAATTAACTATTATGAAAAAATAGCCGATCATTTACTACCTTATTTAAAAGATCGCCCCTTGACAATGCAACGATTTCCAAATGGAATTTCAGAAGAAGGCTTTTTTCAAAAAAATGCACCTTCATATTTTCCAGATTGGATACACACTGAAGCGGTAAGAAAAGTTGGTGGGTGGGTAAATCACGTGATATGTGATACGAAAGAAACACTGCTATACTTGGTGAATCAATATGTCATTACCTTTCACACCTCCTTGAATAAGATCGATACTATAGACTATCCTGATAAACTTATTTTCGATTTAGATCCTCCTCAAGAAGATTTTTTATTAGCAATTGAAGGCGCCAAAACATTAAAATTGTTCTTGAAAAACGCACTTGGTTTTACACCTTTTTTAATGACCACCGGCTCTAAAGGATTGCATGTCATTGTTCCCTTAAAGCAAAAAGAAGACTTTAACGAAGTACACGCTTTCGCCAAATCCATATCAAACTATATCGCTGTGCTAAATCCAACTATGTTTACCACTGCAATTCGTAAAAATAAGCGTGAGGGACGTCTTTACGTAGACTATCTACGTAATTCTTACGGACAGACGAGTGTTGCTCCATATTCAGTACGAGCCCTCGAAAATGCACCTGTAGCTACACCCATATTTTGGAGTGAATTAGATGATAAAAAGCTGAATGCTCAATTATGGAATATCCAAAATATTTTTAAAAGATTAGAGCAAATAGAAAATCCATGGAAAGATTTTAATGCTTCGGCAAAGCGTATTAAAAATGCCAGAAAAAAATTGGATGTATTACTTAAGTCTCGTTCTTAAATAAAAGTACTCCTATACAGGAAGATCACCTATATAATGATAAAGATTATTTGCTACTTTAAACCGCAATTTAAGGCCAATACATAAATTAAAATGACTTGTCTTTAAATCCGTTGTGTTCCGCTGCCGTACTTCTATCAAGTCGTTTATTCGGCAAACCAATCAAGCCTCTTAAACAACCTTGAATAATGGCAACTGGCAATAGAAAAGCACCTCCTAGTAATATTCCTAATTCAAAAAACAGTGAGCTATCTTTATATGGTTGCCCTTTAAGTCTGGATTGAAATGCGCTAAACGGAATACCATACATATTGCCTACAGTCATTATTTGAATAACAGAAAGTATAATAATTGCTTCTTTTTCTCCATATTCCTTTACAATAGCATCGTAAGCGTATTTTTTAGGATAACCTCTTGCATCTGCATAATGTTGAGCGAATATAATTGCTTTGGCTTCTTCTGGTTTTATAAAACCAGTATCGCCACTTAAAAAACTACTTATTTCTTCGCCACTCATCCCTTGACGTAAAGCCAATTTAGTATGCCCATACGAACAAACAGCACATCCATTTACTTCCGTTACTGCCAATTGCAACCGTTTCACAAAATCTTCACCAACTAATTGGCTTTTACCATTTCCAACCATCTTGATCATAGCTCTAGGTAGGTAAACAACAGCGCGATACATTTCCCATAAACTGAATTTATTTTTAAACTCGGTTTGTGCTCTTATAATTTCTGCCATTTGAATGTCTGTTTTCATAAACAGATTTTATCTTGATTTAGCACAAAGGTAATGCGAAGTCGTTGTAGATAAAATGATGTTGATCAGCCAGAAGAAGAATAAAACAGACTGATAAAGGTCATTCTTTAGACCAAACTAAGCATGTACTTTTAAAAGGAAACTAAAAGAACCCGTAGCATGAAATCGCAAATTAAGAAGTTTAGTCAAATTGGTATTACAGATATTGGAATTGTTGGCGGAAAGAATGCATCTTTAGGAGAGATGTATAATCAGTTAACTTCAAAGGGGGTGCGTATTCCTAATGGTTTTGCTACAACTTCCGCAGCTTTCTCCTAATGGATTTGCTACAACTTCCGCAGCTTTCTGGAATTTTTTAAAGGAAAACGAAATCCAAGTACCATTAGAAACACTCTTGACTCAGCTCGATAGAAAAGCATATTCGAATTTGGAAGTCATTGGGCAAAAAGCGCGTGACTATATCTTAAGTGGATCTTTTTCGACCCTTTTTTCCGAAGAAATCATATCGGCTTATCATAATTTGTGTCAAAAAGGTCTTTGTACTGTTGCAGTTCGAAGTAGCGCCACCGCGGAAGACTTGCCTGATGCTAGCTTCGCGGGCCAACATGATACCTTTTTAAATATACATGGAGAAAAAGAATTGCTCAAGGCGGTTAAAAATTGCTTTGCCTCATTATATACCAATCGCGCTATCAAATACAGAGAAGATAAGGGATTTTTGCACAGCACAATAGCTTTATCTGTTGGTGTGCAACTTATGGTTCGTTCAGATAAAGGATGCTCTGGAGTAGGTTTTACCATAGAACCTGAATCTGGTTTTAATAATATAATTCACATTTCTGGAGTTTGGGGTTTAGGCGAAAATATAGTGCAAGGTGTTGTAAACCCAGACGAATATTATGTTTTCAAACCAAGTCTGAAACAGCAGAAATATCCTATCATTCAGAAAAAATTAGGTGATAAAAAACGAACAATGATTTATGCTGAAGCATCTGATGACATAACAACCCTAAACATCAACACTCCTAAAGATAAACAACAACAATTTGTATTGACAGACGCAGAGATTATCATTATGGCCAAGTGGGCAAAACTTATAGAAGACCATTATAAAAAACCGATGGATATTGAATGGGCGAAAGACGGTTTATCTGGAGAGTTATTTATCACACAAGCACGCCCAGAAACAGTGCATCAAACACAGAATAAAAATATACATATTGAATACAAGCTACTAGAGAAAGGCAAGTTGTTATCCCAATGAAATGCGGTGGGTTCAAAAATAGCTGTTGGAAGAACCCGCTTCTTAAAATCTCCCAAGGAGTCTGGTCAATTATCACCTGACACGATAATTGTTACAGATACAATAACTCCAGATTGGGATCCCATACTAAAACAAGTCACGGGTATCATAACCAATAAAGGAGGTAGAACAAGTCATGCTGCCATTGTAGCACGTGAATTAGGTGTTCCTGCAATAGTGGGATGTGGTGATGCAACTAGTACCATAAAGGACGGAGAAACAATTACCATTTCTTGTGCGCAAGGAAAAACTGGAAACATCTACCAAGGGAAATGTGCTTTTGAGAAAAAAGCAATCGATTTTTCAAATATTAAAATACCCAAGACTGAAGTAAAAATGATCCTTGCCGATCCCGAAAATGCCTTCCAACTATCTTTTTACCCAAATAATGGTGTTGGGCTATTGCGAATGGAATTTATTATTACGCATCTGGTAAAAGTGCATCCTATGGCTTTGGTTAAATTCAACGAGATCAGAGATGTGGCCATAAAAAAGGAAATAACCGAAATCACCAAAACATATACGAATAAAACCGAATATTTTGTTGATAAACTGGCACAAGGAATAGCAACCATTACAGCTGCTTTCTATCCAAAAGAAGTAATTGTAAGGCTAAGCGATTTTAAAACAAACGAATATGCTAATTTAATTGGAGGACATCAATTTGAGCCCAAAGAAGAGAATCCAATGTTAGGCTTTAGAGGTGCATCTCGCTACTATAGTGATCTATATAAAGATGGATTTGCATTAGAATGTAAAGCCATTAAAAAAGTGCGCGAAGTCATGGGGCTTACAAACTTAAAAGTAATGGTTCCATTTTGTAGAACAGTAAAAGAAGGTAAAAAAGTATTGGCAAGTTTGGAAAATAACGGTTTGAAACGCGGTGACAATGACCTAGAAATTTATACCATGGTAGAAATTCCTAGTAATGTGATTTTAGCGGAACAATTTGCGGAAATCTTTGATGGCTTCTCCATAGGTTCGAACGATCTTACCCAACTGACATTAGGGATCGATAGAGATTCTCAATTGATGGGAGCGCTTTTTGACGAAAACGATGAGGCTGCAAAACGAATGATCTCAATGGCAATACAAGCTGCCAAAAAAACGAAAACTAAAATTGGTTTATGTGGTCAAGCGCCAAGTGACTTTCCAGAATTTGCCGCTTTCTTAGTAACCGAAGGTATTGACAGTATTTCGTTTAATCCAGATGCCTTATTACAAGGAATTGAAAATATCAACAACGCAGAAAAAGCTACTTACGAGTAAAGCGTTGTACCTAACTAAAAAATGAAACTTTGGTTAATTCACTAAACCCAAACATCATTTAATACCTCCTTTAATTGATATAACTCCTCATCATACCCTCTAAATATGATTACGTAGTTTCCATTGGTCAAAGCCTTTAAATATGCCGTTACACGTTCTTGATCTATTCCTAATCCGCGTAAAATACTGTAAGGACCTGTAGACATCGATCCTATTTTTTTCTCATTAATTTCTTGTAAAAAAATGGGCGCAAAGGCTCCGGTAATAAAAACAGAGCCAATTTCAGGGTTTGAGACAGTCCCAAAATGTAATGGAGATTCAAACAATTCTTCACATCTAGTTTTAATTTCAAGTTCCAAATCGCTTAAACTTTTTTCACTATAACGTTTTGTTTCAGTTAACGGACCCAGTATTGACACCTCAATATTAAGATCATTAATCTTTTGTAGTATGAAAATTACTTTTTCAACTTCATTAAATGCGGTAAACGATCTCAATATAGTTCGTCTTTGCTTTTTTTCAGGTGTTTTAGATTTCGTCATAATTAGTAACCTCTAGATAGTTTCTCATCTACCCAATTTATTACTAAATTAATACAGTCATCACAGATTGTAAATGACCTGTATCACTTCACTTAAATATATGATTATAGAAATCAATTAAAAGTGAACTATTCATTATAAGCGATATATCGCAATGTACGTTTATCCAATAAAATAAGTCTTCTGTTGGGTTCTGAACTAATTAATCCTTCATTTTTAAATTCAGTCAGCATTCTAATAGCCGTTTCTGTTGCAGTCCCAATTAGCCCGGCAAAATCTTCGCGGGGAATATTAATTCCTTCGTGGTTTTCATTTTTCATCATCCCCTTTTCATCCAACTCTAACAGTGCTTTTGCCGTTTTTTGTCTTACCGTGGCAAATGCCATATCTACCAATTGCTCTTGCAATTCAATTACGTTATTAGAGATCATTGCAATGAATTTATTTGATACCTCTCTGTTCCCATATAGTAGTTTTATAAAATCTTCCTTCGGAATTGGACAAATCTCGGCATCTTCCAAAGTACTGGCAGTTTCAACATAAGTGCCTGAATGACCAAGCAAAGATAACTGCCCTATAAAATCCCCAGGACCGTATAAGCCCGTTACAAATTCCTTTCCTGTTTCCGTTGTTCTATATGTTTTTACATTTCCACTCTGAAGAAAATATAATTGATGCGCCGCACTGCCTTCTGTAAAAATATCCTCCTTGTTCTTATAGGTACGAAGACTTCTATTTTTAGATAAATCTTCAAGATTTAAATATTCTGAAACTTCGTTTAAAAACTCACTGATCCCTTGTAGATTTTTTGAAAATTCTTTCTTCAAAAAGTCATTTTTTTTCAAACGACATGTTATAGCATCCAAAAGTTCTTCTTCTTCAAAAGGTTTCGTTAAATAGTCATCAGCACCTAAATTCATTCCTTTTCTAACATCTGTTTTTTCCGTTTTAGCAGTAAGAAAAATAAAAGGAATACTTGCCGTTTTTGAATTATTGCTTAAGCTTTCAAAAACGCCATAGCCATCTAATTCGGGCATCATAATATCACATAGAATTAAATCTGGAATATCCATTAAAGCTTTCTCTACACCTATTTTACCATTTTCAGCAGTAGTGATATCGTAATTTTCTAACTCAAGAATTTCCGCAGTATTTTCCCGAACGTCTTGATTATCTTCAATTAATAATATTTTTTTCATCTTTTTTAGTATTTATAGGAAACTGAACATAAAAGGTTGACCCCGTGTTTAAGGTGCTTTTAAACGATATGCTACCCCCCATTAACTCGGTATATTGTTTTACGATATTTAACCCTAAACCAGTTCCTTGAATAGTAGTAGCATTATTAGCGCGAAAAAAGCGTTGGAATAAATAAGGTTGATTTTCAATAGGTATTCCGATACCTTGATCTGTTATTTCAAAAAATATATTCTTTTCATCACCCATTATTTTAAATGTAATTTTCTTGTTTTCTTCCGAATATTTAATAGCGTTTACAAGGAGGTTAGATACAATATGTCGTAACAATTTTGGGTCTAAGTAAACTTCAATACATGGAGACTGACATTCAAATACGATGGCTTGCCCTTTCTTTTTATTACCTTTTAATTCCTCTACCAAGGATCTTGAAAAAGCTGCAAAATCAAAAAATTCAGGTTGCGCTGCTACTTTCCCCTCTTGTAGTTTACTCAGCGAAAGGAAATCATTGAGGATCACCACAAGATTTTTTACGTTAGTTCTTATTTTAGACACATGGTGGAGTCTTTTCTCTTCTTTTCCTACTTCATTTTGCTTCTCAATTAATATTGCAGAAGACAGAATAGCACTTAAAGGAGTTCTAAACTCATGCGATGCCATCGAAATGAAACGCGATTTTAATTCACCTAATTCCTTTTCTTTTTCAAAAGCATTAAATACTTCAAGTTCAGCCTTCTTTTGAAGCGTGATGTTGTTATGCACCAATAAGACACGATCTATCCTATTTGTTTTATTAAATAATGGTGTGGTATTGACCAGATAATATCTGTTTTGAAATGTAATTTCGAAAGAGCAATGTTCACCTTGAAGCGTTTTTTTTATTTTATCTTTAATTAATGCCTTTACGTTTTCTGGAACTCCTATGATGTCATCAAATTCGGTAATTTTTTCGGCCAAATCCTTAAAGCCTAACTCCGCTACTTCTTCTCCTTTAAGGAATACAATTAAAAAATTTGAATCGACAACGGCTACAAATCCTTTTGGAAAATTAAAAGATATATCATCCAGCATTTGCATACTACTTAACGCTTTGCTTTCTGCCTCTTTTGTTTCTTTTACCTGATCTTCAAGACTTAAATTGGATTCCGTCAATTTTTGAACAATGTCTTTCAATTCTGCAGTACGTTCTGCGACTTTGTTTTCAAGTTGTTCAGCGTATACTGCAAGCTTTTTTGAACTTTGTTTTATGGCATTACTTGAATTGTCTTGTTCAATTGCTACACTTGCTACACGCGTGATGTCTTTAATAGTATACAGTTCAGTAATCAACGGCTTTCTTACCTCCTTAGAATAAATGGCAAAGGTTCCCAATACTTCTTGGTGGGACGAAAATATGGGAAAAGACCAGCACGCCTTTAAGTTATTGGCTAGCGCTATTTCTCTATAGTCTTCCCAGAGAGAACTTTTCTCAATATCAGAAACAATTATTTCTTTTTTTAAATAGGCAGCAGTACCGCATGAACCCATATTCTGGCCAATTAAAACTCCTTCTATAGCTTTGCTAAATGATTTCGGAATTTTGGGTGCCGATAATTTGTGTAGCGTGTTTCTCTCTTTGTTCAAGACCAAAATAGACCCCATGCAGTTAGGGATGGCTGTTTCTATCGTTTCAATTATTTTATCTCCTATTTGTTTTAAAGGTTTGTGTTGAATGATCATATCCATCACAT
>Ga0209344_10005763_pt1 | contig 10519 bp, 6 predicted proteins | sample Cruoilmetagenom6_FD_187293 | JGI IMG/M metagenome (GOLD analysis project Ga0209344, IMG submission 187293) | Oil polluted marine microbial communities from Coal Oil Point, Santa Barbara, California, USA - Santa Barbara Oil Seep Sample 6 (SPAdes)... | ecosystem: Environmental > Aquatic > Marine >...
ACTTTTACATTTTACATTTATCATTTAAAATTTTGACTTTGAAAAACGCATACATAATAGACGGAATAAGAACACCCATAGGAAGCTATCAAGGAACGTTAAGCGCTGTAAGAACAGACGATTTGGCTGCTTTGGTAATTGCTGAAATAGTAAAAAGAAATCCCAATATCCCAAAAGAAGCCTATGACGATGTTATTCTGGGTTGTGCAAATCAAGCCGGTGAAGACAATAGAAATGTAGCTCGGATGGCATCTTTATTAGCTGGTCTTCCCGTGACGGTACCAGGTGAAACGGTAAACCGACTTTGCAGCAGCGGGCTTTCGGCAATAATCCACGCAAATCGCGCGATTAAAGCTGGCGATGGTGATTTATTTATTTCTGGAGGAGTTGAAAATATGACGCGTGGGCCTTACGTAATTGCTAAACCATCTTCCGCTTTCGGGACGGATGCCAAAATGTACGATTCCAGTTTTGGTTGGCGCTTCGTAAACCCAAAAATGGCAGAAATGTACGGCACCGATGGAATGGGAAATACAGCCGAAAATTTAGTTGAAAAGCATAATATTTCAAGGGAAGACCAAGATGCCTTCGCATACAATTCACAAATGAAAGCCGCAAAAGCACAAGAAAAAGGGCGGTTGGCAAAGGAAGTTGTTCCGGTTGAAATTCCGCAGCGAAAGAAAGACCCAATAATTTTTAAGGCTGACGAATTTATCCGTCCGGATACCACTAAAGAAGTGTTGGCTAAATTGCGTCCAGCTTTTAAAAAAGACGGAAGCGTAACTGCCGGAAATTCCTCGGGCTTGAATGACGGGGCCGCCGCAACAATTATCGCTTCGGAAGATGCCGTGAAAAAATATAATTTAAAACCAATTGCCAGAATAGTAAGTTCCGCAGTACTTGGAGTTGAACCTCGCGTTATGGGAATCGGCCCCGTGGAAGCTTCCAACAAAGCCCTCAAAAAAGCTGGTTTGAAAATGGAAGACATGGATATCATTGAATTGAACGAAGCCTTCGCTTCACAAGCGTTGGCGTGCATCCGCGAATGGGGATTGAAAGATGACGACCCACGCATCAATCCAAACGGCGGTTCTATTGCCATTGGTCATCCGCTCGGGGTTACCGGGACGCGAATCGCTTATTCCGCGGCATTGGAACTTCAACTTCAAAATAAAAAATACGCTTTAATCACCATGTGTGTGGGCGTTGGCCAAGGATATGCGGCTATCATTGAACGAGTTTAAAAAATTGTTTTCCGCTTCATTGCGGATTGCTTAAAAATTTAAAAATGAAAAAATTACATAATTACGTCACGGGACAATGGCTTGAAGGAAATGGCGAAGGCGTGCCAATGCACGACGCCATTACTGGTGAAATCATTGCCCTTTCAGATACAGAAGGACTTGATTTTGCTGAAATCCTGCAATACGGAAGAACCAAAGGAGGCGAGGTTCTTCGGAAAATGACCTTTCAGGAACGCGGGAATATGTTGAAATCGTTGGCGCTTTATTTAGTGAAAAAGAAAGCCGATTTTTATGAAATAAGTTACCGCACCGGCGCAACAAAAGTGGATAGCTGGATTGATATTGAAGGTGGTTTCGGAAATCTTTTTGCCAATGCTTCCCTCAGAAAATTATTCCCAAACCAATCCTATCATGTTGAAGGCGAACCTATAGATCTTTCGCGTGGTGGTCGTTTTATGGCGCATCACATTATGGTTCCAAAGCGAGGCGTTGCAATTCATATAAACGCTTTCAATTTCCCGGTTTGGGGTATGCTTGAAAAATGTGCTGTCAATTGGATGGCCGGCGTTCCCGCGGTAGTAAAACCTGCAACGAATACATCTTTTTTAACCGAAGCCGTAGTTCGCGAGATTATTTCCTCGGGAATTTTACCCGAAGGCGCGCTGCAACTCATTACTGGCTCAGCGCGAACTATTCTCGATAGCGTGGAATCGCAGGATGTTGTTACGTTTACAGGTTCAGCATCAACAGGCAGAATGTTAAAAGCACATAAAAGAATTATAGAGGAAGCTGTGCCATTTACAATGGAAGCAGATAGTTTAAATGCTTCTGTTTTGGGGGAAGATGCCGCTCCAGGAACGCCTGAATTCGACCTTTTTATTAAAGAAGTCAGAAATGAAATGACGGTGAAGTGCGGGCAAAAATGTACCGCGATCCGTCGGGTGATTGTTCCAGAAAATTTGCTTGAAGATGTGCAAATTGCACTTGGAAATGCCCTTTCAAAAGTAACCATTGGCGATCCGCGTTTGAAGGAAGTGCGAATGGGCTCTTTGGTGAGTTTGGATCAAGTACAGGAGGTGCGGGAACGCGTTCAAGAATTATCCAAAACCGCAAGTATTGTTTATGGTGATTTAGATAAAATCGAAGTTATTGGCGCTGATGCTAAAAAAGGCGCTTTCTTGGCGCCAATTTTACTTCGCGAAGATCATCCATTTAAAAATTTAGCCGTTCATGAAACAGAAGCTTTCGGTCCAGTGAGTACAATTATGCCTTATAAAAATTTGGACGAAGCGATCACTTTAGCCCAAATGGGGAAAGGTTCCTTGGTTTCTTCCATCGCAACAAATGATGATAAAATTGCAAAGGAATATGTAATAAACGCCGCTTCCCATCACGGAAGAATTTTAGTATTAAATCGAGAAAGTGCCAAAGAAAGTACAGGTCACGGTTCACCGTTGCCAAGTTTGGTTCACGGTGGTCCGGGGCGTGCCGGTGGAGGCGAGGAAATGGGCGGAGTTCGAGGAATAAAGCATTATTTGCAGCGCACCGCAATTCAAGGTTCGCCAACCACTTTAACTGAAATTACCGGAATTTATCAAGCGAATTCGAAGTATAAAGAAGCGGAACAGCATCCGTTTAAATATCACTGGGAAGACATTGAGCCAGGAATGTCCCTAAAAACCCATAATCGCACGCTTACCGATACCGATATAATCAATTTTGCCAATCTAACTTGGGACCATTTTTATGCCCACACAGACATCACTTCTCTGGACGGCAGTATTTTTGAAAAGCGAACCGCCCACGGATATTTTATAATCGCCGCAGCGGCCGGGCTTTTCGTTTATCCGAACAAAGGTCCGGTAGCGGCGAATTACGGTTTGGAAGACTGCCGATTTTTACGTCCGTTGTATCACAACGACACTATTTATGTGCGATTGACGTGCAAACAAAAAGTGGATCGCGATGTGGCTTCCGCAGAACATCCAAGTGGAATTGTAAAATGGTTTGTTGAGGTTTTTGATACTGATGATGAATTGGTTGCCTTGGCTACAATTCTCACAATGGTTCAAAAGAAACAGGAAACTTTTGTTGAAATAACCGATGAAAAAATCGAGGAATGCTTGAACAAACTAACCGAAGATACCAAGCCAAAATGGGGCATCATGACGCCCCAGCATATGTTGGAGCACTTGGAGTACACCTATAAAATAGCTTCGGGAAAAATTCAGGATTTTGAGGTTGCCACACCCGAAAAGATTTTGGAAAAAGTTCACGCAAGTCTTTATAATTATGACAAATTTCCTCGAAATACAAATTTTCCACAATTGGAAAAAGATACTTTGGATACATTGAAACATCCCGATTTAGCAACGGCTAAGGATAAATTTCTCGAGGAAAGGGAAGCATATAAAAAATATTTCAAAGAAAATCCTGAAGCCAAATTGAACAATTTGGTTTTTGGTGAAATGAATCGGTACGAATGGTATTTGTTGGAGCGGAAGCATTTAAACCACCATTTCGAGCAATTCGGATTAATATAAATTTTAAAAACAAAGAAATGTCTGAACCATACGTTCACATAAAAACTGAAAACGGAATTGCAACAATAGAGTTCTTTCATCCAGCGCACAATAGCCTTCCGGGAGATTTGTTGGCAAAACTTGCAAATACAATCACCGAAGCTGGAAATAACGATGAGGTGAAAGTAATTATTCTGAAAAGTGGCGGCGACAGAACGTTCTGCGCAGGCGCAAGTTTCACCGAACTCATAAATATAAACGATGCCGAAACCGGGAAAGTTTTTTTCAGCGGGTTTGCAAACGTTATCAACGCCATGCGTAAATGCCCAAAGTTTATAATTGGTAGGATTCAGGGAAAAACTGTTGGCGGAGGCGTAGGCGTTGCTTCGGCGACCGATTTTTGTATGGCGACAAAGTTCGCCGCTATTAAATTAAGCGAATTAAATGTTGGGATTGGTCCGTTTGTGGTTGGTCCCGCTGTGGAACGCAAACTTGGGTTGAGTGGAATGAGCCAAATAGCCATTGATGCAAATTCATTCTACGAAGCCGAATGGGCGCGTCAAAAAGGCTTGTACAATCAGGTTTTTGATACTTTGGAAGCATTGGATGAAGCCGTTCAAAAATTCGCAGAAAATCTTTGCAATTACAATCCCGAAGCGATGAAAGAAATGAAAAAAGTATTTTGGAGCGGCACCGAAGACTGGGACGAGCTGTTGGCGGAAAGAGCCGTGATTTCGGGAAGGTTGGTTTTGAGTGATTTTACGAAGGAAACGTTGAAAAAGTTTGAATAATAAACCGAAAAATGTAAAAGTTTAAGGTTTTCAATACACTTTTTACTTTATCATTTTACAATTAAAATTTATGATTTTTTCGTTTAAAGGCCATACCCCAGTAATCCACGAATCCAGTTTCGTCCACCCTTTGGCGGCCGTTACTGGAAATGTTATAATTGGAAAAAACTGCTACATTGGTCCGGGAGCTGCAATTCGCGGTGATTGGGGTGAGATAATTTTAGAAGATGGCGTGAATGTTCAGGAAAACTGTACTGTGCATATGTTTCCGGGGAAAAGTATTGTTTTGAAAGAAAGCGCCCACGTTGGCCACGGAGCAATAATTCACGGTGCTAATTTGGGCAAAAATTGTTTGATAGGAATGAATAGCGTAATTATGGACGATGCCGAAATTGGTGATGAATGTATTGTTGGTGCAATGAGTTTTGTAAAAGCCGAAGAGAAATTTCCGAAACGAAAATTAATTGTGGGCAATCCCGCAAAAGCAATAAAAGATATTTCAGATGAAATGATCGCGTGGAAAACCGCCGGAACCCGATTGTACCAGCAATTACCAACGGATTGCCACGATAGTTTGAGAGAGGTTGAACCGTTGCGGGAAATTCCAGCAAATCGTCCCAAACAAGAAGATTTTTATAAAACGTTGGAAGAATATAGGAAAAATAAATAAAACTCTGCGTTCTCTGCGCCTCTGCGATAATTTATACACCGCAAAGGCGCAAAGTTCGCAAAGGAATAAGACAGGATGAATAAAACAGAATTCAAAATGCCCAAAATGGGCGAGAGCATAACCGAGGGAACCATCATTAATTGGATGGTTGCCGAAGGCGATTCTTTTGAAGAAGGTGATATATTACTGGAAGTTGCGACTGATAAAGTAGATAATGAAGTTCCTGCGCCCGCTTCCGGAAATATGCTTGAGCATAAATTTAAGGCAAAAGATGTTGTTCCCGTGGGGGAAGTAATCGCAATTTTGGAATTTTCTGAAGAGAAAGGAGCTTCAAAATCTATTAGCAAAACTTCTGAAAAAACAGTTTCTAAAACCGAAACTTCCGAAAAACCGAAAGTACAGAAACAAGTTTCTAAACCAGCTTCATTTAAAATAAACGAAAACGTTTTTATTTCGCCATTGGTCGATAGTATTGCGCGTAAAAACCATATCAGTTATGAAGAGTTGGCAAGAATTACCGGAACGGGAAAAGACGGTCGGTTACGAAAAAGTGATGTTACGAATTATCTTGAAACTGGACGCCCATTTCAGTTTGCGCAAGTCGTTCCAGAAGTTTCAGGATTTCAGGTTCCCGATTTGAAATTCGATAAAGGAAAAGGCAAGATCGTAGAAATGGACCGCATGCGCCAAATGATAGCCGACCATATGGTTTTCAGCAAGCACACTTCGCCACACGTAACAGCTTATGTAGAGGCAGATTTGACCGAAATGGTAAATTGGCGCAATGATAATAAAGTGGCTTTTCAGAAAAAATACAACGAAAAACTCACGTTCACGCCATTATTTATTGAATGCGTGGCAAAGGCAATCAAAGATTTCCCGATGATCAATTCTTCGCTTGACGGAAAAAATATTATTGTAAAAGATGAAATAAATATCGGGATGGCAACCGCGCTACCTTCGGGAAATTTGATTGTTCCCGTGGTGAAAAATGCCGATAAAAAGAACTTAAAGGAATTGGCCGAAACCACAAGCGAGCTCGTCGGAAAAGCGCGCGACAACAAATTAAAAGCGGACGAAACAAAGGGCAGTACTTTTACAATAAGCAATGTGGGAACCTTTGGAAGTTTGATGGGAACACCAATAATCAACCAACCCGAAGCCGCTATTTTAGCCACTGGAATCATTAAAAAACGTGCTGAAGTAATGGAGCGAAAAGAGGGTGACACTATTGAAATTCGTCAAATGATGTATCTGTCCCTTTCTTTCGATCATCGCATTGTGGATGGATATTTGGCGGGATCTTTCCTTAGAAGAATTGCGGATTATATGGAACAGTTTGATACTAACAGAAAAATTTAATAATGTCAGGTCGAGCGCAGTCGAGACCTCGTTAAGAATAAAAAAGTGAATATTTCAAAAGATATATTAAAGAAGGCTTTTAAAAACCTCGTTACCGCAAAGGCGATGACCGAGATTTATGAAGAAAATTTTAAAACAGTTTCAAAATATGTGCACGCAACTTCTCGCGGGCATGAGGTAATACAGACTGCCGTGGGGATGCAGCTTTTACCGCAAGATTATGCTTTTCCGTATTATCGTGACGACTCAATGTTGCTGGCAATTGGGATGAAGCCGTATGAATTGATGCTACAGGTTTTGGCGAAAAAAGACGATCCATTTTCTGGGGGAAGAACCTATTATTCACACCCTAGTTTAAAGGATGATGACAAACCGAAAATCCCACACCAAAGTTCCGCAACGGGAATGCAGGCTATTCCCGCAACGGGGGTGGCAATGGGCTTTTGGTATAAAGAATCGTTTAAGGCAGAATTTAAAAATCAAACTTCTGAATCTCCAATTGTAGTTTGCAGTTTGGGGGATGCTTCCGTAACCGAAGGTGAAATTGCCGAAGCCTTTCAAATGGCGGCATTAAAACAGTTGCCAATTCTTTATTTGGTGCAGGATAACGGTTGGGATATTTCGGCAAATGCCGCGGAAACCCGTGCGCAGAATGCTTTTGAATACGCTGCAGGTTTTCACGGTTTGGAAGCCGTTTCAATTGATGGAACTGATTTTGAGGAAAGTTACAATACAATTCAAAATGTAATTTCAAAAATTAGGAAAGAACGCAGACCGTTTTTGGTACACGCCAAAGTACCGCTTTTGAACCATCATACTTCGGGCGTTCGGATGGAGTTTTATCGCGATGATCTTGATGAAGCCAGAAGTCGCGACCCGTATCCAAAGCTTAAAAAATTGCTTTTGGATAATGGTTTTTCTGAAAAGGAGCTTCAAGAAATCGAAGTCGAAATCAAAACCGAAGTCAAAGAATCGCTCGAAAAGGCTTTAAAAGCAGAAGATCCAAAACCAGAGGATTTGTTCACCCACGATTTTGCACCAACCGAAATTACTGAAGAAGTAGGCGAACGTTCCCCAAAAGGTGGCGAAAAAGTTGTGATGGTAGATTGCGCGCTTTTCGCAATTGAAGAATTGATGGCAAAACATCCTGAGTGCTTGCTTTATGGCCAAGATGTGGGCGGACGTTTGGGCGGGGTTTTCCGCGAAGCGGCGACGCTAGCACAGAAGTTTGGCGATAATCGCGTTTTCAATACTCCAATTCAGGAAGCATTTATCGTCGGCTCCACAGTTGGAATGAGCGCCGTTGGTTTGAAACCCATCGTTGAGGTTCAGTTTGCAGATTATATTTGGCCGGGACTCAATCAACTTTTTACAGAGGTGTCCCGAAGCTGTTATCTTTCAAATGGAAAATGGCCCGTTTCAATGATTCTTCGGGTACCCATTGGCGCTTACGGCAGCGGTGGTCCGTACCATTCCTCTTCTGTGGAAAGTGTGGTAACCAATATTCGCGGATTGAAAATTGCTTACCCAAGTAACGGTGCAGATTTAAAAGGTTTGCTAAAAGCTGCATATTACGACCCAAACCCCGTTGTAATTTTTGAACACAAAGGGTTGTACTGGAGTAAGGTGAAAGGCACAAAAGGTGCAACTTCGCTGATGCCCACTGAAGATTATATTTTGCCTTTCGGAAAAGCTTGGGTTTTACAGGAAATTTGGAAGCAGGAAGAAAAAGAAACGCTTTCAATTATCACTTATGGAATGGGCGTGCATTGGGCGATGAACGCTTCCGAAGAACTTGGAATGCAGGATAAAATTGAAGTGGTAGATTTAAGAACACTTCATCCTTTGGATTATGACACGGTTTTTAAAAGTGTAAAAAAATGCGGAAAATGTCTTGTTGTAACTGAAGAACCTTCAGAAAATGGGTTTTCCCGAGGCTTGCAAGGAAGAATTCAAGAGGAATGTTTCCAGCAATTGGATGCGCCCGTTATGCTGATTGGTTCTGAAAATATGCCGGCAATTCCGCTCAATTCAACTTTGGAAGAAACGATGATTCCTTCAACTGAAAAAGTGAAGCAGAAGATTTTGGAAGTTTTGAATTATTGATTTTCCGTACCTTGTATTCCGAAAGATGTAATCTATGTTTTTTCGAATCATTTTCCTTCTACTGTTATTCCAAACAGCTTTTGCTCAAAAAGAAGTTTCGGTTTTGATGGACAGTTTGGCACAAACTTCTTCTGAAAGTGAAAAAGCCAGATTGAGCATCAAAATTGCTTCAAAATTGGCGAATGACGATTGGGAACGAGCACTAAATTATATGGATGTTGCGAAGGAAAGTGCTTTAAAATCCAAGTCAGAAAAAACCTTGGCCGATTTTTATAATGCTCTCGGCAATATTTATTTTACCAAAGATGCGCTGGATATTGCGTTGGAGCATTATCTAAAGGCATATGATTTCTACGAAAATCGACCAGCTTCAGAGCGGTTTAAATTGGAAAATAATCTCGCCATTGTTTACGCCCGAACAGACAATAATGAAAAGGCCTTGGTATATTTCAAAAAAGTTTACAATTCCCAGAAGGAGAAAAGTGACACTTTAAATTTGGCCAAAATTCTCAACAATATGGGAAGCCTTTTTTTGGATAGGGAAGTAGATTCGTCTTTGGTATATTTTAAAAAATCGCTTCAACTTTCACAAAACATTGCAGATCCAGATTTAAAAATGTTTTTGCATACCAATCTCGCCCGTTGTTATATTCGGAAAGATATGCCAGATATAGCGAAAATGTATTTCAGCAAGGCTATAGCAGATGTTGAGAACGGTGTGAACCCGCGAGGTGCTGCCTGGTTGTATAATGAACTTTCAGAGTTTTATTTGGACGCCGAAATGCCCGATTCAGTGGTTTATTTTGCTGAAAAGGCGGTAAAAAATTTAGACAACGTTGCTCCTTTCGGTTTTGAACAGCAACGTGCCGTAGGCTTTCTTTACAAAGGATATATTGCAAAAGGTGAGTTTGAAAAAGCAGCAACTTATTTCGAAAAATATTCTGCCATTGGCGACACCTTAAACTTGGAAGACAAGCGGGTAAATGTTGAAAAACTGTTGATTGGGGAAGAATACAGAAACAAGGAAAAAATAAGGGAGCTTGAAGAAAGCAAACGAGAATCCCGCAATTACATTATTCTTTTGGGTCTGCTCGCTCTTTTATTGTTTTTAGGGATGCTTTTATACCGTTTTCGAAACAAACTGAAAAGGGCAGAGCTGGAAAAACAGTTGGCCAATGCAAAGCAGAAAGAATTAAATACAAATCTGGAGTTAAAAAATAAAGAGTTGATAGGGAAAGCGATGATAGAAATGCATCGCACAGAAATAATAGAGGATATTTTAAATGATTTAAAGGAAATAAAACTAAAAGCGGCCAAGAAAGAGACCCAAAACGCAATTGATTATATTGTAAAAAGGTTGAAACGCGACACTTCAAGCAATGTTTGGGAAGAATTTGAATTGCGTTTTGAGCAAGTCCACGAATCGTTTTATAACAATTTGACCGAAAAGCACCCAGATTTAACTTCTCGAGACAAACGACTTTGTGCGCTTTTAAAATTAAATCTTACTTCAAAAGAGATTGCTCAAATTACTGGGCAATCTTCAAAATCTGTTGAAAATGCCCGCACAAGACTTCGAAAAAAACTTGATATTACAAATTCTCATACAGATTTATCTGCATATTTATCTTCCTTCGGATAAAATACCCCAATTTTTTTAGTTACTAAGATTTAAATAAATTAATGTATATCAATTATTTAATAAGAATTGAGTGGTGATGCTATGGTTGTTTTTTTACTAGGAGTGTTTTTGATAGGGCTAAAAATTATGTTTCTTTTATTTCTCCAGCTACTTTTGAAAAAGTTTTGAAAACCAAGGAATTG
>Ga0209344_10005765_pt1 | contig 10517 bp, 11 predicted proteins | sample Cruoilmetagenom6_FD_187293 | JGI IMG/M metagenome (GOLD analysis project Ga0209344, IMG submission 187293) | Oil polluted marine microbial communities from Coal Oil Point, Santa Barbara, California, USA - Santa Barbara Oil Seep Sample 6 (SPAdes)... | ecosystem: Environmental > Aquatic > Marine...
TCTAAATGCCCAGCTGTCGCTTGACGGCTCGCGGGTCGAACTCCGACCGATGGGGCACCTTCACCGCCTGCGATGTGCCGTCCACGGCGATCTGCAGCGTGTTGTTGCACACCACCCGGACCGTCGTGGGTGTCGCCATGGTCGCCAAGGTGCCATCACACGAGGTGGCCAACAGCAGGTAGTCGTTCACCTCATCCTGGCCTTGCAGCGATGTGCTCAAGCCACTGCGCGCCAAGGCCCAGAACTTGCGACCGCCCTTGAGCACACCGGCGGTTTCCAGCTCGTAACCCGCGTACTCGGTCAGGTCGCGGTAAAACTCCAGGATTTCCTCAGGCTGCACCACCTTATAGCGCTGCGAGACGACCGACAGTGGGGCCTTGTTATCCGAGCGGTAGAGCACCTTTTGCTCCGGGAACGAATGGATGCTGCCCAGGTGGCTTGCACCCTCGGCAATAAAACGCACCGGGGCTTCTTCAATGTGCCAGTTCATACCGGCCTGTTGTTGCCAGACTTCCAGTGGTTGATGACGGGTCAGTTGCTGCCCCAGGCCATGCCAAGGGGTATCGCCAACGTAGGCCATTTGTTCAACGAGATGAGCCATTACAAACTCCTTCAGATTTTTCAATATTAATGAGCGCGCACGGCATAACGGCCCGCCCTGAGTAAGGCGGGCAAGCGGACGCGGATAGGGGTAGTGAACGAATTAAGCGTTAGAAAGGGCCGCTGATAGGCGGTTACTCAGCGTGGGGACGAAAGGTGCATTCACAGGCACAACAGGCGTAGTTATCGAGCATTTTCTGATCAATTTCATGGCCCAGCTTGGCACCGGCAACACCAAAGGTTGTGCCACCTAACAACCCGCCAAATACAGCACCGGACAGGCCGCCAATGGTAATGCCTGCGGGCCCGACCATTGCGCCGACCAGCGCACCTGCCTTGGCACCACTCAGGGCACCGGCTGCCCCAGAGGCAGCACCAGCAGCCGCTCCAGTGGCACCGCCCACCTTTCTTCCAACATTGCGGGATATAACGTGTGGTGAACCACAGCTAGGGCAATGGATCGTCATGATAATTTTCCTCCATGGACAGCGAATGGATGCGTATCAAGCCATTCCTGATAGCTTCATGGAGGTAGTATGTGGCTGATATTTTTTTGAATCGAATCGGTAGGCGGGCAGTCAGCAACCCAGTGGCAAGCCTTGCCTTGCCTTCGACACTAACTTTTTCAATCGCTTACGACCGAAAATCCCAGCGTATACCGACCATGGGGCTCTCTGCCCCCCGTATTCTCTACCTGACCCACTAATGCTAATTTGGCTTTTTATGTTATTAGGTAATTAGGTATAACTAGTAGTTCTAAATGGGGATAATCAATAGTATCAGAGAGAACCATGGGCTTACGTAGTAAGAGCCCATAAGGTAGAACAATAGAAAGAGGCGAAAGGCTGGGAGGGAAGATCCCCCAAAGGATCGTACCGACTCACGACCTTCGAGAACATCACAACAGACGCGACCCACAGGGGAGTGACAGCAAAACGACGTTACGACACCCAACAGCGGTAGCGACCCAGGCATCTATTGGCAGGCCCTAGAGGATGGCCTGCCTCGTTTCCCGGTGGTGACGTAAATTTCTACAGGCCTCGGCGATGATACGAGCAAAACGCTCCAAGACCATCAAAGAGAGGCCTTCCCCCATGTACGATGATGTTTACGACGACACACTGAACGAAACCGACATGCTGGCCATCTGCCAAGGCATGGACACTACCGTGCTGGAGACCACCGCTCTGGGCCAGGAGATCGCCACGCTGTCCAACCACCTGTGGCGACAAGACTTGATTGAGGTGGATCGCCAGCTCAAAACATTGGCGACAACAGAGAGGCTGCTGAACAGCCAGCATTTAATGCTACCGGACGGCTACGGTAGCGATATCATGGTATTAGCCCCGGACGCGTTACTGGACACGCTGACCACGCTCTACACGGTACTGATGGCGATGTTCCATGAGACCGATATCGGTCAGCACTATCGACCCAGCCCATACGCCCAGCGTTTTCTGTGGGCGTTTGCCAGCTGTGCTTACCTGCGTGAGGCGGGATTTCACCAGCCACCTACCATGAACCGACAGGTAGCCGAGCAGACGGTCATGGAGCTCAATCAACGACTAACGGCTTGGTATCAATGCCTGAAGCAGCCGGACTTTACCTACGAGTGCAGTCGAAATCGCCGCAATAGCCGCAACAATTACCAACGCCTTCGTCAACTGATGGATGCACTGTTCGCTCGCTACAGCCGCCTGACGGTACTGCGAGTGGATCTGAGCTACTCTAAGATGGATGGTTCCTACATCGACTACGAGACGGCGCGTTACCATCGTGAGCAGATGTGCGAAGCGTTCCACAGACATGAGCTGTTCGCTCACCTGCTCGGCTACGCTTGGAAGCTAGAGTGGAAACCCAAAAAGGGCTTTCATTACCATTTCCTGTTTTTTTTCCATGGCCACCATGTACAAGAAGACGTTCCCCATGCGCAACGCATCGGTGAGCTATGGGCGCGCTCTATCACCGGCGGACAAGGGCATTACTACAACTGCAATCGGGATGCAGAGAACGCCTATCACTACAATGCCTTGGGGCGCATCGAATATCACGACTTTGAGAAGCAACGCGGGCTGGATTACATCGCCCGCTACCTGACCAAGATCGACGAGTATGCCGAGATACTGGTAACAGGGCGCAAATTCCAAACCAGCCCCATGCCTGATGTACCTGAAGGGCCTCGCCCTGGGCGTCCACGTCAACAGCCCGCCACCTGGTGTTACGGCGAGCTCAGTTTCTGACCTTCCACCTGCCTATGATATGTCACGTCCCGGCGGTCACGGAAAAAAGCCGGAGATTCCGCCCGCCGACGACAAATGCCGGGATTTGATTTCACGCCACACGACAATACGGCCTGCCCCTGGATGGGGAGCAGGCCTTCTTCGCTCAACGATAAGGAGTTCGCCATGTTCCCGTCACGCTTCCCGCAGGACAACCATCAAAGAGCCGCAGACGCCGCTCAACCAAACGCAAGCCCGTCACTTGGCCCATTGCCCTGGCAGAGCGTTGCCGACGCGCCAGAAGACGCTCAGAGGCGACTTGATGCGATGGAGCGAGATGAGCCCAAGCGACGTTTGATCCGGGATGCCAAAGCGCTTGCTAAGAGCCGAAAGATAACCCAGGCACAGATGGCCGATGAAATGGGCGTGCCGCATCGTACCTTGGAAGAATGGCTGCAGTTCCGACGCATGCCAAAAGCACCAGGTACGACCTTGTTAAGGCGGTGGGTAAAGGCCTATCAAGGGAAAATATTGTGATATTGATAAACAATAAAAGTTAAAATCTATTCCCTAAACGTCATATTTTTGTATTTATTGCAATTCTCATGTCACAACGTCACGCATTGACAATGTATAGCCGTTCACTCGTTGGCTGAAGGAGACACAACCTTTTCGGCACGCCAGTAGCGCAGTGGTCCTCGCTGGCCGGTCGAGGTCAGGGTAATCCCAACATCGCGTAGCAGGGGTTTTACCATCTTGAATTTTGACCCAAGCCCCTTTGAACTAGTAGGCCACTGTTCGGAAAGCGTGCCTTTGGGCTGATACGCTTGAAGGTGAGCGAGCCAATGCTTGACCGGCATTTCAAGAGCACCACCAGGGGCATCGTCAAGGGCACGAAGAACCGCTTGTGCAACGGGCGTCTCTTCCAGCTCGAAGCCACGTCGGCCCTGCTGGTTACGGTCAAACTGCTCCCAGAACATTGATCGGCCACGGCCAAGACTAGCGGCCACCAGTTCTCCTACTCGGCAAAGGTCGGCCAAACCACCATAACGCTCAAAACGCTTTTCATATTCCACCGTTTCCCACTGAGCATTAACATGTCCAAAGATCATCAACAAGCCGGCTACTACGGCGGGTTCCACGGATGATATTTGGTCTCGCATGGCATGATGATGAACGTCCTCTTCAACTTCCACACTCAATGTGGCATCGGTGAGGTTTGACTTATCCGCAACGCTTTCCAGGCTATTAAGTATTACGGGGCACTGAACGGTAATGTTTGCAACTACCGTTTTACCCTTCCACTTCCATTCAATTGGCTTACCCCGCATCAAGTTGAAGATGTGTTTTTGCTGAGCATCTTTCAGGGCATCGACTTGATTGAAACTCAGCAGATAATGCTTGAGCGCCAAATCATTAAACTGCTTGACGTTACTCGGCAGTTCGTTTTGCCAGGCAACCGTGGCAGGATCAACCACATTACTGACAAGGGCGTGTGCCTGCTCCAGAGAAGCAGAAGGAGCGCCAAGTAACTCCAGCATGACCTGCTTTCTGTCCGGCATCCAGCTTAAGATCATCCAGGAAATGAGCAGCAGATCCGATTCCCGAGGTAACACCGTATGGTCGAATAAGGAATTAACTAAATTTGGAGACCAATTGCCTATATTGGTCGGATTAGGGAGAGGCTGGCTTTGCGTGGGTCGAATACGCGGTTGGCCTTCCTCTACCCGGTAATACGAAGCGTAATTGTCAAACGTAAGACAATTTCCTGGTCCGGCATCAATATAGCGTTGGCGCCTTTCCGGGTCATAACCGGCCCTACCAAAGAAAACCTTCGCCTCCCAAGGTGCTACTGTTTCACCAAAATAATCCAAAGCCCGCCTGATCTCTGATTTAGAAACTTCGGCTCCAAATTTCCAGCGATACTGAGTCGCTATTGGCGCAGCAATTGCATCTACAATCTCGGGCAGCACATCTCCACTGTAGGTATCCACCAGCAAACGACTATTGACTTCATTGGTAATTCGACGGTATCGGTCTCCTAATAAGTCTGAGACACGATCAACACGGCGCTGACGATAGTTTGGTGCAGGCTTGGCTAGATGAGGCTGTGTTGGTTTCGCCTCATTTTCTAGCAAGGAAGGATCTGAAAAGATGCTTTTTGGCGGTTCGTTACTCTTTGGCGTTAACGATGGGGATTCAACAACGCCCCAAGCGTTAGAAACGTTATCGAAGGGATTGGACACAGGTGCCTGGGGAGCCGAGCTGGCAGGCGTTATTACCTCATTGCTATGGTCGGTTGGCGGTGTATTAACAAAGGCATCAATCGAGCCCGGCTCGCTAACATCGTATGCCGCATTCACAGCCTCATCATTTTCAACAGCTTGCCTCGCGAGCTTTTGAAGCCTTTTCTGCCAGCTTGGCTCCTTTTGATCTCTGTTATCCGCCATCCCAGCTTCTCCCTCTATCATTGCTGTCTTCCAGCAAAACTTCTTCAGTCTGAACCAGCTCACGCTGTAGATACCTGGCAATAAACATCCAACCGCTATTATTTGCGGCTACCTGCAGCGACGGCGAAACGCTATTGCAGGTCTGCCCCTCCCACGTCACCACCGAATGAATGAAACGGCGTAGCCAAATGAAGTCAACCTCCGCTGGAACTAAAGACCGTGTTGTCAGCAATTCTTCACGTGACCGATACGCTTCACCTTTAAGCTCATCGAAAGCCTTCCAATTGGCACATACGAAGTGATTATTGAGTGCCGCTTCCTTGAATTCCCGTACCGCTGACTGCTGCGGCCACTGAAGCGCTACTGTTTTCCAGTCGGGTTCTTTACTAACATCTTGAAAATGGGCAAGGTTTTTAGTCGTCGCATCGGCCAGGCGGTTGAACGTCTGCTGTAGAGACTCACAGCAGCGAATCATGTCATGCACTTGCGCCGGACGAACGTGGGTCTGATAGCTGACGGGGGCAGAAGAAATTTTCATAGCCGCTAAAATGCCTAAAAGATTAGTAGTTTATCCAAAAACGATACCCCACGCCTCCCAGGCTTTATTCCATAAAGCTAATAGGTAGCCAGGTAACGGCATAGAAAGCCGCCCAAAGCGGCTGAGGCCGTTATTCTAGGTACGACGTGATAGGCGAACAACAGACGGCATTATGGGTAAAAGCAAGCTTCAGCGCTCAGCACTAGAATCCGGCAGCAGCTGCTTGGCTAATTTCTCCAAAGTCTGCAAGGCTTCATGCCAGGACGCGGGCTCATCGTGATAAACCAGCGGGCCGATAAAACGCTCGTAGCGATCCTGATGGATAGGATCGGTCTGTAAGCACCCGAGGCCATATCGCAATTCATCTACAGGGTTATTGGCAAATTGCGCATGTTGATTACCGAACTGAGCTAAGTCGGTCTGTATGACCACCTCTACCAGCGTGCGTAATGCGGCCATTTCATATCCGCCAGATGTCGCCATGTGAAGATCGTAGACGTGCCTCACCAGCGTTTCATCGTCTTTTCGGGAAGAATCACGATTCACATGAGCTGTACGGCGCAGTAATGCCACCAGCTTTTCGCTGATCGTGGCATTTAGGCTAACCACCGGAAAGGAAGCTACCTCTGGCGGTAGCTGAAGAGCATTGGCATACAAAGAGCTGACAGAGCAAGCCACGGCGGGCTCGTATAGTTCTGATGCTGTGACGTCTAGCTTCAAGTCAGGCCGAAGCGCTGAAATGCTGCCCTGGGTACGGGGATAGCGAACGGTAAACTCCGCATAGCGGTACTCGTTACGCTTGACGACCTCACTATCGGGATCAATTGCCAGTATCTGGGAACGACTGATGATTGCTTCTATTTCAGACAGAACCGCTTTTCTTGCTGCCTTAAGCGCCGTTCGAGACATGCCCGTTGCTACCCCATCGCGGGGAACAAGCTTGATATCGATATCCTCGGACATACGGAAAAGCTTGTGGTGGGCTTTTGCCAGGCTGGTACCGCCTGCGAATACCAGCTCAAACGTTCCCGAATGCAGCTCTGAAAGCAGACTCAGTAACTGGACAGCATATACATCTTTTTCCACGATAGCGGGGCTATCAATGCCCAGCGCATCGGCCACATCGGGAAACAGCCCCGGATCGATGTTCATGCAGAAGCACGCTCAATACCCAAGCGATATTTCCCGTAGGCAATCTGGCGATGAAACGGGCCTTTCACTTTGACCATCACTCGCGCGGGAATTTGTGTGCGTCCCGCCTGATAAGCCTTTTCTGCACTGGCTGGCTCCCACTGAACCCCTAGGCGATTCAATGCCTCTTTGGCGACTTGATCAAAGCCACCGGGCGCCGCAATCATTGGCTTACCCGTGATACGGTTTTGGCGTGCTTTGGCATATAGCCCCTTACCAATACGTACTAATCTTCCCTGCGCTTCTAATTGCCGAAGCACACGTCCAACTTGGTCGTAACCACCCAGAGCAGCGAAATCATCACGTAGAAATACCATTCGCCGACTTTTGCGAATTTTGTCACGAATGCGTGACTCGAGTGTTGGAGTGGTCATGTAACGCCTCCAGTAGCTGGGCAATGACTGGAATTACTCTATACCTTCAGGCTTTAAAATACAAAAACACGACATGGACCAAAAATAAAATATTGTTTTTAACCATTAAAATCAAAATATTACTGATAAAAATAAAAAAAATAGCTGCCGCAAATCATCCTCGCCTCCCCCTTATTGTGAACCAATCACGGGTAAGCTCACCATGTACGAAGCGACATCTACACCTTGTCTTTAACTTCATGTTTTTTATTAGTTTTCCCGCTAAGCTTATCTGCAAAACTGGTCGGAACCAGTTCTTGCGTTGGCTCACCTGGCAAATCAGAACTACCGGATCTCGCTTCAATAAGCTCCACTGCGTGTCGTTGTATGGTAACGGTAAGGTCACTGACGATTGGGACATAATCAATTTTAATACCCTGGTTTCTAAGGCTATCAGCCATAGTAAAAAACCTGGGTTCTTGCATTTTATGATCAGGCCTCTCCCCACGTGTCACTAATGGCTTGGTCAAGCCTACCTGGTCTGCAAAAGATTGTTGGCTGATATTCAGTGCTGCACGGGCCACGCGCATTGCCATGGCGTCAAGCATCTCCCCTTCTGCGTATAGCCTGACGCAATCAAGCGTACTGAAGACATCAATTTCTACCTTCTCTTCCCGCATGACGTAGACAAGCCTTACCAGCGTATCCGCTCGCATCGCCATATCTGGCTTTTCATTACGAGTAATGACGCTTTTTGTGACGCCTAACCTGTCAGCCATCTCTTGCTGGGTCCATTGGCAAGCGGCCCGCGCCATCCGTAGGGCGATCGCTAATCGTGTTGTTTCGTACATATTGAGTTGACTCCGTCTAGAATCGGGCTAGAATGTCACCATATAAACACATCAGTTAATTTTGTGACATAAAACCTGGAGACATTCATGAATATCGAGCCCTACCGCAGCACCACTCAGCCATACAAACACGGAGGATTTACGTCTACCTGTATGCTACGAATCAATGACGTCAAGGTAAGAACGGGGTTGTCCAGATCTACCATCTACAGCAAACTTGATCCAAAATCATCGGCTTACGACCCTACTTTCCCGAAGCAAATCAAGCTTGGAGCAAGAGCTGTTGCTTGGCTAGAGGAAGAAATTGATACCTGGCTGCAACAGCAAGTAATGATGAGACATTGATTCTAGCTCTCATTGCTTTGGCCTAAACGGCACAACGCGTCTCCGGCATAACAGGTATTAATATTTTGAATGCTTGGCATTTGGCCTCCAGAGTTTTGGGCAACACACCCGCCAAGCCTATGTCTGCCATGGCAGCCACGCTTAAATTGCGCGGGTTCCTTATAGGCTGGCCCTAACAGGTCTTGGGCTCAGAAGCTTCAATCATAGGCCCCACCAACGAAGCGACCTTCTCTAACGCTTGCTTGCGCTCTTTAAAGTAGTCATAACGGTCGTAAATTCCTTCGACCCCTTTTAATTTGTGATTCAAACAGCGTTCAGCAACATGACCAGGCACCCCAGCTTCAGCTAGCAAGCTGCGGCAGGTACGTCTGAGGTCATGGACCGTAAACATTTGTGTCTCGCCCATTTTATTCGCTGGCTGCTTCTTTTTTCCTGCCTCATGACCAAACTGCTTGGCAATGGCACGATTGAGCGTGTCTTTCCCCATAAAAGGCTGTTTGCTGCTTCGGCGATTCGGAAACACATAAGGAGAGCCACATGCACGTACATGCAGCTCCTCAAGCCATGTGACGGCAAGGCGCGGGAGCGGGATGATGAGCCCTGTTCCCGATTTACTGCGTTCACTGGGCAGCTTCCAACGCTGGTTTTCTAAATCGAATTCTGCCCACGGAGCTTCAATCAGCTCCGTTTTGCGCACTCCTAGCACGAGCAACAAAGCACAGGCTAAATAATTCTCACGGCTAAAGCTGTCGTTGTTATCTCTGAAGATTTTGAAGACGTGATGGAGTTCATCAATGCTAAGCGCTCTATCCCTGCTTTTCTCGACACCACCTGCGTCATTTACATTAAAAGCCGATGCTGGGTTATATGTCAGCAAGCCCAGTTTGATGGCATGATTAAACAGCTGCTTAAGATACATCAGGGTATCGTTAGCGATGGTAGGGCGCCCGCTTGCTGAGACCTTTCTGATGATGTCGCGAACATCCATCGGAGTAACGCTATCAACCGTCATACTACCAAGGGACGGCGCGATCTCTTTGTTAAAAATTCGCTCAGGGATGCCCGGATGCTTCAGCCGCTTTAGTAATTCTTTGTGCCAATCTAAAAACAGATCATCGACCGTGCGGATCGTGATTTGCTCTTCACGCTTACGAGCCTCAATGGGATCAACCCCGTCACGAATCAAACCCTGAGCTTCGACTGTCTTTATCCGGGCTTCCGCTAACGACACATGCGGGTATTTACCCAGAGTCAGCTCCCGCCGCTTTCGATTAATCGTGTAGCGCAGCATCCAGTAGGGAGCGGCACCCCCTTTAGGAATCATGAAGTAAAGGCCATTGCCGTCACTGTAGCGGCCTGGCTTGCCATCTTTCACATATGCTTGTACCCGTCGGGCTGTAAAGCTTCCCATATAGCGTGTTCCCTATCTCTGCGCCTGAGCCACCCGTAACCTATTGATTTTTAAAATCATAAAAAATTATGAAATTAACACAACCATATGAAAAATATAGATTTTTTATTGAAAGTGGGGAGTATATTCTTATATTTTACCTCATTTTGTGGGGAGTAGCCCTACCTACTCCCCAATCTACTCCCCACTTCACGCTGGCTTAAGCTAGATATTGCTGGACACAACTGGACAAAAAATTATAAAAATATCAATAAAATCAATATTTAATACACGATACTGGATTTAACTGGAAGTCACTCAATATTTTGAATCTGCTCCCGCATCTGCTCAATCAACACCTTCAACTCCACCGCACAGCGTGTCGTCTCCGCCACCACGGATTTTGAAGACAGTGTGTTGGCTTCCCGGTTGAGCTCCTGCATCAGGAAATCCAGGCGGCGGCCTTTGGGGCCTTTCTGGGCGAGCTGGTGGCTCACTTCTTCGATATGCGCCGTTAGGCGGTCTAGCTCTTCATCCACATCGGCTTTTTGCGCTACCAGCACCAGTTCGGCTTCCAGGC
>Ga0209344_10005767_pt1 | contig 10514 bp, 10 predicted proteins | sample Cruoilmetagenom6_FD_187293 | JGI IMG/M metagenome (GOLD analysis project Ga0209344, IMG submission 187293) | Oil polluted marine microbial communities from Coal Oil Point, Santa Barbara, California, USA - Santa Barbara Oil Seep Sample 6 (SPAdes)... | ecosystem: Environmental > Aquatic > Marine...
AATTTCTTGGTAAACGGAATCGTTGTATGCTAGACTTAAGCTTTCCGTAAATGTAGAAGCAATCATAATGGTATTATTGCTTTCTCTTTTCTCTATAGGAAATAAAGGATCTACTTTGCTCCAGCCCGTTTCTACAACTTCAAAATAACCATGTTTTTCTTGTTGCGCTTTAAAACCGCTCGTAGTTGATGGACCTTGGGTACAATATAAATCGAAAAAGCCACGAAGTCTAAAATGAGCGAAAGCATTTTTCTTAGACGGTCTTTTTTGCGCGTTAAAACCATGAAATATCTGCACTTTTAATCCGGTGATAAAATCGGCAACGCTATCTGTTGCTGTCAATACAACATCCGGTTTGTATGCAATAACTTTTTGAATTGTTGCTAAAGCATTTTCTTTTTCCTGAATAGCTTTTTTACCATCAGCAATATCAGCAAACCACTTTACGGTATAGCCTCGCTTGTTGATTTCCTGTTCTAAAGGCGTACCAATTGGCAGTGCATAACTGTAGGAGATATAAATTAAAAATTTATAATTCATGATTATAAGTTACTTAAAAATTTTTTAAGAGCAGGTTTTATAAATTCTGGTTTAAGCTTTAAATAATAGGATTCCGGATTTTTTTTAGCTTCCGCTTTATCCGTTTCATTATAGGATATATAATCCGATAGATGTATCGCAACATTATTTCCTGGTTCGTTTTCACTAAACCAATTCGCCTTGTTTAAATAAGGTGAAAAAATAGTAAAAGTAGGAATATTTAATGCTTTCGCCATATTATTTGCGCCACCTTCATTTCCTATTAAAGCATCACATTGTTGTGTGATTGCTAGAAATTCTCTTAAACTTTTTCCAAAGACATTAAAATAAATATGTTTTTGGGTTTCCGCTAAGCAATAGTCATAAACGGCTTTCGCTTCTTCTTCCTGTTTGGGTATATAATTAAACAGTATTTGTGCGTCCTTTTTATGTTCCACTAAGGTATCTAATAAGATAGCCATGTATTTTGCAGGATAGGTTTTTATAGCGCTGCTGCCCAAAACGCTAATCATATATAAAGGTTTGCTGCTTTGTATTTGAGACGTTTCTAAATATTTTTTAGCAGAAGTTATTTCTTTTAGTTTTAAATAAATTTTAGGAACTCTATTTTTAAAAGGAATACCTAACGGTTCTAAAAGTCTTAAGCGGTTTTCAATAGCTAAGCTTGCGTTATTTTCGGGCTTTTTTATGCGTGAAATAGGATGTGTCAAAACAAAAGCAGTATGTTTTTTATAGTATGCGATTTTTATTTTAGCGGAAGTAAATCTACTAATAAGTGTGCTGCTTAACTTACCATAAACATCAATAACCACATCGTATTTTTTCTTTTTTAGTGTTTTTAGGAAGCGATAAAATGCAATTTTGCTTTTCTCCATTTCAGGAGTAATAAAAATAAAATTATCTATAAACGGATTATTTTCTACTACCGCGTAGGTATGCGAATTAATCACATAATCTAGTTGCCCATCTGGATATTTTGCCCGTAATGCTTCAAACAGAATACTGCTTGTTAGTACATCTCCAATCATTTTTTGTTGAACAACTAGTATCTTCAAACGCTAAGACTTATTTTATTATTAATTAAGTCTTAGTAAGTATTGCTTACTAAGACTGGATATTGCTAACTGTTTTAAACCGCTACATCATATTCACGTAACGCATCATTTAAAGATGTTTTTTTATTGGTGCTTTCTTTTCGTTTTCCAATAATTAAAGCGCATGGTACTTGAAATTCGCCAGCCTTAAATTTTTTGGTATAACTACCAGGAATTACAACAGAACGAGCAGGGACAACACCTTTAGTTTCTACTGGTTCTTCTCCGGTAACATCTATAATTTTTGTGCTCATCGTCAATACTACATTTGCACCTAAAACCGCTTCTTTTTCAACACGAACACCTTCTACAACGATACAACGAGAACCAATAAAAGCACCATCTTCAATAATAACTGGAGCAGCTTGTAAAGGCTCTAAAACGCCACCAATACCAACACCACCAGAAAGGTGTACATTTTTACCAATTTGTGCACAACTACCAACGGTTGCCCAAGTATCTACCATCGTACCTTCGTCTACAAAAGCACCAATGTTTACATAACTTGGCATTAAAATAGTTCCAGGAGCAATGTATGCGCCATGTCTTGCAACGGCATGAGGCACCACACGAATTCCTTTTTCTGCATATCCTGTTTTTAACGGAATTTTATCATGATACTCAAAAATTCCAACTTCAAAAGTTTCCATTTTCTGAATAGGGAAATATAAAACTACAGCTTTTTTTACCCATTCGTTTACTTGCCATCCTGTAGCAGTAGGTTCTGCAACGCGAAGTTTTCCTAGGTCTAATAAGTTTACAACCTCTCTAATTGCAGATGTGGTTTGTGGTTCTTTTAATAATTCTCTATCGTTCCAAGCAGATTCTATTAGCTGTTGTAATTCTTTCATTGCAAATTATATTTTCATTTCCGTTAAAGCGGAAACCTCTTTTGGTTTAACATTTTACTTTTGCAAAGATAAATCTATAATTGATAAAAGTAAATGGTTACTATAAAAATATGGGATAGCTACCGAAGCTTAAAAATTAAGTTTAAATTTGCAGCATTATGAAAAGAATATTAGCATTAGATTTTGGTACGAAAAGAACAGGAATTGCAGTAACTGATGAGTTGCAAATTATAGCTTCTGGTTTAACTACAGTGCACACTAAAGAATTAATTTCTTTTCTAAAGGAATATTTTATTTCTGAAAAAGTAGGGCTTGTTGTTATTGGAGAACCAAAACAAATGAATAATGAAGTTTCAGAGAGTGAAGCTGCTATTCAAGTTTTTATTAAAAAATTCACGAGTGCTTTTCCTGAAATGCCAATGCAGCGTGTAGACGAACGTTTTACTTCAAAAATGGCATTTCAAACCATGATAGATTCTGGTTTAAGTAAAAAGCAAAGGAAGAATAAAGCTTTGGTAGATGAGATTAGTGCGACCATAATTCTGCAAAGTTATTTATATTCAAAGTAAGGTTTTTCACAGTTTAATACAAATTTTCATGCATTTCATCGATTAAATATGCATTTTATCAGCGTTGAACGAGTTTTTCAATACGTTCATCTAATAAAAGTTAGATTCTTAATTGCACGATATATATTTGTTGCAACCCAAATAATTAAACTTATGAAAAATTACTACTTAACAATGCTAGTAATAGCATTATTCTCTTTTACTCAAATTCAAGCACAATTTTGTCCACCAACTGGATTTGCAACAGATTCTAATTTATATTTTATTTATGATGCAGGAACATCCGCTTGTGTAGATAGACCTACAACAGTAAGTATTGGTACCTCTGTATTTACACAAACTTCTTGTGGTGATGAGTTATCTGTTTTTGCATTAACTTCTGGTCCTGCTTTGGCAGATACAAGTAGTTTTGCTGCAGATTTCGGATTTTCTATTTGTGAATATTCTGGAGGAAATTTATCTGCAGAAGAATTTGAAATGATCTTTAAAACATTGTTGAAAGTATATCCTAATCCGGTTAAAAGTGGAGATAACTTGAACATTGAATTAGGTGTTAACACTTCTGTAAAAGTGGTATTATATAATGTTACAGGAAAGAGAATGTTAAGCACAGCTAAATCTGATTTTAGTAAAGTAAGCGTAGATGTTTCTAATTTAGAAAATGGTATTTACGTTGCTCAAATTATTACAGATATGGCTACAATTACTAGAAAAGTAATTATAATGAATTAAAACATAATCCAATATTATAGAAAGAACTCCTTAAATTTTAAGGAGTTTTTTTATGCTTTTTTGCTAACTAAATTAAGTAAGTATTGTATTTTTGCCAGAAATCATTTAACATACCTCATGATATTACCAATTGTAGCTTATGGAGATCCTGTTTTAAAAAAAGTAGGAAAAGACATTACTAAAGATTACCCGAAACTAGATGAACTAATTGCTAATATGTACGAAACGATGTATGGTGCTTTTGGTCTTGGTTTGGCCGCTCCACAAATTGGACTGCCTATTCGCTTGTTTCTTGTAGACGCAGAACCTTTTGCCGAAGACGAATCTTTTACTAAAGAAGAACAAGAAGCTTTTAAAGGATTTAAAAAGACTTTTATTAATCCGAGAATTCTAGAAGAAAAAGGAGATGAATGGGCTTTTAGTGAAGGTTGTTTAAGTATTCCGGATGTAAGAGAAGATGTTTTTAGAAAACCAGAGATTACTATTGAGTATTTTGATGAAAGCTTTGAAAAGCACACCGAAACATACGATGGTTTAATTGCTCGAGTGATACAACATGAGTATGACCATATTGAAGGTGTTCTATTTACAGACAAGCTATCTTCTTTAAAAAAGCGTTTAATTAAAGGGAAACTAGCTAACATATCTAAAGGAAAAATAGGCATAGATTATAAAATGCGATTTCCTAACCAAAAAAAGAAACGATAAAATTTGTTTTGCAATTGCAAACACTTGATATTTGCCATCGTTAAAAAAATAAGTATATGAGTTTAGATAAAGTATTATCCATTTCAGGGAAGCCAGGATTATATAAATTAGTAGCACAAACACGTGGTGGTTTTATAGCAGAATCTTTATTAGACAAAAAAAAGATTTCTGTTAATATGCAACATAATGTTAGCATATTAAGTGAAATAGCTATTTACACATTACAAGAAGAATTACCTTTAAGAGAAGTTTTAAGTAAAATAAAAACGAAAGAAAACGGTAAACCAACTTCTGTTAGTCATAAAGAAAGTAAAGACAAATTAGAAGAATACTTTTTTGAAGTATTACCAGATTATGATGAAGATAGAGTATACGCTAGTGATATTAAAAAAATCATTCAATGGTATAATTTATTAGAAAAGCATAACATGCTAGACTTTGATAAAGTGGAAAATTCTTCAGACGAAGAAGAATAACATTTTTCAACTATAATATTTTAAAAATCCAACTCCTGTAGTTGGATTTTTTGTTTGTAAATTTACCAAAATCCGAGATATGAATTCTAGAGAAAATCAACTAAAAGCCTTTGATAGATTGTTAACCATTATGGACGAATTGCGTGAGCAATGTCCGTGGGATAAGAAACAAACCATGGAAACGCTTCGCCATTTAACCATAGAAGAAACGTATGAGCTTGGGGATGCTATTTTAGATAAAGACCTAGAAGAAGTAAAAAAAGAACTTGGTGATGTGTTGCTTCACATTGTTTTTTATGCAAAAATTGGCAGCGAAACAAAAGACTTCGATATCGCAGATGTATGTAATAGTATTTGCGATAAGTTAGTACATAGACATCCACATATTTATAGCGATGTTGTAGTAGAAAATGAAGAAGATGTAAAACGCAATTGGGAAAACTTAAAGCTTAAAGAAGGGAAAAATAGCGTGCTTGAAGGCGTTCCAAAAAGTTTACCTGCTTTAGTAAAAGCAAATAGGATTCAAGATAAAGTTGCTGGTGTTGGTTTTGATTGGGAAAAACCAGAACAAGTTTGGGAAAAAGTAGAAGAGGAGCTTAAAGAATTTCAAGAGGAAGTGAAAGCGGAAGACCAGGAAGCGATGGAAAGCGAATTTGGAGATGTTTTATTTTCTATGATAAATTATGCTAGATTTTTAAATATCAATCCAGAAAACGCATTAGAGCGTACCAATAAAAAGTTTATTAAGCGTTTTCAATATTTGGAAGAAAAAGCGAAGGCATTAAATAAAAATCTAAAAGATATGACGCTTGCCGAAATGGATGTTTTTTGGGAAGAAGCAAAAAAAATGTAATTATTTTAAATTTTCGTAATCCAAAATTAATGTTTCACCGTATATAATATTAAATGGCACTACTTTCATGAGTAGGTTAATAGCAGAATCAAATTCTTTTAAAGTGTCATCTTAATATTTTTAGTTATTTTTTATTTCAAAAATAACTGTTTAGTTAGTTTAGTTAGGGACTAATCCTATTTGAATTTTTAAATTCAAATAGGATTTAGTCTTTTATATAACTAGTTTATTAACTAATAAAGCTCTTTAATTTTGCTCAGTTTTGTTTTCCAAATGACTAAAGTTTCTTTATGCTTTTTAATGTTATTGTGGACTTCTTTAACCAAAGGATTATCGTCTTTTACGTGTTTAAAGAATAGTAAATTGTTTTCTAATTGGTTGATTTCACCTTTTACTTCATCAATTTTCTTTCGTATGTACGTGCGTTCATTATCTAAGAATCTACTGTCTTTAGCGTTACTTAAATTTTCTAATTTATTTTCAAACTTTAGCATTTCGGCTTCTTCTTTGTCCATTTTAAGACCATCAAATAAAGCATCTAAAACTTTGCTGAATTTGCCTTCTATATAACGTTTGTTTTGTGGTACGGTACCTAAAGCTTTCCATTGTGCAATATGCTCTTTTATTAGCTTTAAATCTTTTTCATTGTCCCCACTCATTTCCAGTGTTTTCATGGCATCTAACAATTCTTTCTTTTTGTTATAAACCTCAAATTCTTCTTTGTTTTCAGCATCTTGTACCGCATGGAACTTACCAAAATAATGGTTACAAGCACTTTTAAACTGTTTCCAAATTTTGTCACTATCTCTTCTTGGTACATGACCAATGTTTTTCCACTCGTTTTGAATTTTCTTCATTAGTGGTGTAGTAGCTTCAAAATCTTCACTATCCTTATTTTCTTCAGCAATTTTAATTAAAGCTAATTTTTTATCCAGATTGGTATGTTGTTCTTTTTTTAAGTCTTTATAAAAAGAATTTTTCTTTCGGTTAAAGTCCCTAACTACATCTTTGAATTTAGTCCAAGTAGCTTCGTTTACTTTTACAGGAACTTTTCCTGCGCTAAAAAACTCTTTACGTAGCGCTTCAATTTCTTTGATCTTATTTTGCCAAGCACTATGTGATTTTACGGGTTGCTTAGAAACCGCTTCAATTTTAGAGATTATAGCGTGTTTTGTTTCTAGGTTTAATTCGTAAATCTTATCTAAGTCTTTAAAATAATCTTGACGTTTGTCATGAATAATTTTAGTGGCAGCTTTAAATCTATTCCAGATTTCGTCTCTGTTTTCTTTAGCAACAGGTCCAAGATCTTCTTTCCAAAGTTTATGTAAAACTTGTAGTTCTCTAAAAGAACGATTTAGATTATCATCTTGTGCAAGCTCTTCGGCTCTTTCGATTATTTTTTGCTTTTGATCTAGATTGTGTTTAAAATCTAAGTCGCGTAAATCTCTATTGAGATGTAGAAAGTCATAGAAGATTTCAACGTGATGATGGTATGTATTCCAAGCATTATTGTATTTATCTCTTGGTATTGCTCCAGCATTTCTCCATTGTTCTTGTAAATCTTTGAAATGCTTGTAGGTGGTGTTAATGTTTTCTTCTACATTAATTAGACCTTTTATTTCTTCAATAATACGTAAACGTTCGTCTAGATTCTCTTTGTGACTTTTTTCTATGCTTTTGTAATGGGCATTTAATTTATCACGGTAAACAAAATACGTTTCTTTAAATTGTTTGTGTAACGGACTAGAGTAATGAAAATCTATCTCATTTCCACCTTCGTTAATAAACTCTTCCTTTTTCTCTTCTAAAAGCGTATTGAATTTTGCTTTAAATTCTGCTCTTATTTCTTCTACATGACTTTTAATGGCTTGCGTTTTTTGGTTTGCTACCAATTTTTCAAGCTCTGCAACTAAGTCTTCCAACTCCATTGCGTGATAGTCTTTTACTTCTATTTCATGCCTCTCTTTTGTGTCTTCGTCCTCCGCATCTTCTGCATTAACAGCTTCAATTTCATTTAGAACTTCATCCTGGTTTTCTAGGTTGTCCTGATTTTCTGTTGGCTCAGTTACTTGGTTTTCTTCTGTTGTAGTCGAATTTTCTGTAGACTGATTCTCTAATTTTCCGTCTGCTTGCAGCAGGTTATCTTTCTCTGACATTATAAAAATGATTGGTTCGTAAAAGTACTATAGGGTTAAAGATACTAAACAAGGCTTGTATTTTCAAAAAAGTGACTAGTATTAACAAAATGAATTTTGGGTTTACCAGTATTTATTACTTGTTCCAGATTTTCCAAGATTTCTCTGCTTGTAATTGTAGCATTTTGTAGCCATTAATTATGGTCGCATTTTTTTGCTTTCCATAATTTAAAAATGTGGATTCTTCCGGATTGTAAATAAGATCAAAAAGCAGATGTTTATCTGTAATTGCAGCATATGGAATATTAGGACAAGCTTTTATGTCTGGAAATGTGCCTAATGGTGTGCAGTTGACAATTATGGTATTTGTTTTTATGATTTCTTCTGTGAGCTGTTGGTAAGAAATTTGATTTTCTTTGGTTGCATTTCTAGAAACATAGGTATACGCAATGTTGAGCTTTTGTAATGCATAGGCGATGGCCTTGCTTGCGCCTCCAGTTCCTAAAATTAATGCAGAAGTATGCTGTGGTTTTAAATGCGGAAGTATTGCATTTTTAAATCCGTAGTAATCGGTGTTATATCCTTTTAATTTTCCTTTTTTGGTGAATTTGATAGTGTTTATAGCACCAATTTTTTTTGCATTTTTATTTAACTTGTCTACATACGGAATAATCACTTCCTTATAAGGTATCGTAATATTAAAGCCTTTAATTTGAGTGTCTTCTAAAAGTGTTGGAAAATCGCTGATACTTTCTAAATCAAAATTTTGATACGAAGCATCTGTAATTTCTTCCGCTTTAAACTTTGCAGCAAAATAAGATTGCGAGAATGAGTAATCTATGTTTTTTCCTATTAATCCGAATTTACGCATTTGTTTTTCTTGTTTTTCGCCCATAAAATTCTAAAGCCAAAACTACAGCAACACCAATAATGGTGTATAGAATAGCAAGGTACGTTTCGGTATTAAGTTCTGGTATAAAGCGTTTGTAGTTTTCTATAATTTTTCTTCCTGCAGAGTCTATTAAAAATCCGCCGTCTTCATTTAGTTTGTAAACCGTTTTCTTAAAAGGCCAAACCACACCTAAAGAACCAACTATAAAACCAATTATAGATGCTATGGTAATGCTTTTATAATTTTTTAAAATATAGCTTAATACGTGGGAAAAGGTTACTAATCCTGCAAAAGAGCCAAGTGTGAAGACGATAAGTACTTTTATCATCCTTAAACGTTCTGCGTTTTTTATAAACGAAAAATCGCCTTTAATCATATCGGCAAAACTGTCATACAATGCATTTACCGAATCTACTAAAAGGAGCACATAATTACCAAGAAGAATTAAAATAAAGGAGCCTGAAAAGCCAGGAAGTGTCATACCCGAAACACTAATAATACCACAAAAGAATACAAACCAAAGGTTATCATTTTCTTTGGCAGGATCTAAAAAACTAATGCTTATACCAATTGCAATACCAATAAAAAGGGCGAGATAGGTTTTGTAATTCCAATCTTTAAAATCTTTACTAATGTAATATATGGAACCTATAATCATTCCGAAGAAAACGCTCCAAACATAAAGTTCAAAGTGTATTATTAAATAATCTAATATTTTGGAAACGCTAAAATAACTTATAATCATTCCGAAGAATAATAAGCTTAAAAAACGACCATTAATGTAGGTAAAGAAGCTTTTAAATCTTCCGTTAATTAGAAGTTTTAACGCTTTGCCATTTATTTTTTGAAGGGAATAGATAAACTCTTCATAAAAACCAGCAACAAAGGCAACGACACCACCAGAAACACCAGGAACTTTGTTAGCAGCACCCATTCCTAATCCTTTTAAGACTAGGAACATTTTGTCTGTAAATGTTCTGGTTCGTTCCATTTATTTTACTTTGTTTCCTATTTTTTCTAGAATGAAAATGGTTAAAAATCCTGCTACCATCAATGCAATTGCGGTTAATACCTGTGCATCTATTTGATTTAATTCGGAATAATGGGAAGGCGAAATACTTTTCTCTATAATGGTTTTATAACTTTCAAAATCCTGAATGGTTTTTTGGTAAACCGAAAGCGTTCCTAAATCACTAACACTGGTAAACGAAACAACTTCTCTCGTGGTATCGCTCATTACCGAAATCGTTTCTTTCCATGGCCAAATCTTATTTAAGGAGCCAAAAATAAAACCGGTAAGCACTGCTAATGTGATATTGTGATAATGTTTGAATAACCATTTTAAAACGCGCGAAAAGCTTAGTAAACCAACAATGGCACCTAATGCGAAGATGGCTATTTTTTTAATGTCAAAGCTATCAATTGCAACACTTAATGTTTTATATGCACCAAGAATTACTAAGATAAAGGATCCAGAAATACCTGGTAAAATCATTGCACAAATAGCGATGGCACCTGCAAAAAATAAAAAGAAAGGATTGTCATTACTTGCCATTGAAGGCAAGGATGTAATATAATATGCTAGAATAGCACCTGCAATCACGGCTATAATTGTTGCTATATTCCACTTGGTAATTTGCTTACCAATAAAAAGAATACTTGCT
>Ga0209344_10005768_pt1 | contig 10511 bp, 4 predicted proteins | sample Cruoilmetagenom6_FD_187293 | JGI IMG/M metagenome (GOLD analysis project Ga0209344, IMG submission 187293) | Oil polluted marine microbial communities from Coal Oil Point, Santa Barbara, California, USA - Santa Barbara Oil Seep Sample 6 (SPAdes)... | ecosystem: Environmental > Aquatic > Marine >...
CCAAACAACGCACTAAAGACATTAAACGATTCCAAAATGAAGAAGTTCCGGTGTATTTAATCAGCTTAAAAGCCGGTGGTGCCGGCATTAATCTGACTGCAGCTGATACCGTAATTCACTATGATCCCTGGTGGAATCCGGCCGCTGAACAACAGGCCAGCGACCGTGCCCATCGAATCGGCCAGGATAAACAGGTGTTCGTTTATAAACTGATTAGCCGTGGTACCGTTGAAGAAAAGATTTACAACATGCAGCAGAAAAAGAGCGAGCTCGCCTCACAGTTGTTATCCGCTGACAACAGCGGCTTAAAACTCAATGAACATCAATGGCAAGATCTGCTTAAACCCATCTCATCATGAAACGCCTGGCACTCAAAATAATCAAATTTTCGGTCATCACATTGTTGCTGTTTGCTTTGTATGTGCTGGTGGCGCGGCAATTATTCACACTGCCATCCATTGAAAACCGACTCGACAGCCACGTGCTGACAGCGCCCAACACCAGCCCATGGGCGCAATATATCAATAAATTAGCACAACAACATCCCAAACAAAGCGGCATTAAACCCCTGGCCAGTGGACTGGATGCCTTTATTATGCGTTTATTGCTGATTGAAAAAGCCCAGGTCAGTATCGATGCCCAATACTACATCTGGCACAATGATTTAACCGGATTGTGGCTGTTGCAAGCTTTACAAAAAGCCGCTGATCGCGGGGTTCGTGTGCGTTTGTTGCTGGATGATAATGGTATCGATGGTTTGGATGCCATTATTCATCAACTCAATCAACATGAACTGATTGATATCCGCCTGTATAATCCGTTTGTGGTGCGACAGTTGAAACTCATCAACTTTAGCTGGGATTTCTTTCGTCTCAATCACCGCATGCACAACAAAGCCATGATTGTCGATGGCCTGGCCGCCATAGTGGGCGGTCGTAATATTGGTGATGAATATTTTGATACCGGTTTAAACCGCCACTACAATGACCTGGATGTATTGGCCATTGGCCAGGTTATTCCGGACATTGCCGCTAATTTCGACCTATTTTATAACAGCCAACTGGCCATCCCGGCTGATCAAATCATCAAACCAAACAGAACAAGTTCAGATTTCTTGGGACAGGTATTGAAACCGTTGAAAAAATCGCAACAATTCCACGCGTATCAGCAGGCCATTATTGACAGTGATTTAGCTCAAGCCATCCCAAACCATGACATTGTCACCACCTGGTCAGACGTGACCCTTATCAGTGATCACCCCCAAAAGTCATTGGGTGTGAACAGAAAAGATGTCCTGATGGTCACCCGATTAAGCGAAATTTTAGAATCTCCACAAACTAAAGTGGACATTGTGACACCGTACTTTGTGCTGGCGAAATCAGTTAACCTTTTTGCTAATCTCACAGCACGAGGTGTTAAAGTCCGCATTCTCACCAATTCCTTTGAAGCCAACGACGTTATACCGGTGCATGCCGGCTATGCCAAATACCGCAAGCCCTTATTAAAAGCCGGTGTTCAATTGTATGAATTGAAAGTAAATCACGCCATTGAAGAAAACAAAGCCGATCTGGGCTTTATGGGTTCCTCCGGTGCCAGCTTACATGCCAAAACATTCGCTGTGGACGAGCGTCTGGTGTTTGTCGGTTCCTTTAATTTTGATCCTCGTTCAGCCAGACTCAACACCGAAATGGGTGTCGTCATTGATAACCCCCGATTGGCGCAAAACATCCACAAACACTTCCAACAAGACCTGCAGCGACAAGCCTACCGCTTAGAGCTCGACCAAGACGGTAACATCATCTGGCTCGAATACCAAAGCCCTGATGACAACAAGATCTACCATGAAGACCCTAACAGCACCGCCTTACACCGCATGATGCTGACCCTCATTGGCTGGCTACCCATACAAAAGTTATTATGATTCACGCCATGATAAACCCACACCGACATGCCTGACCTATTCGCAGAAGAAATCGTCAGAGCCATGATTCGTATCTACGACAAAGACAGCCCAGGCTTCGACTTTATCCGTGCCCTGGAACAAAGGACAGGCATGTCTTTCATCCATAAACCATCCGACCCCGAAAACCTGTGTTACGCCAACAGCCAAGCCGTCCGCCCCGAATATAAAACCAGCTTCACCCCCACCGATCTCTGGAACTACATTACCAACCAGCCAATCACTCCTAACACCGACCTCACCAGCCACCTCAAATCCATCCTCCCCAAAACCAAACAACAATTCTGGCATACAGCCTACAATATACTATAACCAAGAAGTAATTAAAGGACAGTCGTTGTATAGGTATAATAAATTGACACAATTTTCTTTGAGAATAGATTAAAAGTTAGTTTGTTGAAGAGTTTTTATGAATTTGTTTAATCTATTAACGTTTTTTGCAGAAAATTAATTGAAAATCCCTGATTCAACTTATTTAGGACAAGCCGAATGGCTCCACGACTGTGAAGAACAATAAGCGTTTTGTATAATAAATGCTATTCCAAAGTCGGCTCAAGCCTTAAGCCAACAGACCAATTTTTCTGAGTTTTATTTGAGAAATCTCTAAGCTGCTGAACGGTTCCAGCTGCAGAAAAGCCAAATGATTTAAAAGCATTTAATTCCTCCAACCAGGTATTCGGATTGAGGTTAAGTTCGGTCAATAATGGCATCATTATTTCAGGAATAAACCCATGCCCATCGTCCCGGATGAGCCGGCCGGTTCGATCTACTAAATCCAGGTAGCTTGAGAGAAAGTAAGGTAAATTATTATCACCCTGACCAAAGGCCAATAAATCCGTGTGCTTTTTTTCAATTCGTTCTTTAATTGATGTGAATTCTGAATCACTCAAAGACTTGGCTAAACCAGCCCTTATTGGGTTCAAATCAACGTAAACCATACACGTTAATAAAGCCCGCTCATCCAGTAATGCCTGGCTTTTAAAACGTGATTCCCAGAAGTGTCCGGTACATTCATCCTCTTGATTGGCTTTACGTGCAATGTACTCATTGACGGACTTCATAAACCAGGATATTGAACATAGCCGTTCACGATAAATCGCTACATCTTTCTGAACTCTTTTAAGCTCTGAGTCGTCGGTGATATCACCCTGCAAATAACGCTGACATAATGTGGGTAATGAGTAGAGCGATAACCAGGTTATCAGCACCTGTCTATTTGTCCATTGCGTATTATCACCAATTTTTAAAACCAGATGAAAATGGTTACTCATAATGGCATAAGAACACACATCAATGGCGAATGCTGAAGCCACCTTTTTAATTCGGTCAATAAGCCACTGCCTTCGATGTTCAAAAGACTTTTGTGAATGTGCATCATATCCACACAAATAGGCCTGACGAACACATCTTGAGACGATATGGTAATAGGGCGTTTGATCGACGCAAATTTGCTGTTTTCTGGCCATAGTCACAATAAACTCCTTCTAAAAAAACTATTTTGACTGATTTAAAGAATTTAATCTGTAGTAAATGTCGATTCGGGTTGTAAGAAACTATCGATGGGATGTAGGAATTGATGCCTGTCCCAGATTCACTTTCGATCTGTTTGTTGATGATTTAAATTTTCGTGATTCATTTCACGGTTATCAGTTTTTTGCCTGAATTATTCATTTTCTTGTCAGATTCATTGGCTACAATGGGTTAAGATAATTAATTATGGGTAAAAACAATGCAACAATTCAAATGGACACTTATTTTAGTGGTATTGGGTTTAACGGCCTGTGGCGACGCGGACGATAAACAATCACAGCAGACAACCGACAGCCAAGTCACTAAGTCACAACCGGATCAAGCCAACAAAAATCAAGAATCCGTCACTGATTCTACTCAAATTTCTATAAGTCAGGCCGGTGAATTTCAGGTCTTAAATATTTCTGAAGGGATTTATGACAGTACCGCGGCTTTACAGATTAATGTCAATCAACCATTGCATCGGGGACAGGATTTTAATCAATTAATACAAGTCACAGAAGCCGGGCAGGGCATACAACCGGCCTGGATTGTCGGTGAACAGGGTTTGGCTCTGTATTATCCGTTTATTATAACCGATACCGACTATACCATCAAAGTCAGTCAATCACTGCAATCTGAAACAGGTAAAACACTCAGTCAGAATCATCAGAAGAACATGAAAACCCAACCGGCCCAACAGTCGGTACGTTTTGTCTCACAGGGCTATACCTTGCTTTCCAGCGATCAGGCACTACCGATTGAAGCGGTTAATGTGAATGCCGTGGATGTAAAGTTCTGGCGGGTTCACCGCAATCAACTGCATCAATTTTTGCAAAACCCCCACAAAACCAGCACCTATCAGCTGCGTGATTTAAGCAAAATGGCTGATATGGTTTATACCGCGCAATTTGATTTAGACAGCACCGCCAACAAAACCGAACAACATCAATTACCGATTAAAGGCATTGATGAAATTACTCAGGCCGGGGTTTATTTTGTCACCATGATGGGCGCTGAAAATTACGATTATGATTATGCCAGCAGCTGGTTTATCCAAACCGATATCGCCTTACACAGCCGCCAATACGCCGATTCGATGGCCGTGTTTGTGCAACAACTGCCCAAAGCCAGCCCTTATCAAAACGTCAAGCTGACAGCCTATAACCACAAAGGCAACGTTCAGGCCGAAGCCGTTACCGATGCCAGCGGATTTGCACAATTGCCCAACACAGGACGTGAAAAAGCCCAATTTATCGTCGCTGAAAAAGATAAGCAAATCCAGATCCTCAGACTCAATGAGCCGAAACTCGATTTAAGTGAATACCCCATTAGCGGCCGTCATTACCAGGCCCAAGAATTGTTCCTCTATTCGCCTCGTGACCTCTACCGTCCCGGAGAAACCGTGCATATTAACGGCTTATTGCGCAATGATGCCGGTCGCTTTGAAAGCGCCTTACCGCTGACCGTGGATGTTAAACGTCCCGATAATCGGGTCATACGGCATTTTAACTGGGCCGGTGATGCCCAGGGTTTTTACAGTACAACATTTGATTTACCGGACAATGCCATGACCGGACAATGGCAGTTTGTGGTGCATTTAACGGATAAACGTCGTTTTCAGTATGATTTTTCGGTCGAGGACTTTCTGCCTGAACGCCTGACCATGACCCTTAAACCTGAACACAAACAGGTACCGGCGGACGCAAGCGCCAAAATTAATATCCAGGCAAATTATTTATACGGCGCACCAGCGGCTGAAAATCGTTTTGACGCCACAGTAACCCTGTCTTCAGCGCAAAAACTGTTTGAAGATTACGATGATTTTGTTTTTGGTGCCAACCATTACAAAGAATTTAACGACAGTTTTACTGTCGATGCAGCCAAACTGGATAAAGCCGGGACAGGCACCTTAATTATTCCGAATAAATGGCAGGACACACAGTTTCCGCTCAATCTGACTGCCCATGTGAATGTTTATGAAGCCGGTGGTCGTCCTTTATCTCGTTACAGTCGTTTACAGGTGTGGCCGCATGACCGTGCCGTCGGCATCAAGCCTTTATGGGACAGTCGCTTTGCCGATCCCAATGCCAATAATGGTTTCGAATTGATTGCGGTTAATCAAGCCGGCGAGCCCATCGATATGGCCGATGCACAGGTGGTACTGGTTCAGGAAAACAGCGAACGTTATTGGCATTGGGGGGATGATGGCTGGGCCTATCGTAACCGCGATGAGGAGCAAACTGTTTACAGTGCCATGCAACCCTTAACCGCTGCTCAGGCCGTACAAATCCGCTTGCCCTTACAATATGGTCAATACCGCTTAGAAGTGCGGGACGGGCAGCACAACATCCTCAGTTCTTATCGTTTCTTTGCCGGATGGCGCTGGTACGATCCGAATAATCTGCAGGCTGAAAAACCCGATCAGGTGAAGCTCAATTGGCAGGACCATGCGGTCACACCGGGTGAAAAGGCCACCTTAAGTGTGCAAGCCCCCTTTGCCGGAACCGCGTTGATTACCGTGGAATCCGACGAATTACTGTGGCATCAGGTTCAGAGCATTGACACCGCCAACACCGAAATAAAGATACCCATTGATCAGAACTGGCAGCGCCAGGATATTTACGCCTCGGTCACCGTGATTAAAGCCGGGCAACCGAAACGTAAACATCTACCACAACGGGCATTGGGTCTTATTCATGTGCCGCTGGATAAACAGCCGCAAAAACTCGCGATTGCGCTGAACCATCAGCCCAAAGTCTTACCCGATCAACGCTTTTCCGTTCAGGTTAAGGTCAATAACCTGCAAGAAAATACGCAGCAACAAAGCTATGTGACCTTGGCAGCCGTGGACACCGGCGTACTGAATGTCAGTCAATTTAAAACCCCGGATCCGTTTGCCTGGTTCTTCGATCCGCGCCAGTATGCACCGGCGATTCATGATATGTACGGCCGCTTAATTGCGCTGATTGATGCCAAGAAAGCGGTGCAAAGGTTTGGTGGTGACGCCGACATCAGCCGCGGCGGTGACAAACCCAAATCGGAGGTGCAAATCGTGTCTTTATTAAGCGATAAAGTACCACTGAACGCACAGGGTGAAGCGGAGATTGACTTTAAGTTGCCATACTTTAATGGCGAGCTGCGTCTGATGGCGGTGGCTTTTAATAACAGCCAAATTGGCAGCACCGACAGCACCATCAAAGTCGCTGCACCGGTGGTGATAGAAGCCTCTTTACCACGCTTTATGGCCAAAGGCGATCAATCAACCGCCGTCATCGAAGTGCACAACACCGAAGACAAGGACAGCGAAGTTAAGCTCAGCATTCAGGCCGATCAAGCGCTTGGTGGTGAACACAAAGACCTGACCTTATCGCTCACAGCCGATGAAAAACAACGCATCGAGCTACCGGTTAAAGCCACCAATCACCAGGGACAGGGTCAGCTTACCATTCAGGCCAAAGCCAGTAACAGCGACTTTCAAATGAATCGTCAATGGACCCTGGGCTTGCGTGCTGCACGGCCGGCCATCACCCAGCAGCACAGTCTGATTGTCCAGGCCGGTCAAACGGTGTCCAATATAAGAGACTGGCACAATCACTTTGAATCAGATGGTTTGAAATCGGTGTTAACAATCTCCGATCAAATCATACTGGCCGAGGAGCAACAACTGGCTGAATTACTGCAATACCCCTATGGCTGCCTGGAACAAACCACCAGCCGCGCCTGGCCACTCATTTTGGCCGATCAACAGGATTTCTCGGTGTATGCCAAACAAAGCAGTCGGGATTTATTTGCCAACCGCCACCAGCACATTGAAACCGCCATTGGCCGAATCTTAAGTATGCAGAAATCCAACGGCAGTTTTGGTTATTGGTCTAATGACAGCCAGGAAGCCAACTGGCTAACCGTGTTTGCCACGGATTTTCTGTTGACCGCTCAAAACCAAGGCTATTCCGTACCGCAGAATGCCTTGAATAAAGCCACTGAACGCCTGCGTTATTACGTGCAAAGTCAATTTCGTCTGCAATCAGATCTTAGCCGTTATCTCAGTGATCAGCATGTTTTTCGGGTGTCGGTGAAAGCCTATGCCGTCTATGTTTTGGCACAAAGTCAGCAACTCAGTGTCGGTGATGTGCGCCGGGTTTATGACAACATCCCCAAAGACATTAACAGCCCCTTGCCCTTAGCTCACAGCGCCCGGGCTTTAGAACTGATGGGTGATCAACAACGCGCCACTGAAGCCTGGCAGAAGGTGGTGGACTTCCAGTGGCAAGCCGACCGCCATGCTTATTACGGTAATTACGGCTCAAAAATCCGCGATTATGCCGCCGTGGTGCGTTTAGGCTTAGAGAGCCCGCTGTTAAAGCAATTACCGCAATCGGTGTTGTCCATGCTACCGGAGATTAAATCTGAACTCACAAAACGCCGCTGGCTGTCCACTCAGGAGCGCGGTATGTTATTCAGAACCGCTAAATCCCTGGCCCAGCAGTCAGACGGCGACTGGCAGATTAATTTCACCAATGCCGCTGAAACCACCACCATTCAGCGACAGCAAGATCTGGTCAATGTCTATGTCGAGGGCGATGCCAAAACTAATATAAAAATTGAAAACAGCGGTAATGAAGCCTTGTATGTGGATTGGATTTATCAGGGCTACCCGAATAAACCCATGGATTTATCCGAAGGCGTGACCGTTGATAAGCAGTATTATGATCTGGCGGGCAAGGTCCTGGACTTATCGACCGTCCGCAGCGGTGATTTGGTGATTGTTAAAATCAGTGCCAGCCTCGATAAATCCATCGGCTATCTGCCTGATGCCTTATTGGTGGACTTACTACCGGCCGGCTTTGAACCGGAAAACCAGGCGCTCGCCCATGCCTTGAGCCTCGATGACATTCAAATTGACGGTAAAACACCGAAACAATGGAATGAGAACAACCGCTTAAAGCATGAAGAGTACCGTGATGACCGTTATGTGGCGGCCTTTACCTTGTCGTCTTATCAGGCGACTCATCTGGTGTATTTGGTGCGGGCAGTGACGCCAGGCACCTACACCGTACCCCAGGCGCTGGTGGAAGACATGTACCGACCAGAAATCCGGGGGTTATCGGACACCGATGCTCAATTAACGGTTAAGGCCCGGTAACATGACAACAGAATCCAACATCAGCATCCGACAGTGGCTTAAAAAACCGCTGTGGCTGCTGTTGTTGTTTTGTGTCGCGTCTTGGCTTACTTTTTTAATCCTGGATCGTATCTGGCCCTTGCCGGTGGAATCCTTTGAGCAACGGCATTTTGCCCAGGTGGTGGTGGATAAAGACGGTTTACCGTTGCGCGCTTTTGCCGATGACAATGGTGTCTGGCGTTACCCAACCACCGTCGATCAAGTCTCGCCCTTATACATTGAAGCCTTAATTAACTACGAAGACCGCTATTTTTATCAGCACTTTGGCATCAATCCATTCTCCATCGTTCGCGCCGCCTGGCAGCGATTAAAAGAAGGGCGCTATGTGTCGGGTGCCTCGACCCTGACCATGCAAGTGGCCAGAATTATGCAAAACCACGACAAAACCCTGCGTGGTAAAGTTGGGCAAATGTTCCGTGCCTTACAGCTGGAATGGCATTACAGTAAAACCGAGATACTCAATTATTACCTCAATTACGCGCCCTTTGGCGGGCCCTTGGAAGGCGTGGAAGCCGCCGCCCATGCTTACCTGGGCAAACCGGCTGCCCAATTAAGCCATGCCGAAGCGGCGTTACTGGCGGTAATGCCGCAGGCACCAAGTCTGTATCGGCCTGACCGCTATCCGGAACGTGCCCAACAAGCCCGCGATAAGGTTCTGAACCGACTGGCGGACTATAAAGTCTGGTCCCCACAAACCGTTCAGGAAGCCAGGCAGGAACCGGTCTATGCGCAGTATAAAACCCAACCGATGACTGCCGCTTTATTGGCGCGTGAACTACGCAGGCATTACCCCGATCGCGCCCTTATTCAAACCACCATCGACCGGGATTTACAAACCGAACTGGAATGGCTGGCCAAAGACTACGCCGAAAACAGCGGTGAAGCCATGTCGGTGGCGGTGATGGTGGTGGACAATGAAACCATGGCGGTCAACGCGTATGTGGGTAGTGCCGATTTTTTCAGTGACAGCCGGGCCGGGCAGGTCGATATGATCCAGGCCGTGCGCTCACCGGGTTCTACTTTAAAACCCTTTATTTATGGTCTGGCCTTAGATCAGGGTTTAATCCATTCGCAATCCTTATTATTTGATGTGCCGACTTCGTTTGACGGTTACCGGCCACATAATTTTTCTGAGTATTTCAGTGGGCCGGTGAGTGCTTCAGAAGCTTTGTTACGATCCCTGAACATGCCTGCCGTGCAATTACTCGATGCCATTGGCCCCGAGCCTTTTTATGCCGCCATGCACAACGCCGGTTTAAATTTACAATTACCGAGCCAGGCGCAACCCAATCTATCCATGGCCTTAGGTGGTGGCGGTGTTAATATGGCGGAATTAATGCAGGTATTCAGTGCCTTAGGCCGTAAAGGACAGGCCGGTTTTTTACGTTACCTGCCCGAACAGGAACTGATTGAACGGCCCTTGTTAAGTGCCGGTGCTGCCTGGATTGTGCAAGATGTCTTGTCGCAAGGGCACCTTGAAAAACGACACTATCACGATGATTTAACCGGCAGCCGGGATTTGGCCTTTAAGACCGGCACCAGCTATGGTGGCCGCGATGCCTGGGCGATTGGTGTTAATAGTGCTTATACCATCGGTGTCTGGGTCGGCCGACCGGATGGTGCGTTTGTCAGTGATAACACAGGACGTTTGGCTGCCGTACCCTTACTGCGCCAAGTCCATGGCATGCTGCCTAAAAACGCTGAAACCAATCCGCCACCACCCAGCGTTCAATTAGCCACCATATGCTGGCCCCTGGGCACCGCCATAAACCTACAAAAGCCGGGCGATTGCCACCGTAAAAAACAGGCCTATACGCTCAATAACATGACCCCGCCAACCCGCCATGACGGACTGAT
>Ga0209344_10005770_pt1 | contig 10506 bp, 11 predicted proteins | sample Cruoilmetagenom6_FD_187293 | JGI IMG/M metagenome (GOLD analysis project Ga0209344, IMG submission 187293) | Oil polluted marine microbial communities from Coal Oil Point, Santa Barbara, California, USA - Santa Barbara Oil Seep Sample 6 (SPAdes)... | ecosystem: Environmental > Aquatic > Marine...
GCTCGCCCAGAGCCGAAACGGCGGGACGGTAGCGACCATCGAGGGGACTCAGTGGTTGAACGGGCAACGGGCTCATGGGGCTCCCTAGTTAATTCCTGGCGTTATCTGACGAAATAGCGAACCGCTGGCCCGCTCGATCATGCCGAGGACATGGTCGAAGAGTGCGGCATCCGAATAGTAGGGGTCTGGCACATCGATGAGAGGAGCGAGTTCGCTGTCAAAACTTAACAGAGGCTGCACTTTTGACCGGTCTTGGTCGTTCGGCGCCCACGTGCGCAGAATTCGTTCCTGTCCTCGATCAAACGCGACGATGAGGTCGAGTTTGCCAAACCATTCGGGGTCGAACTGGCGGGCGCGATGCCCAGAACCATTGTAGCCGCGTGCTGCGAGAGCATTGATGGTGCGGTCGTCGGCGGGCTCGCCCACATGCCAACCGCCGGTTCCCGCCGATGTTACTGCGATGCGGGAGGATAGCCCGGCGCGGGCTACCAGGTCGTTAAAGACCACTTCGGCCATGGGGGAACGACAAATGTTGCCCGTACAGACGAAACAGATCTTGAAGGTCGTCGAGTCGGAGAAAGCTCGCTCGAAGGTCATGCTTCATTGTTGCGCAGTTTCGACTCCTCAACAGTGGTGTTCTCGGGATTCTCCTCCCCGAAACCAAACGGACATCTTGGTAGGGGGTGCTTGGCGGCGAAAGTGAGGTGATCGAAAGGACACCAGTGATCTCCACCACAGACGCGCACACCATTGAGTCGCTCGAGTTTCAGGCGCAGCAACTGCGCATGCTCAATGAGCGACTCTCCTACGTCAGCGCGTTGTTCCCTTCGGCAAGCACACAGTGGCGAGGACCGGCTCAGCAGTTGTTCGATGCGGCCGTTCACTCCCTGCACCGTGACCTCGCACAGACGAGAAGTGTGATCGACAACGCCGAGCAACTCACCTCGCTCGCGGCAAGCCAGTTGAGTTCCCGTGTCGGATGAGCTCATCATCTCTGGTGGCGGCAGCGTTGCAGTTGCTACCGATGAGATGTGGGGCAATGTGGCGAAGCTGCAGCGTGCTGCCGAGCAGCTGCGGGAGGTGGCGGCCGTTCTGAGCATCGTGGATGCGCGGCTCTCGATGGCACACATGGAGGCGCTTGGCGTGCCGATCGCCGGGGGTCATGCTGAGGAGGAGCTGCACTGCGCCTACGCCCAACTCACCAGCTTGGCCAATCGTGCGGATGACGTGAGCGCGCTGGTGCGTACTGCGGCAACGAGCTACGGCTGGGCGGAAAGATTCGCTGAGAACGCTTCGCGACGCGTCGCCGCAGATGCTGCCGCGGTGCTGGGATTCTTCTTTCCCCGCTGGGTCGCCCTGGCAGCGCTCACTAGTCCCGCTCTCCCGGTGTTGGCAGCGCTCGGCCTGGCCGCCCATCTTCTGAACTCCCGAGGGGTAGAGCTGCTTCCCCCTGGGTTAGTGTCTGCTGCGCTGAATGAGTACATCACCGACCCCGCTTTTGTGTGGGCACTACGTCACGCGGTGATGAGCTCAGACGAGTTTGCCGCTGGAGCGTCGGGGGTCCCTCCCGTGCTGGTCTCCGTGCTCAGCACCGCGGGGGTGCTGGGGCTGCCGCCGATGGCCGGGCAGATTCAGCGTACGGGCGGTGTCGTGGGCATCCTCAAAGAGACGCCCGTTTCCCTCGTGAGTCGAAGCGAATCCTCGCCGGTGGAGGCTCCGCACTCCTACGAACAGCTGGTTGAACGAATTCCACAGCCCACCGAGCTTGACCCTTCGCAGATTCGCATCGAGAGGTACGAAAACGCCGCGGGCGAACCCGAGTGGGCGGTGTATATTTCGGGAACCGTTGACTTCGCAGTTGCCGATAGCGGAGAACCTTTCGATAGCGCCAGCAACGTGTCCAACGCTGCGGGCGGTGATGGCGGATCGTTTGCGGCGGTAGCCGCAGCAATGGCCGAGGCAGGCATCTCTAGCGACAACAACGTCTCGTTCGTGGGGCACTCTCAAGGTGCGGGAACTGCTGCACGGCTGGCCGCATCCGGCGAGTACAACACTCAGGGGCTGTTGTTGGTTGGCGGCAACACCGGTCAGATACCGATACCACCGGGGATCCGCACCGTGATTGTCGAGCACACCGACGATCTCGTGCCCGCGACAGGGGGTCTCCAAGACAACGCGCATGCTCTTCTCGTGGAACGCCATGCCTACGAGAATCGCCCCCTACCGGAAGGCATCGCCGTTCCCGCTCACCGCTTGCCGGTCTACTCCGAAACGGCGCAGCTCATGGATAAGTCGTCAAGCCCAGAGCTGGAACGCTCGCTCGAAGAGCTCCTCCGCTTCGGCAATGGCTCAGGAAGTGCCACCGCTACCTCGTATCACTACGAGCGCGAAGTGCCTTAGCGCTTCTTGCCGACGAGCGGGCGCAACAGAATGCCGATGAACCAGCTCACAAGCCCGAGTACGAGCGCACCGAGCACGCCCCACCAGAAACCGCTCACGACGAGGCCAAAGCCGAACAGGCTTGAGATCCAACTCACCAGCAACAGAAGCAACCCATTGACGACCAGAGCAAGCAGGCCAAGTGTGAGTACGTAGAGCGGAAACGCAACGATGCGAATGAGGTTGCCCAAGACTCCGTTGACGATGCCGAAGACTGCGGCCACCAAAATGAAGGTGAGAACGATCTCAAGCGTTCCCCCAGGGGCGAAGGGTACGAGCTCTACACCGGCCACGAGAACCGTAGTCAGCCACAGAGCAACAGCATTGATCAGCAAGCGCAGGATGATTCTCATGCCTCAACTATGCACCCCTGACAAACGCAGCCGCAACGGTAGACACCACTGACACCGCACGTGACGGTGAGAACAGAAGAGCCGTAACGTTCGCGGCACTGGGCTCCACACACCGGCGACGGCTCTAGGCTGGTGCTGTGACCAGCAGCCGAGTACAGCTTCGACCAGAGATTGCCGCCATCGTGCCCTACCGCCAGGGCGCTCCGGCCGCTGCCGACGCGTTCAAGCTTTCTTCTAACGAGAACCCCTTCGAACCACTGCCCTCGGTGCTCGCCCAACTCTCGACTCACAGCATCAACCGGTACCCCGATGCCTCGGCGCTCGAGCTCCGAACGCAACTCGCTGAGCGCTTTGGAGTAAGCGCCGACAGTGTGCAGGTCGGTTCCGGGTCGGTCGCGGTTCTTGCTCAACTCATTAGTGCCGCCGCCGCGCCAGGTGATGACGTCGTTTATGCCTGGCGCAGTTTCGAGGCGTACCCGCTCCTTGTTTCCGCGGCGGGTGCCACGAGCATCCCCGTCGCGAACCGCGCTGACCACCGCCACGATCTTGAGGCGATCAGCGCTGCCATCACGGCATCCACTCGGGTCGTGATCGTGTGCAGCCCCAACAACCCGACGAGCACGGTTGTCACTGAGGCAGAGTTCCGCGACTTCATGGCCACCGTGCCCGAGAACGTTCTTGTCGTTCTCGATGAGGCCTACCGCGAATTTGTGACCGACCCGCAAGCGGTACGTGGCGAAAGGCTCCTCGGCGAATACCCCAATCTCGTTCTCTTGCGCACCTTCTCGAAGGCGTACGGGCTGGCCGGTCTGCGAATCGGCTATGCGGTAGGTCCCGAGTATGTGATGGATGCGGCGCGAGCGGTAGCAATTCCGCTGTCGGTGACGGATCTTGCCCAGAAAGCGGCCAGCGCATCCCTCGAGCATGAAAATGAATTGTTAGCTCGCGTCGGCCGAATTGTTGAGGTGCGAGACCGTATTGTTGCGGGCTTGCGTGAACAGGGGTGGGCGGTGCCGCAGCCGAGCGGAAACTTCGTGTGGTTGCCCACAGGGTCAGCAACCAACTGGGCTTCGGAGGTATTTCGGGAGCACGGAATCGTGGTTCGAGCGCTCGGCGAGGGGCTCAGAGTGAGCGTCGGCGAGCAAGAATCTGTGGAGAAACTCCTAAGAGCTGCGCAAGAGGTTGTGCAATCACAGGCAAACGAAGCAACTGAAGCCACGTTAGATTAGTCGAATGCCTTATACCGCCGCGACGGTTCAGCTGCTGTCTCCCGAGGGCACGCTCGTTCACAGCGATGCCAGCGAACAGTATCTCCCGTATGTAGACAAGCTCAGTGACGACGTTCTTCAGGAGTTCCACCGCCACATGGTGGTGATGCGTCGCTTCGACATCGAGGCTGCCAATTTGCAGCGTCAGGGCCAGCTTGCTCTGTGGATTCCCAGCCACGGTCAAGAAGCCGCTCAAGTGGGGTCGGCTCTTGCCGCTAAGCCGCACGATCACATTTTCCCTGCGTACCGAGAACACGTCATTGCGCGCATCCGGGGTGTTGATCCTGTGACGATCCTCGCGATGCTGCGCGGAATTAGCCACGGCGGATGGGACCCGAAGGAACACAACAACTTCCATCTCTACACGCTCGTGATCGGTTCGCAGACGCTGCATGCGACAGGGTTTGCGATGGGGCTTGGCCTCGACGGTCTTGTCGGCACCGGTGATCCAGGGAAAGACACCGCCGTAATGGTGTACTTCGGCGATGGTTCGACGAGCCAAGGTGACGTGAGCGAAGCGATGGTATTCGCCGCCAGCTACCAAACTCCTCAGGTCTTCTTTTTGCAGAACAACCACTGGGCAATCTCGGTTCCCGTGTCTCGCCAATCGCGCACGCCGCTCTATTTGCGCGGCGAAGGCTTCGGCATCCCGAGCGTGCAGATCGACGGCAACGACGTTTTGGCGAGCTTCGCGGTCAGCACCGCCAACTTGGATGCTGCGCGCGCCGGCGAAGGTCCGCGCTTTATCGAGGCACTCACATATCGAATGGGTGCCCACACCACGAGTGATGATCCGTCGAAGTATCGGGCTGAGAGCGAACTCGAGTTCTGGGCTCAACGCGACCCGATCGCTCGTTTCGAAACGTTCCTGCGCGGTCGCGGGGCAAGTCAAGCTTTCTTTGACGAGATCGCTTCTGAAGGCGACGACCTCGCGGCGGACATCCGCAAGCGCATTCTTGAGCTCGAGGTTCCTGAGAGCTCCACGCTTTTCGATCATGTTTACAGCGACCCGCATCCCACGATGGATGCGCAGCGCAAGGCGCTCGCCGACTTCGAGGCATCGTTCGAGGAGGGTCAATAATGACTGAGACGATGACGATGGCGAAGGCCCTCAATGAGGGACTGCGCGCCGCCCTGGGCGCGGATAGCAAGGTCTTGCTCATGGGCGAAGACATCGGCCCGCTCGGTGGAGTGTTCCGAGTCACCGAGGGATTACAGGCCGAGTTCGGTGACAAACGAGTGCTCGACACTCCCCTTGCCGAGTCCGGAATCGTGGGAACAGCGATCGGGCTAGCCATGAGCGGCTACCGTCCGGTGTGCGAGATCCAGTTCGATGGCTTCATCTTCCCCGGGTTCGACCAGATCACCTCCCAGTTGGCCAAGCTCACTGCGCGCCATGAGGGCTCGCTCTCAATGCCCGTTGTCATTCGCGTTCCCTACGGGGGACACATTGGCGCCGTTGAGCACCACCAAGAGAGTCCAGAAGCGTACTTTGCGCACACACCGGGGTTGCGCTTGCTCAGCCCCGCCACCCCTCATGATGCGTATTGGATGATCCAAGAAGCCATCACGAGCAACGACCCAGTTTTGTTCTTTGAACCCAAGTCGCGTTATTGGCAGAAAGGTGAGGTCGACCGCGAATCCAGCGGTATTGCCACTCACGCCAGCCGTGTGGTGCGCGAGGGAACCGAGGTCACTCTCGTCGGTCACGGCGCAATGGTCTCGATGCTTCTGCAGGCGGCAGAGCTTGCCGCCGAAGAGGGAACAAGCATTGAGGTTGTGGATCTTCGATCGCTCTCCCCCATTGACTACGAACCGCTCGTGGCATCCGCTCAAAAGACGGGTCGCGTCATTGTCGCCCAAGAGGCGCCGGGGAATGTCAGCATTGGCTCGGAGGTTGCCGCAACGGTATCCGAGCGCGCGTTCTACTCACTGGAGGCACCAGTGCTTCGAGTGAGTGGATATGACACTCCGTTCCCTCCCGCCAAGCTGGAATCCGTGTACTTGCCTAGCGTTGACCGCATCTTGGATGCTGTGGACCGGGCATTGGCTTACTGACGAAGGAGGCCCCCGTGGCCGTATCTGAATTTCCTCTCCCCGACGTGGGCGAGGGGCTTACTGAAGCCGAGATCGTCTCGTGGAAGGTCGCGCCCGGTGACGATATTGTCGTCAACCAGGTCCTTGTCGAAATTGAGACGGCGAAGTCGCTCGTCGAACTGCCGTCACCGTTCGCTGGAACCGTCAAGCAGCTTCTCGTTGCGGAGGGCGCGACGGTCGAAGTCGGCACCCCCATCATCAGCGTTCAGTCTTCCGGTGGTTCGGTCGAGTTGACCGCGCCAGGTTCTGGCGAGAGCGAAAGCCACGGCACGCTGGCCGACATTGCATCGGATGACACCGCCTCGGCTGTTGCTGACACGGCATCCACGATTGCCAACGAAGACGACAAGCCTGGCGCGGTCCTCGTGGGCTATGGCACAGGCGGTCACGTCAACTCGCGTCGCCGCAAGGGGGCGAGGCCGGCGAAGGATGACGCTGCGACGACTGCAGCGTCGAAGCCGCGCCCGGCATCCGTTCCCGCTTCGTTCGCCAGCCCGATCATCGCCAAGCCGCCGATTCGCAAGCTGGCCAAGGACCTCGGGGTCGAACTCGCTGAGGTTGCGGCCACGGGTCTCGCGGGCGAGACGACGCGCGAAGATGTGATCCGTCATGCGTCGCAAGCAAGCGTGTTCCGCAATATCGAAACTCCCGAGTGGGGAACCGAGCGCGACGAGCGTATCCCCGTGAAGGGAGTGCGCAAGGCCATCGCTAAGGCCATGGTTCACAGCGCCTTCACCGCGCCGCACGTGAGCGTCTTTACCGACGTGGATGCCACGCGAACCATGGAGTTCGTGAAGCGCCTCAAGAACTCCCCCGACTTTGCTGGTGTGCGCGTGAGCCCGCTGCTGATCATGGCCAAGGCCGTGAACTGGGCTGTGCGCCGCAACCCCACCGTGAACTCCAGCTGGACCGACAAAGAGATCATCGTTCACCACTACGTGAACCTCGGTATCGCCGCGGCAACCCCGCGTGGTCTCATCGTGCCGAACATCAAGGACGCTCAAGACTTGAGCCTCTTCGATCTCGCCAAGGCCCTCGAACAGCTCACGTTGACGGCGCGCGATGGCAAGACTCAGCCCGCCGAAATGTCGAACGGCACGATCACGATTACTAACATCGGCTCGTACGGCATGGACACGGGGACGCCGATCATCAATCCCGGCGAGGCCGCCATCGTGGCCCTCGGATCGATCAAGCAGAAGCCGTGGGTTGTCGACGGTGAGGTGCGCGCCCGCTACGTCACGACCGTGAGCGCAAGCTTCGACCACCGGATCGTCGATGGGGATGTCGCCAGCCGCTTCGTTGCCGACCTCGCCAGCGTGCTCGAAGAGCCTGCGCTCCTGCTCGACTAAGACCGAGTATTCTCCGCTAACGGGTTGACGATGCGTCGCATTGTGCTCAACGGTGGGTAATGTGGCCGCATGGTCACGAAGAAGAAGTCGTCTGCAGTAGCGTCAGCATCCGATTCGAAGCGCCCTGGAATTCATGACTTGTGGACAGACCGTTTAGGGGCCTGGTCGATCAGGGCACTGCAAGTGCTCTTGTTGCTCACGCTCGTTTCGGTGATCATTTTTGCGCTCACGCAGATCAAGCTCGTCGTCATCCCGGTCCTTATTGCGCTGATCTTTGCGGCCGCTGCGAGTCCGGTCGTGGTCTGGATGCGGCGTCGCGGCGTCGGGCGAGCACTGTCGGCTTGGCTCGCACTGCTCGGCGGAATCGTGGTCTTCGGCGGGCTCGTCACGGCGGTAGTTTTCGCTGTCGAAGACCAGTGGGCTGCGCTATCGGATTCAGCCGTCGAAGGCTTCGAGCAGCTCAAGGACTTTACGCTCGACGGCCCGTTCCCGATCAGTCAGGCGGCGCTTGATGACGCGTGGGAGGCTGTAATGGACTTTGTCACGAGCGCAACCTTCGGCCTCGGCGCGATTCAGGGCGTCTCGGCGGCGGCACAGGTCGTCACCGGCATTCTGCTTGGCTTCGTCATCCTGTTTTTCTTCCTCAAAGACGGGGACCGCATCTGGGAGTTCTTCCTTCGCCCGCTATCGGGCGAGCGCCTCGATCGGGGCCACCGCATTGGGCATACCGCGGTGCGCACCCTCGGTGGTTATGTCCGTGGCACTGCGACGGTTGCCGCCGTTGATGCCCTCGGTATCGGTATCGGGCTGGCGATTCTGCAGGTGCCGCTTGCGCTACCACTCTCGGTCATCGTCTTCTTAGGGGCGTTCATTCCACTCGTCGGTGCCACTGTCGCCGGCATCCTGGCCGCCGTTGTCGCTCTCGTGACGAACGGATGGGTTGTCGCCTTGATCGTTCTGGGAATCGTCGTTCTGGTGAACCAGCTCGAGGGCAATTTTCTGCAGCCTATTGTCATGGCGCAGTCTTTGAGCATCCACCCGCTCGTTATTTTGGTGGCGTTGACGGCGGGAACAGTTCTCGGCGGAATCGTCGGCGCTGTGCTTGCTGTTCCGATTGCTGCCGTGGGCTGGGCCATTCTCAAGACCTGGAATCAAAAGGGTGCCAAGCCCACCCTCGAACCTGTTCCGAAGAAAAGTAAGAGGCGCTGAGGGGTAGCGTAAACCCGGCCCACGGCAGGTGCCTTAGCTTTTCTTGCGCACGGACCACTTAGCGCTCAGTGTCACGATGAGGGCCAGGAATGCCAGCTCGACCCCGCTGGCAAGCAGGTAGTAGCCCCACTCCCCGATGGCCGCTCCGATGATCGTCAGAGCGAGAACGGGCGCGACGATGAGGTTTGTGATGCGGTTTGAGCGGTGCGGAAGTAGAACGCTGAGCGCGATCATCATCGTCGGGATCATGACGTAGATCAGGATTCCCAGCATGAAGGGCTGGCCGATGTCGAAGACGAAGACGCGGCCGGCCTCAATCTGTTCGCGATAGTCGGGGCGGTAGAACCCGAAGATGTCGACGAAGGCCACGAGGAGCATCGTCGCCGTCCAGAGCAGGGCGAGGCGAATGCGGGTGTCGACGGGAGCAAGCGGTGACGTGCTGGTGTTCATAGTGAGTTCCTTAGGGTTATCGCGTTATGCGTGACTCGGAGTATAGGCTTACAGGTGTAAGGGGCGCAAGAATAGGGTGATGAGCGTACGAGGAACGTTGAGCCGTGAGCGGATCGTTGAGGCAGCCGCCGCCGTAGCAGATCGAGACGGCCTCCCCGGCGTGAGTATGCGCGCGGTGGGAGCGGAGTTGCGAGTGCAAGCGATGTCGCTCTATCACCACGTATCGAACAAAGAGGCTTTGCTCGACGAGTTGGCCGAGTGGGTGTTTTCCCAGATCGAACTACCCGAGATCGCGGAGCCCTGGCGCGGGGAGATGGCGAAGCGGGCAGCTTCAGCGCGCCAAGTGCTTGGCGCGCACTCGTGGGCGTTGGGGATGCTGGAGTCCCGCCCGAATCCCGGCCCAGCCCTACTGCGCCACCATGATCGTGTATTGGGATGCTTACTAACTCAGGGATTCTCGGCGGCGCTTGCGACCCATGCGTTTTCGACGATCGACGCTTTCGTGTACGGGTTTGTACTGACTGAAGCGGGACTTCCCTTCGCACCGGGCGAGGGCTCCGAGGCAGAGTTTGCCGCGGAGGTTGCGCCGTCAGCCGACGAGTACCCTCATCTAGCTCGCGCGCTCGCGGAGTTGCTCGGAGACAACAGCTACTCGTTCGTCGATGAGTTCGGTGACGGCCTCGAGCTCATCCTGGACGGCCTCCAATTGCAGCTCGACGGCACAGCCGCGCGCCAGGGGTAGTTCGAGCTGGGATGTGCCGGCTCGCGGCGACCGCAACGTCGTGTACTCTATTGATAACGAATCTCATTACCGCTATCAGCTACAGCTTAGAAGGACACTCCCTTGTCTCGCTTCTCCACTGCCATTTCGCCCACTCCGCGCTCGCGCGCTCTGACCGCCGGAGCCGTGCTTGCCGTTTCCACGCTCACCCTCGCGGGGTGCTCAGCGACCGAGCCCACCGAAGACGACGGCACAATCGCCGTTGTCGCTTCCACCAGCGTGTACGGAGATCTTGTCGCGACGCTCGGCGGCGCTGCTGTCTCGGTCACAAGCTTGATCGACAACCCGGCCCAAGACCCCCACAGCTACGAAGCATCTGCCCGCGACCAGCTTGCGGTCTCAGAAGCAGAACTCATTGTGCTTAACGGAGGTGGCTACGATCCCTTCGCTGAAGCACTCTACGAGGCGGCGGGTTCCGGCTCCGTTCTGATCAACGCGGTTGAAGTCTCTGGTCTGCTTGAGGATGACCACGCCGATGACGAGCATGCTGAGGATGACCACGCCGATGACGAGCATGCTGAGGATGACCACGCCGATGACGAGCATGCTGAGGATGA
>Ga0209344_10005774_pt1 | contig 10499 bp, 12 predicted proteins | sample Cruoilmetagenom6_FD_187293 | JGI IMG/M metagenome (GOLD analysis project Ga0209344, IMG submission 187293) | Oil polluted marine microbial communities from Coal Oil Point, Santa Barbara, California, USA - Santa Barbara Oil Seep Sample 6 (SPAdes)... | ecosystem: Environmental > Aquatic > Marine...
TGAAATGGATGGTTTTGAAGGTAATGAAGGTGTCATTATTATTGCTGCCACCAACCGTCCTGACGTACTTGATCCCGCTTTATTGCGTCCGGGGCGTTTCGACAGACAGGTTGTAGTGCCATTACCGGATATTCGTGGACGTGAGCAGATTCTGAAAGTTCATATGGGTAAAGTACCTGCTGATGAAGATGTTGATCCAAGTGTCATAGCACGTGGAACACCAGGCTTTTCAGGTGCTGATCTGGCCAACCTGGTGAATGAAGCAGCCCTATTTGCCGCCCGCACCAACAAACGTCTGGTCTCAATGAGTGATTTGGAACTGGCAAAAGATAAAATCATGATGGGTGCCGAGCGCCGCTCCATGGTAATGAGTGATAAAGAAAAAGAACTGACGGCCTATCATGAAGCCGGTCACGCCATTGTTGGACGCAGTGTACCGGGGCACGATCCGGTGTATAAAGTGAGTATCATTCCTCGCGGTCGTGCGCTGGGTGTAACGATGTTTTTACCGCTCGAAGACAGATACAGCTACACCAAACAGCAATTGGAAAGTCAGATTTCAAGCTTGTATGGCGGTCGACTGGCTGAAGAAATGATTTTTGGTGCTGAAGCAGTGACTACTGGTGCCTCAAATGATATTCAGCGGGCAACCGAACTGGCACACAATATGGTCACCAAATGGGGACTATCGGACAATATGGGTCCTTTATCTTATGGTGAAGAAGAAGGCGAAGTTTTTCTGGGTCGTAGTGTTACCCAGCACAAGTCAGTATCTGATTTGACAGCCAAACAGATTGATGAAGATGTCCGTGCATTGATTACCAGAAATTATGATCGTGCCAAAAATATACTGACTGAAAATGCTGAAAAATTGCATACCATGGCTAAATTGCTGATCAAGTACGAAACGATTGATAGCGATCAGATAGATGCGATCATGGAAGGTCGGGAACCTGGCGAACCAAAAGGTTGGGATGATAAATCCTCCACACCACCGTCTTCAGCCAAACCGGATGATGAAGATCCGGAACCGACAGGTAAACCCGTCGATCAATTAAACTGAGAAAAGTTAAATCATGATGATGGATTTTGCGGGCAAATCTCTCGATTTGTCCGCTCCGCACGTTATGGGCATCGTCAATGTAACGCCCGACTCCTTTTCGGATGGCGGGCGTTTTTTTTCGGCCGATAAAGCCCTCGAACAAGCTCGAAAACTGGTTGCTGATGGTGCTACTATCATTGATATTGGTGGCGAATCGACTCGTCCCGGCTCTGAACCTGTAGGCGTTGAAGAAGAAATTCGCCGTGTTATTCCAGCAATAGAAGCAATTCATAAAGAGCTTGATGTGGTTATTTCTATCGATACCATGAAGGCCGAAGTCATGCGAGCTGCAGTAGCGGCTGGGGCGAGCCTGATAAACGATGTAAATGCGTTGCGTGGTGATGGGGCATTACAGGCAGCTGCAGAACTGGGAGTGCCGGTGTGCCTGATGCATATGCAGGGCTCCCCCCAAACTATGCAACAACAGCCCCACTATGTTGATGTAGTCAGTGAAGTAAATGAATTTCTGTCTGAGCGGGTTGCTGCCTGTGAAGCAGCGGGAATCTCGCGTTCAAAGATTATTCTGGACCCGGGATTTGGCTTTGGTAAAAATGCCCGTCATAATCTGCGTTTAATGAAACATTTATCGGTGATAACTGGATCGGATCTGCCTGTCCTGGTCGGGGTTTCACGAAAATCCATTATCGGTGCGATGTTAAATGTATCTGTTGAAGAACGATTGGCGGGAAGCCTGGCTCTGGCATCGCTAGCGATCTGGCAAGGCGCAAAAATCATACGCAGTCATGATGTACGGGAAACCGTACAGGCAGTTCGATTGTGTGAACATGTAATGCAGGTTAACGATTTTGACTGAAAAAAAACGACGTTATTTTGGTACTGATGGCATCAGAGGACGAGTAGGCGATGGCGCCATTACCCCCGACTTTGTATTAAAACTCGGTTGGGCGGTTGGACGTGTTCTGGCGAAGGAACGTAATAGCAAAGTTTTAATCGGTAAAGACACACGAATATCCGGTTATATGTTTGAATCCGCATTACAGGCGGGTCTTTCAGCCGCTGGTGTTGATGTTTATTTAATGGGGCCGATGCCAACCCCCGCAGTAGCCTATCTCACTCGCACATTTCATGCACAGGCGGGCATTGTGATCAGTGCCTCGCATAATCCCTATCACGATAATGGCATTAAATTCTTCTCTGCTCAGGGGACTAAGTTACCGGATTCAGTTGAACTGGCTATTGAGGCAATGCTGGACCAGCCGATTAGAACGGTTGATTCTGCCTATTTAGGCAAGGCTCACCGTATCGCTGATGCCGCAGGACGTTATATTGAATTTTGTAAAAGCACAATTTCTACTGGCGTTGATTTATCCAATCTGAAAATTGTGGTGGATTGCGCTCATGGCGCTACTTATCATATTACACCAAATGTATTCCGTGAGCTGGGGGCTGAAGTCATTTTGATGGGTGCCGAGCCTGATGGTCTGAATATCAATCAGAATTGTGGTTCGACTGAACCACGTTTACTGCAAGCCAGCGTACTCGAGCATAAAGCTGATTTGGGCATTGCCCTGGATGGCGATGGGGATCGCCTTATCATGGTGGATCATCAGGGCGAGCTAGTGGATGGTGATGATATTCTGTTTATCATAGCCCGTGGCAGGCAACGTGTTGGTCTGGATAGAGGCCATGTCGTCGGTACACAGATGTCGAATCTGGGATTGCAACATGCATTGGAAAAACACGACATCATTCTGCATCGGGCAAATGTCGGTGATCGTTATGTGATGGAGAAGCTGCAACAGGTTGACGGACTGATTGGAGGCGAGGCCTCAGGTCATATTATCTGTCTGGATAAAACCAGCACGGGTGATGGTATTGTTGCAGCATTACAGGTACTGGCTGAAATTCAGCAAACGGGTAGCAGTCTGCATGAACTGTGCTCTGCTGTCATAAAATATCCACAACGTCTTGTTAATGTACGTATAGATAAACTGGTTAATTTACGGGACTATCCGGAAATTCAGGCGGCTGTAGAAGCAGTAGAGAAAACGCTGGGTCAGGAAGGGCGAGTGCTGCTGAGAGCCTCCGGAACAGAACCCGTTATAAGGGTAATGGTTGAGGGGCATGATGCAACCCGCACTAACCAGTTAGCCAAGTCTCTGGCTGAACAAATTGAGACAATATTACAACGTTAGATGTGTAATTCTATGCCAACAGGGCGAGCGGTGAGGACATTGCTTTATGTTCGGTCTGTCGGTACCCTTTATGATTAATTCTTATTGAGAGTAGGTGTCTGTGCGCAAACCGCTGGTCGCTGGTAACTGGAAAATGAACGGCTCTAGCGCAAGCAACAAATTGTTGCTTGATGCGATACTGGCGCAAAGAGACTCCTTTGCTTCAGTTGATGTCGCTTTATTCCCTCCTGCACTATATATACAACAGGTTCAGTCTGCTTTATCCGGTACAGGAATGTATTGGGGGACTCAAAATGTGTCGCAATTTGATTCCGGTGCCTATACCGGTGAAATTTCAGCGGCAATGCTGCATGATTTCAGTTGTCAGTATGTCTTGATTGGTCATTCCGAACGACGTTGCCTGTATGCAGAGCTAAATCTGGATCAGGTTTTTCTTGATCATATAATCGCAGAAAAATATGAGATGTCCGTCAAGCATGGCATTACTCCCATTATCTGTATTGGCGAGAGCCCGGAAGAACATTCCATGGGCCGTACCGAAGAGATGGTGGCACGTTTGATGGATATTGTGATTGCGCAACAAGGTGTCGAAATGCTGTCAAAAGTGGTGTTGGCATATGAACCTGTCTGGGCGATCGGAACAGGTAAGACAGCAAGCCCGGAATGGGCGCAGGATGTACATTCATTCATGCGTCAGCGGGTGGCAAAACATGATGCGAATATCGCTGCATCACTCAGAATACTTTACGGCGGCAGCGTAAAAGGTAATAATGCTGCTCCATTATTTGCCAAGCCCGATATTGATGGTGGATTAATCGGCGGTGGCTCTAGAGATGCCGATGAATTTGTAAAAATCTGTCAGGCTGCAGTTCAAAATTAGGAAGTTAAATGGATGCGTTGATTCTGGTGGTTCACATTGTGATCTCACTATTGTTAGTTGGTTTGATCTTAATCCAGCACGGTAAAGGTGCTGATGCCGGTGCTGCTTTTGGTGGTGGTGGCAGTGGCGGTGGCGGGGCTTCCTCAAGCCTTTTCGGCAGCCAGGGCTCAGCATCTTTTCTGAGCCGTAGCAGTGCCATTCTGGCCACGGTGTTTTTTATTACCAGTCTGACATTGGCTTATCTTGCTGGTAACGCTGATCGTGTTCAGAGTGTAACTGACTCAGTGGTAATTGAGCAGCCTGCAGAAGAAACCCCAGAGGATCTTCCAGAGTTTCCATAAAATATCCCTCAGTTAATTGCCGTCGTGGTGAAATTGGTAGACACGCTATCTTGAGGGGGTAGTGCCTTAGGGTGTGCCGGTTCGACTCCGGCCGACGGCACCAATTAGACATTTCATAATGTCGCAAGTAGTACTTAAAAGCCCGTTTTATAACGGGTTTTTTTGTGTCTTCTGTTTCTTAACGTCCCATGACATTTCTTGACATACCCCAAATAATGGGGGTAGCTTTGGGGGTATCTTAAAACCACCGGATGAAGATACCCCCAAAATGGCGCTTAACAATACGCAAATAAAAGCTTTAAAGGCGGGTATCAAGCAAGACGGTACAGCCACCAGAAAACCCTACAAAGTAAGCGATGAAAAAGGCTTGTTTCTAGAGGTTAAACCGACAGGCTCAAAACTATGGCGCTTCAAATACCGCTTTGCAGGTAAAGAAAAGCTGTTATCCGTGGGCATATATCCTGATGTAAGTCTTAAACAAGCCAGAGAGCAGCGCGACGAGCTTAGAAAGCAGATAGCTAATGGTGTAGACCCTTCCGATACTCGAAAGGCTGAAAAGCTATCTCATGCTGGTCAATTAAGTTTTGAGTATGTTGCCCGTGAATGGCATCAAAAGTTTCGGCATCGTTGGTCAGAGAAATACGCGCTTAATACAATCAGCCGTCTTGAAAGAGAAGTGTTTCCCTTCATTGGCTCAAAAAATATCAATGACATTAAAGCACCTGAATTGCTGGCGGTGCTGCGACGAATGGAAAGCCGAGGAATTTTAGAAACGGCTCACAGAGTCCATCAGAAGTGCGGACAGATTTTCCGTTATGCCGTTGCAACGGGCAGAGCAGAGCGCGATCCTTCCACTGACTTGAAAGGCGCATTACCACCAGTAAAAGTTAAACATCACGCCTCAATAATTGAACCACAGCAAATAGGCGGACTGTTAAGGGCTATCGATGGCTATTCAGGCTCTTTTGTTACTGTCTGTGCGCTTAGGCTTGCCCCACTAGTTTTTGTACGTCCCGGCGAATTAAGACATGCCGAATGGCAAGAGTTTGATTTAGAAAAAGCTGAGTGGCGCATACCTGCCGATAAAATGAAAATGCCCTCAGTTCATATCGTCCCACTATCCAAGCAAGCCATAGCGGTTATTCAAGCTTTAATGCCCCTCACAGGCTCAGGAAAGTATCTTTTCCCCTCAATACGCACGACCACAAGACCAATGAGCGAAAACACCGTAAACGGCGCTTTAAGACGGCTTGGTTATACAGGTGATGAAATGGTTGGGCATGGTTTCCGGAGCATGGCCTCTACAATCCTGAACGAGCAAGGCTGGAACCGTGACGCTATCGAAAGACAGCTAGCACACAGTGAACGTGATGGCGTGAGGGCGGCTTATAACTATGCTGAGTACCTGCCAGAACGAAAACGCATGATGCAATCGTGGGCGGATTATCTGGATGGGCTGGCGGCGGGTGCTGATGTAATATCAATCAACAAACAAAGTAGATAGGTTTAACCAAGTCTAGGGTAGCTCCCGAAAGGCTGGACACATTCACCAGCTTGGCTTGGTTTCTTTTTTGAATTTGCGAGGAATGGCGCAATGAGCAGTTATAAATACATTGACTGGGATGATCACGTATATAAAAAATACTGGGAGAAAAAAGATCATTCAGCAGAAAATTCACGGGACTTCTTCTTCCGAGAGGTGAGGGATTTTTCATCTCAACAAGTCATTGAACATCTAACAGAGCAATACCAGAAAGCAAACAGTCATATTCCCACACTTGAGAATCTTGATGCCTTTTCAGAGGGTGATTACAAGTTGAGATATACATGGGATGAAATTAAAAAATGTATGGACGATCTCTCAGAATCAATCAAACAAGGTGATGTAGAAAAAACTTTTACATCTGCATTTAGGTTGGGAATGTTAGAAAAAGAGCTAAAGTACCCTGAATCGATACATCTAAAAGTGTTTCATCAACAACAGATAATTGAAAAAAAAGAGGAATCACTTAAGGCTTATAATTCAGTAAAACGACTCTATAAGGACGTCGCTCAAGAGTTTGCTAAGATTCTTTGGTCGAAAGATAAGGAACAAAAGATAAGAATAGGTGAAATGTGTGAAATTCTGTGGTCTGAGATTATTGATAATCCTCAACTTACTGAGTATGTAAAAGATGAATTTGATAAAAGAGTAGTCGATTTCATGCCAAATGATGCGCAAGGATTAAAGCCTTGGATAAAAGATGTTGCTCCGGACTATGCAAAACTTGGTGGGAGACCTTCAAAGAGTAAAAAATAACTATATCAAACGAACGTTAATTATATTTAACGATCGTTGCCCGTCTTTTTACTTATATACGATATCTAGAAAATCATCCTTAACCCTACTGAATTATCTAGGGTCTTTATAAACTTATAAAGTAAGAGGATGAAAAATGACACTATCACAACAAATCTTAAAACTATCAGAAGTAAAACTAATCACTGGCTTGTCAGGAAGCTCAATTTATAGAGCCATATCGACAAATAAATTCCCCCGACAAATAAAATTATCTGAAAGAAGTTCTGGCTGGATTAAGTCAGAAGTTGATCAATGGCTGCAAGAACGCATAGAAGCCTCCCGTAATGATGGGGAGGCACTCTAATGACTCAAACATCACCGAGAGTATCACTTAGGAAGCTTTTAAACGCTCACTGTCGAGATTGTATCTATGACCCTACCAATGGGGGCACTTGGAGACAACAAGTTGAGAATTGCACCGTAACGGCCTGTTCTTTGTACTCAGTCAGACCCACCAGCAAGGGGGGTGCAAAATGAGATTACCCCAGCCAAACACCAAAGTGCGCAGAGTCTTGAATCATTTCATGGAGGGTTTCAGCTCAAACCGTTTTGAAGCGGAGAGACGTTTGCATGATCACTGTTTACACTCAACAGTATCAACACTGCAAAATGAATACGGCATTGAAATATCCCGGCAATTTGAAACAGTGCCAGGATTTGAGGGGAACCCTACTCAATGTTGCCGTTACTGGATTGATCCAGAGGAGCGGGAACGCATAAAAAAAGAAGCCCTAACCACCAGCTACCAAACTAAGGGAAAGGGCTTTTCACACAACACTATGAATAATAATAGTGCTGGCGGCATAAGACAACCATCACCTGATATTTAGGGTGAAATATGTCAGAAAATACCGCAAAACTGTTACACGGTTTTAACACAGCGGTTTTAACACAGAAAAGCAAAGCCAAACCCAATACGGGCGAGGCTTTGCCTTTTTCCGAAACGCCCCATAAAGGCGGGTTATTTCTAATATCTAAAGAAGCCCCTGATATTCCCCCTGACAATAGCAAAGGGAAAAAGAAAGCGGCTCCGAAGAAAACGCGAAACAGAAAAACAGTCATGCGTGATGATATTTTTGAATATCGCGGGAAAAGTTATCGTGTTAATGCTGATAAGTCTGGGCTGTATGTTCAAACCCTAAAATCTTTGATCACTCAATTTGAGTTAGCGGCCCAAAAATGGAATCGTGTTTTTGTACTGCGATTTGATTTACACACGCATTTCTACACTGGCAATAACAAGCGGCTCAGCGATTTTAATAAACGGTTGTTTATTCGGCTCAAGCGTGAGTATGGTTTTAAGGAAATAGGTTTTTGCTGGGCACGAGAAATGGAGAGGGCAAAAACACAGCACTATCATTATGTTTTGTTTCTTGATGGGCGGCTTATAAGGCACTCAAAAAGAATTAATGAACTGATTAAAAACGCGTGGGATGATGGAACTGGGGCTTATCATGTGCCAACAATCAAACGGCCTTATTATTTCGGCAAGGGTGAGCAGATAACTGATGACGTTATTTATCGAGTTTCCTACTTTGCCAAAGCGAGGGGCAAGGGCTACAGAGACAAACAGGCTAAAGACTTTCAATGTTCACGAATGAAACGAATGGTTATTGATTAAAGGTTTTCTGGACATCACAACGTGAGAAAGGCTTTTCCGAAGTCATTACATAGGCAAGATTTTTTTCCAGTCACAACACGAGCAGAATATTAAAGCGTTACCCTAAACTTACCGTTGGCCATTTCAACCAATAATTATTCTGTCTAAGCTGGTCTAGGTAGCATCAAATAAAGGGTAAGATTAAGGGAAGGGTCTACACAGGCAATAGGACGATTAATATTAACTTGCGTATATGAATAAAGTGAACGCCACAGAGCTTTTAAAACAAAGGGTTAGATACGAAAGTGAACGCCTTTTTGAACGCTTAAAAGCCCAAGATTAAGGCAAGGGTACGGTAAAGAAATTATCGGAAAATCTTTGACCGTAGAACTAGACAAAACCTGATGTTAGCTGTCATGCAAACTGGATAAACCGAGAATTTCCGCACCAGAATTACCAGTCTGAAATAAATAGGCTGCTTTGAAAATCAGTTACCTCTAAATTGCCGACAGATACGCGCGCGTGAGATGCCCTTTTTATATAGTGCCAAGAAATGCAAACCATCATGGCTAAGAGAGCCTGTAGTGGATAGTGATTAGATAATTCGTAGAACCTTTATGAAAAACACTGGTAATGTATTTATAGGTAACTTAAAAGCATAGTTACTAATGAAAAACATGGAGTGTAATTGAATGAAAATTAATTTTCTGTTGCTGTTACCCCTTTTAACCGCTTGTGCCCAATCTAGTGGTGTTATGAAAATGGGGCCAGACACATATACTGTTTCCACTCATGCGGCACCGGCTAGAGGTGGAGAAAGCGGTGCAAAGCGTTTGTCATTAACTGAAGCAAACCAATATTGTGATGCTCAGGGCAAGGAAATATTGGTCACAAATATTGAAAGCGGATCTTCATCGCACTTACCTGGCGGCACTGTTGACATTACATTTAGATGTTTAACAAAAGATGATCCCGAATTACAACGTCCATCTTATGAGAAAGCGGCTGATATAGTTGTTGAAACCCGATAGCATTTATTAATAACAAGATTGCGGTAAGGAAACTGTATGGCTGAATACAGATAAACCCTTATATTCATTAGAACAGATGAACAAAAATAAAACCCGAGCTGAGATAATTGAGCTTCTGAAAGACAGGATGAATAATTGCAAGCTGAGTGTAACTCATGATCCGCTAGTTCCTGAGTGGCTTGCTGTTGAAATGTTGCGATTAAAGCCCGATGTTTTTGTTGAGATTGTCTTACTGGATGATTGCCCACTTAAACCAATTCATAAAGCTGGTGGCAGATTCTACAGACTTGAGGATATTGCAGAGTTTTACGAAACATACTGAATTACCTTTTTTATAGTGTCAGAAAACTAAAAAACCTAATGGGTTTTTGGTAGCAATACGCACGGAGAAGCTTCAAGGCTTTTCCCAAAAATATGAGAGGGTTGATTTTTTGTGCTGCAAGCCTATCTCACCTGGGATTAGCTGTTGATTAATTAATTACAGTCAATATACCAACAAGGCAGTAATGCAAAGCGCGTATTAAATGTTTAACGTTACACGGTTGGGGGTATCTTTGGGGGTATCTTGAAAAATCATATTTCACAAAGCTAGATGCAATGAGCGTTTCCACTCTCAATTCGAGTGAGGCCGACGGCACCAATATATAAAAACCCGCCAGTGAATAAAATCGCTGAGCGGGTTTTTTTATTTTTAATCTCATCGGCGAATTCCATATTGTTAGCCCAATAAGTTGATTTATAGAAATGTATTATTGGTGATTAGTCTGTCGGCGATGTTTTTTCCACATACCTGCAATAAAGAATATTAAAGCTATCCAGATTATTCCAAAGGTTACGAGCCTTTCCGGTGGGTAGGCTTCTTTGAGAACAAAAACGCCAATCACAAATTGAATTGTCGGATTGATATACATAATAAACCCCACCACTGATAAATCGACCCGACTGGCCGCCATGGCAAAGAGGACCAAAGGCAAGGCAGTGAGAAAACCTGAACCAATGAGTAGTAGCGTCAGTTGTGAGCTCTCACCAAATGCAAGATTATAATCAA
>Ga0209344_10005775_pt1 | contig 10496 bp, 10 predicted proteins | sample Cruoilmetagenom6_FD_187293 | JGI IMG/M metagenome (GOLD analysis project Ga0209344, IMG submission 187293) | Oil polluted marine microbial communities from Coal Oil Point, Santa Barbara, California, USA - Santa Barbara Oil Seep Sample 6 (SPAdes)... | ecosystem: Environmental > Aquatic > Marine...
CGCTGCGGCGGGGAAAGCAACTCTTTTATAGTGCAGGTTCACTTTTCTTCTATTGTTTGTTTCCCTATGTCAAGATATTTGTCCGCCAATGGCGGACAGTGCAAGGTGCAAAACTGCAAGCAACAGTATTTTTTACTGCCAACTGCAACTGAACACTGAACACTCAAAACTAAGGTGGTTATAGCGACGGGGCTCACCTCTTACCATTCCGAACAGAGAAGTTAAGCCCGTTTGCGCCGATGGTACTGCAATCCTGTGGGAGAGTAGGTCGCCGCCTTCCTTTAAAGTCCTTCATTGAAAAATGAGGGACTTTTTTTATGGGGTAAAGGGAGATAAACTATGCGCTTGCGGAGTGGCTCGGGTATATATATTGAACTCGTTTATAAACCTAATTATACATCCCCATCTTTCAAAATTTACGACAACTTTCTTTAGAACCTACGTTGAAATAAACACTCTTTGTTAAGATATGAAATGAGATAATGCAATTATAAAAATAAAACACTTAAACATATTAGTAAATTATGTGTAATGTGAAAGGAAAAGAATTGTATATACTCTCTTAAAATTAACCGATATTCTTATGTATTTCCATAATAAGCGTTAAGCTTATTAAGTCCATATATTGCTTCAAATTACTTTATAAAAGAAAAGCAATAATAATCCCAATAATTACAGCACTCATTTTGGTAAGATTAAACTTGTGGTTTTTGGAACTTTCAAAAAGAATTGTAGTAGAGACGTGAAGAAATATACCAATAACTACTGATGTGATTTCAGTTTCATAGTGATGAACAAAACTATAATTGTTTGAAATGTAATTTCCAATTGGAGTCATTAAAGCAAAGAAAAAGAGAAATGCCAATGTAATAGTACGTTTATAGCCCGCGGTAATAAAAAAGAACGATAAGATGATTGCAACTGGCACTTTATGTACTATAACCCCAATTAAAAGATTATTTTCTTCTGAAATGGGAAATCCTTCCATAAAGGCGTGGATGCATAAACTTATAAATAAAAGCCAAGGAAATTTTTTACTTTCTGTGTGTAAATGGACGTGTCCATGTTCTGCCCCTTTTGAAAAGAATTCTAAAAATATCTGCAGTAATATCCCTATCATTATAAAAACGCCGATACGCTTTGAGGGTGTTTCAAAAACGTGGGGAAGCAATTCAAAAACGGTAATGGAAAGAAGGAAGGCACCACTAAAGGCAAGAAATACCTCCATGTTCCTCAATTCTCTTTTTTTAAGAAATAAAGCAATTACATACCCAAATGCAACTGAAAGGAAAAGCAATAAATAATTCATCAACTAAAAATTAGTATTAGGCGTTCGGAAGTATTTTTATCAAATTTATTTAAATGATAATTACCAAATGTATGCTTGAGTTCAATAGAAGCTTCTTCAAAATAGCCTTCAAAATCTGCTAAAGTCAAGGCCTTCACGCGTTCGGTAAAATGATAATCCTGACCATCGTCTAAGAACTTTATGTTTTTTACGATGTATCCATCTTCTAAATATTTCTCAATGTGAAAAAGTATATTGCCCATTTTTTTCTTCTCATTGGGAACCAAATTTTTAATGGCCAATTCTACATTCAAAAAATCAATCACGCCATATCCATCCGGTTTTAGCTCAGTTTTTATTGATTTAATGGTACGTAGATTATCTTCTTCGTTTTCGAAATATCCAAAACTGGTAAAAAGATTGAAAACCGCATCGAATTGTTTCGAGTAGGGCAGGCACATATCGTGGACTTCAAAATGAAGGCCCGGTTTTTCATATTGCTTTGCGTGCTGAATGCTTTCTTCGGAAAGATCTATACCCGTAACATCAAAACCTTGCTTGTACAGATATTTTGCGTGGCGACCTTTTCCGCAGGCCAAATCCAAAATAGTATCTTTTGGCTTTAAGCTTAAAAATTCGGTAAGCTGGTTCATAAAAAGTGCCGCTTCCCGATGGTTTCGGTCTTTGTAAAGTATGTGGTAATAAGGAGTGTTAAACCACGAAGCGTACCAATTGTCTTTTTCTTTTTGCATAGTTATCGTTTCGCCCTGCTAAAATACTGTATTTTTGCAGGAAATCTGTTTAAATATTATGACAAAGAATTTTAAAATGGTTGCCAAGACCCTTTTTGGGATGGAAGAACTTCTGGCACAGGAGCTTCGCCAATTAGGTGCTTCTTCCATTGAAATAGGCACTCGAAACGTTTCCTTTGAAGGCGATACAGGATTCATGTACAAAGCAAACCTATGTTGCCGCACTGCCATTAAAATTTTGAAACCGATTACCGCTTTCAATGTATTTACTGAAGAAGATCTTTATAAAAAGATTTACGAAATGCCTTGGGAAAACTATATGGATGTAAAAGGCACTCTTGCAGTAAACGCCACCGTTTTTTCTGATGTTTTTACACATTCCCAATATATTGCCCTAAAGACAAAGGATGCAATTGTTGATAGGTTCCGCGATAGGGAAGGGGTACGGCCCGATGTAGATTTGGACCACCCTACGCTTCGTATAAATATTCATATTGATAGGAATATTTGTACCGTTTCCCTTGATAGCTCGGGAGAATCGCTGCACAAGCGTGGCTATAAGGTTGAAAGTACGTTGGCACCTATAAACGAAGTGCTTGCGGCAGGAATTATAATGCTTTCTGGTTGGCAGGGGCAATGCAACTTTTTAGACCCGATGTGCGGTGGTGGAACATTGCTGACCGAAGCGGCGATGATAGCTTGCAATATTCCGCCAAACTTAAACCGTGAGGAATTTGGCTTTGAGACCTGGCCAGATTTTGATGTAAATCTTTATGAAAAAATAGAAGAGGCTGCGCTAAAGAAAGTTCGTGACTTTCCGCATAAAATCTATGGATTTGATACAGACCCGGTTGCAATTCATAAAGCTAAGGAAAATATTAAAAGTGCCAATCTTCAAGATTTCATTGAAGTGAAGCAGCAAGATTTCTTTGAAAGTGAAAAAGAAAATGAAAAACCCTTGTATATCGTTTTCAATCCGCCGTATGACGAACGTATCTCGGTGAAGGATGTGGAGGAATTTTACAGCTCTATTGGCAATACCTTAAAACGTGGGTATCCCGGAACTCAGGCATGGATGATTACATCAAATATGGAAGCATTGAAATTTGTTGGACTTCGACCTTCAAAAAAAATAAAACTTTTCAACGGAAAGTTGGAGTCTAAACTTGTGCGCTATGAAATGTACGAGGGTAGTAGGAAAGCTTCTAAACAATAATGAATATAACTTTAAGCAAAATTTCTATTTTTCCTCTTTAGTGGGTATTTCAGTTTTTTTGAAGATGGGTATTAGGTAAGAAATAGAATATCCATAACCTACTCCAAATTCGCTATAATCATAAGTTCTGTTGAAACCGGGAATGTAAAGATTAGCAAAGTTTTCGGGTTCAGTTTCTGAAATTTTTCTTTTTAGTTGCACGTTTAACGACAAATAAAGATTGTTTACTATTTCAGTTTTAATTCCCAAAATAAATTCTGCCCAATGGGCGTTCAGGCCACTGTATTCCTGAGGTGCAAATATTGTTTCGGTTGGAAAGGCGGGATTGTCTGTATAAACTCTGTAACTTAGCAATTCTTGTTTAAAGGTTGAAAAACCATACCGTAAGCCCAGCGTGATGGCGTTTTCCATACCGAGCCAGTTTTCATAGGCATTGTAATCGAACCCTATTTTGGCATAGCTACCGCTGGTTTTTGAAGAAATGTATGGTTCATCCCAATCTTTTTTTTCATTTCCTAATTCTATTGCGGCATAAAACTTTTTGGTCACTCTGAAATCACCCATTATTTCAAAACCTGAATAACCGTCTTCTATTAAAGTTCGTAAAGGTTTTGCCAAATCTACACCCACGCGAATCCCAAACTTTTCAATTTTTGGAACGGTATCGGTGGAGATATTAGAGCTTTCTTGCGCCACAAAGGAATGGGTGCCGCAAAAAAGACTAATGCAACACAGTAATATGGGCGCTATTTTCATCATTGACGATATCTCTGTTTACGATAATTTCTTGTATCCAATTTTCTGTTCCTTCACTCTCGAGGACTGGATCTATATTAAAATATTCAACTTTAAAACCACAGGCACGGTTTACGTAATCTTCCCTCCGTTGGTATACAAAAGTTATTTTATCAATATTATTAATTGTATCTGAACTTGAAATAAGACTCCTTTTAAAAAGATATTTTGTAGTATCTGAAGTAGTGTTAAGCGGAATTGCAATTTCATCCGTATTTTCAAAGGAAATTATTTCAACGGCATCATCATTATCTGTAATTACACTCAGCACATTTACACTTTTTGTGTTTGAAGTATTTGCAATATCATTAAAAGCAATAACCAAATTTGCGGTAGTTGCTGTATCAGGAGGGCAAATGTCATCTTTTGTACAGCCTTTAAAAGCATAAATGATGAGGAGTAGAAAAATTATTCTTTTAACCATTGCTTTTTTTATCGTTTTTCCAAAAGTACAACATTTTCTACGTGGTGCGTCTGTGGAAACATATCAACAGGCTGCACTTTTGTCACTTTATATTTTGCATCCAAAAGGGCCAGGTCACGGGCCTGGGTAGCACTGTTGCAACTAACGTACACAATTTTTTGCGCTTCTAAATTTATAAGCTGTGCCACTACATCAGCGTGCATGCCGTCGCGAGGAGGGTCTGTGATGACAACATCAGGTCTGCCGTGAGCAGCAATAAATTCTTCATTGAAAACTTTTTTCATATCGCCTACGTAGAACTCAACATTTTCGATTTTGTTTAACAGCGCATTGGCTTTAGCAGCCTCAATGGCATCTGGTACGGCTTCAACGCCAATAACCTTTTGTGCTTTTTTTGCCACAAACTGTGCAATGGTACCCGTTCCGGTATAAAGATCATAAACCAGTTCATTTCCACTTAAACCTGCAAAATCACGGGTTATTTTGTAAAGCTCGAAAGCTTGTTCGCTATTGGTTTGGTAAAAAGACTTTGCGTTTATTTTAAATTGTAACCCTTCCATTTCCTCAAAAATATGGTCCCTTCCGAAAAAAAGTTTTATGTCCTGATCGTACAAAGTGTCATTCCCTTTGGAATTGATTACATATAAAAGAGAAGTAATCTGTGGAAATTCTTCGGCAACGGCATTTAACAGCAGTTTTCTATTTTCTTCATCTTCGTGAAAAAACTGAATTAAAACCATCACTTCGCCAGTGGACGTGGTGCGAATCATCAATGTTCGTAAAAAACCCTCTTGATTTCTTGTGTTGAAGAATGAAAGATTCAATTCTTCAGCTTTCGCTTTAATAAAGTCGCGGATGGCATTGCTGGGGTCTGCCTGTAGGTAGCAAATATCCAAATCCAAAATTTTATCCCACATTCCGGGAATGTGGAAACCCAACGCGTTTCGGTTTTCAATAACCTTGTCACTTTTAATTTGTTCTAACGTTAACCATTTGTTATCACTAAAGGAGAACTCCATTTTGTTACGGTAGAAATATTGCTTCTCCGAACCCAAAATGGGTTGGAATTCGGGCAATTCAATTTTACCGATGCGCATCAAATTTTGTTCAATTTCCTTTTGTTTAAAAATTAGTTGATGCTCGTAGCCAAGATTCTGCCATTTGCACCCACCACAAACCCCGAAGTGGGGGCACACGGGCTCAACTCTTTTTTCGGAATATTTTGAAATTGAAGTTACGGAAGCTTCATAAAATGCTTTCTTCTTTTTGAAAGTCTGAACGGTTACCACATCGCCGGGTACAGCATTGTTTATAAAAATTACTCGACCATCCGGGGCTTTAGCAACAGCTTTACCCTTAGCGCCAGCATCTACCACTTCAACATTTTCAAAAACCACTCTATTATTTTTTCTTGCCATAGGCGCAAAAATAGCATAATTGTTAGGTTTAAATCCTGTTAAGGCTTCAAAAAATATGGGATATATTTAGTAATTTGCAACCCACGGATGATTTCTCTCCCTAAAGTAGGAATAACAACTTTTTTACTTCAAAATTATTACAACTTTATGTCAGTTTTAGAGCAAACAGCTTCACAAAAAGCTATCGATTTAGAAAACAAGTACGGAGCCCACAACTATCATCCACTTCCTGTGGTTTTAAGCAGGGGAGAAGGTGTGTATGTCTGGGATGTGGAAGGCAAGAAATATTATGATTTTCTCTCAGCCTATTCTGCGGTAAACCAAGGACACTGTCATCCAAAAATAGTGGGCGCAATGACGGAACAAGCCAAAACATTAACATTGACCTCCCGCGCATTTTATAATGATATGCTAGGGAAATATGAAAAATTTGCTTGTGAGTTTTTCAATTTCGATAAGTTGCTCCCAATGAATACGGGTGCCGAAGCCGTGGAAACAGCTTTAAAAATTTGTAGAAAGTGGGCTTATGAGAAGAAGGGCATCGATGAAAACGAGGCCGAAATCGTAGTTTGCGAAAACAACTTTCACGGAAGGACCACCACGATTATTTCTTTTAGCAACGATCCCGTTGCGCGCAAGCATTTTGGACCTTACACCAAAGGTTTTATAAAGATAGAATACGACAATCTTGAACAACTTGAGGAGCATTTGGAAAGCAATAAAAATATTGCTGGATTCTTGGTGGAACCCATTCAAGGAGAAGCAGGCGTTTATGTACCTTCAGAAGGTTATTTGCGAAAAGCAAAGGCTTTGTGTGAAAAGCACAATGTTCTTTTTATAGCTGATGAAGTGCAAACTGGGATTGCCCGTACCGGAAAGATCCTTGCTGTTGACCATGAAGATGTAAAACCTGATCTTTTGATTTTGGGGAAAGCTTTGAGCGGTGGCGCTTATCCAGTTTCTGCGGTTCTTGCCAATGATGATGTGATGAACGTTATAAAACCTGGAAATCACGGTTCCACTTTTGGAGGAAACCCTGTAGCTGCTGCTGTGGCTATCGCAGCGCTTACTGTGGTACGTGATGAAAAGCTTGCCGAGAATGCAGAAAGGCTTGGAAAAATTTTCCGCAGTGAACTTAGCAGTTATATTGAAACAAGTAGTATAGCGAAACTTGTTCGTGGAAAAGGATTGCTGAACGCGGTATTAATCAATGACTCTGAAGATAGCGATACAGCTTGGAACATCTGCCTAAAACTTCGTGACAATGGCCTGTTGGCAAAACCAACCCACGGAAATATTATTCGTTTTGCACCTCCCTTGGTGATGAATGAAGAACAATTGAGGGACTGTGTTTCCATAATCATAGAAACATTAAAATCGTTTGAATAATTATTTTGCAGTAACTTTTATATATAAAAAGCGGCCACTAAGGCCGCTTTTTTTAATAAGAAATAATGAAGAACTACATACCATATTCCTTCATAAGCTCTTCATTCATATTCATAATGCCTTCCATTCCTATAGTTGAAAAGAGGTAGATTACGTAAATTAAATAAATAGCGCTGAGTATAATGCCTATTATAGAAAGGATCCTTCCCGTTTTAACGTTCTGGTAGCCTGAATAGAGTTCAGGGTTTGCCATATACACCTTAGTGGCTTTGCCCGCCATAACAATAGCGACAATTCCGAATATAAGACCTAAACCATAGCAACAACAAGTTACTATAGAAATTATTCCGAAGATGAGAATTAAGGTTGCGTTGGGTAGTTTTTGTTGTTCCATAATTTATTTGATTTTTCAGTTGTGCCTTAAATGTACCCAAAAAATTTAAAATTTTAAACAATCTATATTAAATAAAGTGGTTCATCTTAATGAAATAACTCACCACCATTATAATGGCATTCAGCAAGATAAGCCCAATTTTTATTTGATAATCAAACTTGAATTTAATAAAAAAGTTTACCGCAATTACGGCCAATAAGAGGAAAATGGTATAAATAGCAGGATATATTTTAAAAGCAGCTTCAAACTGCCCTGAAAAAAGAAGGGCTGTAGCACGTTGCATGCCACAGCCCAAACATTCTACACCGAAGATTTTCTTGTTTATACAAGGAACCATATAATCTTCGAGGCCCTTTATGAACATAAAGGAAATATTTTTATTTATTATGAACTATTGCTTTATAGTCAATGGCAATATCATCTGCGGTCATAAGTTTCACCAAATAAACACCATCACTCAAATTACCGGTATAGAAACTATATTTTGTTTGGTCACCTAAGTTTTTCTCTTGGATTACCAATTTTCCGTTCATATCGTACACTAAGGCAGATTTAATAACATATCCTTCAGGATTGCTAATTTCCAATTGCTGTAGTGGATTGTTTTGGAAAAAAGTAACATTTTCCGTTACAATTAGTTTTTCATTAAGTTCCGTTTGGGGAATGTCACGTTTTACATTTGGACTTCGGAAAACAACAAAAAATCTGTTATCGTAAGTACCGGAAGGTAGATTAAAAGTAGCGCTCATGCCTCCAGTTATTTGCTGATAGGTATTTTCAACCCTGTCAAAAATATAGGCATTGTTATATGGTTTTTTTACTTCCTCTACTACCTTAATATCCAATTTGGACTGGTTTTGTATTTTAAATGAAATAGGCACCTGCTTATTTTGGTCAAATTTGATACCGTTAATTACATACGGTTTACGGTTGTTGTCATCGCCAATAGGGAAGTAGGCATCTGTTTTTAAATCTTGGGCGCTCAAGCCGTCAAGGCCACGGTCGTATCCATCTGTAGCTTGGTCATAAAACGCAATTACCATATCTCTGGTTACTGCTTCATCAAAAATAGACCATATACGCATGATAGGAGTACGATAATTCTCTCTGGCAGTTTCTGCGGCTGTAGACAAGCCTGTATCATTTGGTAGGTTAATCTGTGAGCCACTATCGCCTTCTGGTCTTTGAAATACGGAACCGGCCGTATCTTCTTTAAAGAATACTCTATACTCGTTTTTAATTGAAACGTTACCGGTTGCATCCCCCACAAACATAATGCCTTGGCCTATTGGGGCGAAACGTTTGTTGTAGTCTATAACTCCACCTCCTGTTCCAGTCCCACCATGTGTGCCTCCTGAATTCCATATGAAAAAGGGCGGGGAAACGTACGTGCCTAAATTATCTCCATCATATGGATCCCCATCAGTATCTTCAGGTCCTATAGTATATACTCCGTACCCGAAAGGCTTTTGCGAATAATAATGACTTGCCACAGTTCTGTCTTCATCATAATACCAGAAAGTTCCCAAGGCGGCATTTTCTGGGAGGTCGTAAAAAAGCTCGTTTAAATCCATAGCAGAAGGATAAGGATTTCCTGCAAGGGTCATTAAATCAGTATCCACAGGGATAGTAAAGGTACCGCTATTTGGTCTTCCTCTAAATTCATAAACTTGATCTCCCCCTGGAGCACTTAGCCCAATGCCTTTCATAGTAAAGCCATATCCGGCTGGAACTGCAGTGTTCGCATTGATTCGCTGGTAGTTTCCTTCTGCCTCAGTACCCGGAACTTTGTGGGTATAGAGCCAACGAGTTGAAATTCTCATCGGGTTTGTTAAACCTTCACGAGTTGTAACAGTACCAGCTTGTTGGGCTGCGGTGACACTTGTTGACGGCAATGGTTCATATAAATTAATTACACCTGCCCAAGGGTTACCTGCTGGTTGGGGAGAACCAACATTTCCGGGATAGCCTACAGGTGAAGCCCAATAATAGTATGCCCATGCGTTTGTTTCGGGCGTATTTTGTTGTACGGAAAGTTGTCCATCTCCACTATTGGTAGATGTGGTTCCGCCCTGTATTAACTGGCCATTATTTCGGAGATAGATACTTGCCTCAATATTGGCTGGGCCACTAAGATTCCTAGTAAGGTTAATCTCTTGGGTTACAAAAACCACTTCGTCGTTAACATAGATATATGAATCTGCACCTCCGGAAGTTGGCTTAACGGTTAGCTGTGCAAAAACACTAGCAGTAGTTAAAAGTAAAGTTGAAAAGAGTAGTAGGTTTTTCATATTTTTACGGTTTTTAAAAGCTTTTTTTGGGGCAATAAAGCCTTTTTTGACGGTTTAAATTTAAAAATAATATTCAATATATTGTACACAATGCTACAAAATACGTAAAAATTTCGTTTATAGATGGTTAAGTGCGTTAAAGTGTTAAGGACTCTTGGTGAATTATTTAGTAGTTTATTGATATTTAAATAATGATTATTGGCGATAAAGTTTCGGTTTTGGATGATGCCATTTCGGGCGTGGTTACTGCTCTTAGCGGTAATGAGGTAACTATTATGACCACCGATGGATTTGAGTTGAATTATTTAAAAAAGGAACTAATAGTTTTGGATGGCTCACTTTCAAAAAAAGATTTGGCTAAGATGGATGTATCCGAAGTTATGTCAGAAAAAAACCACAAAAAACCAGGTAAAAGTAAGCGCATTAAACCCAAAGAGCGAAATTTACCACCCATGGAGGTGGATTTGCACATCAATCAACTAGTGCCAAAGACCCGCGGCCTTAATAATTATGAAATGTTAACGATACA
>Ga0209344_10005776_pt1 | contig 10496 bp, 9 predicted proteins | sample Cruoilmetagenom6_FD_187293 | JGI IMG/M metagenome (GOLD analysis project Ga0209344, IMG submission 187293) | Oil polluted marine microbial communities from Coal Oil Point, Santa Barbara, California, USA - Santa Barbara Oil Seep Sample 6 (SPAdes)... | ecosystem: Environmental > Aquatic > Marine >...
CCCTCTGGGTGATAGGCGCCTGGATTGCCTATCAGATATATGAGCTGATATTCAGCTCCGGTAGCGATGTCAGCTGGGGCGCCCATGTCGGCGGCATCCTGGCCGGTGCCGTTTTAGTGTTATTTTTGCGGCGTCCGGGTGTGAAATTATTCAGCGATGACGGCAGCCCGAATTTCACTGAAGCAGCCCAGGTCGGTGCGTCCCTTGATAATGAGTCTATTGAAGTTCAGCGCGAAACAAATAGGCCTTCGCCCTGGGGCCGTGATGGACGCAGAAATTAGAAGCACAAATTAGAGAAACAACGGTCAAACTTGGTTGCGTTAATTTGGGTCATTGACGCGCAGCCTTATTGGCATTAGTCATCCTGACAAAATATATGAAACCAAAAGGGTTAGGTAATGAAAATTCTCGTACCTGTTAAACGGGTTGTTGACTACAACGTCAAAATCAGAGTCAAGTCAGATGGATCCGGCGTTGAATTGGCAAATGTCAAAATGTCGATGAATCCATTTGATGAAATTTCAGTTGAAGAAGCGTTGCGGTTACGCGAAGCAGGCATTGCCAGCGAGATCATTGCGGTATCAATTGGACCACAACAAGCACAGGAAACCATTCGGACGGCTCTGGCAATGGGCGCTGATCGTGGCATCCTTGTCAAAACTGATGATCTGGTAGAACCATTGGCCGTGGCAAAAATCCTCAAGGGTGTTGTCGAAGAAGAAAAGCCGGGGCTGGTCATCGTTGGCAAACAGGCAATCGATGATGATAGCAATCAGACCGGACAAATGCTCGCTGCAATTCTGGGCTGGCCCCAGGGAACATTTGCTTCAAAGATCGAAATATCAGCCGAATCTGCAAAGGTCACCCGTGAAGTGGATGGCGGCCTGCAAACAGTTGAACTGAAAATGCCGGCGGTCATCACCACCGATTTGCGATTGAACGAACCACGTTATGCTTCTCTGCCCAATATTATGAAGGCCAAGAAAAAGCCGATGGATGAAAAATCCCCGGCTGATTACGGCGTTGACACAACACCGCGCGTTAGTGTGGTAACCACTCTGGAGCCGCCAGCCAGGCAGGCCGGTGTAATTGTTGCCGATGTCGCAGAGTTGGTTGACAAATTGAAAAATGAAGCGGGCGTGCTCTAGAGCGTAGATAGGAAATACGATGACCATTTTATTATTAGCAGATCATGATAATGCAGCGCTGAACGATCAAACAGCCAAAGCGCTGAGTGCGGCCAGCGAGATTGGTGGCGATATCCATGTCTTGGTGGCTGGCAAGGGTTGCGAAAGTGTCGCCAACGAAGCTGCAAAGCTGGATGGCGTTTCCAAAGTTTTACTGGCAGAGGCTGATCATCTTGAAAATCATCTGGCCGAACAGATGGCGGACCTGATTGTCTCAATCGCTGATGGCTATGATGTCATTATCTCCGCTTCTACTGCAACCGGCAAGAATATTATGCCGCGCGTGGCAGCATTGCTGGATGTGATGCAATTGTCTGATGTCACTGCGATTGTATCTGCGGATACATTCGAGCGTCCGATTTATGCCGGCAATGCCATGCAAACCGTCAAAACTTCCGACAGCAAAATTATCATCACGGTTCGTACCGCAGGTTTTGGTGCCGCCGGTGAAGGCGGCTCTGCGGGAGTGGAAAAAATTGATGTCCCGGCCGATAATGGATTATCGAAATTCATTGGGGATGAGCTCTCCTCGTCTGACAGACCGGAACTGACATCTGCCAAAATTATCATTTCCGGAGGCCGCGCGCTCGGATCGGCAGAAAAGTTTGAACAGGTAATTATCCCGGTTGCCGACAAACTCGGCGCTGCGATTGGCGCATCGCGCGCCGCTGTGGATGCCGGCTATGCACCCAATGACTGGCAGGTTGGCCAAACCGGTAAAGTGGTAGCACCGGATTTATATATTGCCTGTGGCATTTCCGGTGCGATTCAGCATCTGGCGGGCATGAAAGATTCGAAAGTCATTGTCGCCATCAACAAAGATGAAGAAGCACCGATATTTCAGGTTGCAGATTACGGGCTGGTTGCCGATCTGTTTGATGTATTGCCGGAGTTTGAAAAAGCACTGGACTGATTGAGTTCACACGTCAATTGCGTTAAAAATGGCCGGAGCAATCATTTTGCTCTGGCCGTTTCCATTTTGGCACATTTTTTGGGAAAGCGTTATGGCAACAAACATCAAAACCATCGGTATCATTGGTGCCGGGCAGATGGGCAGCGGAATCGCTCATGTCAGTGCGCTGGCCGGTTACGATATATTCCTGAATGACCTCGGTGACGAAAAAATCGAATCCGGTCTCGCCACGATTAACGGCAACCTCGCACGGCAGGTTGCTTCTGAGAAAATTTCGGAAAATGATCGTCAGGCTGCTGTCGAGCGGATCCGTTCAGCAAATCACATGGAGGCGCTGGGCAGTTGCGATCTGGTAATCGAAGCGGCAACCGAAGATGAAGCGATCAAGCGCCGTATTTTTTCGAAATTGTGCCCGGTGCTTGACCACAATGCGATATTGGCCACCAACACCTCTTCGATTTCAATCACCAGACTTGCCGCTTCCACCGATCGACCGGAAAAGTTTGTCGGCGTTCATTTTATGAATCCGGTTCCGGTCATGAAACTGGTTGAATTGGTGCGCGGTATCGCTACCGATGATGCTACATTTTCAACCGCCCAGCAATATGTCGATACGTTGGATAAAACCACTGCGGTTTCCGAGGACTTTCCCGGTTTTATGGTCAATCGGATATTATTACCGATGATCAATGAGGCAATATATACGCTGTATGAAGGGGTCGGCAGCGTCGATTCGATCGATACGGCCATGCGCCTGGGTGCAAATCATCCGATGGGCCCGCTGCAACTGGCCGATTTTATCGGCCTTGATACCTGTCTGTCGATCATGCAGGTGCTGTATGATGGTCTGGCAGATACAAAATACCGTCCCTGCCCGCTATTGGTCAAATATGTCGAAGCCGGTTGGCTGGGCCGCAAGGCTGGCCGCGGATTTTATGATTATCGCGGTGATGAACCGGTTGCCACACGCTGAAACACAGGCTCATTGTTGTTGCAATTTGAGCGTTTCCCGGATCAGGGCAATGGCTTCATCGCTGTTCCAGGTTGCCGGACCATTAAGCACCCCCAGAGCCATGCCATTGTGGTCGATGAGAACCGTAGTTGGCATACCAAATGCCAGGTTTTCTTTTTTCAGATCCTGAAAGACTTTACCGGTGCCGTCCCAGTAAAATTGCAGCGCCTTCAAACCGATTTCAGCGAAAAAGGCTTTTGGCTTGTCTGAGTTTTTCAAATCTATTGACACTGCAACCACTTCAAACCGGTCGCTGCCCAGGCGTACTTCAAGGTCTTCCAGAAATGGCATTTCATGCCTGCAGGGCGGACACCAGGTTGCCCATAGATTAAGCAAAACCGTACGACCGCGCCAGTCGGCTATCGTCAGTGTTTTGCCATCACCATCGTTAAACGCAATTGTGTTCACATCGAGGGGTTCATCCAGTATTCGCATCGCCGCCATAGTGCCCTTGGCAAACGGCTTTAATCCCTGATTTTCCAAACGGGATGTTTTCTGGATATTTTCTACAACTGGTTTATTGCCAGCACCCCGGTTAATCGCGTATATGCCAATACCAATTGCCGCAATTGCGACAAGCGAAATTATTTTCAGATAAATCTTCATTTTGATGGCCATTTTGATTGAAACTCCCCTGGTGTCAAAACCAATTCAGGGAATGAACGCAGGAGAACAGTAATGTCAGATAGTAATTCCGGCAACAAGATGTGGGGTGGCCGTTTTGCAACAGGGCCCGATGAAATTATGGAAGAAATTAATGCTTCCATCGATTATGATAAAATCCTTTATGCCCAGGATATTGCCGGCTCGATAGCCCATGGGCGGATGTTGGTTAAACAGGGTATCATCAGTGCTGATGATGGCGAGGCTATCCTCAAGGGTCTAGACACAATCAAGGCCGAGATCGAGACGGGTGCGTTCAAATTTTCGCGATCACTTGAAGATATTCACATGAACATCGAATCGAGACTGGCCGAGTTGATTGGCGATCCGGCCGGCCGATTGCACACCGCGCGATCAAGAAATGATCAGGTCGCACTCGATTTCAGGTTGTGGGTGAAACAAACCATGCAGCGAATTGACCTTCAATTGGTCGAACTGATCAACACACTGCTCGATAAAGCCGGTGATCACAAAGATACGCTAATGCCGGGATTCACCCATTTACAAACTGCCCAGCCAGTGACTTACGGGCATCATTGCATGGCCTATGTCGAAATGTTTGGCCGTGATTTGTCCCGCCTTCGCGATGCCATTGATCGGCTGGATGAATGCCCGCTTGGCACTGCGGCATTGGCGGGGACCGGATTTGATATCGATCGCCATCAAACCAGTGATGAACTCGGCTTTCGTGAACCCACACGCAATTCCCTGGACAGTGTTTCAGATCGTGATTTTGCGCTGGAATTTCTTTCCGTAGCCTCAATCTGTGCTGTACATTTGTCACGCATGGCGGAAGAGTTTGTAATCTGGTCAACACCTCAATTCAGATTCATCTCTCTTTCTGACAAATTTTCCACCGGTTCTTCGATTATGCCACAAAAGAAAAATCCCGATGCTGCTGAACTGGTCAGGGCAAAAACCGGTCGAATCAACGGCGCTTTGATTGGCCTGCTAACGGTGATGAAGGGGCTGCCGTTAACCTATTCCAAGGATATGCAGGAAGACAAAGAAGGGGTATTTGATGCTGGCGCATCCCTGATCCTGGCGATTGCGGCCATGAACGGTATGATTGGCGACAGCACGATTAACAGGTTGGAGATGGAACAGGCAGCCGGCAGCGGTTATTCCATAGCCACAGATTTGGCCGACTGGCTGGTGCGCGAAGCCGGATTGCCTTTCAGACAGGCCCACCATATTACCGGACGCGCAGTGGCGCTGGCTGAAGCCAACAATTGTGGCCTTGAGGAATTAACCCTTGATGACCTGAAAACCATTGACCAGCATATCGACGAAAGTGTTTTCGAGGTTCTTTCCGTAGAAAATTCGGTAAAATCACGCCGAAGTTTTGGTGGCACCGCACCGCAGAATGTCGAAAACCAGATTGCCTATTGGAAAAAACGCATAGCGGTTCAGGTATGAAGGGTTCCAGCAACGATCTCAACAAAAATTACCCGAACACATCTGCCGGACTCTAACTGTTTGACAATTGATTGTGGTTATCGAATAAAGAAACAGATTGATGAGTTGTGGATATATCACATGAAACAGCGTAGGTTGGAACGAGTAATATGACCCGGCAAAACAGAAAAATTCTGAGCGCTGTTGCCAGTATTGTCGCCATTAGTGTGTTAATCTCTGGTTGCGGGCGGCGCGGCAAGCTAGAGGCGCCTGAAGCGGCAACAGTGATTACCACTGATGAATTTGGCAATGAAGTTACCAAACCGGCACCCAGACCAGACAAACCATTCATTCTTGATGGTTTGATTTAGAGCTTCTTTCTCCAAATCCGGAATATTCCATGAACCATTTTGATATTATCAATGGTGTTTTGCATGCAGAAGATGTCGCAATTCCCCAAATCGCGGCAGCTGTCGGCACCCCTTTCTATTGTTATTCAACCGCCACGCTGGAGCGCCATTATACGGTGTTTTCTCAGGCATTTGCCGATATCCCGTCATTGGTTTGCTATGCCATGAAGGCTAATTCCAATCAGGCTGTTCTGGGCGTATTGGCAAATCTGGGTTCGGGTGCAGATGTGGTTTCCGGCGGGGAATTGCTGCGGGCGCAAAAAGCCGGGATTCCGGCAAATAAAATACTATTTTCCGGCGTTGGCAAAACCATCGAAGAACTGGACATGGCGCTAAGCGCCCAAATCCTGTGCTTTAATGTAGAATCAGTTCCTGAACTCCATCTGTTATCCCAACGTGCCGTTGCGATGGACAAAACCGCACCGGTATCCTTCCGCATCAATCCCCATGTTGATGCCAGAACACACGAAAAAATATCGACCGGCAAAGCCGGTGATAAATTTGGCATCGACTGGCATGATGCCCATAAAATATATGCCCTTGCAGCAAGTTTACCCGGTATAAAAGTGACCGGTATTGACATGCATATTGGCAGCCAGATTGAAAAGCTGGAACCTTTCGATGAAGCTTTCTCAAAGCTTGAAAAACTGGTTCGCGAGCTGCGGTCAAACGGCCATCAGATCGATCATGTTGATCTTGGTGGCGGATTGGGGATTCCCTACAGGACCGATAACACCAGTGTTCCTGAACCCGGTGAATATGCCGATATCGTCCGCCGGCATGTGCGATCACTGGACTGTCAGATCATTTTTGAACCGGGCCGGCTGATTGCCGGCAATGCGGGCATTCTCGTCGGTACCGTTTTGTTCCGCAAAGAACTGCAAAACAAATCCATCCTGATCGGTGATGTCGCGATGAATGATCTTATCCGGCCGACACTGTATGATGCCTGGCATGAAGTGACCGCCGTTAACGACGAGACAACATTAAAACCAGCCATTCATGGAGATCTTGTTGGTCCGGTGTGCGAAACCGGCGATTTTATAGCCCGTGACCGTTCACTCCCGGCCCTGGAATCTGGAGAGCTGTTTGCCATAGGATCAGCAGGCGCCTATGGCGCAGTACAATCAGGCACCTATAATACCCGCCCGCTGGTGCCTGAAGTTCTGGTTCATGGGGACCGGTTTCATGTCATACGCCCGCGCCTGGACGTTGAAGCGATCATTGCTCTGGACAGCCTGCCCGACTGGCAGAAGAAAAATTAGAGCGTTCAGACATAAAATTCAACTTTTGGTGTTATCACGCGCGATATTCTTCAAATCGCCTGAAATTCTGTTACAATGACATCACCGATGCCATTGCGGAGTTGTTCAGTGAACCATAAAAGCTACCAGGCGATATCAAAATTTGTACGGGCAACTGCTTGGCTGTCCGTATGCTGGGAGCGCCTCTGGCCGCTTCTTGTCCCGCTTTCACTGGTGATAATGGTGTTTCTCGGACTAACCTGGGCCGGGATCTGGACTGCTGTACCCTGGTGGCTGCATATCACAATTTTAGGTCTGTTTGTCATCGCTGCCGGCGGTTCGCTGGCAATATTGCGCCATATGTCCTGGCCGGAACTGGGTGCCATCACCCGGCGTATTGAAAAAGAGACACAATTATCGGATCGCCCGATTCTTGCTCAGGTTGATGAAATCGCGCTCGGGAAAAATGACGAATTTGCCGGTATTTTCTGGGCAGAACATCGTCAGAGAATGGCCGCAAAACTGCAACATTTAACCAGTGGCTCTCCCAGAGCCAAAGGTGACAGGTTTGATCCATACGGGTTGCGCCTGTTTGTGCCGATTATCGTATTTGTAACTTTCATGTTTTCTTTTGGGTCAGCCGGAGGTCGATTGGGCGATGCGTTTCAGTTTCATACTAATCCGGAAAAAATTCTGACGCGGTTGGATTTATGGATTAATCCACCGGACTACACCCGCAAGCCACCGATATACCTCTCAGCAGAGGGCAAGCATCAGGCCGGTCAGATTTTGTCGGTGCCGCAATTCAGTCAGCTTGCAGGACGCTTTGCCGGCGCTGGTGATATTTCTATCTGGTACCAACGCGCCGATGACACCAAGGGCAGCAGTAAAATTGAAATAGTTCCCGAAACCGTAACCGGAGATAACCCTGATTCGGTCGTTGAACGCGTCTACACCTTCAAGATAGAAACCAATGGCAGCATCACTGCGATGTCGCGCAACACGCAGATTTCCCAATGGTCTTTCAATATCATCAAAGACAACAAACCTGTTATCAGGTTTGAAAAAGAACCCGATTCCTCCCTTGCCGGATCACTGCAGCTTTCCTATCACGTGGAAGATGACTATGGCGTCATTGAAGCCATCGGCCGGGTGGAACAAATCAAAACTAGCGGGGATCATACACCGATAGTTAATTCGGAGAAACCGGCGAGATTTGTCGCCCCTGCCAATGCACGACCCCTGATGGAGCCGCTGGCAATAAAACTCCCCCTGCCCCGAAGGCGGACACGCTCGGGTACATCGAAAGTTAATCGCGATCTGTCAAAGCACCCGCTGGCTGGAAGTCTGGTGAATCTGACCCTGATTGCCCGCGATGACATTGATCAGACCGGATCAAGCGAAATCAGGCAAATTATCCTGCCTGGCCGCGTGTTCTCAAACCCGCTTGCCAGGGCACTGATTGAACAACGACGTATTCTGGCAATGGATGCCAACCAGAAACAGTTGGTGATTTCGATGCTGGATGCCCTGACCACAGCGCCCGAATTGTTCATTGATGATTTCTCCGCCCATTTGGCGATGAGCGTCGCCAAACGCCGTTTGGTCGCCGCCCGTAGTGACAACGATCTAAAGCAGGTTATGGACCTGTTTTGGGATATCGCACTGGGTATTGAATTTGGCAAAATGTCAGATCTGGAGAAAAAACTGCGTGATGCCCAGGAACGTCTGAGTAAAGCCCTGGAAGAAGGGGCAAGTGATAAGGAAATCGACAAATTAATGAAAGAATTGCGTCAGGCAATGAACGAATTGATGCAGGCGCTGATTGAACAGGCCCGCAAAAATCCGCAGTCCCAAAATCCGCTGATGCAAAACGACAATGCCCGGCAATTACGACAAAGAGATTTGGAACGCATGCTGGACCGGATTGAAGATTTGGCTAAATCAGGCTCCAGGGATGCGGCAAGGCAATTGCTGAGTGAAATGCAGCGCATGATGGATAATCTCAGAGCCGGCAGGCATATGCAGCAGCGCCAGGCTGAAGGCAATCAGATGAACAAGACGCTGGATAAGCTTAGTGAACTGATGCAGAAGCAGCAAAAGCTGATGGATGAAACCTTTCGCCAGGGCCAGCGGCAGCAGAAAAATCAGCGGCAGTCAAATCGCCAGAATCAGGACAACAACGGAAAGAATAATCAGCGAAATCCCAATGGCCAAAATCAGGAAATGACTGCTCAGGAATATGCTGATGCTATGAAACAGTTGCGTCAGCAGCAGCAGGCACTGCAGGAACAGCTGGATTCATTGAACCGCCAACTCCAGGAACTGGGCCTTCAACCCTCCGGTGAATTTGATGAAGCCGGCAAACAGATGGGGAAAGCCGGAAAAAAACTGGGTCAGGGCGAAGCGGGAGATGCCGTTGGCAATCAGGCAAAGGCACTTGATGCCCTGAAAAAAGGGGCACAATCAATCATGCGCCAAATGGCCGGACAGCGCCAACAGGGCGGTCAGCAGCAAAGCGATGGCAATGCCAATTCCAATAATCGCCTGGGCCGTGATCCGCTTGGCCGAAATCTCGATAAAAACGGCAACCAGCTGGGAAGCAATACCAAGATACCCGGGGAAATTGACGCCCAAAATGCCCGCAGAGTGATGGAAGCAATCCGTGAACGCCTGTCTGAACAAGGACAGCCAATCATTGAGAAAGATTATCTGGAGCGATTATTGCAAAACCGTTAGATCCTGTCTGAATTAGACGTCAAACTCAGGCGTCACCGGTTACAACACCAACAAACGGTAATTCACGGAATGCGTGGCCAACATCCATGCCATAGCCCACGACAAATTTGTCAGGACATTCAAATCCAATATAATCAGCATTGATATCGGATTTGCGCCGCATCGATTTATCCAGAAGTGTAACAATGGCTACTTTATTCGCACCGCGTGAAAGCAAAAGATCGCGGGTAAACTTCATCGTATTACCGGATTCCAGAATATCATCTATCAGCAAAATATCACGGCCTTTGACATCACTGTCAACGTCGCGTTGCAGCTTGACCTCGCCTGCCGTGGTGCCGGCCCCATAGCTGGAAATATATATGAACTCGACTTCCGGTGTTAAGCCCGCCTTGTGGAGTGCGCGAATAAGATCCGCAGCGAATACGAATGAACCCTTGAGCACGGAAATTACAAGAATATCCTTTAGATCACTCAACGCTATTTCTTCGGAAAGCTCGTGATTGCGCTTGGCAATCTGTTTTGCGGTAAACAACACTTCGATTTTTTTATTACGAACGATAGGCAATAAACTTATCCTGATCTGAAATTGTTGTCAGCAAACTCCATCTCGATATTTTTGCTGCTTCCAAATGGTTTATGTATAGAAGTACGTATGATCAGGTTGGTGCCTGGAGAGAGTTTTTGCAAGGCTGGTGTGTAGCTCCAGCCAAAATATCCACTGGAACCTTTGTTACCTGATCGCATGAGGACTGTCGGCACGGTGACAGTATGGACTGATTTATTGCTTATCCTGGCTGTGATGACCCAGAACGCGGCCTGATTGTTGTTATGGTCTTCAACTTTGATATTTTCCAGTATCAGGGCTGAAGATTGGATTTTTGCCTGACCGGAGAAATTGCCGGAAACCAATCCCCGATAACCGCCACC
>Ga0209344_10005777_pt1 | contig 10495 bp, 8 predicted proteins | sample Cruoilmetagenom6_FD_187293 | JGI IMG/M metagenome (GOLD analysis project Ga0209344, IMG submission 187293) | Oil polluted marine microbial communities from Coal Oil Point, Santa Barbara, California, USA - Santa Barbara Oil Seep Sample 6 (SPAdes)... | ecosystem: Environmental > Aquatic > Marine >...
TGGGCGCGTAGACGCCCACGGTTGAATCGATCTGGAGAAAATCGACGCCTTCTTCTCCCAATGCAGGCATATCCTGGTTGAGCGCACCTTTGCGATCCTTGCGGAATGATCCCAGCACGCGCAGCTTGGTGGCATAGGTTTCCCCGTCAGATTCGCCCACGATTCCGAAATCGACCTGATTTCCGATGATCGCATTGCGCGACCCGCTGCCTCCGCTGAACGGTACTTCGACAACGTCCAGATCATTGACCGCAATGAACCCGGCGCCAGCCGCCATGTATGCTGAACCACGCCCGCCGTGCGACCAGCGCAGCTTGCCCGGCTCGGCCTTTGCAGCATCCAGAAGCTGCTTGACGTTCTTGAACGGGCTATCCATCGGAACCGCGATGGATGGCACCAGTTCGGCAGTGAAGCCGATCAGTTCATAATCGTCGAAAAGAATCAGTTCGGTCTTGTCGGTTGCCTGTTGTAGGATCAGCGTGCTCGCTGAGCCAAACCACAGCGTGTAACCGTCCGGGCGCGCCTCGGCCACGGTCTTGGCCGCAATCATGCTGGAAGCGCCGGGCTTGTTGACCACAACGACCGGCGTATCCAGAGCCGACTGAAGCGCATTGGCGGCGGCGCGACCCGCCGCATCGGTATTACCCCCCGCCTTGAACCCAATAATCAAATTTATGGGACGCTCCGGATACTCTGCCCGAGCTTGGCCCGCAGCGCCCAATCCCGCCACCATCGCCAAACCAACGAATACTGCCTGCAGCCGGCGTGTGAAATTTAACAGTTTCATACTTCCTCCCTACCGATGACTTATCGGTTTCCTTGTGCCGGTCACCTTATGTCGACCGGCCCGATATCAAAGCGTCGCCGAAAGGAAGCCCGAATGCAAATAGCGAAACAAGATGCAGATATAAGCAAAATCAATGACGTCGAAGCCACAATTTTGCGCGCGGTGATGCAGTTCGCCTCCCGCTTCGGACAGGCAAAGGATCTGCCCTGCTGGAGCAGGCAAGAGCGACAGGCCGGGTACGAGAACCGGCCCGGTCACGCAGCGCCGGTGCGAAAGCGATGAAGCTGTATGCCTATCGGGGGGCTGATGTTTCTGCAAAACGCTCGATTTCCTTCCAGACGCCCTCATCAATCAACTTGCAAATCACCTGCTTTACGGCTTTGGCCGTGGCGAGGGCCGCAGCGCTTGAAGGATGTGCCTGAGAAGTGCAAAGACTGATCGGGCGGGAAAATCTTGGCTGCTCAATGGCAAGGGCGGCAAGGTCGCCTTTGGCAAGCCCTGACGCCGCAGCTGACCACGGCAAAATCGCAGCCCCAAGCCCTGCCAGCACCGCCGACACCGTCGTTGAGATCGCGGAGGTTTCCGCGACCAGGTTCAAAGGCAGGTCGCTGGACCGAAACAAGGCCTCGATCAATTGTCTTTTCGGCGCGCTGGCGCTGGGCAGGATCAACGGAACTTTTGACAATTCCTGCAACGTGACAGGGCTGGTTTGAGGAATGTCAAAGGGAGGGTCGGCCTTGAAGATCAGGAACATACGCTCCCTCAGGATCGTCTCTGCCTGTATCCCCTTGAAGGCGCCTTGATTGTTAAGAAGCGCAATATCGAGGCGTCCGTTAAGCAACATTTCCGATAACTGATCATTATCCGCCTCACGGATTTCGGCGACCACATTGGGGAGGGTTTCGCGGATTGTGCTTAGGATGGGGACCGTCGCGATCAAGGATACGCTGCCGGGCATTCCGATCGAGACATGGCCCGAGGGGCTTTCCGAACTGGCCTTGATTTCCGCGCGCGCAATATCCAGTTGCTGGAGTATCTGCTGTCCGCATCTGTAGAGAATATGCCCGCCTTCGGTCGGCACCGCCCCCGTAGGGGTCCTGATCAGCAACGGCGCTCCCAACTCGATTTCCAGCTTTGCAATCTGTTGACTGAGTGCGGGCTGCGCCACGTTCAGACTTTCGGCAGCGCGCGTGAATCCCCCGGTTTCAACCACCTTGAGGAAATATTTGAGCTGGCGGAAGCGGATCGACATCTGCACTTTCTCCGGCGTTGGATACAGAGGTTTGTCACCGCGCGCCCATCGCCCTGCTGGCCGCCGATCGATACACAATGGAGCCTGATCATTGATGTTTGGTCTATTCTAATGGCTATCGCGTGGCAACTCTCCGGAGATACGTTGATAAGCCGTGGCCAATTCGAGACACCCGCCATCAGAAAGCTGCCCCACGTGCTGGCGGTACAGTTCCTGCCACGGTGTTTGATGCCGCAACTCCGGCTTGGCCCATGCAGCTTTTCGAGCCGACCATTCCGGCTCATCCACAAGCGCGTCAAGGGTGGCGGCGTTGAGGTCCAGCCGGACCCGGTCATTGGTTTCGAGGAAGGCCAACCCGCCGCCAATCGCCGCTTCCGGGGAGGCGTTCAAGATCGAAGGGCTCTCGGATGTGCCGGACTGACGCCCGTCTCCCGCAGTGGGCAGATGGTTGACACCCGCCTTGATGAGCGCATTCGGCGGCTGCATGTTCACCACTTCAGCAGAGCCGGGATAGCCGACACAGCCAACATTGCGGATGAACAGCATGCAGGTCTGGTCAATGTCCAAGGCTGGATCGTTGATCCGCTCATGGTAATCCTCGGGTCCCTCGAACACGATGGCGCGGGCTTCGAAAATCCCCTCAGAGCCGGGGCTCGAAAGAAAGCGTTGCCTGAAATCATCAGAGATGACTGAGGTTTTCATCAAGGCGCTATCGAACAGATTTCCACTCAAGACGATAAACCCCGCGCGTTCCCGTAACGGTCGATCAAACGTCCGGATGACATTATGATCTACACTGCGGGCGCTGCCCACCGCATCGGTGACGGTCTTGCCGATCGCCGTCATGGCATCCCGGTTCAGCTTTCCGGCCTTGATCAACTCGCCCATGACCGCAGGCACACCGCCGGCCCGATAAAAGCTCTCGCCCAGATATTCGCCCGCGGGCTGCATGTTCACCAGGAGCGGCAGGTCATGGCCGATGGATTGCCAGTCCTTCACATTGAGCTCGACGCCTGCATGGCGGGCGATGGCCTGAAGATGCGGCGGCGCGTTGGTCGATCCACCGATGGCGGTTGTGACCATGATCGCATTCTCGAAGGCCTGTCGGGTCAGGATTTGTGACGGCCGCAAATCCTCGTAAACCATCTCGACGATCCGCTTGCCGGTTAGAAAAGCCATCTCCATCCGTTCCCGGAAAGGCGCCGGTATCGCAGCATTGCCCGGTAGCGTCATGCCCAACGCCTCGGCAATCGCGTTCATCGTGCTGGCGGTGCCCATGGTGTTGCAGTGGCCAAGAGAGGGGGCGGACGAACAGACCCGGTCAATGAATTCCTCGTAGCCGATCTTGCCCTCGGCGTGCAGGCGGCGGCTTTCCCAGTTGATCGTTCCGGAGCCCCCGCGCTTTCCCTGCCACCAGCCATCCAGCATCGGTCCCCCGTTCAACGCAATGGCCGGAAGGTCGACCGTGGCAGCGCCCATCAGCATCGCCGGAGTTGTCTTGTCACAGCCCGTGGTCAACACAACGCCGTCGACCGGATAGCCATGCAGCACCTCGACCAGACCGAGATAGGCGAGATTGCGGTCCAGCGCCGCCGTTGGCCGCTTGCCGGTCTCCTGAATCGGGTGAACCGGAAATTCCATCGGGATGCCGCCCGCGGCCCGAATTCCAGCTTTGATGCGGTCCATGAGAAAAAGATGAATCTTGTTGCACGGCGCCAGATCGCTCCCTGTGTTGGCGACCCCGATAATCGGCATTCCGGCTTGCAGTTCTTCCCGTGTGAAGGTCGAGTTCTGATACCGTTCCAGATAGAGCGCGGTCACACCGGGGTTGTTCGGGTTGTCAAACCACTCCTGCGATCGGAACCGCTTGTTGGCGCGTGTATCGGACATGTCGGTAAGCTCCTTCCAATTTGATCAGGTTCGGCAAGCATCGCACATGCGGAAGCTTCACTGAGCGGCCCCGGAGTTAGGAAATTCACCTTGTCAGGCTGACTCTATAGGTTTTTCTACTTCGACCACCCGGCCCGAGTTACTTCTTTTCGACATTCGCCGGCTCGTCCGACCATGTTTGCCGGGCAGACCGACGTCCCGCGAAAGTCGTCTTCCAGATACGCATACCTGATACGAACAGGGCAACTCCGAAGAAGAGCATTGCAGATGGACGTTCAAAAAAGACCAGCGCGCCGTTGTCGGACAACAGCAGGGATTGCCGAAACGATTCCTCCGCTCCATCGGCCAGCACAAAGGCGATGATGAAGGCGGCGGGAGAAAAGCCGTGTCGCCGCATCAGGTATCCCAAAGCCCCCGCGCCGCACATGATGAAGATGTCGAACACATTGGTGCGTGCCGAGTAGGCCGAAATGACGGACGTCAGAAAGATGTAGGGATAGATCAGACGCGGCGGCAAGGCGGCCAGAAACCGTCCAATGACCGGCGCGAAAAAGTACCCGATGAGCCCGTAGACGGCGATGCCGACGAGCCCGGCGGCAAACAGGCCGTAGATAAGATCATGCGCCGTGTCGAAAATCTGCGGGCCGACGGGAATGCCGTGGATGAGAAACACGCCGAGAAGGATGGCCGCGATCGTGCTGCCGGGAACGCCGAGCGCAAGCATAGGGATCATCGAAGGTCCCGACACCGCATTGTTGGCGGCTTCCGGCGCGGCAACACCTTCGACAATACCTGTTCCCCACAACTCTGGGGTCTGGGAACGGCGCTTTTCTTCACCATAGGCCGTGAAACAGGCAACTGCGGATCCCAGTCCCGGGAGCACGCCAATTATCGCCCCAATCGACGAAGACCGCAAAATAACAGGGATGCAGCGCCGGAATTCGACCAGGGTTAATCTGTTTGCGTCGGGATCGTCGCTTTGGGCAACCTGGATTATCTTCACCCCCGCGCGCGTATTGCGCAGTTGCACAGCCACTTCGGAAATCACGAACATCCCAATGAGCAGCGGAATGAGATCAATGCCGGCCGAAAACTCGAAAATGCCGAAATTCAGCCGAGGTTCGGACGAGATCGGGTCAATTCCGATCATTGCCACCAAAATTCCGCCGGCCGTGCTCATCAAACCCTTCAGCACGGAATCGCCGATGACGGAGCTGATAACGATCAAGGCCATCATATAGATGGTGAAATAGGTCGGAGGCCCAAAGGATTCCGTCACCGAACTGATGCTCACGGCTGCGAAGATCAGCAGGATATCACCGGTGTAGTCGCCGATGACGGAGGCAACAGTGGCAGTTTTCAGGGCTTTTCCGGGTTTGCCGGCGGAGGTCAGGGCATAGCCGTCAAGCACCGTAGCCGCCGAGGCGGCCGTGCCGGGAGTGTTGAACAGAATGGCCGAGATAGACCCGCCAAAACGTCCGGCCTTGCCGATCACATACAGAAAAGCCAGCGCCGACAGCGGGTCGAGATAATAGGTCACAGGAACCAACATTGCGATCGCCGCCGCCGCAGTCAGACCCGGAATCGCGCCGACGATCACCCCGATAATGGACGCGAGAAAAACAAATCCGAGCGCGATAGGATTGGCAAAGAGATAGCTGAAACCGGCGAGAATATCCATGTCCAACCCCGTAGGAATTATTAGAAAAGAAGGGTCATGTCGATCAGCGAGCCGGGAGGGTCGTAGATTCCCAGCAGATAGACAAAACAGAAGTAAAACAGCGTGCCGGCCAGGATTGAATGCAGCGCGGAGGCTTTGCGCGAATTTCCAAACAAGCGGAAGGCAATGTAGCCAGAAAGCAGCGTCGCGATCAGATAACCGAACCAGAGCATGAACTGGCCGTAGACTGCAATCAGTGCGATCAGCGGTCCCGCGCGAAACAGCAGGTCGCGAGGCGTGATGTCTTGTTTGATCGGGCCTTTATCGCGGGTCCTGAAATCAGCAACCAAAACAATCGCCGCCAGAATAACCATCATCAAGCTCACAGCCCTCGGCACGACCGCCGGCCCTAAGGTCGTGCTGGTGCCGCCGGGGATGGTCAAGCTTGCAAGGAAAAAAGCCCCGCCAAAAGCCAAAAACACAGCAGTTGTGAACCACCCGATATTCCTATCCATGCTGTCCTCCTCCAAGTACCAGGCTGGTGCGGCGGCATCGTCAGTTGAATTCATTCCGTCACGCCGCGCGATTCACTGGCCATTTCCCGTTTGCGACATCGTTCCAGCCTTGCACCAGCAAAAAGCCCATCGCATCACGGGCCTCATGGGTAGCACTGCCAATATGAGGGGTTAGAAAAACATTACTCAAACTGCGGTACCTAGGGTCGATGTCGGGTTCCTGATCAAACACATCAAGCCCCGCCGCAAAGAGACGGCCATGGGTCAGGGCGGCAATCAGAGCGTCATCATCGATGATAGCCCCTCGTGACACATTGATTATGATCCCCTCCTCCGGCATGAGACCAATCCGTTCCGCATTAACTGCCTTGATCAGTTGCGGAACGCCGGGCGCACAGATGATGACGTATTTGCAGGTCCTCATCATGTCGTCGAGCGATTCGTGATAAATCGCCTCGTACGGCAACTCTTCCTCCACTGGCGAACGGTCGTGGTAATGGATTTCCAAACCAAAGACAGCGGACCTGCTGGCGACGGCGCGCCCTATCCGGCCAAGCCCGAGAATGCCCACTTTCTGGTTGCTGAGGGCATGTCCCAAAAGCTGCGTGGGCTTCCAGCCAGTCCAACGTCCGCTTCGCACCAGCTCATCGCCTTCGCGCGCCCGTCGGGCCGTGGCAAGCAGGAGCATCAGGGCGATTTCGCCGACCGCGTCACTGAGCACGTCCGGCGTGTGCAGTACAGCCACGCCGGCTGCCTTGCACGCGTCAAGATCAATGTGTTCAACTCCGACCGACAACGTGGCAATACAGGAGAGCTCGGGCAACAGCGCCTGCACGAGCTCGGCATTGACCCGATAGTCTGCGGTCAAAAACACGATCTCCGATCCCTTGGCTTGCTCCACCAAGGTCTCGTGCGGCAAAATCGAATTATCCTCGTTGCAGCGCAGATCGAATGTTTCGGCGATCAAATTCTCCACTGCAGGCGTAAATCGACGTGCCTGGTAGGCTTTGGGAAGTACGGTCATGGGTCGAAAACCTCAGGTTAAAGGGCTTGGCGGAGCAGCATGCTATAATCGTTAGCCGTCGCCTTCCGGGGATTGGTCTGGTTGGTGTGATCGCGCTCGGCAAGAGGTGCCGCGGCTTCAATGTGGCTATCGGCGACCCCCAAATCAGACAGCTTCATGGGTAGGTTGAGATCGGCAGTTAGTTCTGCGATCGCCGCCGCAGTATCCGCATCTCCATCCAGACCCATGGCCTGGTTGAGCGCCGCGTATCTTTCCCCGACCACCGGCTTATTAAACCGCAGAACATGCGGCAACAGGATAGCGTTCAAGGCTCCATGGTGCAGTTTAAGACCGGCAAGGCCGCCGAGCGCGTGGCTCATGGCGTGTACAGCCCCAAGTCCTTTTTGGAAAGCTAGCGCGCCGTTCAGGGCGGCGGCCATCATTTCCTCCCGGGCGGCGATATCGTCGCCATGCTCAGTGGCCCGCTTGATGCTCCTTGCTGCGCGCCGCAGCCCCTCCAGCGCTATGCCATCCGCTGGCGGATTGATGGCCCGGCTGATGTAGGTCTCGACGCAATGGGTCAAGGCGTCCATCCCGGTTGCCGCAGTCAAGAAACGCGGCATGCTTACAGTCAGGTTCGGATCGCAGATTGCCGCCTTTGGTATCAGATAAGGGCTGAGCGCCCCAAGTTTCCGGTTATCGTTCAGAACTATTAGCGCTCCCCTGCCAACTTCCGATCCGGTCCCGGCAGTGGTCGGAATCGCGATAAGGGGCGGCAGAACATTCATGATGCTGGCGACTCCGCCTTCTATCGCCATGTAACTGGAGAGCGGACCGTCATGGCTGGCCATCAAGGCCACCGCCTTGGCAAGATCCATGGCAGACCCGCCGCCGAGACCGATGAGACTGTCGCATGTATTTTCCCAGTAAGCCCTCAAAGCCTCTTCGCAGGATTTTTCGGTTGGGTTTTCGGGTGTGCCGTCAAAGACCGTCGGCGTGACATTGGCGGGCAAGGCATCCAGCACCTGTGTCACCAGACCGGCGCCTGCTACCCCCTTGTCGGTGACAATGAGCGGTCGCCGGATGGACAATTCGCGGCATTCGGCGACAAGCGCCTCGGGGAGGATGTTTTGTCCGAAGTGGACGCGGTTCAAATAGGTGATAAGCGGCATGACCGTCTCCTTGAAATTCTATCGATCCAGCCGGGGCGATGCCGCCGTACCAGCGCCTTCATAGAGCCCGCGATTGCTGCAAATTATCGCTGCCACTTCGATGGCTCTTTGCATGGCTTGAGGATTGGCCACCCCCTTGCCGACAATATCGAATGCGGTGCCGTGGCCAACCGTTACCGTCGGCACAGGCGAACCGCCATGCACCGCAATCCCGGTTTCAAACTGAAGCAGTTTGTTGGCCACCTGACACTGGTCATGATACATGGAGACAATCCCGGCGTAGTTGTTACGACGGGCTTCGACATAAATCGTGTCGCCCGGAATAGGGCCGACAACATCTACCCCTTCGGCTTTTGCTGCTTCCATGGCTGGCAGGATGACGTCAACCTCTTCCATACCACACAACCCGTTCTCGCCGCAGTGCGGGTTGAGCCCGGAAACTGCGATCTTCGTGTTCTTACGACCTGCGGCCGTCATCGCGCGATGAAGCAGTGTGATCACTGCTTTGACACGCTCCACCGTCAACAGGTCCGGTACGCTGCGGATAGGGACATGCGATGTCACCCGGGCGACCCACAGATCGTCCATGACATTGATCTCGCTCGCAACTCCGGAATAGCCGAGATGGGTGGTACATACATCGATACCGTCGCGAAAGTGCCAGCCAGCCATGTTCATGGCGACCTTGCTCATCGGCCCGTAGGCCACGGCGTCGATCTGACGCTGGCTGGCCAGATCAAGTGCTTGATGCAACACTTCCATGGTGTATTGGCCCGCCACAGGATTAGGCGCCCGTTGTGCAAAATCTTCGACCGAAAAGGAGCTGACCGGAATTCGCAAAAACGGCACAGCCGGATCCTTGAAGTCGATGTCGGTAAGATCGTCGACCACCTGGATCGTCGACATCAGCCCAGTGCGTTCATCTCCGAGAGCCAGAACCTCGGGGTCGCCAATCACAACCTGTCGCGTTGACCTGGGCTCTTCCTGTGTCAAAATTCGGGAAACGAGCTCCGGGCCGACCCCGCACGGGTCACCCATTAGCACTCCGACCAAGGGCTCATTCTTGTGCATGGCATTCATTTCAATGACCTCTTTTTGTTGATCCGCCAACGGCGGGGCCGTCTTAGCCGCGGCCGATAAAGGGCATCGCCGTTGCCATTATCGACATGAACTGGATATTGGTTTGTAATGGCAGCTGAGCCATGTGAACAACCGCATCCGCGACGTGCTGCGGGTCCATCGTAGGCTCCGGCCGCACCGAGCCGTCGGGCTGCGGTACGCCATCCAGCATCGGCGCTCCCATGTCGGTCAGCGCATTGCCGACGTCGATCTGGCCGCAGGCAATATTGAACGCCCTGCCATCCAAGGAGAGCGATCGGGTCAGCCCGGTAATGGCGTGTTTCGTCACCGAATAGGCCGTCGAGCCGGGCCGCGGCACATAGGCGGACAAAGACCCGTTGTTGATGATCCGGCCGCCCTGCGGTGTCTGATGCCGCATCGCCGAAAACGCGGCACGAGCGCAAAGCACCGAGCCGTTGAGATTGGCATCGAGGACCTTGTACCAGTCCTCAAGCTTCATCTCGTCGATCGGCGTGCCGAGCGCGAAACTTCCGGCATTGTTGAACAACAAATCAAGCCGCCCGAAGGCGTCAAGCGCGGTCTTGAAAATCCTGTCGACATCATCGGGTTTGGATATGTCCCCGGGAGCAACGACACATTCGGTCTCGAGCATGTCCGCGGTTTCCCGCAACGGATCAGGTCGCCGACCGACGAGGATCGTTTTCCATCCCTTTCTCGAAAGCGCCATGGCCGACAGCCGACCGATGCCCGTGCCGGCACCGGTGATCAGTGCAATACCCATTGCCTTTCCCTCCCTTGCACCGGATCAAGGCGGATCCGGCAACTCATTCGTCAGGAGTAGTCGGGGCGGCAGGAATATGAAAATACTGTATGAAACTGGCGCTATAGGCGAAACTTATGGGCCTCAGGGCCGTCTTCGTTCGGAAATTACTCAGAACCGACGTGCAGGGTGGTGAATGGGAGCGGGAAAAAGGTGGGGGTCAAGCCGCGAGGGCAAGCTTGGCCTGTTTGAGCCGGCCGTCGGCAACAGCGGCGCGGACCTGAAGGACCCGGTGAGCACCAACGGGAGACCAGCGCATTTGACGCTTCTTGTTCATACGAGCATTGACGAGGCTGTTAGCAGCACTTTCGGCGGG
>Ga0209344_10005779_pt1 | contig 10493 bp, 22 predicted proteins | sample Cruoilmetagenom6_FD_187293 | JGI IMG/M metagenome (GOLD analysis project Ga0209344, IMG submission 187293) | Oil polluted marine microbial communities from Coal Oil Point, Santa Barbara, California, USA - Santa Barbara Oil Seep Sample 6 (SPAdes)... | ecosystem: Environmental > Aquatic > Marine...
TGCAAGGTGGCGGCGGTGCCGGTGGTCAACTAAATTCACGCGGCGGTGACGGATTGATTGAATTCGTATAATAAGGAAACCCCTATAATGAAGAATATTTTAGATTTTATCTATCACATGTTAGGCGGGGCGGTTATTTTCGCCCTGTCGTTCATGCCGACATATATCGGACTATGGTTGACCGGTGAAACAATTCCGTCGAAACTTTTAGTTATAACAGCAGGGGCGTCGGGTGTCTTATGTGCTGTAATGGTTGGTTATTTTCGTGAGTTAGAACAATTTCATTACAACGACGGTAATCGCTGGCAACCGTGGAAAATGTCAGCACATAAACACCTAGAAGCAAACGCGTGGCCCATTGGAACCATATTACTTGCTTCAAATATTTTAATGGTAATTAAATGAGAGGCTGAAAAATGCGTTACGAAATTAAAAACCACCTATTGTATGTCGACGGAAAACAAGTCAAATTTATTCAAACTCCGAATGGCGGCGGTCGAATAAACCCGATCGGTATCGTAAACCACCACACAGCAAGCGGTGACGGTTCGGCAACTGGTGATATTAGTTGGCTTACAAACCGAAAAGCCGGGGCGTCAGCGCATTTTGTGGTTGATTGGAATGGTGATATTGTTCAACTTCAACCATGTAATAAAAAAACTTGGCACGCTGGAAAGTCTAAATGGAAAGATAAGCGCGGGTTAAATTCCCATACTATCGGAATTGAAATCGATAATCCCGGACACCTGACAAAACTTGCGAACGGCAACTTTGACGGTATCGGCGGACCATATACCCCTGACCTTGTCGTTGACACAGGTCGCACAAAATCACACGGTGGTTTACGATATTGGAAACGCTTTAGTGCTGAACAGATCAGCGCCGTGAAATTTTTGAACATGGCTCTTGCTGAAGCTTATAACATATCACCCGAATGGGTTGTCACACATTGGCAAATTGCACCGCGCCGCAAGACAGACCCCGGCCCGCATTTTCCATTAGGACATATTCGCGGGCTTATCCGGGGAAACGGTGATGATGATTTTGATTCACCTGTCACAAAATCGACAAAGAAGGCGTCCAGTAGCAAAAAAAGGGTCTTGGTTAAGGGTATGCAAGGTGCAGACGTTAAAACCCTTCAGCGGGCGCTTAAAATCAATGCTGACGGTGATTTCGGAAAACAAACACACGGCGCTGTAATTGCAATTCAACGATCATATAAACTTGATGTCGACGGGAAAGTTGGAAAAAATACACGAAAGGTTTTAGGTATCTGATGGAAAATTTAGTTATTATAATTTCGGTGTTTGTTTTATTGGTTGCACTGTTTGAAACATTGAAGTTTTTTCCGGTGTCTTCCACCATGTCAACGACAACCGTCGCCATGACTGTTCCGGGACTAGCTGGAACGATTGTCGGTTCAGACATTGGTCAATATGTTGAATTGTCTTGGATGGGTCCGGCACTTTTATCGTTGGGTTTATTCGTTAAGTATGCTCGATTCAGAACCGCTGCACCGCTGCAAAAGGTGAAAGAATGATTCAATTACTTTTTGCAAAAGCTTTTTCAAAAATCGGTCTTTATGCCGGTGGAGCACTGGCGTTTGTTCTGGCGTTTGCTGGCGTCTATCTCAAAGGTAAAAAAGCAGGGAAACAAGACGAACAATTCAAGAGTCAAAAAAAGGCGATTGAAGACAAGGACAACTTAAATGAAATTCAAAAAAAACAAGCTAAAATTGCGGTCAATCGCCCTGACGAAGACGAATTGTATAGTCGCCTTGACGATGGTTCTTTCTAGTTGTGCATCATCATCTTTACCGGCAAATTTACACACCCGCGTCGGGGAAGCTTGCCCTGTTCCAAAGTCGTACACAGTGAAACAAACCCGTTCGGCACTTTCTGAACTGCGATCTTGCGGTCAGAAATGTCAAAGTGTTCGGTCGATGATACAAGATTATTCGGTTTTACGCGATCAATCCAAGGCTTGCCAATTAGTCAAATAATAAACGCACCGGTGATTAAACCGAGTGACACAAGTTTCAAGTGTAAAAGTTTATTGTGCAACATCATTGAAGTTTTCCCGACCGTGGCGACATTGAAGAAGGTTTCGGGTTTTTCGCAAGTGCGGACGGTGCTGTTTTCACGATAGGTTCGACAAGTCGAAATTCTTTAATTGTATTTAGTTTAAAACCATGAGTAACAATTTCATCATTATATTGTGAAACGACACCCAATATTTCACCAGATTGATTAACAACTAATACTTTGTCACATGTGAACATTTCCGGCATATTTTCGTCAGTGCCTTCAATGAACTGAACGGTTATTTTTTTCAATGGTGTATTCATTTTTTAAATCCTTTTTATCGACTTTGATTGAATTAAAGCCCATTCGTTTGCGTCGTATTGTGACGCAAATGTTCGACTTGAATGCTGACCTTTTTTATTCCAAGTGTTACCGCGCCACATATTTAAACTTGGAACAAAGTTAATATTATGTCTCATTTTTTAAACTCCAAACGATAAACAATGACGCCTTTTCGAGGTTTTACACCTTTCACTGTTTCACCCGTTATGAATCGCTGATGAATTTCGATTCTTTCTTTTCGGTTTAATCTGGTGCGACCTTCAGCACTAAAAAACATTTGTCTAAATTCACTGTCACAAGACACTTGAATTGACCGATTTGTTTTTATCGATAAAAACCGATAAACTTTTGTCGTGCCGGGTTTGGGTTCATGACCTGTTTGCTTCTTTAAAGCTTTTAGAAAGCGCCCGGTTTCATCAAGATAACTACTAAATGCAATTCGATCTTTCACAACATTAAATTCAGCGGTGTGAAATTCGATATCGTCTTGCCGTTGTTTTTCTTGATCGGCAAACAATTGCGCTTCATGTTCAGGTGATAATTGTGTCATGATTTACCACCTTGTCGTTTACAAAAAGAGCATTGACACGTCGATGAAGGGTCATAAGCAGGATTTGAAAATATGACAAAACTATTCCCCGCCCGTGGTGTTGTAAACAAGTTAAAACGTGACGCGTCGCCTGTTTCATTCATTGCGTCTGACAGTTCTTGACTAGTGAATTCAAAACCGGTTGATTTTGAATTCTTTATGGGTTTTTTGATTGTGGTTTCATAGTCAGAAAGAAGGGTTGAGATACCGGGTAAGCTAAGGGGTTTGACGGGTTCGTCCATTTTCCCATATGTTGAATTAAGTATCAATTTTTTCAACATGTTTTGAGTATCAAACGAGGAAGTGAATTCTTTGTGTTTTCGTTTTTGCCATTTATTTGATAATAACTGATTCACCGGTGCGTTTGATTTTTGCCATTTATTTGACCTGTCTGACATTCGACACATTAAAATATCGTCAATAAATTTCATTTCAAAAACCCCTTTTAAATTATTAGGGTTTTTTCGAATAAGTGTTTCACCGGATGCGAGCAATAAAAGAACGTCAAGTGTATCGACGTCTTCAAATTCTTCATAGATGCACCAATTTTTAGGGTTGATTTTGTCAAGTAAATCTTCCGGGACAATCGTTCCGCGAACACCTGAATTAAACCGCCAAATACGCCCGTTATGTATTTTCCAATACGCATCTTTTAACCAGTTTTCCCGTCGAATTGCTTCACCTTTTAACAATTCGACATATGCTTGTTCGCGTTTCATTTTTCAGCCTTTCGCGGAATATCAACCCCGATGTTTCGTAATTCATTTTCGATGCGATTTTTTTCACCCATAACACGATGAAGCATTTCTTCAGCGTCACGCACTTCAAGTGCGTTTTTGTCATATCGTAATTTTAAATCATTCGCTTTTGCGACGTTCCGAATGTCCATTTTTGTTCCCTTCATTTCAATTATGTCGCCGATGGGGGCGGTGCTTGTTGAACAACAATTGTTGTGTGACTTTGTGCTATGCTCGCACTGGAACAATTGCGACGCGATGCGGCAACAACAATCAATGCGTGAATGATGCCGGGAATCCAGCCCAACATGCAAAAGCCAACATTCACTAACGCTTGTGACGGTGAACCTTTGATCAACACCGCTAACGGTGGAAAAATTAATGCAAGAATATAAGCCATTTTAAATCCAATCGTGTTAAAAATTAAAAAAGTACGCGGGGTTGCTATAGCGCCCCCCCGCGTTGTTTGCCGTGATTAATCAGCGGATTTCATAACCTTGTACCCCTTTTTATTGATTGTCGTTTAAAGACAAATGGTCTACCTGTATATAATACGTCTTTAAGACTTGGTTGTCAACAACTGTTTGATGCTTTTTTCGATTATTTTTTTATTGTGAATCAACAACAGATATTTAATCGATAATACAATTGATAATCTGATAGGTGCGTCGCCAGCTTCCCAACGACAAACCTGTCGCCATTGCACACCAATTTTTTCAGCCAACGCCGTTTGAGTTAAATTAAGTTTTTCACGGGCTAGTTTTAGTTCTTCTTTTGTCATTTAATCACCACCTTTTCGACTTCGTTAATATACCAATCATAGTCTAAATTTGCAGGGTTAAAACTGTCAGCCCTGTCACATATAGCGACCTGCATTCCTTTGTTTACCGCAAAAGTTCTTTCACCTGAACCCGGTTTCTTTTTTAGTTCTGGCATTATTTTTTGAATGTACTGACCGTTTATAGCCATGTGATAACGGCTGACTTTTTGGAGTTTTTCACCGTCATACGGTCGATAGACTGGTTTTGGTTTTCCTTTACTGTCCGGTGGAGAATACCAGCCAATTTGCTCGCCCCGACACTTTTCGTCTGGCACCAATTGAGCATATGACTTGCCGGGAATTTTTAACCGCAAGAAAAAGTCAAACGGGTCGTCGTGTGACATTACAGCAGTTCGCGCGTCAATGCCTTTTACCATGACCTTTTCGGCGGCTTTTGGCACTACAAGAGCGCTGTGATTCTTATGCCAAGCAATTTCACGTGTTGCCGGGTTTTCACGGGCGGTTTCATGTGCATAACAGCCAATTCGTTTCAGTTTACCATTTGTGAAACGAGCCATATATGAATTTACATCACGAATCCACATATCGGAATAATCGCCATACTCTAATTGTAAATTTGAAAACTCTTCCCAATTTTTACAAATTTCATCAAATATATGTTTACATGAATCGTGAATTAAAACTGTGACACCATCTGTATTTAATTGAACTGGTTTTGCGTGTGCGTATAACACCAATTGTTCAAGTAAAACTGACAAAAGCAATTGACCGTTGATCGTGATCGACATCGTATATTGAGGGTCATAAAATGCACTGTGGATTTCAGCACTGTCACCATATACCCCGTTCAATGCCAATTTTAACATTTCATTCGGTGCTGTTTTTTTGGCGTACCCTTGTCGCCGGTCAAACAATCGCTTGTAAGCAAAACAAAATGTTTCCGACAGGTGTTCCGGGTGAAACCAGTTTTTAATGGCAAGATTTGGATAAAAACTTGTCACGTCAACGTCTATTAATGACCAACCGGCTTCAGGGCGAACGTGACAGCTAGGTAAAGACGCATGACCCCCACCAGCACCATAGAAAATATCTATACCCCCTAGCGACGCTTTTAAGCCTTTTAATTCCGGCGGTGCTTTAGTTTGTGTGATACTGGTTGCTTTTAAGTGAGATAACACATTTTGAAGTTCTGGTGTAACAAAACCAATTTGAGGTAAAATTATATCTTTGAGGCGTATGATAGGTCGTTTTGTCTGGTTTGGTTTTTCATATGTTCCAGTAATACCCGGCGAATCATTTTCCATTTCTTTGATGAAATATTGTTTGCCTATTTTGGTATCGTTCCAGTTCATTACGTTGGGACCAAGTAAATCAACCAGTTCACGCCGAAATTCGATTTTTTCTTTGTTGTGCCTAGCAAATACGTTTGTTTCGCTTGTGTCATGTGCGTTATAACGAATCACACTGTCGCATAAATCAAGCGAAACAAGTTCGCCCGGTTTAACAGGCATGTCACCGATATCGGCTGATCGTGAATTAAACTCGATTTCTTTTAATGATGTTCGTTTCGACACGTTGTCGAAATGATTGATCTTATATAAATCAATTTGCGGCACAAGGTGATTTCGACCCCAAACCATTCGTTTGAAATTATCATCGTCATTACCGTTTATGATCATGTCAGTTTTGAAATAAGCGTCAGCGGCGGTGAACCCCGGTCCAATTTGTATCAAATGATGAATAACTTGATAATCATAGCCAAAATTATTAAACCCAATCCACTCGATACCACGGTTTTGATTTGATAAAACAAAATTATAGAATTCCGTGGCCTGATTCATCCTGTCAGATACTTCAAAAATCCACCGATAACCGTTATCAACCCGCTCAAAAACACATGAAAAGAAATTAGGGTAACTCTCAAGATCATAACCAATTTCTATAATCATATTAAAATTCGCGTTTTTGCTGTTTCAAAATGTTTGTCATCTGATTCTATTCCGATAAAAGCCCGATCTGTATTACGACAAGCGACCCCGGTCGTACCAGAACCCATTGTGAAATCAAGAACCGTTTCACCGGGATTTGTGTAAGTCTTAATCAAATATTCCATTAATGACACAGGTTTTTGTGTCGGATGAAATCCTGTTTCTACACCGAAACTCATGTAAGATAACGGGAACCTTTCACCTGTCACATTGTTTGTAAACGCCCCGCCTTTTCCGACATACACGTCTGACACCCTTCCTTTTTTTTGTGAATAAGGTTTTCCGGGTGTTTTTTGCGGGTTGTATGTTGGGAGTTTTTTATAAAAAACGACAATGTCTTCATGTGCTCTAAGAGGCATTCGATTTGCGTTATAAAAACCCCGCCCCTGTGACTTCAACCAACTTAAATCATATCTGAATAATTTCATGTTTGATGAAATTAATGTTGTAGTAAATGGTTGCGCGGCGGTCATTATAATAGCACCATTTGATTTTATTATTCGTTCTAATTGTTGCCACATAGGGGTTAACGGAATAATTGAATCCCATTTACATGCTGTTGTTCCGTATGGCGGGTCAGTTAAAATTATATCAATTGACTCATCTGAAATGTTCCTCATTAAATCAAGACAATCACCGTGTAATAAAACCGGCGGCTTTACAAGGTGTTCGAATAAATCTGTCATGTCGCCCTCATTAATATTTTAAAGTCGTCAACATGTGACACAAAACCGGCAATTCCGCCGTAATATGCAACACACATTAAATAGTTGTGTTGCGCTCGATCACGTGCAGTTTCCGGTTTAGTCCAACCGGGTTTTTTAGTTTCAATCGCTATAAAAACACCGGGTGCTTTAATACCTATCAAATCCGATGATTTGAAATTTTCATTTAATTTTTTACTGGTATTACCAAGACCAAACCGAATCCATCGGCCATCTTTTTCCATTACGCCGTTGTTGTTTCGCCATAGAATAGCTGAAAATTTCGGGGCTTCCATTACCACGAGTTTTTGAGTAGCGTCTTCAGACGTTGCCCCGTTTGACCCGGATTGCGGTAATGTTATCGCCCCGAAATAATCGCGTTGTTCTTGTGTCCAATGTTCAAACAATTAAATATCTGTTACTTTCCTATCACCAACTAAGAACATTTCAGCAAGTGAAAAAGTGCTGTAAATATTTCGCATGGTGTCACCGCGAAGGTTAGTAGCAGCGAAACGAAATATACTGTCTTTTGGTGTTCCGGGTTTATGTTCAAACACTATCTGACCGAGTGAACCATGATCGTCAGCGTATCGCCAGACAACGCGGTCGGCGTCACTAGTTGTTGCTCTTTTTATCATGTCGCGAGTTTCCGACGTGCGGTGATTTGTTTCATTTGTTTGACGCGTCGTTCACATTCTTGCACGCCATTCGACTTATATAAAATTGACTGTTTGCGACGTTGCCAAGCGTGACGCGGCACTGATCGACGTTGCGGGCGCGGATGGTGGCGAATTTGATCTGTAGCAGAAACCCCCGTCATTCCAGCTATTGCACCCATTGCGACACTCATTGAAAGACGCATTTTATTAAACATTAAAATTTTCCTTTTTGAAATTATCTGATTGCCAGAAAGCACGTTTCATATGTGTGTTTTTGTTTACACAACGCCATTGCGTCGGCGTTGTGTAAATGATCTAAAAAACCCCATAAAACCAAGAACAAAACTAAAAAAAGAAGTTTCATGGTTTCACCAACCCGTCTAATTCGTTTTTTTGCTGGTTGATTATTTGTGTCGCCCTCACGACAGCGCTTGCAAATGAGTTTACCGGGTAAAGGTCAGTTACAAAAATTTGTTGAACACCTCTTGCAACAGTTAATTGAATTTCAGTCTCATATTCACTTGAACAAAACCGCATGGTGGCGTTTCCATTTGTGTGTTCGATACACCAGTGCCACCCTAAGTTTTCCCAAACGCGGGGTTTCCATTTTTCACCCATTGTTTTACACAGTTCGTCAGCCGCTTTTGTTGCCGCTTCAAATTTGCTGTATTTACATTTGCCGCCGCAAGCCGGTGAACAATAAATTTCTTCGGTTCTAACTGGCGTCCAGTCGCGTTTCTTTTCAAACATCGTGTTCGTTCCCTTCGTTGATTTGATATAACCCTTTTACGTCTTTAAGACTTGGTTGTCAACACCGCTTCGCGAACTATTTTAAGAATGATCTTTGTTGCCCTGCATCTGGCTTGTGCGTCCCGGTAAATTTCCCATTTTTCAGGGTGTTTTTTGGCTTCTTTTAATTTTTCTAACGCTTCGTTGTGTTTTCGTTCGGCTATTTTTATAAACAAATCGGTTTCCTCAAGGGTTCATTACTGAACGGTACATCGTCACCCCAAACAACAAACATGCAGTCCATTGTCGGGCGACCTTGCCCACTAAAGTCAAGTCGCCAGCTAAACGGGTGATTTGCTTTCGGCGGGTGGTCTTCCCATAGTTTTAAACGACTCGACGCATTCCAGAATTGAACTTTTAATAACATGGCCACAAATGGTGAACGTAATTCGTGTGATCGACGAATAAACGCTTCAGCGTGTTTAAATGGCGGGTTTGTTATGATTGGGGTTTCAACAATATCGGTCGGGTCTTTAGTGAAATCAAACGTGTCATTCCATTTAAACAAATCGCGAATAAATAAATCTGTCGCGATAACGTGCGCTCCCGTTTCACGCTCTAACGGACGCACCATATCGTCAAGACCGCTCGCCGGTTCCCATATAGTGCTGTACTGATTTAAAAGGTCTTTGTAATATCTACAAAGTGATACCGTGGCAGCTTCAGGGGTTGCGTGAAAGTCTTCAGCTTGTCGAATTTTGTCGACATTGGCACCGGCCATGAACTGACCAAGTTTTTTATTTGTCATGCTCAACCAATCGAAATGTTTTTGGCTTGCTCTAACAAATCATCGTCAACATCGTCGTTATCACCTAATTCTGAAATGATGGTTTCCAATTCTTGAATAGAGTCGTCACATTGACCAATTCTTTCTTCAAGCATTTGCCCTGTGTCACCTTGCTGCAAACCGTCGGGCATGTTATCAAATTTTTCCTGTGTTTCGTCACGTAATTCTTCAATTAACATGATGATTTCTTGAATATCTGAATCGTCAGTTACATGCGACAAACTTTCTTCAATCCCGTAAACAGCTTTTAAATATTCGCTTGATGTTAATTGCGCTGGTTTGAACGGTGTGAGTTGGCGCATGATCCTGCTAGACCGCGGTCCAGTTTTAATGCTGACATAATAATACATGTCACCTTTTTTGACACCGGCGTCGAGGTAATCTTTTCGGGCTTTTCTATGGTGTACTTTTGCCATTTTGAATCTTTCTTTTTTTAGGTTTTACTCTCACACCTTCGATAAAGCGATATGAATTTCTAAATCTTATCGCCAGTTTAAGACGTCGCGCTTCGTCGCAACATTCGGTTTTATAATGTTCGAACAATACGACACCATTTTGAATTAGTTGGTATTTGAATTTTCCCATTCTGTTTTTACCGATTCGTTTGCGTCAGCGTGTTCGGCGATTTCGCGTAATAAACTGATTCGCGTTGAATAATATTGCGCCACGGTTCGACGTGATGTTTCAACGTCACATGCTGTTGCAATATCGGCGTATGTGAACGCAAACAGCCCGCGCGTGTTTGCTAATTTCACACCCGTCGAAACAATTAAGTTTCGACGGATTTCAGCGGTCAAGCGAGCCATTTACTGAGGACCGTTTGCAAAACCCTGAACCGGTGCAACACTCGCCGGATTAGAAGGGTATGCAGTCGTCAAGTTCGGGTCTGTATGTGCAACGGGTGGCATTCCCGGCGCGACACCCGTAACAGGTGGCAAACCGCCAAGCACCCCCGCCGGTGCCTGATTAGAAGGGGATTGTGTCATCATAGTCGTCGAAAAAGGGTCGGGTTGTTGCACCGACCCTTGTTGCGGGACCGCTGGCATTCCTGCCTGTGGTGCCATACCGGGCGCTGGCATTCCTGCCTGTGGTG
>Ga0209344_10005781_pt1 | contig 10491 bp, 13 predicted proteins | sample Cruoilmetagenom6_FD_187293 | JGI IMG/M metagenome (GOLD analysis project Ga0209344, IMG submission 187293) | Oil polluted marine microbial communities from Coal Oil Point, Santa Barbara, California, USA - Santa Barbara Oil Seep Sample 6 (SPAdes)... | ecosystem: Environmental > Aquatic > Marine...
CCTCTTTTTCTTTATCGCCTCTGTTATTTACGTCACCTGTACAACCGGTATTGGCTTACTGGTCTCCTTGATTGCCAAAACGCAGGTATCCGCGATGATGATTACCGTCTTGGTGACCATGGTGCCAGCAATACTTTATTCTGGGTTAATGGTCCCGATTGCCTCCATGGATACAGCGTCGCAATTTGAAGCACATCTATTTCCCGCCATATACTACACCGATATTGCACTGGGGAGTTTCCTTAAAGGCGTAGGAATGGACGAATTGTGGACGCATGTTGCTGCATTACTACTTTATACGCTTGTACTATGGGTTGCCTCTTTTAGCCTTTTCCATAAACGGGTGAAAGCATGAGTCTTATGGCACGAATCACAGAAGGAAAGCGCTATCACTGGTGGTCAAGAATGGCTGCCATGACCGGTAAAGAGTTATTGCAACTCGGGCGTGATACTGTCTTGGTCTGTGCCGTTCTTTATCTATTTACCTTGGATGTGATGATGGCGGGTGGGATTAAGATGGATCTTAATCAAGGCGCTATCGTGGTGCATGACGCAGACCATAGCATGGCTTCGCGAGAGCTTATTTATCGCTTTCAACCGCCTTATTTTAAGCTATCGGGTGAGATTCTTAATGAGAAGGAAGGGGTTCAATTACTAGATCAAGGTGAGGCTTTAGTCGTACTGGATATACCCCCAAAGTTTCAGCATGACTTGCTTCAAGGAAAGCCGACGGCTGTACAAGTGCAGGTCGATGCCAGTAATACCATCCTTGGTACCCTGGCGGCCAGTTACAGCGCGCAGATTATTGGTCAATATGGTTTTGATGCTGCGCTACAGCGAATGGGTTTAACAGGAGAGAGTCTGGAAACGGTACCAATGCTCGATGATCGTCATCGTGTCTGGTACAACCCCAACCAGAAAGATGCCTGGTTTATGTCAATTTCAGAATTACTAACGGTCATTACTGTCTTGGCAATGTTGCTGCCTGCTGCCGCAGCGGTAAGGGAAAAAGAGCGAGGAACGATTGAACAATTGTTGGTTTCGCCGCTAACGCCGATACAAATACTGCTGCCGAAAGTCATTTCCATGACCCTGGTTATTTTAATAGGCACAGCACTGTGTGTTGGGCTCATTCTTTATGGTTTTTTTGAAATTCCAATAAAAGGAAGTTTGCCGCTATTTTTTTTAGTAACGGCGCTCTATACCTTTGCAATGTCGGGTTTAGGGCTTTTTGTTTCAACTATAAGTCGGAATTTGGCTCAGGCGGCTATGTTAGTCATTATGATTATGATGCCCATTATTTTATTGTCCGGTGCTTGGACACCACCAGAAGCAATGCCTGACGGTATTCGCCAAGCTATGTATTTTTCTCCTCTCTATTACTATATTGAAATGGCCTATGACATATTACTCAAAGGGGCGGGTTTGGCCGTTTTATGGGATTCATTGTTGAGCCTTACCCTGCTAGGAAGCGTGGTGTTTATATTTGGTGTTTGGCGTTTTAAAAGGCAGTTCGGATAACGATAATGAAAAGCAAGAATATCCTGTTGGCTTTAGTGCCTCTCTTTTTGGTGGGGCAGATAGGATTTGTATTGGCTAAAGAAAAATCTAATTCAGTCGAATCAGCAACCTGGTGGCAAAGAATGGGACAGGCACTCCATAAAGAGAACGTTGACCCTGCCATGTTCAATGAGGCTGAGCTTACACAGAATTTTGATTACGCAATAAAATTCAAAAAAACAGAATTATTCAATCAAAAAAAGTATCAATAGTAAACTTTATTAAATCGCAGGCACGACAAAGCCAAGGGCTTGTGCGTTGACCTTATAAAATAATATTTTTTAATGAATGCTTAACCGGCTTGAGCTAATAGCTGCCGGCTTTTACGTTTGCCGAATTTTGCATGGTAGACCGATTCGAATTCTGTACTGTTTTTTAGCCAGATACTTAAATCGATATCTATGCGTTTAAGTATGGGGGGGAGGGTAATGGGGATTGCACCACGTTTGTCAGGGCGAATGATTCTACCGGTGTAGTCCACAAGTTCAAGATAATCTGTCAGGGAAAATAAAATACCTTGCTGGTCATGGTTTTTTTCATTGCCTTCAAATTTTGCCAATGGTTTTAAATCAATAGCAAATCGAATCAGGTTTTGTTCGGATATTTGTTCTTTGCTTGCGCTTTCTAAATTAAAAGGGCGCTTGCCTCAGTAGGTGATGGCTGTGATGTCGCAGTTTTGCCTATTGAAAATTTTTCAGAGGGGTTTGTATCCTTGGTTTTGGACCACATAATTGATAGTGACCTAAGAATAGTTTCAGAAGTGGTTCTACCAATACAGTTCTCCTTTGTAAGTAATACAATGGATGTATCGAAAATAGAACGGCTATTTGTTCAGTTTGTTGCTAAAGGGCAGTGTTCGGAATACTTAGAGATACTGCCCAACATTGACATTGTTACCACCGAAAGTAATATAGAGTCACTAAATATGGTTGTTAGTAAACTAAATAATAGTGCCGCAATTGTTCCTTCTGATTCATTTGATCCGACTGGGTTCAATACAGTTGTAGAGAATGTTAATGACTACAAAAACAATCAGACACGGTTTCTAGCTTTATCTGAATACCAAAGGGCTGTTGATATTGGTGCATGCCAAAGCTGGAAAACGAGCTTAGTGATTCTAGATGATCATGACCGGCCCGGGCTGTTGGCAGAAATACTCACATCCTTTGCATCAAGAAAAATTAATTTAACATCCATTATTTCAAGGCCTACAAAAGTAGTATTTGGAAGATATAATTTCTTAATTAACATCAGTGGGCATTTTAAAGATCAGGCTGTATTAGAAGCTATTAGAGAAATCAGTCATATTGAAAAAGTTAAAAACATGGGGTCTTACCCTGTAGCAAAAATCGTATAACAATGCATTGCAATCTGACGTTTTAAAGCATTGGCCAAAAAGATGGCCAACACTTTAAAACGCAGTTGAATGCGGCGATAGGCCAGACGCGCTGCGCGCGCCTGGCCTATCGCCTCGGAGCCAAGTAAACTTCATCGGGTATCAGGCGCGCGCTGCCTATCAACCCGCTGAAGCAGAATTCCTTCCTCGGGAAAATGCTCCGCATTTCCCTCTCGTCGGAATCCGCTTAGCCCCGAGACGTTAAATGCTACGAGGAATTCAAGTGTCGCCCTTAGCCAAAACACCAAAACCACCGTATTACGCAGTGATATTCACGTCACGCCAAAATGACGGTGATAACGGATACGGAGAAATGGCCGGTAAGATGGTCGAACTGGCTTCAGTTCAACCTGGGTTCCTTGGTGTTGATTCCGCAAGAGAGGACGTTGGTATTACGGTTTCTTATTGGGCTGACGTCGAGTCCATCAAGGCCTGGAAAGCTAATGTTGAGCACCTAGAGGCGCAGAAGAAAGGCCGGGAGGAGTGGTACTCCGAATTTAGAGCAAGAATATCCAAAGTAGAGCGAGAGTATGGCATTTAACAAGCGCAGGCACGGCGACGGCTTTTCCGTTGCGGCTTCGCCTCCACTGAAAAGCTGCGCATGCTGCGGGCGTTAGATGCCTCCAGTATTATTTATGATTACCAAAGAAATTAAATACAACACCGTAGAACATACGGAATCATTAAGGTTGAGATCCGATATTCTACGGGTTCCTTTGGGTAAAGAGCTTTCAGATTCAGATACATTTGGTGAAGAACGCCAGCTACATTTTGGTTGTTTTAAGGAGCATCAACTTAAAGGTTGTATTGTCGCCAAACCCACAGAAATTGAAGGAGAAGTCAAACTAAGACAAATGGCTGTAACTACATCTTTTCAGGGTAAAGGTGCTGGAAAAAAACTTATATTGGATTTTGAGGTGTTCTTAAAAAGTAATGGGGTTAAAAGAATAGAGTTGTCTGCAAGAGAAACAGCAATTTTATTTTATGAAAAGCCAGGTTATAAAGTTGTTGGTAAGATCTACTTGGAGCAAGGTATTGAACATATCAAAATGCAAAAAATCATCTAACAAGGTGCTGCTACGGAAAATTTACTCGCTAGCGCTCCTAAATTTCCGCAGAGTACGGCGTTAAATGCTGAGAGGAGAATCTGTGAAAATCTACGGAGATATTCAGTCCGGGAACTGCTACAAAATTAAACTGCTATGCTCGTTGCTGGGTATCGAACACGAATGGATTCATGTAGACATAATGGCAGGCGACACATCGAAAGGCGAGTTTTTAAAGAAGAACCCTAACGGGAAGATTCCTCTTCTTGAGTTAGATGACGGGCGATGCTTGTCAGAGTCCAATGCCATACTCAATTATTTGGCTGCAGGTAGTCAGTTACTTCCGTCAGATACCTTCAAACTTGCGAAAGTGCAGCAGTGGCAGTTTTTCGAGCAGTACAGCCACGAACCATATGTAGCCGTTGCGCGCTTTATCGCAAAGTACCTTGGTTTACCTGATGAGCGTAAGGCAGAGTATGAGGCCAAGCAGTCTGGTGGGCATATGGCTCTGGCAGTTATGGAAAAACAGCTTTCAACATCTCCATATTTAGCAGGTGATTCGCTGACTACAGCGGATATCAGTCTATATGGATACACCCATGTCGCTCATGAAGGTGGCTTTGATCTTAATGAGTATCCGTCGGTCTTGGAATGGATTGACAGAATACAGAAAAATCAGAACTACATTGGTATGGTTTAGGTGGTGGCATTTAACAAGTTGCTGCACCGGAAAAATAACTCGCTAACGCTTGCCATTTTTGTGCACGAGGTTTAGAAGGTACAAAAACTTTAGTAAGCAATTCCAGAAAAAGCTGCAATTAGGGGAAGAACTTGATGCGAAATATTCAACATAACAATCACATCAAAAACCGCTCCACTTCGTTGCGCTGGACGTCGCTGACGCTCCGCCTTTTATGTGGGCGTTATACGGCGCTACCGGTTTTACTTGAGCTTGGTTAATATTATGCATCCACAGCCACTAGTTGGCAGCCCAGCAGCAAAGAATGTGCTGTCACATCATTTCAGTGTTTTCGTTTCTGGTGCTATTAGGAGGCTTGTTGTTTCGGCACATGCATTTCGTTCTTTGTGGGTTGCCATCAAGCAGTTTGTTGTCACGGCCAGTTCATTTTTATGGCCTCAAATAGCCAAGCTGAGATGCGTAACGTGGTCATAGCAGGTACAGCGTGTCGCCGTCATAACAAGTCGCGGCACAATCGCCCACAAAAAGCGTGGGCTGGACGCTCACTGCGTTCGCGCCTGTGTCCTCAGCGTTATGAGTTAATGGAGTTATCATGGAAGTCGTAGTTAAAAAGCAACTTTTCTCCACAAGAGAGGAAGCAATTAATCATGTCAATGAGGCTGGTTTATGGCCTATTTCTCAAATTCTTGAAGAGGGAGTGAATGAAGAAATTCATTGGCACAGTTGGGATACACATATTTATGTAGTTTCTGGCGAGTTCCAATCCATCGATCCTGATACAAATCAGGTAATTTCGCTTTACCATGGAGACTATATGCTAATGCCAGCTAAAAAGTTGCACTCAGGTGTTTCAGTTGAAAATACAGCAGTAATTTACGCAACAAAAGCCCCCATTAACTTTTCTAAGCCATTTAATCTTAGTCCTGATGAGCTATCAAATTAAGTCACATAACAAGTTGCTCAAACATCGTTCCGGCGCAAAAACACGCGCCTCCACTGGACAGCCTACGCTACGCTTCGGCTGCCGTTTAGCAAAGCGTTATATTGCATGGAGCTGAGAGGTAATATGAAAACAATTGGTCTTCTAGGTGGCATGAGCTGGGAAAGCACAATTGGCTACTATCGGACAATCAACGAAGGAATTAAAAAATCTCTTGGAGGCTTGCACTCTGCAAAAATTGCCATATACAGTGTTGATTTTGAGCCTATAGAAAAATTACAGCATAAAGGAGACTGGGAGGCCACAGCAAGAGTGCTAACGGAAGCAGCTATAAATATACAATCAGCTGGAGCAGATTTTTTACTTATCTGTACCAATACAATGCATAAGGTAGCGCCTCAAATAGAAAAATCAATTGATATTCCTTTGCTCCATATTGCAGATGCAACAGCTGATGTTCTTATTAAAAATAATATAAAAACAGTAGGCTTGTTGGGTACGGCATTTACAATGGAGCAGGAATTCTACAAAGGTAGGCTAATTGAAAAATATGGGTTTGATGTTCGAGTTCCAAATAAAGAAGATAGAGAAATTGTTCATAAAGTAATTTACCAAGAACTTTGTTTAGGTGAAATAAAACCTACTTCAAAAAAGGAATACCTTCGTGTTATTGATTCATTAGCTAGTCAGGGTGCAGAGGCAGTTATTCTTGGCTGCACTGAAATTGGAATGTTGGTTAGTCAATGTGATACAAAAGTAAAATTATTAGACACAACAGTTATTCATGCTGAAAAGGCTGTTGAATATGCAATATAACAATTCAAATTCACTCGGACAGTCAAAAGCGTCATTTGTTTTGTGTCGTCGCTACTGCTCCATTCTACACAAAATAAACGCCACTTTTGCCTTCCGGTGATTTGAGGCGTTATGCTCTAAAAGTACATCGAGGATAGTATGATAAAAGGAAGTTGTCTCTGCGGAGAAGTTAAGTATGAGTTCAATGGTTCAATCAATGAAGTAGCTGTTTGTCATTGCAACCAATGTAAAAGAGCACAGGGAACGCCATTTGCCACCAACGCTCCGATTGAGCAAAAAAACCGCCACTCACGGCAGCCGGTGAAGCAGGCGTTATATGTACCAAACAAACCAGTGCAAAGGGAAAATATGAAAACTGTAGAAATTGAAGAAAAAGCTATATATGGCGTATCAGTAAGGACAACTAATGCAAACGAAATGAAGCCAGAAACTGCAAAAATAGGTAAAACTTGGCAGAAGTTTGACAATGAAGTCACTGTCGACTATCAAAATGGCGAAAGAGTTTATGGTGTTTATTATAACTATGAATCAGATGCAAATGGTGAGTTTGATGTGTTAGCTGGATGTGAAAAGGAAAGTAATACTCTTGAGAAGGTCGTTATTCAAAAAGGAAAATATTTAGTCTTTAAGGGTAAGGCAAAAACAGCAGATGATAATTCACGAATTCAAGCTGTTATAGAAACTTGGGGAAAAGTTTGGCAATACTTTGGTGATAAAAATTCAGAATATAAAAGGGCTTATAAAACAGATTTCGAATATTATAAGAACCAAACAGACATAGATATTTATATTTCAATTAACTAAAAATCATATAACAAGGCAAATGCACTCGGACACCAAAAAGCACCGCTCTTTCCTCGCTTTGCTTTTTGCCGCCGGTGATTTGCGACGTTATACCTTAAGGAGTAATTTATGAGCCAAGCATGGAACGCAAGTCAATACATCAATCATGCTTCTTTTGTTGCAGAACATGGCTCTCCAGTACTGGATTTATTAAATCCAAAGCTAGGAGAAAGAATACTGGATTTGGGCTGTGGTGATGGGGCGTTAACGAAAGACATTGAACAAGCGGGTGCAAGTGTTCATGGAGTTGATTCAAGCGAGAGTATGATTGAAGCCGCCCAGAAAAGAGGGCTTTCCGCTGAAGTAATGAGCGGGGATAGCTTGATCTTCAATAATGAATTCGATGCGGTTTTTTCAAACGCCGCTCTTCATTGGATGACAAACAAAGAGTCTGTTCTATCTGGAGTATCTAATTCGCTAAAACCCAATGGGCGCTTTGTTGGTGAGTTTGGAGGTCAAGGTAACGTGGGTGCTTTGGTAAATGCTATGGCTAAGGTCTTCGAAAATCGTGCTGAGTTCGGGAGATTTGTTAATCCTTGGTACTTTCCGGATGTTGAAGAATATAAGCAGAAATTACAAAGCCATGGATTTCATATTCATTATATTGAATTAATCCCTCGGCCTACACCGTTAGATTCTGGCATTGGAGAGTGGTTAAAAATATTTTCTAATGGAATTACTAAAAATCTTAACCCAGATCAAAAAAGCCAGTTTTTGAATGAAGTCGAAAGTTTAGTTAAACCACATTTACTTATAGAAGGTCAGTGGGTAGCAGATTATGTTAGGTTGCGGTTCTCTGCGCAAAAGGTATAACAAGTTGCAGCAATTCGCACCTTCGGTGCCGGACGCTCGTACCTCGCGCCGCTGTGCAAAGCGTTATATTTCAATGAGGCCATATGCCATTGCCAGCCACAAAAGTTGAGTTGCTAGAAAGTCTGCAACAAGCATACATCAAGCTAGATTCAGAATTTGATGTGGTTAATTCGAGGCATGAACGGCAAGATGGAATTGAAGGCAATATTTCATGTTGTGACATAGTATCCTATCAAAGAATCTTGGGGAAAGGTATCAGAGGCGGATTCTCCAGATGGGACATTTACAATGTTTCAGTATAATTATTTTTCCGATGGAAATAGGCATGCTCCGTATGGTAGCTATATTTTTATCAAACCTAGCTCTAGTCATAAAAAACCAATAGATAGCTACGTTATTTTTGCAGGTTATTGTAGTAACGATAATTTGTACAAATGGGCCAGCAATACAGAGATAGATATCACGTGTATAGAAAGTGGAAAAAATAGTGTTAAAACACTATATAAAAAGGCATATAGAATTAATATTAGTGCAGTTGTAGAAAATGCAAAAAACTCATACCAAAGCCAATCACGCGGAAGTCAAAACTTTCGTTCCTTCGTCACTACGGTTTTTCCTCCGGTGTTGGCAGCGTTAGCTGTCAAAGGAGTTTTCATGTATTCAAATAAATCTGCATTGCTGTTAGACATGAATAGTACATTTATGTTTGGTGAAGACAATTTCGGTAGTTCTGAAGATTTTTCTGAGTACTATCACAAGATTGGTGGGGTTCTTTCAAAAGAAGAAGTGAATGAAGCTATAGGGTCTGTTTATGCGTATTTAGATATACGATATCCTGATGAAGAATATCGGTACTGCTTTCCCTCTGTAGAGGAAGCTATAAAAAATATAGTTGATAAACACCTGCCTGAAGAAGAAATATCAAAACTAATTACTACTTTTGCTAAGCATGAGGCTGGAAGTATTCCAATAGAATATGCTGAAGTACTTCACCGCCTAAGCAAAAAATATAAACTGGCTGTTGTAATTGATATTTGGGCACCAAAAGAATATTGGCTAAATATATTTAGAGAATCAGGTATAAATACATTGTTTTCCGCTTCATCATTTTCATCAGACCATGGAATGGTAAAACCATCACCAAAGCCATTCGAACTTGTGATGAAGAAGCTTGATATTAGTAAGGAGAGGTGTTTAGTCATTGGTGATTCTATACGCAGAGATCTTGGAGGTTCATCAGCAGCAGGTATTGATTGTGTGTTGGTCGGAGGTGCGACGCATAAAAGTGCTTTGGGGTGTTACAAGAACTTGTTAGAGTTAAGCTATGAGTTGTAGTAAAACAGCTGACAATGGCAATTAACTCGGACATTTTTCCGCAGTGTTTGAGCTGTGCTAAAAGCGCCTAGCACAGATCAAACACCACTACAAAATACCGGTTATTGCTGGCGTTATGTTTTTTAGGAGAACAAATGGAAAAAAGTGATATCCAAATATCGAAAGGATTATATGAATATATACTCTCGGTATCGCTACGTGAGCATGACGCCTTAAGAGAGTTGCGCGAAGTAACAGCTAAAGACTCCAGTGCAATTATGCAAATCCCACCTGAGCAAGGTCAGTTTATGGCATTGCTAGTGAAAATTCTTGGCGCAAAGAAAACCATAGAAATTGGTACGTATACAGGATACAGCACCTTAAGTGTCGCATTAGCAATGCCTGATAATAGCATCACCATTACTTGTGATATCAATCCAGAATGGGCAGATATTGGCAAGAAATACTGGAAAGAAGCTGGTGTTGAAAACAAGATTGATCTGCGACTTGGCCCAGCATTAGATACACTTGATGGATTAATAAATGACGGGCAAAAGAATACGTTTGATTTTTCTTTCATAGACGCAGATAAGATTAATTACGATGGATACTACGAAAGATCATTAACATTACTACGCCCTGGCGGACTCATTGCTATTGATAATGTTTTTCTTTTTGGCTCCGTTGTTGATCCAGAATTACTGGATGAAGATTTGAAAACAAGGATATCAGATACAGATATCTTGGCAATGCGTACTCTCAATGAAAAGATCAAAAATGATGAAAGAGTGGAAATGAGTATATTACCTATTGCAGACGGGCTTACACTGGTGTGCAAAAAATAGTATATGATCGCAAATCGAATTAAGAACATAACAAGGCCAATTAACTCGGACATTTTGTTACGCTGCGCTCCACAAAATTCCGGTTATTGGCGGCGTTATACCTTTGGAGGTTTTAATTAAATGCCAAAAATAGACTATAAAAAAGAGCTAAAGGAATTCTATAGACCATCGGCAAAGAAGATAGTCGAAGTCAATATTCCAAAAATGAACTTTCTTAT
>Ga0209344_10005783_pt1 | contig 10489 bp, 5 predicted proteins | sample Cruoilmetagenom6_FD_187293 | JGI IMG/M metagenome (GOLD analysis project Ga0209344, IMG submission 187293) | Oil polluted marine microbial communities from Coal Oil Point, Santa Barbara, California, USA - Santa Barbara Oil Seep Sample 6 (SPAdes)... | ecosystem: Environmental > Aquatic > Marine >...
CCTCCTCGTCATAGGTAAAGGCGAAATGCACCGGCCGGTCGCGCACCTTCTCGCGGAAATAGGGCGCCATCGCCACGGCGGCGGCGATGAACCCCTTCATGTCGCAAGCCCCGCGCCCATAGAGCAGCCCCTGGTGCTCGGTCATCTCGAACGGATAGCTGGCCCAGTCCTGTTCATCCACAGGCACCACGTCCGAATGGCCCGACAGCACGATGCCGCCATCTGTATCCGGCCCTATCGTGGCGAAAAGATTGGCTTTATGCCCGATCTCGTCGTGAAAGATCTCGACCCGCGCCCCCTCGCTCTCCAGCCGGTGGGCAAGATAGGCGATCATGTCCAGATTGCTGACCTCGGAGACGGTCGGGAACGCGATCAGATCGCCAAGAAGCGCAACGGTATCGGAAAGTTGTGTCGTCACTACGTCCTCTTCGGGCTGCCGGAAAACCTTTGCGACTGTGTTGCCGTGCCTGCGTTGCGTCAACCCATAAACGCCCCGCCGACCCAGCCAGCGGCGGTGCCACCGGGCGCGCGTGGGCATCGCTGCACCCGTTGCATCAAAGACTCACTCGTGGCGAAAATGGCCGAAAACCCCACGATATCTGCCCGTTGAGGCTTCATTTGGTGGTCCGGGTGAAAAAATTACTAGAAGTTGAATCAACCTCGGGGTATGAAAACCGTATAACAAGGGCGCCGCCTTATGATGCGTCGCCCACGAGGTAGCAAGTGGTGGGAAAATGGGTATCGAGTATGTGGCTCGCTCCAATGCGGGCGGAGTGGTTCGCGGTGCGATTTCAGACGAAAGCGCAACGACTGGGATTTCAGCCGGTGTCGGTCAGGAAATCTCTCTCAATCTGAGACAATTCGAAATCGACAGGTATCAACGGGACGGGAACGATCTGCAGATCACCCTCGCGGATGGCCGTGTCGTCGTGCTGGAGGGCTATTTCGACGCCGACGGCGCGCCGCAATCGCGCTTGTTCATCAGCGCCGACGGCTACCTGAACGAGGTCACGCTGATCGAGGGCGATGAGGGCGCGGTCTACGCTCAATACGGCCCGACCGAAATCTGGGGCAAATGGAGCCCGTCGGACGACCTGATCTTTCTCGACAGCGCAGAGATCATCGCGCCCGTTGCACCGGGCGCGGCCGAGGGCGAGGAAACCGTCTCGATGCTCGGCGCCGGTCTTTTGGGCGGCACGGGCCTGTTCGGTGCTGCTGGCGCCGGTGCCGCGGGCCTCGTGGCCTCCTCGGCCCTGATGCAGGCCGTTGGCGGTGGCAGCGGCGGCACACCAGCAGCTGGCTTCGTGCCCGCGGTTTCGCCCGATGACGATGACGGCATCGCGCCCAGCGTCAACGAGAATGGCCAGGTTGCCATCGGCGGCGACGACAACCAGCAGGACTCCATCACCATCACCGGCACGGCCGAACCCGGCTCGAGCGTGGTGGTCACAATCGGCGACGAGGAACTCGAGACCACCGCCGACGCCGACGGAAACTGGGAAGTGGTGTTCGAGGGCGATGATTTCCCCGAGGACGGCGACTATCCGGTCGAGGTCACCATCACCGAACCCGATGGCACCGAAACCGTGCTCGACGGCCCCCAGGTCGTCATCGACACGACGCCGCCGGTGATCGACGTGACCGGCGGCACCGTGGCCGCAGGTGATATCGTCAACCACCAGGAATATAACGAAGACGGCGTGGTGATCTCGGGAACCGGCGAGCCGGAAGCCTGGGTCAGTGTCACCATCGAGAACGTCACCCGCGAAACCGAAGTGCTGGCAGACGGCAGCTGGTCGGTCAGCTTCGCGCCGGGCCTGCTGCCTGATGGCGATTACGACGCCGACGTGACGATCGTGACGGGTGATGCCATGGGCAACACGACCACCATCACCGAGACCGTCTCGGTCGACACGATCCACCCGCAACTGGCGATCAACGCCGGCGCGCTTGGCGCGAACGGGGTGATCAACGGGGATTTCGTGGAACCCGGCGGGCTGGTCGTCACCGGCACGGCCGAACCCGGCGTGCGCGTTTATGTCGAAATGGCCGGGCAGCAGCGCGAAATGCTGGTTGGCGATGACGGCACCTGGCAGGTCACCTTCGACGCCGCCCAGTTCCCCGAAACCGAATTCGACGCCACCATCAGCGCCCATACGCAGGACCTTGCGGGCAATATCAGCACCGCATCCGAGGATGTCCGAATCGATCTCGAGGTCAATTCCTTCACCCAGAGCGGGCAGCCGGGTGGGCTTGACGGTTATATCAACGGCGACGAGATCGGCGGCGGCTTCACCCTTTCGGGCACGGTCGAGGCCGGTTCAACCGTGACGATGATGTTCCGCAACCAGTCCGTTCCGGTGCAGTTTCTTCCCGATGGAACCTGGACCGCAACCGTCGCCGGAAGCCAGCTTCCGCCCGGCACCTATAGCGAATTGCTGACCATCACGGCCAAGGATTCTGCGCAGAACGTCAAGACCCTGACGCGCATGATCAATGTCGATACCGAGGCCGGGACGCTGACGCTAGATGCTGCTTCCATCGGCGATCAGGGCGTCATCAACCACGATGTCTATCAGGACGGCGTCATGGTGCGGGGCACCGCCGATCCATATGCCTGGGTCGAGGTGGATCTTGACGGCGTGCAATACACGACGCGCGCCAACGGCAGCGGCAACTGGCAGCAGTTCTACTCCACACAGGATCTGACGCCGGGCGAGCATTTCCCGGTTGTCACGGCCACGATCACCGATCCCTACGAGAACAGCGCAACGGTCAGCAGCACGCTTCATGTCGATACGCGGGTCGACGACCTTTCGCTTGCGCCGCTGCAGCTTCCGACCACGACGGGCGGGCGCACTGTGATCAACCGCGACTCGGTCGACAACGGCTTTCAGATCAGTGGCACGGTTGAACCGCATTCCGTGGTCTGGGTCACAATCGACGATGTGACGCGCCAGTTCACGGCGGGCGATGACGGGCAATGGCACGTCACCTTCGAACCGGGCGCAATTCCCGGCGGGCAGCACGACGCGGATCTCCATATCGAAGTCATGGACCCGGTGGGCAATATCTCGACTCTCGAACAGACGATCTTCATCGACACCGTCGTGCAGGATGTCTCGCAGGGCGAGGTGACAGGATCCTTCAACGGGATCGCCAACCTTGCTGCCGCGCAAGGCGGACTTGAAATGAACGGAACCGCCGAGCCGGGTTCGCGGGTCGAACTGGTATTGTTCAACCGGCGCTATCTCACCACCAGCGACCAAGACGGCGACTGGGCGGTCACCATCCCGCAAGATGATCTGCCCGCCCAGGAGGGCACCGTCGGCGTGACCATCAACGTGACCGACACGGCCGGAAATTTCGAGAGCATCCCCGGTTCGCTCACCTTCGACTTCGTGGCACCCGACCAGCCGGATATCGTTGGGTATTTCCGTCAGGGCGGCGGGTATCGCTATGTCACCACCGACATGACGGCCGACGACATCACCGTTCACGAAGTCGCCTCGGACGGCTCGGTGAATGCGGTGCCGATCCATTCGGATGACAATCCGCTCTTTGGCGAGACCGACCACATCTTCCTCGACGATCAGGGGAACGCCGCTTCGATTCCCGATGGCTCGCACCTGGTCGTGACCAGCACCGATACCGCCGGGAACAGTTCCGCCACCTATCTCGTCCCCGACGAGGTGAACACCTCTTCGGTAAACCTCGACAACCCCGATCTCGCCGGTCTCGGTATCGAAACCATCGACCTGCAGTTCGCGGACCGCGCCGAGCTGACGGTCACCGAAGAGCAGATTCTCGCCCTTTCGGACACCTCCGACACGCTGTTGGTCGAGGGCGGCACGGATGACACGCTGATCGCGCTCGGCGCGCAACAGGTCAATGGCGGCGCTGCCGAACCCGTGGGCTACGACATCTATACGCTTGGCGACGATGCGACCATCATTGTCGATGAAAGGATCAACGTCATCGACACCTGATGCTCGGTCGGGACGGACGAATGACAATCGCTGCGCGCGGGGACCGGCCCGCGCGCAGCGGACAGAACAAAAAACAAGCCTGTCAAAAGGCGATCACGAGGCAGAAGGGCGGAGCGATGCAACGCGGGGTGTGGATTCTGGCGGCACTGGCATTGAGTGGCTGCATGTCACTCGATCGCGGCGCGGGCCAGGTGTCACGCTTCACGATCGGGCCTGCTGACAACCAGACGCAATCGACCATCATCGCCGATCTTCAGGCGCGGCGCAGCATCCTGCCGCCCGACAGCCCCTATGCGCGCATCAGCGCCCCCGTGCTGGCCGCCGCCAGCAGGCCCGCCGAGGCCGAGTTGCGTGGCGCGCGGCTCAGGGCCGAGGCTGCTTCCAAGAACTGGCTGCCCAAGGTCGGACCGAATATCAGCCTCAACAGCCTGAGCGAGATCGTTTCGCAGCTCGTGGTCGAACAAATGCTCTTTGACAATGGCCACCGCAAGGCCGAGCGCGCCTTTGCGCGCGCCGACGTGGAAATCGCGGCTGTAACGATGGTCGAGGACACCAACGACCGCATCCTGACCGCGCTTGGGCTGTATCTCGATGCGATGAAGGCGCGTGACCGCGCCGCCGTCGAATCCCGCACGTTGGCGGATATGGAGCAATTTGAATGGATCATGGCCGAACGTGTGCGCGGGGGGGTCTCGGACAGCTCCGACCTTCATGTCCTGCGCCAGAAGCTCGCCGAGATCCGCTCGACCCTTGCCGCTCAGCAAGAGGCCGAGGCCACCGCCTTTGCCGAACTCAACGCCATGTCCGACGGCCCACTTGACGACGTCTCCGGGCTGACGGACCTGCCGCTTGGTGATCCCGCCGCGCGATCGCTCGACGTCCTGCGCGCCGAGGCCGAGAAAGAGCGCGACATCGCCAGCGCACGGATGGAGCGCGCGGGCCTTCTGCCGGCGCTGACAGCGGGCGGCACCCTTGGCCAGAACGGCTCCGGCATCGGGCTCAACCTCTCTTCGGATCGCCTTCTGGGCCTTGGCACCGGGGACAGCCTCGACGCCACCGAAACCGCACGCGACGCCGCCGCGCGCCGCGTGGCGCAGGCAGAAGAGGATTCCGCCCGCCGCCTCAATCGGCTGCATGCCCAGCTTGCCGCACTCAGCCGCCAGGAACGCGAGGCGCAAGACCTCGCCGGGCGCGCCAAGGTCAATCTCGATCTGTTCCAGCGCCAGTACAAGGCCGGGCAGCGCCAGGTGATGGACGTGGTCGGCGTCTACGAAACCTTCGCCACCCGGCAGGCCGCGAGCATCGACCTGAAATACGAACGTGCGCGCACCCAACTTGAAATCGCGCGCCATCTGGGCCTCCTGGCCGAAGGGAGCCGGATATGAAGCTGCCCGAAGGCGCAGCCGGGATGACCGCCGCCCTGCGCGGCCGTCTTCGGGCCGTCTCGAACCGCGACGCGCCGCCCTCCGCCGCTCCCGCAGCGCCGCGCAACGCGGCACCGACCCAGGCCCGCACCGAACGTCTCGCGGCGCTCGCGGCGGTCTATGCCGGGCTGCTGGGGCAGAGCGTCCCGCCCCGCGACATCGTCGAGACCCTCGTTCGCCACGCCGACGCGCCGACCTCGCAGGCGCTTTCCGAAGCCCTGCGTGCCGCCGGTTTCCTGAGCGAAATCGCCTGCGACGTCACCTGTCAGCGCGACGCCTGGCCGGCGCTGGCGCGCATGACCAACGGGCAGATGATCCTCGTGCTCGAACAGGGCGATGCGGGGCTGGTGATCTATGACCGCACCTGTCGCGATAACCGCGCCATCGTGCCGCTGGCCGAATTCGCACCCTTCTTCACCGGCGAGACCATCCGCGCCGAAATCCCCCTTGGCCAGCTGTCCGACGTGCATGGCCCGACCGGCGCAGATGCGCATTGGTTCTGGGGGCAATTCGCCGGGTTCCGCCGTGCCTTCGCCGAAGTGGTGCTGGGGTCTTTCGTCGCCAACCTTCTTGCGGTCGCCGTCGCGCTCTTTGCGCTCCAGGTCTATGATCGCGTGATCCCCCATCAATCCGAATCCACGCTCTGGGTGCTGGCGGGCGGCGCCGGGCTGGCGCTCCTGATGGAGGCCGCGCTTAAACTGGCGCGTGCGCGGCTGATGGATGGTGCTGGCCAGCAGATCGAACTCGGCGTGCAGACCCTCCTGATGAATCGCGTTCTGGGCATGCGCTCGGAACTGGCGGGGCGGGCACCCAGCCAGCTCTTCAGCGCCATGCGCGAATTCGGCTCGGTGCGTGAGTTCTTCACCTCGGCCACCATCGGCAGTCTTGCCGATGTCCCCTTCATCTTCGTGTTCCTGCTTCTGGTGGCGTTGATCGCGGGCAACGTGGTCTGGCTTCTGGTGCTGGGTGCGGTGCTGATGGTGCTGCCCGGTCTTTTCCTGCAACGCCGCATGATTGCCCTTACTCAAAGCGCACAGGGCGCCTCGTCCAAGGCCTCGCGCCTGCTTCACGAGGCGATCTTCGAGCTCGACACCCTCAAGACGCAGCGCGCCGAGGATCGTTTTCGCCGCCTCTGGGTCGAACTGACCACCCTTCAGGCGCTCACAACCAGCGCACAGCGCCGCCTTGCCTCCGGCCTGACATTCTGGAGTCAGGGCATTCAGCAGGCGACCTATATCTGCGCGATCATCATGGGCACCTACCTTGTCTTCTCGGGCGAATTCACCGTCGGCTCGATCATCGCAGTCAGCATCCTGACCAGCCGGACGCTGGCACCGCTGACCCAGCTGGCGGGAACGATGGCGCGCTGGAGCAATGTGAAATCCGCTCTCAACGGCCTCGACTCCATCGCAACCGCGCAACAGGACACCGCGCCCGAGCGCAGCTACCTGCGCCGCGACGCCCTGCACGGCGGTTTCGACCTTCGCGAGGTCCGCTTCACCTATGACCCGGACCTGCCACCCGTGCTGGACATTCCCGCACTGACCATCCAGCCGGGTCAGAAACTGGCGGTGCTTGGCGCCAACGGCTCGGGCAAATCGACCTTCCTCAAACTGCTCTCGGGCCTCTATGCGGCCACGCAGGGACGGGTGATGGTCGATGGCACCGATATGACCCATATCGCTCCGCGCGATCTGCGCCGCTTCATCGGTTATCTCGGGCAGGACGTGCGCCTCTTCAGCGGCACCCTGCGCGACAACCTCAACCTGACGCTGCTCGAAGGCGATGACGACCGGCTTCTCGCGTCGCTCGATTTCGCCGGGCTCGGCCCCTTCGTCAAATCCCACCCCAAGGGGCTCGACCTCGAGATCCGCGATGGCGGGCAGGGGCTCAGCCAGGGGCAACGCCAGTCCATCGGCTGGGCGCGGCTCTGGCTTCAGGATCCGGCGATCTGCCTTCTGGACGAACCGACCGCCGCGCTCGATCAGACGCTGGAGCGCACCCTTGTCAGCCGCCTTGAAACATGGCTCGACGGGCGCACCGCCGTCATCGCCACCCACCGGGTGCCGATCCTGCAACTGACCGACCGCACCTTGATCCTGCAAAACGGCCGCCTTGCCGTGGACGGGCCGCGCGATCAGGTTCTGGCCCACCTGGCGCAGGCCGGTGCCGCTGGCGGTGCGAAGGGATAGCTCATGGCCGCAGCAGCATCCTCGACCGATCTGGCGCGGCAGTTCAACGCCCGCCTGCGCGGCTCCAGCTTGATGATCCGGCTTTGCGCGGGGGTGGTGGGGCTGTTCCTGCTCTGGTCGGCTTTCGCATGGCTCGATGAGATCGTGCGTGCCGATGGCGAAATCATCTCATCCTCGCGCCCGCAGATCATCCAGAACCTCGAAGGCGGCATCCTTTCCGAGCTCCTCGTGCAGGAAGGCGACGTTGTGGCGCGCGGCGCCGTTCTGGCGCGGCTGCACGGCACGCAGTTCAAATCCTCGGTCGAAGACCTGCGCGATCAGATCACCGCGCATGATATCCGCCGCCTGCGCCTCGAGGCGGAACTCGCCGGGCAGTTCGATTTCGACATCCCCGCGAAGCTTGCCGCCCGCAGCCCCGAAATGGCCGCCTCCGAAAAGGTGCTTCTCAAGGCTCGGCAGGAAGATTTCGTCAAGCGCAGTCAGGGCGCGCGCAAGGTGCTGGCGCAGGCCGCCGAGGAACGTCGCCTGCTCGAAGACCTGCTTGCCAAGAAGATCGTCGCGCTGATCGAAGTGACCCGCGCGCGCAAGGAACATGCCGATGCCGAGAAACGCTATGACGAGATCGTCACGCAAACCGAACTTGAACGCGCACAGGAATATTCCGACACGCTCAAGGAACTCGCGACCTTGCGCCAGAACCTCTCGGCCAGCCTCGACCAGCTCGAGCGCACCGTCCTGACCAGCCCGATGCGCGGCATCGTGAACAACCTCAACGTCACCACCATCGGCGGCGTCGTGCGTCCCGGCGAACAGATCATGGAGATCATTCCACTGGACGAGGAACTTCTGGTCGAGGCCCGCGTCGCGCCGCAGAACATCGCGAATATCCGCCCCGGTCAGGCCGCCACGATCAAGCTCAGCGCCTATGACTACACCATTCACGGCACCCTCAAGGGCAAGGTCGATGTGATCTCGGCGGATACGTTCGAGGACGAAAACACGCGCGCCCCGGATGGCGATCCGCATTACAAGGTCAGGCTCAGGCTGGACCTCTCGGACCTCTCGCCGCGCCAGTCCGCGATCGAGCTGCGCCCCGGCATGCAGGCGCAGGTCGAATTGCACACCGGCGAAAAGACCGTGCTTCAATACCTGCTCAAGCCGCTCTTCAAATCCCGCGAGGCGATGCACGAACCCTGACGCCCCGCATTTCCGACCTTTCCGGCGGCTGCGGAATCTGCAAGAGATTCAGAACAGGGCTGCGACAGGGACAGGGAGAGCGCGACCGATGGCCGAATTCGACTGGCACGCAGAACGCAGCGATCTTGCGGGCCTCGCCCAGCTTGACCGCGCGCCAGAGAGCGAGGGGATCGACCTTGCCGCCGTGCGCCTCTACCGGCAGAGCCGGGTCCGCTCCGAAATGGCCGCGCGCGGGGTCGATGCGGTGATCCTGTCGGACCCGGTCAACATCCGCTACGCCACCGGCACCCGCAACATGCAGGTATTCTCGATGCGCAACGCGCCATCGCGCTACCTGCTGCTGACGCAATCGCGCGCGATCCTGTTTGAATTCACCGGCTGCCTTCACCTGGCGGAGGGATTCGAGACCGTGGACGAGGTGCGCCCCGCCCGCACCGCGAGCTACGTTGCCGCAGGCCCCGATATCGCCACGCGCGAACAGGCGTGGGCGGCCGGGATGGCCGACCTCATCCATGAACTTGTCGGCAAGGGTGCGACCGTGGGGCTGGAACGCCTGAACGCAGGCAGCGCCATCGCGCTTCAGGCTCAGGGATTTCGCATCGTCGATGCGCAGGAGCCCGTCGAGATGGCCCGCGCGATCAAATCCGCCGAGGAAATGAAATGCGTCATCGCCTCGCTGCGCGCCACCGAGATCGCTGTCGGCAAGCTGCGCGACGCGATCCGCCCCGGCCTCACCGAGGCGCAGCTCTGGTCGGTGCTCCACCAGTCGGTGATCGCCCAGAACGGCGATTATGTCGAAACCCGGCTGCTCAACGCAGGTGCGCGCACGAACCCCTGGTTTCAGGAAACCTCGGACAATGTGATCGGTCCCAACGAACTGATCGCCCTCGATACCGATGTGGTCGGCTGCCACGGCTATTACGCCGACTTCTCGCGCAGCTTCCATTCCGGCCCCGACGCACCCACCCAATCGCAGCGCGAGCTTTACAAGGTCGCGTATGAGCAGGTGCATCACAACATGGCTATCCTGCGCCCCCACATGTCTTTTCGGGACTACGCCGAGGCCGCCTGGGACATTCCCGCGCGCTTTCACGCCAACCGCTATTACCTCAGCGCCCATGGCTGCGGCATGACCGGGGAATATCCCTATCTCTACCACCGCGGTGATTTTCCCGATGCCGGTTATGACGGCGAAATCCTGCCCGGCATGACCCTCTGCGTCGAAAGCTATATCGGCGCCGAAGGCGGGCAGGAGGGCGTGAAACTCGAACAGCAGGTGCTGGTGACCGAGGAGGGGATCGAACTCCTGTCGCATTTCCCCTTCGAGGAGGATCTCCTGCGCTGAGCGCCGCGCTCAGCTCTCGATCGAGATCGTCACCGGGCCGTCATTGGTCAGGGACACCTGCATGTCGGCCCCGAAGGCGCCGGTCTCCACCGCCACACCCTCAGCCGCCAGCGCCGCGGCGAAATGCTCGTAAAGGCGCTTGCCTTCCTCGGGCGGTGCGGCACTTGAAAAACCGGGGCGGTTGCCGCGGCTCGTGTCGGCGGCCAGTGTGAACTGGCTCACCACCAGCGCGCCGCCCCCCGTGTCGCGCAGCGACCGGTTCATCTTGCCCGCCTCGTCCTTGAAGATGCGCAGCTTGGCGATCCGCGCGGCCAGCCGGTCGGCCCCGGCCTCATCAGATCG
>Ga0209344_10005784_pt1 | contig 10488 bp, 11 predicted proteins | sample Cruoilmetagenom6_FD_187293 | JGI IMG/M metagenome (GOLD analysis project Ga0209344, IMG submission 187293) | Oil polluted marine microbial communities from Coal Oil Point, Santa Barbara, California, USA - Santa Barbara Oil Seep Sample 6 (SPAdes)... | ecosystem: Environmental > Aquatic > Marine...
CTTCGGGCGCGACAAAGCCATCATCAGGGAAAGGGAGAAGATCAAGAAACTGACAATCCAAAGCCGCCGCTTGCAACATCAAAAACAGGCGGCATAATCAATCACGCTAACGAACCAGAGCCTCCAAAGCTCAAGCCGCTAGGATGTTCCATTTTATATGACGACGGACACACCTTCAGGCTCTGCGACGGCAGGACCATGGCATCAGGGTGTGACAGGGATTTCAACTCTTTCAGCAAGTCCATTGCTTGCGATGGCAGTGGCGCAACATGCTCCAGCCGGGATTTCATGCGTTCCTCGGGAATAGTCCACCTAGCATGGTCTAAATCGAACTCGCCCCACTTGGCCAAGCGCAACTCGCCCGGGCGCACGTGTAGGATTGCCAGCAACCGGAGGCCCAAACTTACCACCCGGTATCCAGTGTACTGATCAATGGCGACCAATAGCTTGCCGAGTTGCTTCTTGTCCGTGATGGCCGACCGAGACTTCACGCGCTTGCGAACCAGCGCGCCTTTCAACGCGACCGTCGGGTCATTAACGGTGACACCCGTTGCAATGGCATAGCGAAATACCTCCCCGATGGTCGAGCGCAGGCGGCTGGCGGTTTCCAGATTTCCAGCCTGCTCCTGCTTCTTGAGAACGGCCAGAACCTCACTTGGCGTGATCTCCATAATTGGCCGCTTGCCCAGCTTTTCGTTCGCCATGTTTAGCAACCAAGACTTCTTCTTGATCGTCTGCTCCGCCTTTCCTTCACGACGGTTTTTATCCAGCAATTCAGCCGCCAAAACCTCGAACCGGCCACGCGCGGCGATTTCGGCGGCCAACTTACGCTCTTTCTTTACGGATGACGGATCAATACCTTCGAGCAACAGCTTTCTGTCGCGATCACGTTTCTCCCGCGCTTCCTTCAAGGAAATAAGCGGATACGGCCCGTAGGACATCAGCTTTTCCTTCCCCAGAAAGCGGTACTTGAAATGCCAGTGCTTCGATCCGTTTGGTTTTACCCAAACGAAGAGCCCATTCGAGTCGGATTTCTTATACGCGCGCCCCAAAGGCTTCAATTTTTTCAGTGCTATATCGGTCAAAGGCATGCTATTTGATAGCATTTTGACACCCCTTATTCTACCCCCAATTCACATGGATTAAGGCGGACAAACACGGAACACGCTGGACAACCGATAGCAGAAACAGACGACTTAACAGATGCTTAGGACTCTTCCGGACTACCTTGGAAGCTGTAATGGTGCCCGGGGGCGGAATCGAACCACCGACACGAGGATTTTCAATCGGTCTTTCAATCTCAACAGACTATCACAGGACGACTCAATCCGTGTTATAAGTCGCTGATAATGCTAGTTCTTAAGTGCAGCACGCTCTCTCATTCCATCTAGAACCATAGCGTTCAAGCACGCCGCAGCTGTAACCCAGATGTAACCCAAACCGTGTTGATGTGCCGTTGGTTTTTCATGACGAAACAAACTTCGCTAAATCGTTGTGTAGCCGCCCATCAGCGCCCGAAGTCATCATCCTGATGCTTGCCTCCTTGCAAAGCAGCGGGTGTATTTTGCGCATTCCTTGGCCAGAAATTACGTGCTTTTGCCGTACTTCTAACGACCGATGCCCCGTTGCTTGCTGGCTGAGATGGTGATTTTCCCCGAGCAGGCGGCGCAAAGATTAAAAGCGAATGCCATCAGTCGGAGTATCGTGCATAAGCTTTCAAAGTCCGCCTATAATACGGAGCGACACTTTGGACGTTAAATCATCACAAGCCACCGGTAACGCCGCGATGCACTACGCCGCATGGCAGCTGTCACGTAAAGGCTGGAACGTCATGCTGACGGCACGCAACGCTAAAGGCAGCGATTTGTTTTGCGCGAACGACGACGAATCAGTGATGTTTGGCGTCCAAAGCAAAGGGCTATCAAAGCGCACATCGCTCCCTTGTGGCACGAACCTTGACAACCTGCGTTCTGACTGGTGGATCATCACGATAAACGCCAAGAGCGAGGCACCGATCTGCTATATTTTGAGCTTGGATGAGGTCAAGGCGAACTGTGTCCAGAGCGACCCAGCCAAAAGTAAGACTGGAGTTGGCGCCTATTGGCTCTCGCCCCGCGTGTACGATCGACCCGAGTACCGGGAAGCTTGGCATCGACTGGAAGGTGGGTCAGTGATGGCAAAGCAAGAACTCGAAGCAGAGGGCGTGTTCGATGTAGGAGACGTCATCGACACTCACCAAGATGGCAACATCATATTGCGCAAGCATTCTAGCGGTTCATACACGGTATTGGTCGATGGAAAGCAGCAACCTGCCCGCCAATTCCTGATGGACCTGCGTGATCGGATGGGTCTTCCTGACAAAACCAACAACACCACCAGAACGCTCGGCGCACAAGTTTTTGGAGTGCTAAGACGCTAAGTAATTTTGGTGTTAATGCGTTTCCCTAATTTCATCGGCGCCTTTGATCTGGCTGAAACAAAGCACCCTTGCAAACTGGCTCGGGGATCCACAAAACCCTGCAATCGATCTAGGATTGTCCCTGACGCGGCTTGCCCGCTTATCTTATCATGGGCTTATGAAACGCAAGCTGACCACAAAGTTCATTGAGAACTTAAAGCACAACCCATCAAAACGCCTCGAATATAGGGACGAGCTGATGCCGGGGTTGGTTCTTCGCGTCAGCAAGTCAGGCACCAAAACGTTCTGCCTCTTCAAGCGAATAAGCCGTAAAGCACAGCGCGTGACCATCGGTCGCTTCGGCGCTCTCACGCTATCCGAGGCACGAGAACGCGTCAGAACACTGCTCTACGAGATCGAGACTGGAAAATTCCAAGAACGCACGGGCGTTGAAGTCCAAAGCATCCCGACGCTAAAAGACGTAATACCAGACTACATCGAAAAGCACGCCAAAGCCCAAAATCGCGACTGGAAGCGCAAGGAGGCGCTATTGGCAAAGTTTGCTGATCTGCATCCCAAACGTATCGACCAGATCAAGCGTGCGGATGTCGTTAGAGAGTGCGACAAGATTTACAAGACGGCACCAGTAAGTGCCAATCGTGCGCTCTCGCATCTGAAACACCTAATGAATTGGTGCGTCGACAGGGGCATGATCGATGCGTCGCCAATTGTTGGGCTAAAACCGCCGACCAAAGAAAGACCCCGCGAACGTGTTTTAACTGATGTTGAACTGGGAGCACTGTGGGCCGCCTGTGACGCCGAAGGCTATCCTTTCGGGGATTGCATGAAGCTGTTGATCCTCAGCGGCCAGAGACGCGCCGAGGTCGCTGAAATGCGCTGGTCAGAACTCGACCTTGAAAAACGCCTTTGGACCCTGCCTTCCCAGCGGGCCAAGAACGGCAGACAGCACACCGTGCCGATCACCGACGCAATGTTGGACGTACTGCGCCGGGTGCCAAGGTTTCTGGGGTCAGATTACGTGTTCACGACCACCGGTAGATCGCCTGTGTCAGGGTTCGGTCGCCTGAAAGACCGGCTAGACAAGGCGCTCCCTGAAAACACTGAGCCGTGGATCATCCACGATCTGCGCCGCACGATGTCTACCAACTTGGCGATGCTGGGGGTCCCGCAGCCTGTCACGGAGGCTTTGCTGAACCACAAGACGGGTGTGGTCTCGGGCGTAGCCGCCATCTACAATGTTCATTCATATGCAGATGAAAAGCGCGACGCGTTGGGCAGATGGAATGAGCGTATCAAAGAAATCACAACGTCCAAGAATGATCAGTCAACTGAAAGGCGACATCAAGCCTGAACGATGGACGGAAGAAACCAGTAAGCACTACCCTCCTGGCCAAAATCCGTGGTCCGAGATCTACACCCAAGATGTGACAGTCAAGATCGCAAGGACAATAGGACTTGAGCACCCTGACAGTATTGATGTGCTTCGCCTGCAACTCGCGGCTACAGCCGAATACCTCCTCTCGTTTTTTGATTTCGCAGGCAGTCCAGCGACACCGGCCCAAAAGCATGCGTGGGCGGAAAGGGTTGCTAAATTGTGCCACCGGCTGACTTCAGAGCTAGGTGACTCAAGTGATTTTTTGTCGCCAAATGTTACTCGAATAGAGCAATCAAATTCTTTACGGTTTGTGCCTGCCTCAGAAATGCGGCGGAGAGTGCAAGAGGCCGAAAGCGCGCTGACGGCACTTCTTGAGGCAGTGCAGCAAGTTTCCGGGGAACCTAGGGAACGCGGCGTTGCAACGGCACACGCCGAAACCATGCAACTGACTGTCAACGGCGTGACCGAGGTCTTCATCCATTTCAGGGGCATTGAGCACGTAAAGCGTACGGCATCATCCGGCCACATAGACGGTGAATATCCTGAGTTCGTTCGGGCATCGGCGCGACCGATCCTTTGGGCCTACTACTCCAAATTCGCCCGCGCCCCGGAAAGACTCGAAAACCTGAATAAACAGATACAGGAGGCAGTTTCTGCCTACCGCGCATAGGAATGAACAAAATGGATCTATTTGACCCATTCCCGTTCATAGCTTTGCAATGACGAGCTAGAAATTCCGCTGCTATTGTGAGGCTACGAAGTCAAAGGAACCGGTTCCCTTCAGTCAGAAAGGGAAAATCATGACACACAGTGCGGCAAACAAGACCTTGGCAACGCGCGACGACTTGAAGCGTCTTGGCATCGTTGTCTGCAATACAACGTTACTGCGTTGGGAGGCGCGTGGACGCTTTCCTAGGCGCATTAGACTGGCTGGAACCAGCGTTGCGTGGTTTCATTCAGAAATTGAGGATTGGCTTGCTGAACGCGCCGCAGAGCGCGCTCACACTCATTACGCCGACTACTAATCACCCAGAAAAGGAGAACGGAGATGCGAAACGCATTTCGTTTCGAGGGTGACATGAAGTCGTCCTCGATCACCAGGGCCGCGCTCGCATGGGCACGACAGGGAGGCAAAATCATTGCCCTGCATGGCATCGATGAAAATAGCAAATGCACCTGCAAGAAGCGGGATTGCAGAAGCCCCGGAAAACACCCAATTTCGGACTTGTTTCCGAAAGGCCAGCACAGCGCCACGAGCAGCGTGAGCACGATCCGACGCGCTTTCACGAAGCACCCTCACGCGAACTTTGGCGTGATCCTTCCGCCGGGATTGGTTGTGCTTGATGTTGACGGCCCAGAAGGTGCTGAAACCTTCGAGAACTTGAAACTGCCTTCAACTTTGGCGGTTCGAACTGGTCGCGGGACGCATTATTATTTTCGCACGTCAGAGGCGTTGCCCAAGAAAAAAACACCTCTTACCGGCATCGACATCAAGGATAACGCGAGCGGATATCTCGTCTGCGCACCCAGCATGCACAAGTGCGGTCGCCGATATCGTGTGCAGCGAAAGGTGAAACGGATCGCGACGCTACCTGCTGACTTTGTAAGTTCCTTGGCGCGCACTGAAAAGGGCACCACTAAGTCCAATGTGGTCAGCGTATTCAAAGCCGGGGGCCGCAATAATGAACTGACCAAAATCGCTGGAACGCTCAGATTTCGCGGCCTCGCCGAAACCGCAATAGCTGGGGCGCTGCAAGCCATAAACGCGAATGCATGCCGCCCGCCACTTGACAAGGATGAGGTGGACCGTATCGCGGCCAGCGTCAGCAAATACGAAGCTGGACATGAAGACGCATTCGGCTGGCTTGGAGACGTTGAAGAGTCAACGCCGCAGTTCCTCGCTTACCCCTACATCGTGAAAGGTGCGCTGACGGTGCTTGACGGCAATATGGGTCAGGGAAAATCGACGTTCACCTGCGCCATTGCCGCCGCCGTGACCACGGGCAAGCCACCGTCCTTTATCGATGACATCGAAGAGGGCACGGTCCTGTTCATGTCAGCCGAGGACGACCCCTCACGGGTGCTGAAACCTCGCCTGATAAAGGCCGAGGCAGATGTCTCGAAAGTTCGTTACCAAGAGGAGCCGTTCTCTTTGGATGAACGCGGGTTGGATTTGCTTAGACAAGAGCTTTCAGCAAATACTCCTGCGCTTGTCGTGATCGATCCCATCATCGCCTTCATGAAAGAGGGGGCGGACGGAAACAAGGCCACCGAGACCATGCATTTCATGGTGCAGATCGACCAGTTGGCCCGCGAGTTCGACACGGCCATATTGATCGTTCGGCACCTCCGGAAAGCGCGTGCTGATCATGCGATGCACCAAGGTATCGGGTCGATTTCGATCTCTGCGAGGGTGCGCTCTGGCTTGATCCTCGGCCCGCATCCCCATGATCCGCGCAAGCGAGCGGTGGCCCATGCGAAATCAAACTATGCGGAGCCGGGGCCAACAATCGTGTTCGAAATGGAGAGCAGCGGTCCGCGTTCTCATCCTCATGTGAAGTGGCTCCCTTGCGAACCTGAACTTACGGTCGGTCAGCTACTCACAGCGCCTGAGGTGGACCGTGGGCGACCTCCAAAGGAGCGAGATACAGCCACCGACTGGCTAGCAAGCATCCTGCGCAAAGGACCGGTCAAAAAGAAGGTGCTGGACGGTAGGGCCAAGAAGGAAGGGATCGCACTTCAAACCCTTCGACGGGCGGGCGACGCACTCGGCGTGGTGAAGTCGAAAGAAGGCAAAGCCTCTATCTGGTCGCTGCCCTGATCCGCGCCGCTATGCTCACTTGCTCTTAAATCAGACACGTACGGGAATTTTGAGCAAGTGATTCCCCCTTAAGCAAATCGCGCTTCTCCAAAGCGCTAGCAAGCAAACCTCCCAACGTGACGCCAATGTTAAAAGGAAAGAAAAACATGACAACCCACTCAGAAATGCAAAATCGCCTGAAATCCGCAATCCAAGAAGCAATTCTTAACGAAGGAAGGATTGAGGGCACTGATGATATGACCCTGACCAATACAGATGTTGTTGAAGTGCTCGCGGAGGTCATGGGCTTTTATGCGTCATTTCGCAGTTTCGAGGACTACACTCCAACCGACCTTGCGTTCCAACATACCGGGCTAATCTGGCACTACATCGAAAAGTATCGGTCCATGCGAGAGAAGGGAAAACTGCCGTACAAGTTCATACCAAGACGAAAGGTCAATTGATAAAGCGCCTCTCATAAGGATTGCGCATCTCTTAAAAACGATCCTGCCCATCCCCGTGTGTCGTCCTCAGGTAGGGCCAGCCGGGCGATGGGCAGAACGCCTCAAACCGATCCGTTGACTAACTATCAGTGAATCCCGCGCGCGCCGATCCTGAAAAACTGAGCCTTTTCAACTGGCGCGGATACTGGCAACATTGCGGTGATCCAAAACGGGTTACAATCGGGTAGCAAACTGGCCGGGCGAACCCCAAACGCACGCGGTACAACGCCAATTCGAGCAGTCATCAAAGATCATTCCGAATTGCACACCGGCAACCCGCCATGCGCCTCGACATATTCCCAGATCAACCGCCGCTCAGCATATGCAATGTAGGGGTGCAGGATTTCCGGCTTGGGATCGATGCCATCCGGAAGGAGCACCGTGACGAACAGGTCGGACGTGTCGCCCTCAAACATTCGGTGAAAGGTGACGCCCCCTGCATGACCTCTCTGCCCAGTCGTCGCCGACCTGTGAAATGCCCGTATCCGGTTGCGTATCCCCTTCGCGCCCCACGTCCGCCCGATGTAGACTGTGTTCCCTGGATCGCCGCGCGCGATCACGTACACGCCTGCGCTGTCAGGCAGGCTTGCTCGGTCGATCCACGCGACGGGATTAGACAACGCAAGTTCCAACAGACCCCGATCTGCGAGCGCCCTCGCAATTGACTGGTGATCGGGGTGTTGGAAATCCGCGATAGCACGGACCCTGTGCCTTTAGCCGGGGCCTGTTGTATAACACAGGCACCCCGACCATAGGGTCAAAGGTGTTCAGCCGGTTGCCCGGCCTAGCTATCGAGGGGTTTCCAAGCCCCAACACGGTTGCGTCTACCGCGTCGGCATCAGTCATAGCAGCAGATCGAGAAAAGCTAAAGATGTTCTAGGGTTATCCCTGACACCGCGAACGCTTTTGTCTTATCGATCTTCATCAGCAACTTAGGAGATTGACATGACCGACATCGTAACGCTCAAGGCCATCTGCGACGAACTCAAAATCGACCCGCGCGAGGCCCGCGAACGCCTCCGCGCCGCCGCCAGTGACGCAAAGGCAAACCCCGAACTGGCAAAGGCCCGCAAGCCACGCACACCGTGGCAATGGGTTAAGGGGTCGGCGGGCCACAAAGAAGCTTTGGCTCTGTTGCAAAAGTAACTGCCCAGACCGATACTGCAACACTTGCACTCGTCCCTTTGGGAGGTGACACTAGGGCACTAATCCTTTGAGTTGAGTAGATAATGCCTCCAGAAAAAACTCCCGTTGGGGATACGGCTAGAGAAGCCATAGATTCCCTTCGAGGTTATGTGTATCAAATCTATCAATCGGCCCTTGCTTGGACCGAATTGAAAGAGGATGAGTTCCTTTTTCTGGAGGTGGCCGAGGATTACGCTGTCGCCGCCAACGATGCGTTGCAAGCCGTTCAAGTTAAGGAAACCGCTGGGCGTGTAACAATAAACTCGGATGATATCGTTGCCAGCATTGACAGCTTTGTCGAACTGCGGGAAAGCAACCCAAGTTTGAAGGTGACACTACGTCACCTAACAACCTCAACTATTGGAAAAGAGAAAAAGCTTGAGAACCGAGTGGGCGATGCGCCCACTCTCGAAGCGTGGCGAAACCTAGCAAGATCAGGAGACCTGACCGAAATACGTCGAGTTCTTTTAGATTCCAAACTCTCCAAGAAAACGAAAGACTTCATAGAAAGTCTAGATGAAGACGGCCTTCGAGAGGAGTTACTGAAAAGAATTCACTTTGATTGTGGGGCAACTGAATCTCGCTTTTTGGCCCGGCAAATTAATTCAAGAATTTCGAAACTTTTGTTGGATCGAGGTGGTGTGCATTCACAGGCGTATGCATGCACAGCCAACATACTGTTAGCCGTCTTAAAGCTCTCTACAAACCCCAATCGTGATGAACGCTTCGTCGACCGAACTGGCCTAGAAGAGCTTTTGGAGACGGCCACACAAGTGACCCTGAACAGGGCTCAATTCGAAGTGCAGAACCAGCTTATGACAAGAGCCTTGTCAGCTTCTGTGCCGTCGCATACCGATCTTGCAAACCCTCAACTTGTCCGGCCTAGCCCGGTGTCTGAAACACCCCTGCCAACGGCTCTCGCAGATAGAACCGAGGCCCTTCGAGAACTTCGACAGACTTTAGAGACCCTCGGAGTTTGTTGGATTTCCGGTGCTGCTGGTATGGGCAAAACAGTTGCGTCTCGGATTCTGGCACACAGTAGTGGAGGCGACTGGGCCAGCGTAAACTTGAGAGGCCAGTCTCGCGAACAGGTTGCACAGGTGTTGTTTCAGTTAGCAGACTCTTTGAAAGACTTCGACCTTAAGGGCTTGATCGTCGATGATCTCAGTTGGGTTACAGACCCCAATGTACTTGAAGGCCTCTGCTACCTACTTTTCTCTTCGAAACGCTCCGATGTCCTTTTAGTTTTGAACTCAGCTGACCTACCAAGTAATGAATTTCTATTCGCTAGTGACTTGCATGCTGGCGTGGCGCACACTTTGTCTGAATTCTCAGAAGAAGACATTCAGGAAATCCTTCGAAAGGGTGGAGTGAACGATGCTAATTGGGCAAAGTATGCCCATTTGGTATCTGGCGGCGGTCATCCTCAGCTCGCGATGGCTTTTATTCAAGGGATGGCTGCATCTGGCTGGGACTCTTCAGAGTTTCAAACTCTAAACGCCTTGTTGCAAGGAACACCTGCCGTTGAGGATGTCAGAAAGCGAACGCGCGAACGATTGCTGAATGATCTACCTTTATCTAGCCGAAAGTTAATAGAACGCCTGTCGCTCAAGACTGGTGGTTTCAGCCGAGAGCTAGCTGTAGATCTTGGGAAAGTTGAACCAGAAATCCCAGATGCTGGTATCATTTTGGAAACTCTGGTTGGCTCGTGGGTTGACCAGCAAGAAGGCAATAGGTTTGACCTGTCTCCCTTACTTTCTGGCTACGCTTCTAAAACGCTCGGGACTGACGACAAAAAGAAAATAGAAAGTACTATCGCCGATTCCTTAACAAAAAGTCGCACGCTTGACGTTGTTGATATGAACTCGGCATTGCTGGCTGCTTGGACGAGTGAAAACGAAGCAGTGATTATGAAGCTTTGCATGGCGGTTCTGGGTTCTGATCACTCCGAACTAGAAATGCTCGCGCCTCACCTGACTATGTTTACGTTGTTCAGAACGGACAAGATAGCATACCCTGCAAACCCGTCGCTCAGCCAAATGTTCAGAGGGGCCCAGATACTCCTTCTGAACCAAGACAGAGCTATGCTTGAATATGGGTGATGCGCATCATCAGGCGGCGCGGTTTTCGGTGTCGTCGGTCACTTCGACACCGTCGTTGAATTTGATTCCTTCGATGACTTTTGGCAACTGGTTTCTGCCCTTGA
>Ga0209344_10005786_pt1 | contig 10486 bp, 9 predicted proteins | sample Cruoilmetagenom6_FD_187293 | JGI IMG/M metagenome (GOLD analysis project Ga0209344, IMG submission 187293) | Oil polluted marine microbial communities from Coal Oil Point, Santa Barbara, California, USA - Santa Barbara Oil Seep Sample 6 (SPAdes)... | ecosystem: Environmental > Aquatic > Marine >...
CAGTGCGAGGACGGCTTAGGGTGGAAAGGGGTCGGTCCGCTTCCGAAAGAGATTCGGCGGAAGCTGACCTTCAGTGCCTGCCCCACCTCGCCGGCCTTCGCAGAAGGCGCTAGCGAACCGACCTCATTTGCAAGCGACTTTCGCGATCGCGTTCCTGTTGGGCGTTCAAGCTTCAGCGTTCGAAGCCGCAGGGCGTTGCCGATCACGCTCACCGAGGACAGGCTCATGGCGAGCGCGGCGATCATCGGCGACAGCAAGAGCCCGGTCACCGGGTAGAGAACGCCGGCGGCGATTGGCACCCCAATGCTTTTGTAGATGAAGGCGAAGAACAGGTTCTGTTTGAGTTGCTGCCGCAGGCGATCGGTGGTTCGGCGCCGCCTGGGAACGACACATCTAGCCGTAGCTCTCGCACCGATCGACGCCGCAGGCCGTCTCCCGCAGTAGCCCCTCGACGAGCACAAGCAGATCGTCCAGGCGAGGATCGCTCAGGCGGTAGTGAACAAAGCGCCCGCGCTGCTCCCCGGTGACGAGGCCGCATTCGCTGAGGCACCGCAGATGGTTTGATGCGTTCGACTGCGACAGGCCGGTCAAAGCGACGATCTCGCCCACGGACAGGGGTCCTGCGCGCAAAGCGTCGAGGATCGACAGCCGCGAGGCATCAGCCAGCCCCCGAAACAGCTTGGTCCGGAGGGCAACGGCCGGAGCATCGACCCGCTCGATCAGTTCAGCAACGCTCGACATATCAGTCACGGATGATATATAGCCCTTCTTGATCAGGGAAGATGGCCATGAGTGTAGCAGCTTCAACGAATGATGCCGAGACGGCGCGCTACCGCGTCACCGGCATGGATTGCCCCTCCTGCGCGGCTAAGATCGAGAAGGCGGTGCGCTCGGCCGGGGTCGACGAGGTGAAGGTTTCGACAGCGACGCAGGTCATGACCTTGCGCGTGGACGATCGCGCAACGCGCCTTCCTGAAGTCGAACGCGCCGTCACCGGCATCGGCTACCGGCTTGACCGTCTGGATAGACCGGAAACCGACGCCGAGGGCGATACCGACGATCTGCCTAAGGATCTCTCCCACATTACCCCGGCCTACAAACGGGCGCTGTGGATCGTGGTGGCGCTAAACGTCGGCTACGGCATCGTCGAAATGTTCGGCGGATTCCTCTCCGGTTCGCAGGCGCTCAAGGCCGATGCGCTCGACTTCTTGGGTGACGGACTGATAACTTTCCTTGGAATCCTCGCGATCGGCTGGAGCATCGTCTGGCGCGCCCGCTCCGCCCTCATCCAGGGACTGTTCCTTGGCGCCCTCGGTATCGGGGTTCTCGCCAATACGGTCTATCGCGTGCTCGTGCAGCAGCAGCCGGAAGCCGAGCTGATGGGCTTGTTTGCGGTGATCGCGCTCGTGGTCAACGTCATCGCTGTTCTTCCGCTGCTACCGCACCGGACGGGAGACGCCAATGTCCGCGCCGTCTGGCTGTTCTCGCGCAACGACGCGATCGGCAACGCCGCCGTGGTCGTTGCGGCGGGACTGGTGGCCTGGACGGCCTCGCCCTGGCCGGATCTGGTCGTGGCCGTCATCATCGCCGGGCTGTTTCTGCAATCCTCTTGGTCGATCATCCGTGACGCCCGGAGCGATCTGCGCGAAACCTCGTCGGCTTCGGCTCGTGCGCCTGCATGAGAGAGAGCCCAAGCAGCGAAAACCTCGCGGATCGAACATCCCCCATCCGTAGAGTCCGAGCCGTCTGCCTGGGGGAAGCATGAGCACATGGATCTGGGCAGCCGTGCTGGTGGCTGCCGTCTTCGCCGCAGAATGGGGCTCGGATCATCTCGCCGAGCCCCTTCGCAGGCTGCGCAAGCAATGGGGACTGTCGGCCGCGGCGGGGGGCTCGCTGATCGGGATCGCCACCGCAAGTCCTGAGGTCGGCGTGAACATCACCAGCGCCGTGCGGGATGTGTCCGACATCGGGTTGGGGGCGATGCTCGGCTCGACCGCCATCGGCATTCCGGCGCTCGTCTCGGTCGGCTATCTTGCAACGCGCAAGCGCGACATTCCCGACGATCCGGGTCATCAGAGGCATCTCCGGGAGCATCTGCTGCGCGTTGATCCGAGCGCAGTGACCGTGCAGGCGCTCCCGTATCTCGGCATCCTGGCGCTCGCCGCCGTTCTGATCCTTCCCTCGCCATGGCAGGGCTTGCAGCCGATCGACGGCTGGATTCTGTTCGCCGCCTATATCGCCTATGCCGGTCAGGCGTTCCTTCGCGGCCGCGGTGAGGCCGAACAGGTCGAATGGTCGCGGAAGGGGATCTGGCTGGCGGTGGCCGGTGTCGGGGTTCTCGCGCTCGGCGCCTACTTCACCGTCATCTCGACGCAGAACCTGGTCAAGGCGTTCGGCATCTCATCAATCATCGGCGGCCTGTTCATCACTGCGCCTTTGGCAGCCCTCCCGGAAATCTTCGCCTCGTGGAAGCTTTCCCGCAGCGGCCAGATCACGCCGGCGCTCACCAACATCATCGGCGATCACGCCGTGACCATGACGGTCGGCTTTCTGCCTCTGGCGCTTGTCGGGACGCCGATCGACAATTTCCGGCTGGTCTGGGTAAGCTTCGTCTTCGTTGGTCTGATGCCCCTGCTTTATGCCGCGTTCATCCGCTGGGGAGGGCCAGAGCCAGGCTTCCGCCGCTGGCAAGTGCTGACCCTGCTGGGCACCTACTTCGTCTATGTCGGCGTGGTGGTGGTCTGGGTTCTGGAGCTGGTTTGATGGAAGTCTCCAGCATTGGGATTGCGACGGCCTTCGCCGCCGGCGTCGTGTCCTTTCTGTCCCCTTGCGTGCTGCCGCTGGTGCCCGGCTACGTCTCCTATGTCGCCGGGCGCACAATCAGCCCGGACGGGTTCACAACCGAGACCGGCTTCACGGCAGCAGTTCGGACCTTCGGCCTGAGCCTCTGCTTCGTGCTGGGGTTCTCGACCGTGTTCGTCCTACTGGGCGCCAGTGCGACGGCCATGAGCGGGCTCCTTCGCACGCATCTCTACGAGGCGAACCTGATCGGGGGCGCGATCGTCATCGTCTTCGGCCTGTTCACGACGGGTCTCGTGCCGATGCCCTGGCTTGACCGTGACCTGAGGGTCCATGCGAGCCCGAGCAGCGCCGGCCCCTGGGCTGCCTATCTCCTCGGCCTGGCCTTCGCCTTCGGCTGGACCCCGTGCATTGGACCGGTGCTGGGCGCGATCCTGACGCTGTCGGCCGCTAATGCGACAGCCGGAAGCGGAACCGCCTTGCTGGCCGTTTATTCCCTCGGTCTGGGCCTGCCCTTCATCCTGGCCGCGCTCTTCATGCGCGGGTTCATGGCGAAAATGAAGGCCATGCGTCGAACCGGTCGTGTCCTGAAGATCGTGGCAGGCGGGGTGATGATGTTGATGGGCATCGCCATGATCACCGGTCACCTCACTCGCTTTGCGTTTTGGCTTCTCGCGATCTTCCCCGCCCTCGGCCAGATCGGCTGAGCTGATTATCTAAGGAGCACTTCCGCGGCATGCTCAAGCTCGGCCTTCCTTTCACCCTTCTCAGCTTCCTCCTCGATCAGGCGACGAAGTGGTGGATCCTGAACCACGTCATGGATCCGCCGCGGGTCATCCCCGTCACCGGCTTCTTCAATCTCGTGCTAGGCTTTAACACCGGCGTGAGCTTCGGTTTGTTCGGCGAAGCACCGGCTTGGCTCCTGATGGCGTTCATACTGCCGATGGTAGCGGGGCTCTTGGTTTGGATGACGCGCACCGACAGCCGCCTGACGGCAATCGCCCTCGGCCTCGTCGTGGGCGGTGCGTTTGGTAACCTGCTCGACCGGCTGAGGCATGGCGCGGTGACGGACTTTTTGGACTTCTACGTGAGCGCCTATCACTGGCCCGCATTCAATTTCGCCGACGTGGCGATCGTCAGCGGCGTCGCGTTGCTGCTCATCGAGAGTGTCTTGGCACGTGAAGAAACGAAAGCCGCAACGGATGCCTGAAGTCCCTCGCACCAGAATGCCGGATGCCACTCTGGCCCTCATCGATGATCCCTATCGATTCATCTCGAAGCGGTGCCGAAAGTTTGGGTCAGACCTGTTCGAAACGCGGCTGATGCTGCAAAGGGCAACCTGTATGACTGGCCCGGAAGCGGCCAGGCTCTTCTACGATGAAAGCCGATTCATCCGGCGTGGCGCCATGGTCGGGCGCATTCAGAAGACATTGCTCGGCAAAGGCGGCGTGCAGGGCCTCGACGATGAGGCCCACAGACACCGCAAGCAGATGTTCATGTCGCTGATGCGCCCTGAGTGGATCGCATCGCTGGTAGCGAGAACAGCCGAGGAGTGGGATAGCTCCGCTCGCGCCTGGTCGTTGAAGGGCGAGGTGGTCCTTCATGACGAGCTGCACGTCCTTCTGACACGCGCGGCCTGCGCCTGGGCCGGAGTGCCGCTCGCGGAGCCGGAGGTCGAGCAGCGAACGCGGGAGATCACCGCGCTATTCGACTATGCCGGATCAGTTGGACCGAAACACTGGTGGGCTCGCATGGCGCGCAAGCGGAGCAACCGCTGGATCGAGAGCATCATCGGCGACATTCGCGACGCACGAATTCATCCCCCAGAGCAGTCTGCCGCCCATGTCATCGCATGGCACCGGGATCTTGAGGGCGAGCTGCTGACGCCTCACGTCGCTGCCGTGGAACTCCTCAATGTGATCAGACCGATCGTAGCCGTCGGCGTCTATATCACCTTCGCCGCCCACGCTCTGCATCGCCATCCCGAATGCCGGCGCAAGCTCCAAGCCGGTGATAATGCCAGTTACACCGAATCCTTCGTGCAGGAGGTCCGGCGATTTTATCCTTTCTTCCCCGCTGTCGCTGCACGGGTGCGCCGCGAGTTCGAATGGAACGGATATCGGTTCCCGAAGGGACGCCGTGTTCTCCTGGACCTGTATGGAACGGACCATGATGCCCGGTCATGGGAATCGCCTGAGACGTTTCAGCCGGAGCGGTTTCGCGATTGGGACCGAAGCCCCTTCAGCTTCATTCCCCAAGGTGGCGGCGAATACCACGTTCATCACCGATGCCCAGGCGAGTGGATCACGATCGAGCTGATGAAGCTCGCCTCACAGGTCCTTTCCAAGGATATCCAATATGACGTGCCGGAGCAGGACCTGCGGATCGACTATTCGAGGCTCCCTGCTCTGCCGCGGAGCCGCTTCATCATCAGCAACGTAAGGCCGAAGCTGGCAGGAGGACCTGCTGCGTCGCTAAGCTGATGGGCGGGCCACACTCTTTTTTACTCTCTCTCTGGAGTGCGGATGCCCCCCTCGGTGTTTCGGTCGGCGACAGCGCCTCGATGATCTGGCACTCGGCGACCTGCCGCGGCTGCATTGGCTGAGAATGCTGTCCAGCTCCCGGCGTAGAGCCTGAAGATCCCGGATCTTGCGCTTCACCTCGGTCAGGTGCTCGCGCGCGATCGCATCGACCGCCTCGCAGGGACGGTCGCGCTGGTCCGACAGCCCGAGAAGGTCACGAACCTGATCGATGGAGAAGCCGAGATCGCGCGCCCGGCGGATGAAACTGAGGCGGCCCAAATGGACGGTCGAGTAGGAGGCTTTTCCTTGGGCTGCTCTGCGCGCCCGCGGCGCGGCGGCAGTGATCGTTCCATTCACAAGCCTATTCTCGGTAGATGGCTGGCCGGCGGCCGCCGATGGCAGCTTTCAGACCTGCGTCACCGCTCAGCCAGAGGCGTAGATGGGTCGGGAGCTGACACGGTATTAACGGGTACCGAATGTCAGATGTCGACCACTAGTAGGGTTGAACCGCCGTTCGATCTGGCGGTCTATGCTACTATCTACCGCCGCGCTGATCCAACTTCTGATCCCTTTTGTGTTGGTCGCTTCAGACTGGATGCCGAGCAGGTTCCTACGCTCGCAAGTTCTTTCGCCACGCGTTCAACTTCGTAGCGATGCGCTCGGCCGGTCGTGCGGGCTCGACGGAAGCATTCGTCCAATGTGGCACCGACGCGGAGCCTCAGGTGACTGTCGCCATCCAGCAGGACGTCCAGCCGTTTGTCTGCGTCGGCTCTGTGCAGCGGGATTTCCCCCATGCCCAGGGAGACTTCCATGGCAGCGGCGATACCCGTCGCCCTTCGAAGGTCGCAAGTCTCTGCGCCGCCTGCGCCTTCCCCCCGGGTCCCGAGAATCTCCTCCTCCGCCGCCAACCCGGCCAACAGGACGGTGATCTCAGCGAGGTGGCTTTCCCGCGTTCGGTCGAAACCCGGGCGCGGCACGAAGAAGGTCGTTCCAGCCGTGTCATTGATTGGCCGACGGTTGACCCTCGCCTCTAAAGGGTCGCTGCCCGACTCGTCGGCGAGCAACGAACCGACGACCAGATGGCCCGCTTCATGCACGCACACGCGGCGGAAAAGATCATCGGACTGTTCTTCGAACGGAGGTAAGCTCGCCTGGATGTCGGCTAGCGTCATCGCTTCGCGCCGCTTGCGTGCACGACGGCGTGCGCCGCGGACAAGCAGCTCGATTTCCGCCCCCGTGACACCATTGAGGCTCTCTGCCAACGGGGTTAGCTCCTCCGTTTCCAGCTCACCCCGAAGATGGTGCCGCAGGATACCGACGCGCGCCGTGCAGTCAGGTGGACGGAGAACGACAACACGCTCAAGACGTCCGGGACGCAGGATGGCCGGGTCGATGAGATCCGGATGGTTGGTCGCACCGACCACCACGACGCCCTCGCGACCGGCCGTTCCGTCCAACTGCTCGAGCAAGCCGTCGATGACCTGCCTTGAGTAGGCCGCATACTGGTCGCCGGGGTCAGTGCGCGATCCGAACGCGTCCATCTCGTCGAGGAACAGGATGCAGGGCGCGGTTTTCCGGGCCTCGTTGAACGCCGCCGACATCGCCTTGAGGAGGTCGCCGAGATGGCCTCTCGCTTGCCATTTCGCGCAGGAGTGAACGTGGATGGGGACACCACAGGACCGTGCGAGCGCACCGGCAAACATCGTCTTGCCGACGCCCGGCGGCCCCGCAACTAGAACGCCGCGGTCGACATCGGTCCAAGGGATCGCGCCAGCGCGGTAATCGCCTAGATCGCGTACGCGGTCAGATCCCCACTCGCCGACCTCGCCGAGGCCGGAAAGGTCCTCCAGCCTCGGAGCGGTGGCGTTCCTGTCTGGTGCCGCTTTCGTGCCGTCCGTGTTGGTGTCGAGAGTTTCGGCGGCGACCGCCGCCAGCAGTCGCTTGGCGATGCCGACGCATCGCTCGACGCTTCGCCCCGGGGCGATGACACTGTCGAGCAAGCCGAGCGGCAACGTCGCGACGAGGTCGAGGTCCTCCGGCTTCGGCGCTCGCTTCACGAGCCACATGAAGACACCCTTCAGGACTTCACGGTCGACGGGATCGAGCACCAGCACGCCTTCGGCGGAGGCGACGAACGCGTCGGAGACATCATCCATCGTGCCGAAGAGAACCGCGCCACGTTCACCAGCCTTCGCTGCTTCAATCACGATCTTGCGGAGGCTGGTGAGACCTTTCTGCCGCCCGGAGGTGCGGTCGTAGATCGACACGTCGAAACCAAGTGTTCCGACCGACCATGCACCCAGAACATCGCGCGCTGCCCTCGTAACGGCTTCGATCGATCCCTCGTCGACGCCGACAATCCCGATGGTACAGGGAACGTTCAGGAGGACGTGGTGCATGCCTGCTTTCCGAAGCGCGCGAACGATCAGCGCCTGTGCGACCACGGCGGATGGCGACAGGCGCGACGCGAGTCGACGGTTTCGACTGGCGATGTGGCGCATGGGGACGTCTTCGAGTGAAGGGAGGGTCATCGACGTCCACTCCCGTCAGCCGTGCCGGCGCGCGATCCGAGTGTGTACCAGCGGGACAGCGTTCGGGCGTAGCCGTGATCGGGTGCCCAAACCCAGAGGTCGGAAGTCGTCCCCATGCGTCCGGAGCGGATCTTCGGATGGCCCTCGAAGTAGCCGCGAAGGCAAGGCGCCGGACGGTTGTCGAGATGCCATTCGCTAATGAAGGCCGATCCCTCGATGGCGGAAGGATCTGGATGGCGACCGGTCTTCAGGATCTCGATGTCGGCGACGAGACGCCGAAGGCGATCGAGGTGCTCGTCGAGCTGGATCATGTTGCCGGAGCGGGTGATCTGGATGGTCATAACACAGGTATCCCGTTTGCGGGGCGCCGTGGCGGTCCGCGGGGTCCTCGGAAAATACGGTGAAAGCGGCAGGGTCAGTCCCGCCGGCGGGCAACCCGGGTCTCTGGACCGATGCGACCGGAATTGAGGTCGAGGTCCACGAACCGCCGCAGCGCCAGCGCGGCGATCGCGCCTATCGGATCGGTTCCGTTGCGGATCGCCGTCATGGCCTCCCCCAGTGGGAGGCTGCCTTCCTGATCGAGTGCCGCAAGAAGCCGGACGCGGTCTGAGAGGGAGGCGCGCCAGGTTGCATAGCGCACAAGTTCGCGCGCGTTTTTGAGGCGGTTACCCATTAGCTGCGACGTTGACACCGCCACGATCGGCATGCCGCGGGCGACGGCCCAGTCGGGAACATGCTCATAGTCAACAGAGACGGCGACGAGTTCGACCGCGGTGTTTCCCGCCACCTCGAAAGCGGGAAGGAGCGTGCGGCCGCGGTGGGTCAACGCCAATGGGCGGCAAATCCACGCCAGGACGCTCAGGTCGACATTGAGTTGGCAACCCGCATCGGCGACGGACAGCGTCCGGAAACGCGGCTCCCCTACGCACCGGACAGTCGGCGCTAGGGCGAACCGCGAAACGTGACCGCCTACTGCGGACGGACGTTTCCCGCGCGGGATTGGTAAGTTAATTCTGGATGGAAGCTGGTGCATTGGCACGCCTGTCCGTTGCGGACGGGGCATCGCCTCGCGTCCACTAACCTCGGGAAGGTCGGATCGTCAGCGTATCAATATGAGGATGGACGAAGCGCGCGAGACCGCCGTGCGCAGAAGGCGCTTCGGCATAAGGTCGATGGTCAGGTGCGGGCTCATGCCCAAATGATCACCGCAAGAGGCCTCACGGTCAAGTCCCCGCTTGCAGGATGGTTAATCAGTCGGAGATGGCTCGGAAATCTATCAGACTGTCGGGAACACGATCGCCTTATCTGCTGGAAATCCGGCATTGAGAAAAGCGCACTGGTTCCGCATCGGAAGCCAAACACAAGCAAAAATTGCATAATACCTAAATCGGGTCAGCCCTCTGAGGAAGGATTGAATCCTTCTCTCCAGAATTCGATCTCGCACGAATCGCGCATAATTCCCTATGAATCCTTGAGATTTATCGAGGGTTGACTGTGCTGGCTAGGCCGTTCGAATCAACCGACGGGCGGTAGACGATCGACGGTGCGGCTATATCGTGTGTAGGTAATTCGCACGTTTCGCGTGTGTGATCGGACCTATTCTGACAGCGTCCGAGATCCGCCGGATCAAGAGGGTGACGATGCCGAACACCGACCGTTCCGTCATAGGGCCGCAGTATACCGACCGCCTCGGGCGCGAGAACCAGGTCACCTGTCATCCGGAGTACGGAACGTTCGTCGTGGCGGACGTCAGGCTTTGGCGACCGCACCGCGTCCTCGAGTCGGGGCGGCAGGTTTTGGTCCAACTGGAGCGGACCCTCCCGCTGCTCTTCATCCGCGGAGCGGCCGGGGAGGCCATTCTAGTGCGAGAGGTTCTCGAATGGATCTGGAAGCTCGACGGGGACGGAAGAAAGGACCTGCGCCAGAAGGCGTCGGCGCTCGGCCTGTTGTACGAATATAGCGTGAAGGTGGCCGGATGGGGGTTGTGGGCCAAGGCCGATGCGGATCTTCTTGTTTGGAACTTCCTCGCCTGCCGATTGGGAATGCCGCAGGCACGGAGTGCCGAGGCGCGGGCGCTTCCCCTCTGGCGTCCGGTTTCCTTCGACGTGGCGCGGCAGGACTTCGTGGCCATCCGTCAGTTCGCCGAGTTCTGCCGCTCCCTGAAGGGGCCAATGTCGTGGCTGGGTGAGGAACTCTCTAGGTCGGCTGCCTTCAAACTGCCGACGCGGCGGAGACACATGCCGTTGGACGACCTGCTTGCGCACCTAGAGCCCTATCGTGCGCGAATGCGGGATCTGCTCGAACCCGACCCTGCGTTCCCCGCGGCGTTCCGTTCGTCCCTGCGCCCGACGGTGCATGCGACCAAGGGGGACCTTCGCAGGGAAGACGTGACTGAACTGGTGGAACAAGAGAGGAACCCCGTGTTCCGTGCCTTATGGATCCTCCTTGCCGGTGGGGGCATCCGAGTTTCTGAGGCATTGAACATGTGGAACGTCGACGTCATGCCGGGTCATATGAGCCGTTTCTTTGGCAGCGCCGATCTGACGGGAACCCCGCTTGTCCTGCTCGCCCATCCCACCAGGTCTGTCTATCTCGGCAATCCCGGGGCGAGCAGTCGTTCGGGGCCCGATCGAG
>Ga0209344_10005788_pt1 | contig 10483 bp, 8 predicted proteins | sample Cruoilmetagenom6_FD_187293 | JGI IMG/M metagenome (GOLD analysis project Ga0209344, IMG submission 187293) | Oil polluted marine microbial communities from Coal Oil Point, Santa Barbara, California, USA - Santa Barbara Oil Seep Sample 6 (SPAdes)... | ecosystem: Environmental > Aquatic > Marine >...
GTCCATGGGTTCATTGTCTGCAGGTGTCTCAGCAACGGCGTCCTGAAGCTCCTCAGGCTCTTCAAGTTGGTCGGCTTCGTCCACCAATTCGACAGGTGCCGCAGCTTCAGCGACCAGGTCTTGAAATTCGCCAAGAATATCGGTCCATTCATCGGGCTCGCTTAATGCGAAGTCCGGCTGCACGTCTTCTACCACTGGCGCTGCTTCTTCGAGCTCAAAGTTCTCAACGACTTCTGTCGCGGGCTGAGGTGAATAGGACAACTCATCGTCTAGATCAAAGTCGTCTGGCAATGGTGTGTTGTCGTCGAAGCGCAGTTCATCGACGTGGGTTCTTGTTGGGCCGGTGTCCTCGAATATTTCCGGAGAGTCTATGATCTCTGGCGTCGCCGTCAGAAATTCATCAACGGGGGTTGGGTCGTCATCAAGAAATTCATCCACTGTTCTGAGCATGGCGTCTGGTCCCGCATCGTCGTCGCCTGCCGCAGGCATCGCCGCATCCTGCTCGTCCAGTACGCGCCATTCGACACCCGTGTCCTCGATACGGATATCCGATCCGGCGAGTTCGTCCAGCGTCTTCAATAATGCAGCACTTTGCTCGGCAGAAATGGACTTGGGCAAGCCATTGTCGGTTTCGATAATTTCGGGTCGTAGTTCGGGTACCGCCGCACTGGTATCCACTGCAACCGGCTGCTTCGGCATTTGTTCGGATAAGTAGGCAAGCGCGTTGAATGCGTTGCCGCATCCGCCACAGCGAACTTTGCCGGCGGCCTGCTTAAGCACTTCGGCGGTTACTTTGAATGCAATTTCGCAATCAGGGCATTGGGTATACATCGAACCTTTCTTCTGGACGCAGCTAAACCGCTAATCCGCTCTCCGTTTTCCTGTCAATCTCGACCATACTTGGCCGTCCTGCTCCTTGAACGCTGGTTCGTCAAACTCGATCCAGGGCGCGTAAGCTGCCATAACGTCGTCCGCTTGTTCACATAATACGCCGGACAAAGCAAGCATACCGCGCCCCCTGAGCGTAAGTGTGATGGATTCGGCAAACTGGACAAGTGGTCCGGCAAGGATATTGGCGACGACTACATCGAAATCCCCCTCGATCTCGCCGGCGGACCCCAAAACCAGTAGGCTCCCCGCAACATCGTTGTCGTTCGCGTTCTGACGCGTCGCGATGACTGCCTGCGGGTCGATATCCATAGCAACCGCCGATGAGCAACCGAGTTTCAGGCCTGCGATGGCGAGAATGCCGGATCCGCAGCCGTAATCGAGGATATCTTTGCCCTGTATTGGCAGGCCGTCCAGCCACTCGAGACACAGAGCCGTGGTCGGGTGTGTGCCCGTGCCGAACGCCAGACCGGGGTCCAGATGAATAGTGACCGAATCGTCATCGGGTGGCTCAGAACCGGTGGGATAGATCCAGAGACGTCGCCCGAATCGCATCGGACCGAAATCCTTGAGCCACTCGCGCTCCCAGACCCTGTCTTCTAGATCTTCGACGCGATGCGCGGGCAATTGGCTGAGTTGTAGTTCGTCGAGCAGGGTTGCTTGTAGCTGTTCGAGGTCAGCGTCGGGCGAGAATAGCCCCGTTATGGTCGTCTCGGTCCAAAGCGGAGTCTCGCCCGGAGCGGGTTCGAGTACAGGATCGTCCGCAGCATCCATCAGCGTGACCGAGCTGGCGCCGAAGCGCTCGAAAATCTCTTCGACGGCTTCGGTGTTCAGTGCATCCAGATTCATTACAAACTGACGCCATGCCACCGTCGTTCTACTCCGAATCAAGTCAGTCCGAGACGTTTCTCGAGATAGTGGATGTCGGTGCCGCCGGCCTGGAAGGCGGCGTGCTGGAAGATCTCCTGGTGCAGAGGAATGTTGGTCTTAATCCCTTCGATGACGACTTCACTCAGAGCATTACGCATTCTTGCGAGCGCCGCTTCGCGTGATTCACCGTGGGCGATGATCTTGCCGATCATTGAGTCGTAGTAGGGCGGCACTTTGTAACCGCTGTAAATGTGACTCTCTACGCGAACGCCCGGTCCGCCCGGTGGATGCCATAGAGTGACCATCCCGGGCGACGGCATGAAGTTCTTCGGGTCTTCTGCATTGACGCGACACTCGATCGCGTGGCCCTGTATGCGAATATCGTCTTGCGTGTAGCTGAGCTTTTCTCCGCTCGCTATTCGCAATTGCTCGCGAACAATATCGACGCCCGTGATCATCTCGGTGACCGGATGTTCAACCTGCAGGCGCGTGTTCATTTCGATGAAATAGAACTCGTCGTCCTGGTAAAGAAACTCGAACGTACCTGCACTGCGGTAGCCCATGTCTTTGCAGGCCTGAACACAGCGCTCACCGATGCGGTCGCGTTGTTCGTCAGTGATACCAGGTGCGGGTGCTTCTTCGATGACTTTTTGGTGTCGTCGCTGCATCGAGCAATCGCGTTCGCCGAGGTGAATCGCGTTGCCGTGTGTATCGGCAAGGATTTGAAACTCTACGTGGCGCGGCTCCTCCAGGAACTTTTCCATGTAGACAACGTCATTGTTGAATGCCGCTCTGGCTTCGGCTTTGGTTACCGTGATCGCGGCGACTAGTGAGGCTTCTGCATGCACGACACGCATACCGCGTCCGCCGCCGCCACCCGAGGCCTTGATAATAATCGGGTAACCAATTTCGCGCGCGATGCGCATATTCTCGTCAGGGTCTTCGCCAAGTGGCCCGTCTGAACCTGGAACGCAAGGTACGCCGGCTTTCTTCATCGCCGCAATGGCCGATACTTTGTCGCCCATAAGACGAATGGCATCGGACTTTGGCCCAATGAAAGTAAAGCCGCTCGACTCAACACGTTCGGCAAAGTCGGCGTTCTCGGAAAGGAAACCGTAACCTGGGTGAATGCCGGTCGCGTCAGTCACCTCTGCCGCGCTTATGATCGCGGGCATGTTGAGGTAGCTGTCAACGGACTGTGGCGGACCGATACAAACGGTCTCGTCCGCAAGCAACACGTGCTTCAGGTTGTTGTCGGCTGTTGAGTGAACCGCAACGGTCTTGATACCCATTTCACGGCATGCGCGCAGTACGCGCAGCGCGATTTCACCGCGATTTGCTATGACAATTTTCTCAAGCATGATTGCTGGCCCGCCTAGTCGTTCTGGCGCTGATCAATAACGACCATCGTTTGCCCGAATTCGACGGGCTCGCCATTCTGCAGACGAATTGATTTCACAACGCCCGAAACGTCAGCTTCGATCTGGTTCATCATTTTCATTGCTTCGATGATGCACAAGGTGTCGCCTTCGTTAACGCGGTCACCGACCTGAACATAGGGTGCGGCGCCGGGCGATGATGCGGCGTAGAAGGTACCGACCATCGGTGCGGTAACCTCGAAGCCATCTTCTTCCGGTTCGGCGGGCGCTGCCGGAGTAGCAGCAACGGCAACGGGTGCGGCGGCTGCGACGGGCGCAGCGGCTACGGCGAGAGGCGCTGCAGCGACAGGCGCGTTCTGTGAATAGCGGCTGATTCGAACAGACTCTTCGCCCTCAGTAATCTCGATCTCGGCGATACCTGACTCGTCCAACAACTCGATGAGTTTTTTTACTTTTCTTATGTCCATTATTTTTCCTCAGCTCTTGCTGACATGTTTGTGCGCAGCTTGCAGCGCGAGTTCGTAACCGAACGCTCCGAATCCGAAAAGGCAACTGCTTGCGATGTCACTAAAATAACTATTGTGCCGAAACTCTTCCCTGGCAAATGTATTGCTGAGATGAGTTTCAATAAATGGAATCTGAACGGCTAGAAATGCATCGCGTAGTGCGACGCTCGTGTGCGTGAAGCCACCCGGGTTCAGGATGATGAATTCGACTCCGTCGACGGCGGCTTTCTGGACTGCATCGATGAGTTCATGTTCGGCGTTGCTCTGGAAACAACCAAGCTGATGTCCGAGGTCTGCGGCGACCTTAACGCAGCGCTTTTCGATGTCATCGAGGCCAGTTGCGCCGTAGACATCGGGTTCACGCGAACCCAGCAGGTTCAGGTTGGGGCCGTTTAATAGCAGAAAAGAGGACATTTTTGGAGGTTAGCAACCAGATAGCCGAAGATGGCGGCAATTCTAACCCTTTTTGACGGTTTAACTACAACTTTCGTCGTTTACAGCCGATCCAGTGCGCTACGCGCCACATCTTTCGATATCTCGACTCGGTCGAGACGCGTCATGACACTGACGATTTCATCCAGATGCGACTGGTGTAGTTCACCGATATAGGTGCTCAGGAGCTCGCCATCTGAGGCTACAAACATCGTGAACGGTAGCCCGACGAATTCCACTCCCGATGATTCGGCAACGGCCATAGCGTCTTGCTCGCCGACCAGCACCGGATAGTTGAACTCCGCAGCCTCAGCGTAATTTGCTACAGACTCGGGGAAGTCGACGGCAATGCCGATTACTTGAAAGCCGTTGCCTCCCTGCTCGTCCTGAAAGGCCTTCAACAACGGGATCTCGCGACGACAGGGCGCACACCAGGTTGCCCAGAAATTCACTATACGGTTCTTGCCAGTCCATTCAGAAAAGTCGCGCTCGACTCCGGAGACGTCCGGCAATACAAATGTCGGATGTGTCACGACATCCAGTGGCGCTGGTTGCGCCAGCTGCGGCACTTCTGCGGCCGGGGTCGGTTGCTTCATCGCTATTGGTGCAGCGTAGAACAGCGCACCGGCCATTAGCGCAACCAGCGCTGCTGCAAAAAACAAAAAAACACGTGACACGGAAGACCCTGCTACTGACCGAGTTGAAGCGCCATGCTATCTGAAACGGCGAGCGCTTGCCGCACATGATCGGCGAAAGCGGCGGCCTTCATATAGCCGACGACTTCGTAGCCGTGGCGTTGCTCACCATCTGTGCCGAAGAAGATAATCGTTGGTGGCCCGAACACGCCGAAGCGATTGAGCAGGGCCTGATCCAGTTCGTCGTTGTCGGTGACGTCGGCTTGTAGCCAGAGCGTGTTTGACAATGCGGCCTGAACGTCACTGTCGGAGAAGGTGTATTCCTCCATCTCGATGCACGACACACACCAGTCTGCATAGAAGTCGAGAAGCACCGTCTTGCCGCTTGCGGAGGCAGCGGCAATTTCGCGATCGAGATCGTCGACGGTTTTGATGCGTTGAAATGGCAGCTCGTGTTGCGCTTCCTGAAGTGCCGCCCCACCGCCAAGATTGACGCTGGCCAGCGGCTTCAATGGATTGCTGCCGCCCGTTAAGGAGCCCAGCAACAAGAGGGTGCCGTAGATGATGGCTAGAAAGCCGAAGCCTTTGCCGAGTTTCTGTGCAATCGACGAGTCTGTCGTTAGGGTCGTCAATCCGCCCATGAAGACACCAGACATGAATATGAGGATTGCCCACATCAGCAGGGTGACCGAGCCGGGCAGAATTCTCGACAACATCCAGATCGCGAGGCCCAGCATCATGAAACCAAAGGTGTTCTTTACGGCGACCATCCAGCCTCCGGCTTTTGGCAGGAATTTCCCTTGCGCTGCGCCGACTAATAGCAGGGGCGCACCCATGCCGAGACTCATCGCAAACAACGCACTACCACCGCGCAGCATGTCGCCGGTTTGTGCGATGACAGTTAGAGCAGCAATCAGGGCCGGCGCGACACAGGCGGTCACGATTAACGAGGACAGTGCACCCATGACGAATGCGCCAATCATCGTGCCGCTTTTTTGATTGCCGCTGACGCCGGACAACTTGCTTTGCAGAGCGCTCGGCATTTGCAAGTCATAGGCGCCGAACATTCCGAGTGCCAGCACCACGAACAGTCCGGCGAATAGAATCAGAATCCAGGGTTGATTGAAGGTTGCCTGCATTTGCAGGCCTGCCGCGGCTGCGGCTACGCCGGCAGCGGTGTAGATAATGGCCATACCGAGCACGTAGCTCAGGGCTAAGGTGAAGCCGCGCATCGGGCTGACGTTATCGCCTTCGCCCGCGATGATTCCGGAAAGGATGGGTATCATCGGCAGGACACAGGGTGTGAATGCCAGTGCCAGCCCGGCAAGGAAGAACAGGCCAGCGGCGACCCAGACACTCTTACCAGTAATGATTTGTGCGAGTCGCGCTTGCTCCGACACGGGAGCCGTTGCTGCTGATATTGAAGAAAGGTCCGACACTGCCGTGGCCTCAGGGAGGCTAACGCTAAAGACACGAGTCTGTGGCATGTAGCAAAGGCCGCCTTCAGCACAGCCTTGGTACTCAACCTCGATCTCGAGTTCCATAGCCTCGGGCGTCGCACGAGCGATATCGATCGGAGCGATAATGCTGTCGTGATAAACCTCCATCTCACCAAACGACTCATCGACCTTCATTTCGCCTTTCGGCAGGTCGGGTTTGCCGGCAACCGCGGCGTCGCTCAGTGAACGAACAGAGATTTTGTCTTTATAGAGATAAAAACCGGGGACGATGCGAATGCCAAGCTCAACGCGATTGCCGTCGACAACGAATACGTCTGGAAAGAACACCTCGTCAACGTGTGGGAACTCGCTACTGGTGCCGCTGCTGCCCGCGAGGTCGCCTAATGACATCTTGGGTGTGCTTCCGCTCGCCGTCTTCAGTTCGACAGTTTCGACCCACGTTTGTGGCATGTAGCAATAACCTGAATCCAGGCAGCCGCGACTGTCGACTGTCAGATCAATGGACGCTGGCTTATCGCCACTGACGTTGTAGGGAAGCCGTATGAAGAAGTTGCCACGATAAACAACCTGCTCACCGAAAAATTCATCGTTATGAACTTCGCCTTCTGGAAGCTCTGGCTCACCGAGTGTGATTGCTGCGCCACTGACGGCGAACTTGAATTCGTCGCGATACATATAGGCGCCGTCCTCGACGGCCCAGTCGATTTCGATCGCATTTCCGGCGTCATAGGCGACGTAGCGAAACACGTCCTGTGGGGGCGCAGGGCGGTTGTCGGCTGCGCCAGCTGTTGCCATCGTGAAGAGGCATGTCAGCGCAATAGTGGTTTTGTGAATCAGTGTCATAGATGCTCTTTCGTAGCTGCTATCAGGGAACGCAGTTGTTATTGAGGACCCGTCTGGGCGGGTGATTGTTACGCCTTGCAGGCCATTTGTCATCGACTCAGGTCCGGTTTCTTGTCCTCCGTTAGAGTAAGCGGACTTGAAATCCTTCCCGCTGTGACTATTATTAGCACTCCTTGCGATCGAGTGCTAACAAGTGTCGATCGGGAAGACCGCCATAAGTCGGTTATAAATCAATAGTTTACAGGAGAATAGCACCATGAAGATGCGTCCGCTTCATGATCGGGTCATTGTTAAGCGCATGGAAGAAGAGCGCACATCGCCCGGCGGAATCGTCATTCCTGACGCTGCGACAGAGAAGCCTATTAAGGGCGAAATTGTAGCTGCAGGTAATGGCAAAATCCTCGAGAACGGCGAAGTTCGCGCTCTCGATGTCAAAGTTGGTGACCAGGTCCTGTTCGGCAAATATGCCGGAACAGAGGTCAAGGTCGAAGGTGATGAACTGCTCGTGATGAAGGAAGACGACATCATGGCAGTAATCGAAGCTTAATTAAGGAACTCTAAAGATGGCTGCTAAAGAAGTACGATTTGGAGACGACGCACGGCAAAAGATGTTTGCCGGCGTAAACGTCCTCGCAAATGCGGTAAAAGTGACCCTGGGTCCTAAAGGCCGCAACGTCGTGCTCGATAAGAGCTTTGGCGCACCGACTGTCACCAAAGATGGTGTATCGGTTGCTAAAGAAATCGAGCTGGACGACAAGTTTGAAAACATGGGCGCGCAGATGGTGAAGGAAGTTGCTTCACAGACTTCTGATATCGCTGGTGACGGAACAACAACAGCTACAGTACTTGCACAGGCAATCCTGCGCGAAGGCCTGAAGTCAGTTGCTGCCGGCATGAACCCGATGGATCTGAAGCGCGGCATCGACAAAGCCTCGGCTGCGATGGTTGCTGAACTGCAGGCGTTGTCTACTCCATGCGAAGATGAAAAAGCGATCGCTCAGGTTGGCAGTATTTCTGCGAACTCTGATCCTGAGATCGGCGACATCATCTCCAATGCTATGGACAAAGTTGGCAAGGAAGGCGTTATCACGGTTGAAGAAGGGTCTGGTCTGGCGAATGAGCTCGATGTCGTTGAAGGCATGCAGTTCGATCGCGGTTACCTGTCTCCGTACTTCATCAATGATGCGAATAGCCAGCAGGTTGAACATGACAACCCGCTCATTCTGTTGTTCGACAAGAAGATCTCAAACATCCGCGATCTTCTGCCGGTACTCGAAGGCGTTGCCAAAGCAGGTCGTCCGCTTCTGATTATCTCGGAAGACGTTGAAGGCGAAGCACTGGCAACTCTGGTTGTTAACAACATTCGCGGAATCGTAAAAGTCGCAGCTGTTAAAGCTCCGGGTTTCGGCGATCGTCGCAAAGCAATGTTGCAGGACATCGCCGTTCTGACCGGTGGCCAGGTAATCTCGGAAGAGGTTGGTCTGTCACTTGAGAAGACAACGATCGAAGATCTTGGCGAAGCCAAGAAGATTCAGATCACGAAGGAAGCAACGACGATTATTGATGGCGCTGGAAAAGGCGATGACATCAAGGGTCGTGTTGAGCAGATTAACGCTGAGATTGCAGACTCTTCGTCGGACTACGACAAAGAGAAGTTGCAGGAACGTGTTGCCAAGCTGTCTGGCGGCGTTGCCGTTATTAAGGTTGGTGCTGCTACCGAAGTTGAGATGAAAGAAAAGAAAGCACGCGTTGAAGACGCGCTGCACGCTACTCGCGCCGCTGTTGAAGAGGGTGTTGTAGCAGGTGGTGGTGTTGCACTGATTCGCGCTGTTAGCCAAATCTCGAAGCTCGTAGGCGACAACGACGACCAGACTGTTGGTATCAACATTCTGAAGCGTGCCGTTGAAGAGCCGCTGCGTCAGATCGTTCGTAACGCTGGCGGTGATGCAAGCGTAGTGCTGAATGCTGTTGCCGAAGGCAAGGGCAACTACGGTTACAACGCTGCAACTGGCGAATACGGCGACATGATCAAAGCCGGTATTCTTGATCCGACTAAGGTCACACGCTTTGCACTGCAAAACGCTGCGTCAGTATCTGGTCTGCTGCTCACAACCGAAGCAATGGTTGCTGATGCACCGCAGGACGATGCTGCTGGCGGCCCACCGATGCCTGACATGGGTGGAATGGGCGGAATGGGAGGCATGGGCGGCATGATGTAACGGCCACTACGGCCTAAGCCCCCAGCTTTTCAGCAAGACAAGAAGGCCCGGCATTTGCCGGGCCTTTTTTTTGGCTGAGAAAAACCGCTTCCGTGGTATCTTTCACGGTCGATTCATCACAACAAAAAGACGGTCAGCGCAATGAAGATTTCATACAGGTTCGAGGGTTTTGTTCTGCTGCTTTGTGCGGCTCTGCTTGCCGGCTGTGGTGAGTCGCCGAATCAGACCACTACCGATGACGACGCAGCCGTTGTCGCTGTGCCCAAATACAGTGCCGAGGCTTTTTTCGCAACGACCAGCTACGGATTAGGAGGTGGCTTCGCCTATTCGTCGGACAACTCAAGACTCCTCATGCACTCGGATAAAACCGGCGTTTTCAACGTGTACGCGTTGCCGGTCGACGGTAGCGATGCCGTGGCGCTGACCGAGTCAGAATCGGACGCGATGTTTGCTGTTAGCTGGTTCCCGAATGATGAGCGCATTCTATTTACGTTCGATAACGGTGGCGATGAGCTCAACCATGTCGTTGTCCGTGAGATGGATGGCAGCTTCAAGGACCTGACCCCGGGTGAGAACATCAAGTCGGCCTTTGCAGGCTGGAGTAGCGATCGGCAGAGCTTCTATTTGACGTCCAATGAGCGAGATCCTGCCAGCTTCGACTTGTATCGCTATGCGGCCTCTGACTACGCTCGCGAACTGGTCTACGAAAATCCCGGCCTAACGATCGGCGCGATCAGCGGCGATGGCCGATGGTTGGCGTTAGTCAAACCGCGTACCAGCGCAGACTCGGATGTCTTTGTCGTTGACATGACATCGGACACCAAGGAAGCCGTACTGGTCACGGAGCATGAGGGCAATATTGCCTATAATGTCCACGACATCGCGCCCGATAATCGGACGCTTATTTATGCGACCGACGAATACGGTGAATTCGGCCAGGCTTGGAGTCATGACCTTGAAACCGGCGAGAAGAGTGTGCTGGTCGCGGCTGACTGGGATGTCAGTTACGTCAGTTTCTCCGCCTCTGGTACTTACCGCGTCGTTGGTGTGAATGCTGATGCGCGCACTGAGGTGACCATAACTGACGTCGAAACTGGCGCGGCGATTGCGTTGCCGAAGTTGCCACCTGGCGATCTCAGGAATATTCGATTCTCCGCGGATGAATCGAAACTGGCTCTTATCGTTAATGCGGACAACTCGCCGTCCAATATTCACGCTATTGATATTGAGACGTCGACGGTGACGCAGCTT